>Ga0118677_10002528_pt1 | contig 36657 bp, 25 predicted proteins | sample AliMusrvi5mmetaG_FD_86154 | JGI IMG/M metagenome (GOLD analysis project Ga0118677, IMG submission 86154)
TTGCCAGCCAAACTCCATCCCTGCAAAAGACCTCCCGTTCGTGGGTAAAATAGAGGCTTGGCATCGGAATCTTCTCCATCAGGATGTATTGCCAGACATCCATTTCAGTCCAGTTGCTAATGGGGAAAACCCGGAAATGTTCTCCTATGTGTTTTTTTCCGTTGAAGAGGTTCCAAAGTTCGGGACGCTGATTTTTCGGATCCCACTGGCCAAACTCGTCGCGGTGGGAGAAGAATCGTTCCTTGGCGCGCGCTTTCTCTTCGTCACGACGTCCGCCCCCCATCGCACAGTCAAATTTCATCTCTTCAATGGCATCCAGCAAGGTAACGGTTTGCAAAACGTTTCTGCTTGCATTGACACCCTTTTCTTCAACCGCCCTCCCTTTGTCGATGGAATCCTGAACATATTTGACGATCATCTTGGTACCCGTCTCTTCGGCTAGCTCATCCCGGTAGGTGATGGTCTCCTCAAAGTTGTGACCGGTATCAATGTGCATCAAAGGAAAAGGAACCCTGGCCGGATAGAAGGCTTTCCTGGCAAGAAAAAACATCACGATGGAATCTTTTCCTCCGGAAAACAGCATCACGGGATTTTCAAATTGTGCAGCAACTTCACGAAGTACGAAGATGGATTCTGCCTCCAGTTCCCGGAGATGGTTGATGGTATGTAACTCCATAAAACTAATTCTGATTTTAGATCATCCCGGTCGGAACGTCCGACCCGGACGATGAGCCACAAAAATAAACATTCCAAGGAGAAAAACGACAAAAGAGTTGAATCCTTCTCCCATTCCGCCGGAAACCGCACAAAAACAACCCTCCCGCCGATCATGGATGAGTGGAGCGAAAAAATTTGAATCGTTTTGTCATTGACCGGATGTACCTAAGTATGGCGCTATTCGGTTAGGGTAAACTCCAGATTCCCAATCGGCACCCAGGAAGTGTCGTCCCAATAATTTTTATCCCGCTCACGCAGGAAATACGCTATTTGGTAATTGCCGGTTTGAAACAGATCAAAGGGAAAGGCCGTTGAACCAGCATAATTTCCCGCCATTTCAATACCGGATGGTTCGGAAAGTGTAGTTTAGGAAGGTTATTAAAAATTAAAAAAGATTCATCCAACAAATGTCATAATCCAATCAACGCATCCCAAAAAATTCAAAAAGATAATAAAGGATGGCCGCGATAACCATCGATACAGGTATTGTTAGAATCCAGGCATAGAGCAGGTTAATGGTGACTCCCCATCTCACTGCTGTTACACGTTTGGTTAACCCTACTCCCATGATTGCTCCCGTGATGGTATGGGTGGTACTGACCGGTATGCCAAAATAATCGGATCCAAACAAGAGGATCGCTCCGGCTGATTCAGCAGCAACCCCTTCGAAAGAGGTTAGTTTCGTAATTTTTGTTCCCATGGTTTTTACAATCCGCCATCCACCCGAAATAGTACCCAAACTGATAGACAGGTAGCATCCCAGTACCACCCAGTGAGGAATGGCGTGAAGTTTTCCGTTGACCATCTCAATTTGGGCCCAGGACGGAATGGAGGCAGGATCTACCCCATGAAAATAGACAATCAGTGTCGCTGATATAATTCCCATGACCTTTTGCGCATCATTTCCACCGTGACCCAGACTAAAAAGGGCGGACGAAAGCAATTGCAACCTTTTGAAATATTTCCCTAAAATATAGGGTTTGCCGTTTTTACAAATATTCAACAGCAACACAGATATAAAATAGGAGATGATCATTCCCAGAAATGGTGCCAAAAAGATAAAGGAAACAATCTTAAAAATGACAGAAGTGTGCACAACTCCCCAACCTGCATGGGCGATTGCTGCTCCTGCAAATCCACCTACCAATGTATGGGAGGAACTGGAAGGTATCCCCAGATACCAGGTAAAAAGGTTCCAGATAATCGCTGCGCAAATACCAGCCAGGATAACCTGAAGGGTGATGGCACTGGTGTCTGCAACTTTTGAAATCGTATCCGCAATTTTCAGTTCAAATATGGCATAGGCCAGCAGGTTAAAAAAAGCGGCCCACAAAACCGCCTGCAGCGGAGATAGCACCTTCGTGGATACTATCGTAGCAATGGAGTTGGCTGCATCGTGAAATCCATTGATAAAATCAAATGCAAATGCCAAAACAACAATGACAATCAACAGTGTAAAGTTCATTTTGGAAATTTTAACCGTTCAACTAAAGCATTCTGCATGTAGAAAATTTTCACTAACTCATTTTTACAATCAGCGTAGAAAAGATGTTGGATACATCGTCGCATTTATCGATCGCCTTTTCAAGGGTAGTCAGGATGTCCCTTTTCTTGATCAAGTCGATGGCATTGGCCTCCTCCTCAAACAACTTGGCAAGAAATTCCTGGTAGATGTCATCCACTTTGCTCTCCATCTCCCTGATGGTCTTACAGGATTCCTGATACTTTTTGAAATCACCTATTGAAGTTACATGACTTAAAATATGCTGAATCTCCTTGTTGGAAACGAGAAGACAGTCCGAGATCCAGACAAATTCTTCTGGAAATAAAGTCAATTTATAATGATGCATTCGTTTGGAGGCAGCGTAAATATGATCCACAACGTCATCCATGGTATTGATCAAATCGTGGATATCTTCCCTATCGAAAGGGGTAATAAAGGTTCCGTTCAGTTCAAGTATCAACCGACGGGTAATGGCATCTCCAATGTGTTCAGCCTCTTTGATTTCCCGAATCAGATCCTGCCTTTTGGCAAGATCACCTTCCCTGACCAATTTGGCAAGCAATTCAGAGGCGCTAACCAGGTTGTTGGCTGCTTCCACAAACAGCGGAAAAAATTTACGGTCCTTGGGCACGAGAAAGGAAAAGATCTTGTCAATTTTCATTGGCGGAAAGTTTAATGTATCGGATTATTGGTTTTTTTCAGAAGTTCATGGCGGGTGATACAGTCCAAAAATCAAGCGGTATCACCTCTCATCGGGCTATGAATGATCCCTCTTGATTCTAACTGCAAAAGTCCGGTTTTGATGTTTCATTTCGGTTACAAACCGGTTACATTTATTGGCATGCTGCAAATAAATGGAGCTTGATCCTTCGAATGAATCTTCTTTGGAAATAACAGAAATTGAGTGCATTAATGAGCAGCAATAAAAAGGATACTAAAAAATTAAATAGCAGCTTTTGGTATTTTAGAATTGATATTGATAGACCAGCTCCCGGCTGTTTTGCCAGATAACACTTTTGACATTTACCTCAAAAATTTTCCTGACAATCTTTCGGGTTTGATCCGGATAGTCCACAGACACCCTTACATCTGATTCCAACCAGTTGCTGATACTTTCAAATTGATCCGGAAGCTGATCCCAGAGAACCGGAACACCCATCTGTTCCAGGGCGGCAGCATTGCATTGCTGTTCGTATTGCCCTTTCATGGGAATAACCATCAGTTTTTTCTTCATGAACAGAGCCTCGGCGGGAGTCTCAAAACCTGCCCCGCACAAAACACCGGTTGATTTGGCCATATCTTCCACAAACTTGTCGTTCGTGATCTTATTTATTGTAATATTTCCCACCTGATAAGTTTGCCTGGCATGTTTGGAGAAAATATGCCAGTTGTAATCGCCCAACAGGGACAATGTTTTAAGCAAATAGGCATCATCATAGGCCGGTAAGTAGACGGTATAGTAATCCTGAATATCCGTTTTCTGATCCCTCACTTGCTTTCTGATGACAGGCGTAAAGATGAAATCATCGTATTCCTGAAAGTGAAATCCGAAATGTGTATCGGCAGGAGCGTAATTCTTCAAGATAAATTTTCCGAGAAAATCATTTTTCAAAGGCAACGGAACCTTGTTGCTCAAGTAGGAACCCTGATGGCTAAGGCTGATGCATGGGACCTTTTTTTTGTGACATGCCCAGGCAGATATGGGTTCGAAATCATTGATAACCAAGTCATAATCTTCTACCCTTAATTCATCAATCTCCCGCTTTAGCTGAAACAGGTTGGATTTGGTCACCGTACTCCATAAATCAACCCCTCCCTTGTGTCCAAACCAGAAACTGAGTCCCCTTAACCGGTATTTAACCGGAAAATCCAACTCAACATCACACTGCGTACCGCTGACCAGGATATCGCACTGACAAAAATCCTTGATAATAGGAATAATCTCACGCGCCCGGCTAATATGGCCATTCCCCGTACCCTGAATTGCGTAAAGTATTTTCATCGTCTTTGTTATTAAATGGTCTGAAACTATCGCTGAAAATCGACCAGCATATTATGGAACAACTCTTTCACCTCTGCGTCTACGATCTTCTCAAATTCAGCATCCGAATTTTCCAGCGGTTCAATGAAATCCTCCCGGTAGTTAAATAATCTCCATTTACCCTCGTGGTATTCCAGTGCAGAGAGATTTTCAATCCAATCACCCGAATTCAAGTAATTTACAGATTGATCTCCGACCTGAACGGATCGAATTTCCGGTTTGTGAATGTGGCCACAAATGACCGTATCAGCACCCTTGCGGATGGCAGCCGATGAAACAGTTGTTTCAAAAGCATTGACAAATTTCACTGCCCCCTTCACAGATTCTTTGATTTTCTTGGAAAAAGAGACAGGTTTTACTTTTATATCCAGCTCCCGAAGTACCCAATTCACAAGGGTATTCAAGGCTACGAGGGAGTCATAACCAATGGCGCCTAATTTTGAAAGCCATTTTGAATACTGCATCACAACATCAAAAACATCCCCGTGAAATATCCAGGCTGTTTGTCCGTCGAGTTCAAGCTTTAAATCATTCAGGATTTTTAGCCTGCCAATTTTCATTCCGGAAAATCTCCGGAACATCTCGTCGTGATTTCCAGTGATGTAGTAAACGGTGCAGCGTTCTGACGCCAGGCCAAGAAGATGTTTGACTACTTTCAGGTGTGATTTGGGGAAATAGCGTTTCTTAAACTGCCAGATATCGATGATATCGCCATTCAAGACCAAAGTTTTGGGTTTGATGCTCTTCAGATATTTGAGCAATTCGACAGCCTGGCAACCCGGTGTTCCCAGGTGAAGGTCAGAGATTACAACCAGTTCTACGTTTCTTTTGGACTCCATATGGTCAATAGTTATTTGGCAACTAATTAACCTATAAAGGATTACTAAATTGTTACAAAACGATGAAACTAAGATTACAATATCAATCGGGTGGATTGAGCTTTCTTACTTTAGAAAATCACGAAACCAATAACCAGAATCCTTTACGATTCTTTCCTGCGTACTAAAATCATTGTAGACCAGGCCAAACCGAGGGCGATACCCTTCTGCCCACTCAAAATTGTCGATAAAGGTCCAGGCGAAATACCCCCGTACGTTCACTCCCTCCTGTTTTGCCTTCAGAATTTGCTGCAGGTATCTTTTGTAGAAATTAATTCGTTGGAGGTCATGTACCCTGCCATTGATCAGCTGATCGGGAAAAGCAGCTCCATTTTCCGTGATGATGATCTCCTTTACAGGATATTTTGCGAACTGCTTCAAAATGGCATACATTCCTTCCGGATCAACCTCCCAGCCCATCTCCGTAATTTCTGCAGTCGAAGCCGGCTTGACCCGGTTTGCCCAGATCACAGGAATCAGTGAAGGTTTGGCAATCACCCTGAAATAATTCTGAAGTCCAATAAAATCAAACTCAAACGGGAGTTTTTCAGCATCACCTGGAAGGATATGCTTCTCTATTTTCTGAAGAAATGGCAAATCTTGAATAGGGTAACCCAATCCCAGTGTTGGTTCAATGAATAGGCGGTTCAACACCACATCCAACCGTTTGGCAGCCCGCTGATGACTTCCAATCGGCTTGTAGGGTTCGGTGTGCGAGCAGGAGAAGGTCGTTCCAATGTGACTGTTCGCTACATTTCTTCGGACAATTCTGCCGCCTTCCGCTTGGCAGAGGCAGGCATGGTGCACTGCGGCTAGATATTTTCCAATCCCCGTCCTTTGCGGAGCGTGTGTTCCTGACAAATACCCTAACGTCGTAAATCCGGCAGGTTCATTGAGCACTATCCAGTGTTTGACCCGATCTCCGAAACGACGGGTGCACAAATCGGTGTATTCAGAAAACCAATCCACAACCTCCCGGTTGGTCCAGCCACCCTTCTCTTCCAGTTTTTGCGGAAGATCCCAATGATAAAGTACTGCCCATGGTTCTATCCCCAATTTCAGGCAAACGTCAATCATTCGATTGTAAAAATCGATGCCTTTCTCATTGATTTTTCCGGTTCCATCAGGCAAAATTCTCGGCCAGGAGAGCGAAAATCTGAAATTCTTGAAATTCAGCCCCTTTAAAAGTTTTAAATCATTTTCGTACCTGAAATAGAATTCGTTGGCTGTTTTCCCGTCTGATTTGTCCTTGATGTGCCCCCGGCTGGTAAACCGGTCCCAAACTGATTCCCCTTTACCATCCACATCAGTGGCACCTTCAATCTGATAGGCAGAGGTTGCAACGCCCCAATAAAAGTCCTCACCAAAACCATCTTTCGTAAGTTTCGGTTTGGGGTCACTTGCAGCTAGCACAGGATTAACCCTGCCGATTGCAACTAGTGCTGCCATATATTTTAAAAAATCACTTCGGAACATCTTTCAGATTTGAGAAAATTTTGCAGCGCAAATTTAGAAGTTTATCAACAACCTTATCACTTTTTAAAATCGGGCTCAATCCGAAATGCTATTTTTTGCTTAATTCTTAAAAAACATGAATTTTCACATGCTCTATTCCGGCAAACTGAGACGCCGTTTTTTGACTTTCGCCGCCCCTTTTTAAGTCTTATTGGAGTGAAATCACCCTAATTCAATCAATACATAAATCACTAATTTACAATTTATTAGCAAATTTTCAAATTTCTATTTCAAAACAGTAAAAGGCAAAGCTTAATTATTGTGTAATGGTTGTGTAACATTTCTGTAATAAGCGCAGCCTACTTTTGTGTTAAGTTTTGGGAAAATTAGAACATGAATGTTAAAATGGAAAAGCAAATGCAAAGTTTCATGTTTGTTCCATGTAGCCATCACTTTAATATTTAATAAAAAAATGAAAAGCAATTTGAAAAAATTTTTCTCTGCATTACTACTGTTGGCGCTTTCGGTCAATATGGTAACTGCTCAACAAACCAGTGCCATTCTATCCGGAAAGATCTTGGATGAAAAGAACCTTCCCATGCCTGGCGTAAACGTACAAATTACTTATTTGCCCTTGAAAAAAACGAGCGCAACGGTAACCAACGAAAAAGGGGCATTTTATGTACCAAACCTTTCACCCGGTGGACCTTACACCGTTAAAATTTCATTCATTGGTTACAAGAGTGAGAACAAGGATATTCCATCCTTAAGCCTTGGTGCAAATACCGAGATATCCGTTCAAATGCAGACTGAAAACACGCAAATTGCAGGTGTTGAAGTGGTTGGGAGATCAAAAGTTCGAAATGAAGGAACAGTCATTAAAAAAGAGCAATTACAGCTGCTTCCATCGACCTCGCACAGTCTGACGGATTTTACAAGGATGACTCCCGAAGCCAACAACAATGCCTATGCAGGAACCAACTTCCGTTACAACAATGTAACGCTGGATGGTGCCGTGAACAATGATGCTGTCGGTTTCAGCAACTCTTTTGGAGGTGTCAGCGGTGGCGGTCAGTCAGGAACAGCCGGTTCAGGCAGCCGTTCCAATCCTTACAGCATAGATTACATCGAACAGGTACAGGTCCAGATTTCTCCCTTCGACATCAAACAGGGTAACTTTACAGGTGGTAGTGTCAATGCGGTTACCAAGAGTGGAACCAACGATTTTAAAGGGGATGTTTATTCATTCGGCAAACAGAGCTGGATGGTAGGTAAAGATCCTGGAACCAAAAAAAGCATGTCTTCTGACTTCCACGACGGAATGACCGGCATCAGTGTAAGCGGAGCCATCAAACAGAACAAGCTATTTTATTTTATCAATGCAGAAGAGACCAGAAGACAAGATCCTGCTTTTTACAATGCTGGTGATGCTGGTTCCCCGGTGAGCCTGGCGGATGCTCAGGCCATAAGCAACAAACTGAAAACAACCTACAATTACGATCCGGGTTCCTATAACGCATACAATATTCAAACCAACAGCAACAAGATATTTGGTCGTCTCGATTATGTGATCAATGACCGAAATTCCCTGATGGTGCGCGCCATTTATACCCACGGCTGGGGACAAAATCTGGAGAGAAGTACCACAAACTTCCAGTTTGGATCTGCCGACTTTACCCAACATACCAAGAACCTGAGTGTAATTGCCCAATTGAAATCCACTTTTGCTAACAATCTATACAATGATGTGATGCTAAGCTACATCAATGTACACGACTACCGCGAATTCCCAAATCCGATCGCTCCTTTCATCGATATCGCGAGCACCAAAATTTGGTTGGGTTCATGGAGAGAGGCTTCCGTATACAACACCAAGCAGTCGACTTATGAATTCACCGACAACCTGACCTGGATCAAAGGTTTCAATACCTTCACCCTCGGAACCCATAACGAGTTCTACAAGATTGATTATGGTTTCCTCAACTCCTACAATGGACGTTGGGAGTATTCCAGCATCGCCAACTTCCTGGCCGACAAACCCAGCAGGATCAGGAGTGCCTATCCATTGGACAACAGCATGAATTCTGTTAGCTATCTGAACGCACATCCGGAACAGATCGCCTCGTTCAATGTGAACTTTACGAGTCTCTACTTGCAGGATGAAATCAATCTCGACAAACTGAAGCTTTCACCGGGCATCCGACTGGATTACCAGTTTGTAGGCAAACAACCCGGACTCGATCCCGCCTTTAACAACATCAGGGATGTTCATACCGGAAATACTTACACCAATACACCTTTCAAGAACATTAAAAATCAATTCTTCGGCAACGTGATCGTCTCTCCCCGTCTGGGATTCAGTTATGATCTCAATGGAGACAAATCAGTTGTCATCAGAGGTGGAACCGGCATTTTCACAGGTCGCATTCCTTTGGCATGGATGGGTTACATCTACACCTTTCCGGGAACCAAATTTGCCAACATCGACGTAAAACCATCAGGGGCCAACGCTGTTGTGCCACTCGTGATGGACCCTACAAAACTGAAAAGTACGATTGAAAGTCAATTCGGTTCTTCGGCATCTGCGACCCGCGAAATCGACGTGGTTGACAACAATTTCAAGATGCCAGAAATCTGGAGAAGCAACCTGGCTGTGGATATCGATTTTCACCAGGGGTACAAACTGACACTGGAAGGATTGTATACCAAAGTATTGGATGATGTCAAATTCCAAAACATCAACGTGAAGGACAGTGCCGTCACCTATCTGGCTTCAGGTCCGACAGCCACGCCAATTTACAAGGGAGGTAAAAACAGTGCAAGCTATTCCAACATCTATTTGCTTTCGAACACGCACGAAGGATACCGTTACAACTACACGGTGAAGTTCTCCAAGGTGTTTGCACGCAAAGGAATGTTTTCAGGATTTGCCAATCTGGCCTACACCTATGGAATGTCGAAGGATGTTTCCAATGGAATCCGAAACTCTTTGCAGTCAAACTATGAAGTAAATCCGGCCGTATCAGCCAATAACCCGGACGTAGCCTTTTCAAATTTTGACTTACGGAACAGAATCGTAACTTCCTGGTTTTTCAACGTCGACTGGAACGAGAAACACAAGACCTCCATCGGAATCTTCCACTCTTCACAGTCTGGAAGTCCATATTCCGCTACCTATTCAACCAGTCCGAACCCCTACGGAAACTCTTCCAATGCAAACTTGATCTATGTTCCTAGGAATGCAAGCGAACTAGTCTTTGCGGACCTGACCACTTCAACAGGGGCAATCTATACGGCTGCTGCACAAGCAAAAGACTTCAATGCCTTTATCGACAACGATAAATACTTAAGCACACGCAGAGGTCAGTATGCCGAAAGAAATGGGCTGAGAACACCCTGGAATCATTTCATGGACCTGCAGATCACCCACGAAATCAAATTCAAGGTTGGTCAAAGAAAGCAAAGTGTTCAACTGTTGGCCACCATGTTCAATGTACTTAATCTGCTGAGCCAAAATTGGGGCAAGGTCTATTTCGTAACCAATGTAAACAACTATGCAATTCCGTTGCTCGGATTTGCCAACGATGCGAACAAAGTTGCTCCCGGCGGTACAGGTTATATCCCAACTTACAATTTCCTCAAATATCCTGACAACAACAATAGCCAGTACTATTCAGTCGATCCGCTCAACTCCCGTTGGCAGATGCAGTTTGGTCTGAAGTACAATTTCTAATCCAACAACCACTTCCTAATTTACTATTAACTTGAAGGTAAAGGGGCTGGCTCAGTATTTGAGCCAGCCTTTCTTTGTTTGAAGGAGCGAACCCGGACGAATCACAAAAGATGATAGAATGAAATGTAATTTTTTTGTAACATCCCCGTAACCATCCTGTATTTTTTGACTGTTACTTTTGTTGCAGTAGAAACTAGACAGGAGTAGTACAAATTAAATTACTCGTCAGAAACAAAAGATACTCTCCATAATCATGGCAAAAAAAATTACAAAATATTTTCTCCTCCTTTTTGTACTGACAGTTTCAGCCAATTTGCTGAATGCACAGCCAACCAGCTCCTTGCTCACAGGAAAGGTGCTGGATGAAAAGAATCTGCCGGTTAAGGGAGTGAGCGTTCAAATCACCTACCTTCCCTGGAACAAGACCAGAGATGGACAAACCGACAAGAAAGGATTTTTCTGCGTTGGCAATTTGCCTCCCGGGGGACCTTATTCAGTAAAATTCACCTGCGAAGGATATGAGGCACAGACCAGGGAAGTATCAAATCTCGACCTTGGTAATGTCAACGATTTATCGCTTCACATGCGGTTAGAAAACAAGGGAAACAAGGCATCTGAAACGATCGCAAGTAACAAGGAAGCCAAGGTAAATACAACGACTGCGAGTAACACGGAGACGGCAATACGGATCGCCGAATAATCGGAAATTACCATTTATAGAAAAGCATCTGTACCGCATTTGTACAGGTGCTTTTTTTATATCCTGAAAATCATGTTGAACAGCTTGAAATATGGATTAAATTTTGGTTCGTGGTAATAGGCATGTATGCTTCGGGCTAAGCGGTTGTTTTTAAAAATAGATTCAATCAACGCCAAGACATTTAACAGCAATGTCACATCATTGATATAGTGTTGTAACATTTAATGTGTAATATCGCTTCAGTTAGTTTCTGAGAGTTTAATAGATTTAGCATTTACAAAACCCATGAATGATTTCTTGTCATTCATGGGTTTTTTTATGAGGTGGACGAAATGTCGTTGTGGATCAATCTAAAAAACTAATGATCCAAATTTTATGTTGCAATGGAAATGTAACTAATTTGTATTCAAACAATAACATTTTTTTTGAACATTTGCGGATGACTCCGCGTTGCAGGTTCGCTCTCCTGATTTATTTAGAATAGGTAATCGTTGAGCGACATTATACCGACTGCCAATAAAATGAATAGGATTTGTAATTGTGAATTCACAAGAATTTAAAGAGCAAAAGATGAAAAAAACTATTAAGGTATTAGTCACTGTTTTGCTTGTTGTGTTGGCTGTAAACCAGCCAAATACCTGCGTTTCAGCGCCGGAGCCAACTCCGGCATCAGCGAAACAAAATGAGCTGAAAATACTCACCTGGAACATCTACATGCTTCCATTTTGTTCGCAAATCCACCACAATTGCAAAAGGGCTGATGCAATTGCCAAAAAGATTGCCAGCTATCGGTATGATATCATTGTTTTCGAGGAAGCTTTTGATTATAAAGCAAGAAGAATACTTAGGAACCAACTGAAGGATGACTATCCGTTTATGTATGGCCCGGCAAATGATTCAGGGTTTTCCCTAAAAACCAGCAGTGGAATTTGGATTCTAAGTAAGATTCCATTGAGACAATTGGAGCAAATAGAATTTAAAAATCGTTTTGGCATCGATGCTTTTGCGCGTAAGGGCGCGGTTCTATTCGAAGGGCAATGGAAAGGACAGGATTTTCAGTTATTGGGAACTCACCTTCAGGCAAATAGTCCGGATAGTATCCGTTGTGGTCAATGCCGCGAAATAGCTGACAAGCTTCTTCAAAAATATGCCAAAGCCGAAATACCCCAATTTATATGTGGAGACTTCAATATTGAATTTGAGGATCAGGTGAATTATAAAAACATGCTAACACTCCTTAAGGCAGAGAATGGAAGTTTAACGGGGGAATTTCAGAACTCTTTTGACGAAGTCAATAATAATCTGGCTCAAAAGGAAAACGGAAGGAAGAGTTTGATTGATTATATACTGGTCCGTAATGCAAAAGCCATCAGGAAAATAGAACGATATGTCTTCGTCTTGAAGGATCACCTAAAGAACAACTATTCAGACCTTTCTGACCATTATGGGATTGAAGCTGATGTTAACTTCGATAATCGCCCATACCTTGCACTCTCGCGGCTCCATCCATAGAATTGTGCTCCCAAACGGATTAATATTTGATAACGCAGCTTTAAGTTCCATTCATAAGAGTGTTAAATCAATTTCCTTTTATTTAATGAGGATTGCAGTAAACCTTTCGAATGGATAAATCAAATACATTAAATGATATGGCCTTGCTTTTGACCTTTCTTTTGGTAAAATTTAGTCGTACCAAACGCAAAATTATTTCCCAGATTAATCTCACTCTAAATTAATTTTCATGTTAGGTTGGATACTTCACAAGCATTCTAATTTTTTGTTAAAACCAGAAACTTATGAAATTCAAAAACTAATCGAAGAAGGGAAAAAGATAGGAATCCAAATACTTGTTTTCCAGCCCGAACAAATAGAAATAATCGTTAACAGGGACGATAGAAAAAGTATTTTTGTCAATGATTCTTTGGTACCGCTTCCTGATTTTATCATCCCCAGAATGGGGGCAGGAACAACCTATTTTGCCCTGGCCCTGATCCGTCACCTCGAAAAACTGGGCGTTTATTCCTTCAATTCAGCCAATTCAATAGATATCGTCAAAGATAAGCTGTACCAGCTGCAGATTCTCGCAGAGTCAGGAATGCCAATTCCAAAAACGATGTTGGCCAAGTTTCCAGTTGACCTTGAAATTGTAAGTAAGCACATTGGTTTCCCTGTGGTGGTAAAAACAATTTCAGGCTCTCAGGGGAGTGGAGTCTTTCTTTGTGAAACCTTGCAGTCACTGGATGAGCTGATGCAAATGGTTGAGAATTCCAATCCAAAGGTAAATCTGATTTTTCAGGAATTTATCAAATCAAGTTACGGGAAGGATCTTCGGGTTTTCATTGTTGGGGGAAGGGTTGTAGGAGCCATGCTAAGGACGGCCAGCGATGGAAATTTCAAATCCAACTATTCGAGAGGCGGAACTGTTCAGAAGTTTGAAATAACGCCAGAAATCGAATGGCTGGTCCTGGAAATAGCTCGAAAACTAGATCTCGACATCGCTGGAATTGACCTATTATTCGATAACAATGGATATAAAATTTGCGAGGTGAATTCATCACCAGGATTTGAAGGACTTGAGCTGGCTTGTGAAAAAAATATCGCTTTGGAAATTATTCAATTTGTCAAACACAAGTTGGATATGAAATCAATGGGGAGATGAATTTAGCAGCAGATGAAGGCTGTCATTTCGAAGCGGCTGCAGGGACAGTAAAACAAAAACAGGTGCCGGTACCCGTATGATCGTCAATCCAGATTTTTCCATTGTTCATCTCTACAAACTCCTTGCACAATTTCAATCCAAAACCTGAACCCTTTTCATTTAAGAGACCAACAGACGAAGAGTCCTTTCCCGATTTAAAAATAGTTTTCCTTCGCTTAGGGTCTATCCCTATCCCTGTGTCTGACAAATAAATGAAATGATAAGATTTATCAGTGGTGGTACTGATTTTTATGACACCATTCTCAGGCGTATATTTTATGGCATTGGATAAAAGGTTTCGGATGATACACATGAACAGATCTGCATCTGCCTTGATGTGGGTTTGATTTGAAACTTGTACGATCAACTGTATTTTTTTTTGTCTGAGAATCGTTTCATACATCCTGGATGCTTCATATACCAGCTTTTCCAAAGAATGCTCGTTAATAACAGGTGTGATCCTATTCAATCGGGACCTGGACCAGTGAAGAAGATTGTCCATCAGGTGAAAAGCATTTTTTGCAGACTCATCCAAGGCTCCCAATGTTTTTTGAACCTTTTCAGCTGGCATTTGCTTGTACTTTAGAGAGAGCATTTCTGTCAGGTTCTGAAACCAGTAAAGCGGGTTTCTCAACTCATGTGTAATGATCGAAAAAACTTTGTCCTTTTCCCTGTTGGCATTTTCGAGTTCTTTGTTCAGTTTCTCTAGCTCTCTGTTTTGTTTTACAATTTTTTTATTCAGGAAGGCAAGACTTTCGTTCGCTTTTCGTTTATTTTCGAACCGGGTGTAAAGTAAGAGTACCAATATAACAGTCAGCGCCAAAGCTATGACAAACAATAAAATAATAAAACGCTCCTGCTTGATGGTAACTTCCTTGATTTCATTTTCTTTCCGAAGCAGTGCATTGTCATCTTCCTTTTTTTCGGATTCGAAGGTTATTCTCAATTCCGATAATTTGGCACTATTTTCTGCTTGCGTTAGTTTTTTCTCTGCCTGGGCAAAGTTCCTGTAATATTCAAGTGCTTTTTCATGATCTTTCTTTTTGAGAAAGCATTGATAAAGTCCCCAATAAGCATCATGGTTTATTTCAGTCAGATTTGTCAGGTTAGCCTGCCTTAGAGAGTTTTCAAAAGCTATCCTTGCAGAATCGATTTGGTGGAGGCCAAGAAATGTATTACCCAATTCAAGCGAAGCTTCTGCAACCCCTGCTGCATAACCACTTTTTTCGGCAAAAGCCATGGACTGTTGAAGATAGGATTTTGCCTTGAAATGTTCCGATTTAAGGTTAAATACTTTGCCAATATTCGCCAAAGCTTTTACCTTTCCTTTCAAATAAGAGATCTGTTCGCAATACTTCAGCGATTTGCCAAAGTAAAAAAGGGCACTGTCTGGATCATTTTTTACGAGATAAACTTTGCCGACATTGTTGTAGGAGCTTGCCAGTCCTTCAGGCGTATTAAGAAGTAATCTATAAAATAACGCCTTTCTGTGATAATTCAGGGATATTTCCGGCTGGTCGAGGGTAAGATAGATTGATCCCAAATTACTGCAAACTTCTGAAATACTTGAATAATCATCGCTCTTTTTGCAGATTTTATATGCTTCAAGATAACATTTAAGAGCCATATACAAATCACTGTCTATAGTATATGTTTTCCCTAGATTCAATAATACTGATACGGAATTGAGTGTATCCCGGTTTGATTTGTACCTTTCAAGAGCGCGCTTATAATAATCTACAGATTCATCGAAACGTCCTGTGGTATGCAAGTATTTTCCAATGTAGTTCAAGGAGGAGGCTTCAAGATCGTATAACCTCCCATTATGAGCCAAATCCAGTGACTTTTTAAACAGATCACCTGATTTTTCATATTGGCCCTGCTTATACAAGATGGCTCCGCATTCAAGCTGTGACTGGCATATACCACGTTCATAGTTCACCTTTTCTGCCAATTGAATGGAATTTTGATACAAAGAGAATGCCGCTTGGTTTTTACCTTCTAGACGAAGGATCGTGCCCATGACAAGCCAGGATTTAACAACCATTGTGTCGTTATGCGTTTCATTGGCAAGCCCTGCTATTTTTTTAGCAGCTTCAAAAGCGATTACCGGTGACGTAAAACTTTTTCTGAGAGCTGTTTGAAGCAAACTGTCCATTTCTTTTGAATTCTGATCAGGGTGAAATGGAACTGAAGGTTTATGACAGGAAAATAGAAGGGTTAAATAGAACAGTAAAATTACGTATCGATGGAAGCACTTTGATAATTTCATGCAGTGACCACAATTTTCAATTATTTGATGATCCCATTGTGTATGGCATACAATGTTAAATCAGAATTAGTTTTTAGTCTCATTTTCTGCATGATATTGCTTCTGTGGTTTCCAATGGTATGCTTGCTTATGGCTAGTTTACCGGCTATCTCCGATTTTTTCATTCCGGATGCAAGCATAAAGAATATTTGAAATTCGCGATCTGTCATGTTTTCGTGCAGCAAGGCATGGTAATTCTTCTCCGGTTCAATAACCAATTCCGCAAGCATGGTACTTTGCTGCTGGGTGAAGTATTTCTTGCCACTTAGGACGGTACGCAAGATGACAATGATTTGTTTTGGATCGGTCTCCTTGTTGATATAGGCAGATGCACCATTTCGAATCATCCGGATGGCATAAACATCATCAGGATTCATGGAGAAAATTACAACAGGAGTATGTTCCCATTCCAGGCGAATCTCTTTCAAAACGTCCATAGCATCCTTTCCGGGCATGGAGATGTCCAGCAAGACTAAATCATACTGATTCCTCCCAAGTTTTTCCAACAATTCATCACCATTTGACGCCTCATCACAGATAGTCATATCACATGTGGCATCAAGAATCAACTGCAATCCCGTACGCACAACCGCATGGTCGTCAGCAATTATAATACGCTTTAAAGGTTTTCCCAAAGCATGATAAATTAATACATAAAGGTATTTCAATTCATTCGATTTAGCGGATAGGCATCAGTTACATAAAAAATAAACATCTGTGACATTCCTGTTACAGATTGACCTATTTAGACAACAAATCCTTTAACTAACAACAACTTACATTTTCATGAACGGGCATAGTGAAAATACCCATGCCTCTACGTGCAAATCAGCCATTGTACCCATTTTTCAAACCTCTTAACATTGCTTAACACTTTTAATTTCTATTTATGAACAAATTGATTTGCATTTCTCTCCTTCTTTTAGCTTCACATCTCCATCTAAATGCGGCAACCCTGCGTGGCAAGGCGAAAGAAATAAATACTGGAAAAGAACTTCCCGGTGCTACAATATATCTTGTAGAGTTAAAAAAAGGAGTTCAAGCCGATGGAAGCGGGTCGTTTTTTATCAAAAATATTCCAAATGGGGAATACACCGTCCAATGCAGTTATATCAGTTTCCAGACAATAGAAAAAAAGATAACCTTCAGGAACAATGAAGACGCGGTGGTCGATTTTAAACTTATATCCAAGGATACTGAATTGGGTGAAGTGGTTGTCACAACAAATGCAAACAGGGGAACTGATGTTAGTGCACGCTTAACAGAGAAACTGGCCAATCAGGTAATCAATGTCATCAGTTCCAAGACAATAGAATCTTTACCTGATCTGAATGTCGCGAATGTGATGCAGCGTGTATCCGGTGTATCCATGGTTAAGAATTTTGCAGGGAACAACACCGAAGCAATTATCAGGGGAATGCCTCCCCGGTACAATAGCGTTTTAGTTAATGGAACAACCGCCCCAAGCACCAGTGGTTCAACGCGTTCTGTACCCCTGGATATCATTCCTTCCAACCTTGTGGGAAGAATTGAAGTTACAAAAGCCCTGACGCCCGACCAGGAAGCCAACGGATTGGGTGGTTCTGTCAATGTTGAAATGAAGGATGCCCCGGAAACGCCCCTTTTTTCCATCGACATGGCCTCCGGGTACAACCAGTTCTTTTTCGACAATAAGATGTCCACCTTCAACAGCGGGGTTGTAAACAGAAAAGATCCTGCCGAGCGGTTCGGCAATGATTACCTTACCAATCTAACCGATTTTACGAGGGGAAATATGATTATCACACAAAAAAAAGCAAGCCCGGATCTAAACGGAAGTTTTTCGTTTGGGCATCGTTTTCTGAAGAATAAATTTGGGATTCTTGTTTCCGGAACTGCAACGAATACAAACCAGGGTATTATAAATAATTATTCTGGCTATGATTATACGACAAGCAACACCTATATTCTGACAGGCAAAAGTACATCGAATTATTATACACAAGCCTTGAGGATGGGATCGAACGTGAAGATGGATTACAGGTTCAACGATAAGAACCGAATCTCCTTGCACAGTTCATTGTTCCGCCTTACTGAAGACCGTGTCAGACACCAGGCCGACACAACCTCCGAAATAAACTGGGGACGGGTTGGTTCAACGGATATTACCAACATTGATATTTCATCACTGACCAGCGCTAACCTTCAAGGTCATCATGAGTTACTGAAAAATCTTGAAATTGACTGGTCTCTCATCTATTCTGTTGCCACCTCCCAATCTCCTGACCTGGTCACCGTTAATTATGTCCAGATTATTCATCCTGTCATACAGCCGTTTTACTTAAACTACAAGAGTTGTGTAACAAGGGGATGGCAGCACAACCTGGATGAGGATAAAACTGCTTTTTTGAATGTTAAATACAAGCCAATCCTATTCAACCACCTGGTTGAGATAAAGATTGGTGGGATGGCCCGAAAAAAATTCCGAAACAACTATGCAAACGATTACACCTTTGACGCGCCATTAAATAACCCACCGAATCCTGACATCCGAACTGTGATTGTTACCCAAAACAGCAATGACCAACAGCGAAACGGTAATCCGGTGAACAACCCGGGAAATTACAAGGCAACAGAGGACATTCAGGCAGGTTATGTTCAGATCAAAACCAATTTTGGAAAATTGCAAGTGTTAACGGGAGTCAGGACCGAATTTACCTACCAGACCAACTACCACAGTGAGACGCAGAATGTACTGGTCCCATTCACACAAAACAGGTTTTTTTACTTCGATGTTCTTCCAAGTCTGCACTTGAATTATGTGTTCGACGAAAAGCGTAACCTGCGCCTTTCCTACTATCAGGGAATCAGCCGGCCTAATTACACTGAGCTAGTCGATTTTCATGCCCAGAGCGTCTATGGTGGATCAAACGGGAATGCCCATCTTAACCACTCAACCGGTACCTGCATTGATGCGCGTTATGAGGTATATCCCAACAAAGAGGAGGTATTTACCGGTGGAATCTTCTTCAAAAAGATTGAAAAACCTATTGTTGACCTTCTTTCCAACAACAACGTCACAAGTCCGATGAATTTATCCGATCCATGCACCAATTATGGATTTGAGCTGGTCGGACTTAAATATTTCGGAAATTTCGGACTAAGCGGCAACTATACTTTTACAAGTTCAGCCATGAAGTATCCGGGAAAGATCTCCTACCCTACGCCGGATGCGGTCACAAAACAGACCGAAACCATTCCGTTGGTAGGTCAATCGCCACACATCATCAATGCCGCTCTCATTTACCGGGACATCGAAAAAGGTTTTAAGTGCCAGGTCGTTTATACCATGCAGGGGAAAAACCTGAAGCAGATCAGCTCCTACTATGCCCAGGATGTGTACCAATTGGCCTTTCATGATTTGGGTGCCACCATCGAGAAAAAGATATCCAAGAATTTTTTGCTCTATGCCAAGATCAATAACCTGCTGAATTCAAAAGTTGAGTATGAATCCAAAGGAGGCATCCATATCAGGGATGTTTCCACCAGCATGAGTTTTCTTGCAGGAATAAAATACAATTTATAAATCATTTTATTATCACTTAAATTACCAGTTAAATGAAAAACAAAAGCTTATTTTTCTTAATTGCAGCCATCCTGCTCGGAGCTTCGAGCTGCAAAAAAGCCGGAGACGATGTGATTGATGCTACGGCCAACTACCCGCTTCCCCCAGCCAGCTTTGTAAAAAGCCAAAACTTGACAGGTATACTTAAAGGAACCTTGAAACAGGATTCGATTTATTACCTGACAGGCAATGTCGCTGTAAAAAAAGGGGACACTCTGGCTGTTCAACAGGGCGCCACCATCATCGCCAAAGGAAATTATCAGTTTCAGGTTTCGGGTACCTTGTTGTGTTTGGGAACAGATGCCAAACAAATCACCTTTACTTCCAATGCCACTTCAAAATTATCTGATGTCGCTTTGAACAAAGGCCAGTGGGGTGGATTTCTATTTGACTCTACTGCTGTATATATTTATATGAGATATACACACGTTAATTATACCGGGGGTCCTGATTCTGGCGGTAGTCCTCAGGCTTCATTTGATGTTGAAGGAAGCCAGACCTATAATGGCGGCGCAAAAATTGTCATGGAAGATTGCTGGATGTTCGGAGGTATTGACGATGGTATCCATTTAAATGGAAATATCCAGGTCAGCATCAAAAGGAATGTGATCCAACATTTGGGAGGTCCTGATGGTGAATCCATGAATATCAAGGCCGGAGTAAAAGGGGATATCTCCTATAACTACATCTGGAGCGCCGCCAATAACGCCATTAAGGTAGAAACCGGCAAAACGGTGTTGATACCTCAATCCAGTCTGAATATCTACAACAATACGATTGTGGATGGAGGTTGGAGAAAAGTTGGGGAAGCCACCAATTCAATTCTAATCGACAGATTTGCCAAAGCCAATATTTACAACAATGTGATGGTAGGGAACAATACCGGGATTAATATTACTACGAAAGCGGATACCATTAATAGCAAATATGGCTACAACCTCATCTTTGCCATAAATGCCGCCTCTGCTCCCTGGATCTACCCAGTAGGTGCATTCAGCAAAAAACAAGCTTCCGACATCACCGGATCAACCACCGACTTGTGTAATTCCGTATTTACAACCTGGATTCCACCTGTGACTACACTTCCGGATAATACGGTAACAGACAGCAATGTACCTAGCCTTAAAACAGGATCCCCTGCAATTGGCAATGGACTTGTTTCTGCGACATTTTCCTATTTTATCACTGGTTCAGACAATGGGAAATCTGGAAGTGCGGATATGCTAAACAAAGATATGGGTGCCTATCCAACAGATGGTTCCGGGAATAAGCATTTACCAACCAGTCAACCCATTCAATAACCCTGATACATAAATTACAATGAAAAAATTATCAATAGTTGTCATTGGCATTCTCCTTGTTGGCTCAGTATTAACAGCAAATGCGCAGAAGACAGGGTACAAGATTGTCAACAAAATTCACCTGCAGGGTGATGAAAAATGGGATTATCTTTTCTCTGACGATGCCGCCGGCCTCCTTTATGTCTCTCATGGAAACATGGTACAGGTTGTTGATGAGGTAAAGGGCGAAATGGTCGGAAAGATCGAAGGACTAAACGGAGTACATGGAATTGCCATTGCTCCTGCCCTGAACAAGGGGTTCATCAGTACCAAGAACGATAATAGTGTGACCGTATTCGATACAAAAACCTACAAGGTCATTCAGAAGATTGAAGTGTCTGGAAAAAGTCCCGACTCAATCCTTTTTGATGCATTCAGCCAGATGGTTTTTGTTTTTAACGGTCATTCGGACAATGTTACGGTCCTCAATGCAGAAACAAATGCCATTGTTGCGACCATTGCCTTACCGGGAAATCCTGAATTTTCAGCAACAAACGGGAAAGGTAAAATTTATGCCAATCTGGAAAACAAAAGCTGCATTGTGGTTATCAATGCAACCACCTTCAAGATCGAAAATGTGTGGCCTATTGCTCCCGGAGAAGAGCCGACTGGCCTTGCCCTGGATAACGAAAACCACCGTCTGTTCAGTGTTTGTGCCAACAAACTGATGGTTGTCGTTGATAGTGAAACCGGAAAAATAATCACCACACTTCCTACCGGGGAAAAGACAGACGGCGCGGCATTCGATCCTTCCCTGAAATGTGCTTACAGCTCCAATGGCGCCGGCACTGTAACTGTTGTGAAGGAGGAAAACAAGGATACGTTTGCCGTATTGGAAAACATTCCTACACTAAAAGGAGCCAAAACCATTGCTGTCAACAAAAAGACGCATCATATCTTCCTGCCAGCGGCAGAATATGAAACAACTCCGGGGGTGGAAAAACCAAAGTTGCTTACAGGAACTTTCATCATCCTTGATATTGCACCACAACTTTAACCTGTCATAGTTACCAGGGATTAATTAAAATATTATTTTACACCTGTGGCTTTGATATATTTATCTCATCCACAGGTTTTTTGATACATAAAACAACAGAAAGTTATGAAACAGACGATTATTTTTTTGTCTTTTATTACACTCGCCTTTAATTTAAATGCCCAGATACTTATCAATCCCGAAAAGTTGCCTGACCAGGCACTAAATTTTATGGTTGCCAGCGATATGGGAAGAAGAGGAGTCTCCGAGCAAAAAAACGTAGCAACATTGATGGGAAAAGAAGCAGACCTAAATACGATTAGCTTCATAGCTGTTCCAGGAGACCCAATTCACGATGATGGGGTAAAAAGCACGGAGGACAGCGAATGGAAAGATAAATTCGAAAATATTTACACAGCTCCTTCATTGATGAACCTTCCCTGGTATGTTGTTGCAGGAAATCACGAATACCACGGAAGTGTTCAGGCTATCATGGATTATTCGAAAATTTCCAAACGATGGAAAGCACCAGCGAGGTACTTTTCCTTTGAAAAAACACTGGATACAAAAGGAACAAAATGTTTGTTCGTGTTTATTGACACCGCGCCGCTGATTGACAAATACCGGGCAGATAAAGGTTACTCAGATGCCGGCAAACAAGATATGGAGAAAGAACTGAAATGGTTGGATTCAACATTGGTCTCTTCGAAGGACCGTTGGAAAATCGTACTCGGACACCACCCTGTTTATGCGGATACGCAAAAAGATGTAAATGAACGTACGGATATGGAGAAGCGGGTAGGCATTATCCTGGAGAAAGAGAAGGCTGATTTCTATATTTGTGGTCACATCCACAATTTTCAGCACCTGAAGCCAACAGGTAAAATAGTAAATTATATCGTAAACTCTTCCGCTTCAGAGTCCAGAAAAGTGAACAAAACAGATGGCACCATTTTCTGTAACCCCGACCCCGGTTTCACGGTTTGTTCCGTTACTTCGGAAAGCTTTTCCTTTTTCTTCGTCAACCACAAGGGCGAAGATGTGTACAAGTACATCCTGAAGAAATAGGATAACCAGATATGGAAATAATATCATAACTTTAATGAAAATTATTGTCATGGTAATAAATTGGTGGGTAATCGGATTTGTTATTTTTTTTGTAGTAATCGGGATTGTGTACCTGATCTGGAAAAATATCAAGGATGAAAAGGAAGTAACGAAAACCTTTTTTAACGATGAGATGAAACCTGAAAAGCATGAAATTAATGAGGAGGAAATCTGATACACAAAAAACTATTGATGACTTAATTAAGAAGAAAAGGGTAATCTTAAAAATAGGATAGAAGGAATATTCCACCAAAAATGATAAAAAGACCCAGAGCCAAGAAGTTAGTATAGACTATACTTTGGCTTTGGGTCAATTTTTTTTAATTAGTCTTCCTGAACAATATTGCACCACCCTACATCCATTGAGTTGCCGATCCCCCAGGATAAGATCTTACGGCTTGAAACGTGCATAATTGCTGTCAGATACCTGCCCCCCCCCGTATTGGGATGTAGGCTATATCTGTACAGCTAAAATATTGATCATTGTTGTGAATTTTTGGCATCAATGGATAAGGTAGCATGCGGAACAGCACGAAGCCGCTCTTTCGAGATCAATGCTCCAGTTTCACGACAAATACCATACGTTTTGTTCTCGATACGAATCAGAGCCGCTTCGAGGTGCTGAATGAATTTTTGTTGGCGCTGTGCAAGCTTACCAGCCTCTTCCTTCGACAGGGTTGCTGCACCTTCTTCCAATACCTTGAAAGTCGGGGAGGTATCTTGTGTATCATTGCCATCACCCTGTGTAATAGCGTTTTTGTATAGCCCGTAATCCTGGCGTGCTTTTTCTAGCTTACACAGAATCAAAGTTTTAAACTCCTGGCGTTCTTCGTTTGAATATCTGGTTTTCTCCATCATAATTTTTGGCTTTTTGTATATATAATCTAAACAGAACCGATTTTTTCTTGCGCTCGCAAAAATTCATGAACGGGTACGGTAAATCTCTTTCAAAAAAATGAACATTTCGGTTTTGCAAACAATTAGTTGCGCTTATAGAAAGTTAATGCAGCCACAGTACCCGGATATTTTTTAATTTCTGATACCGTAAAATACCCTGTTCCATCTGCCGCGAAGCAGATGGCCTCGCCCTGGCGTTCATTGTTAAAATAGGGGGCTGAAAAGGGAGCTCTAAGCAATGCATTTAAGACAGTTTCGTTCGGCAATCTTTTCCAATACCATATTTGACTGTTATTCCGCACGAGGATCTCAGAACCATCTGCCGAAATATCGGCTGATGTTAAATGGTCAAATGGAAAGGTTCCCAATTGTATTAGTTTTGTCACCGATGAAGTTGATTGAGGATATCTTGCAACAAATAAATTGCTTTGACCAACCTCTTTGGTTAGGATATAAAGATCTTTTGTCAATGGGTCCAAAAACAGCGATTCGGCATTGACGGCACCTTTTGGATAAGTGAATTTTAATACGTCAGGAACGACATGTACATTGGTCTGTGGCGTAGCGGAAGGCAGAACTGGTTCAGGGAAACGATAGACACTTATTCCCGGATAAACCCAGTCATTGTCGCCTATCTCACCAACATACAAATAGCTTTTTGAATTATCCGGTCCGGGTCCGCAGGCCAAATCTTCCCAATCCCTGTTCGGAATACCATCCAGGACAATCTTTCCTCGATCTTCACCTTTGGCGTTTGTCAGGTAAATTTCATTTAAATTTCCACTGTCCTCCTGCGTGTACAACAAGTCTGGATTTGTTCGGCTGCTTTCAAGTCCGGATAATTCCGGAAGATCCTGACGCTTCAGAATTGTTACGGATGGGACAGATTCAAATAGGTTTGTTTTTTCAACCTGGGTCAGGTCATACATCGCTTTTTTCACCGAATCAACAGGTATTGATCCTGAAATAATTGGATCAGTCTTATTGTCCCTCAATTCTGAAACCTTTGAGCAATTCAGAACGAGAATACAAACAAACAAAAGCAGGAAGAATAGTTTTACACGCATTATCTTAAAAAATGAAGGATCTAAGTATAGGCTGATCAAAATTGAATAAAACAAAGAGGACGATCGCTCGCCCTCTTATGTCTTATTTAGGTGTGTTAATTTATATGCTGATTTCCCGTTCCATCTGATTGATAGCAACCGATATCTTTACCGGGAGGAGTAATTCCACTGGAACCAAAATTCTTATCCACAGGAACATTGACAATGGGTGAGAAAGCTGTATATCCCTTTCCTATTGCCGGAGAACCCGCCTGAAGATGGAAATCGAAAGCATCAACAGAAGCCTGATTGAGATAATTCAGGTTTGGTAAAGGGTAGTTGACGAACTTTGGATTATTTTGGCCAACCAGGGAAGTTCCGTCATACTGGAAACCAAAAGTATATTTAGCGCCCAAAAAAGCCAGCATATTTGGTATATCTGTTGCTTGAGGATGAGTAACTACGGCCTGAGCGATGTTGGTAGGAACAAACTGGTTGGCCTGACCGACATTGTCTGCATAAAAATAATTGTAGCCATAAGCTGTTTTAAAGATAGGACCATCGGCATGACTTAAAGTATCGGCTAAATAAACCTTGGCGGTTACATCGTTACCACCTGCAATACGAACGCCAAAATTACAATCCACAATGAGGTTGTTGTAAGCCAGTGCCCTGGAATTATTTTCCACTTCGATGGAACCGCTGCGCGCACCAAAGGTTCCTGAATTTCTGTATCCACAGTTAACATAGGTATTATTGTACATTGCTATCTGGCACTGAGTAGAACCCAATGCACCATCGTTGGCTGATTTTGTGCCATTGGTTGCGCTGCCTATGATCAGGTTATAGGCCATATTTCCCTGTGTTCCTCCTTTGGCGTTAAATCCATCACCTCCGGTACCTCCACATTTTTCCATGGTATTTCTCATCATATTGATGTGACCACCATAAAAACGAATGGCATCATCAGGACTTCCATAGAGCCAGGAATCTTCCATGATGAAATTGCCGTTGGGATTCTCCCAGTAGATTATGAACTTACTTCCCGTTGAAGGACCCGTGAATGGAGGAGCAACCAGACCGGCACCACCAAAATCGAGATGAGTCCACCTAAGTACAAGTAGCGGGCATGTTACATCACAGTAAATACCACCCCATCCACCTACATAGGCAGGATCAGTAGCCGCAGATGAATTACCCGGAGCTTTGGTTTTTGTAGGGTCAGTAATGGTAATAGGAGCTGTTTTTGAACCTAGACTAACCAGTGTCCCTTTGACAATAAAGTTAGCCCCATTGGATATATTGATTTTGACACCTTCCTGAATCAATAAAGTGTCTTTTGCATTAATCGTGACATCACCGGTAATGGAATAAACCTGGTTTGTGAGCATCGTTCCTTTGATTGAACCGGAAAGTGGCGTTAAGTTACTAACTGGAACACCTACTTTGATCAGCGGTACAGATACCACTGCAGTATCTGTTTTGCTACAAGAAGCAAAAACAAATATGGAAAGCAGAAATAAAACATTTTTTAAAATTCTCATGATTTTTTGATTTTTAATGATTTAACTAATTGATTTCTATCTGATTGTAATTCTATTTCTAATTGCTAAAATTCAAATTATTTCTAGAATTTGAAACGGAAGCCTAGTGTATACCGTGAATAATATAAGTCCTTCTCAATGGTTGCATAGGATGGACTATTCTGCATCGGTAGTTTATTGATGCCACTATAGGCTTTGTTAGGTTGTTTAACGATTAACTGGTAAGGAGTATTCAATAGATTATTAATCTTCACATAGATGATATAGTGCTTTTTAAATTCTTTTTGCGCTGAGAAATCAAGGTTGATGGTGGGCCTTTCCCAGTTATCCAAATTCTTATACAAGGAAAGTGTATTTATTCTCTCACCTGTATAAACCAATGCCAATTGGGCGTCCAACATTTTTTTGCTGTTTTTGTACAAAAGTGAAATATTGCCAATGTGGGCTGCTTGCCCCTGCAATGGCCTGGCCTGATTTACCTCAATATTGTGGAAACTGTTATCTGCTAAGTCTATGTAATTAAATTTCTTGGTTGAATTGATCAGCGAATAGGTATAGGTATAATTACCAGACAAACCAAAATTTCCGAAAAATTTTCGAAATACTGCCTCCAATCCATAATTGTGTGCTGTACCAAAATTATTTGGTGTAAGCTGAAGGTCAGCCGCATAGCCTCCCTGCACCAGCGCATATTCAATGGGGTTCCTGATCGATTTATAAAATGCACCGATCATATACTGATCCATCCCTTTGGGAAATACTTCGTAACGAAAATCAAAATTGTCGATGGTAGTATGTTGCAAATTGGGATTGCCAATGGTACCAAAATCATCCTGAGAGAATCCAGTCTTGTCAAGATAGGGAACCAGATCAGAATATGCCGGACGAAGTAAAGACTTGAAATAGGAAAGTCGCAAGGCCTGTTCCTTTTCCAGTGAATATTTAAAATTTAAACCTGGAAGAAAATCGATATAGCTGATGCTTGCACTTTTCCCGGCTATGGTTTCAGGCAAAGAAGAGTCATAGGATTGGCTCGTATTCTCCACCCTTAATCCGACAATACTCTCCAAGTGGCCATTGATTAAGAATTTTGCCTGACCGTATACTCCCTGCACATTCTCATTAAAGGTATAGACTCCGGCATTACTAAATGCCGTCCCCAATGCATCTGTATGGGGAATGAAGCTGAATTTTGCTTCAGGAATGGACAGGTATTTCTGATAAGTTAGCCCATTGTCAGGCACTGCTGTTAAACTGTATTTATTGTCAAAATTGTCCCTGCTTTTTTGCCTGAACATTCCGCCAAACGAAAGCAACATCTTGTGATTACTTATCTCCGTATTGTAATGGAAATTCAGATACCCTGAAATATCCTTGTCCGTATTATGTGACCATTGTCTGGATTCGTTGGTTACCGCCTGTGGCCCATAACTTAGCGAAGTGGCTGTCCCTGAGGAATTGGGACTAATCTGTTGGGTAATGTTGAATGCCGCCATATCCGGTAATTGCTGACTGGCTTCAGAAAAGGCCAAAGTCCAGTCCAATTTGAGAGATTCCAATAACTTGTGATTACCCTGAAGTATCAAACTATATATGTTTTGTAGACTTTGCCTCGTCTGCGTTTCGAAACTTTGCTGAAATCCCCCGATGTAACCGTTGTAGGAATAATTTCCCAAAAGCAGGTCATTGGTAAGTCTAACCCTGTTTTCATTCAGTTGCAGATAGGTCCCGAACAGACTCATTGTATGATTTGGATTGAATCGATAATCGACTGTAGACATCAATCCCAACCTACTTGTTGCCAAGGAATATTTTCTAACAAGATAATCGGGAAAAACCTGGGTCATTGTAGCATCTGCCCCACGTGCAGGACCCAGGGTGGCATTCTCCACCAAACGGGAAGCATTATTTCCGGCAAATGTATTTTGGAAAGTTCCTGAGAAGATAATTCCCAATTTATTGTTGAGAAATCTGTTGCCAAGTGTAAGGCTATAATTGCTATTGATGGGAGCTTTCTTGGTGAAAGTCAGCAGATTTTGATATGGAAAGCTTGCAAGCGAGGCTTCCACCCCGTTCCCCGTAATTTCAGCAGGAGATTTTTTATTTACTGCTGAAGTACTGAATCCGTCAAACGGCCGCTGCGAGAACAATCCGGAGTATCCGGTACCAATATTCCCTTCCAACCTAAACTTGTCGGGAGCAGTTTTCATCACAAGATTAATTACTCCTCCAGATGCGTCTCCTTCCATATCCGGGTTCAAAGATTTGGATACTTCAATCCGCTCAATCAAATCTGAAGGAAATATGTCCAGGGGGACATACCTGTTCTTATTATCGGGACTTGGAATCTTTACGCCATTAATTAAAGTCGTATTGTACCTTTTATCCATCCCTCTGATGATCGCATATTGACCATCTCCTGCATTTCCTCTTTCTATGGATACCCCTGAAACCCGAGCCATCACATTGGCTACCGTCATATCCGGTGAAATGGCAATTGAATTTGCCGAAACAATGTTTACCAAATTTTCTGCCCTTTGTTCGGCTCTGCTGGCGTAACTATCAGATTCCTTGGCTCCTTTTGCTGTTACTTCGATGGTACTCAAGTCTGTACTGCTGGGAACCAAATAAAAATTCTGTTTAATCTCGGCGTTCTCGGAAACAGAAATTGTTGATTCAATAGTTTCGTATCCTATGTAGGATATTTTGATCTTGTAATTTCCTGACTTTAGGTTGTTTAGAGAATATCTTCCACTTAAAAGGGAGACAGTGTTCGTTGATCCAGGTTGCAAAATCACGTAGGCACCGATTAATTGTTCCCTGGTATTTTTATCGTATATGTAACCTGATACGGATGATGCGATAGCTATTGATTTGAAAATCAATAGGAAGAAAAATATAAAGGCAAACTTCATTCTTGAATTTTTCGTTTTTGCTTAAAAGCACAAATCAATAAGATTGAAGTTACAGAATGAAAACAAAAATGTAACAATATCAATTTGGGAGTATAAAAAGACTAAACTTAACCTCAGTGTAACAATTTTGAAGCATCTTTGTAATATAATTGTGCCAAAATTGTATTGGATAAGAAGAACAATGGATTGAACACTTAGATTTCACAATAGATGAAAGATACTTTTAGGATTCTGGTTGCCGAAGATGAAGAAGACATCTGCGAAATTCTTCAGTTCAATCTCGAAAGTGAAGGCTACAAGGTAGATGTGGTGCATTCAGCTGAAGATGCCCTGAAAAAAAAATTAACCGGTTATGATCTTTTTCTCTTGGATGTGATGATGGGAAAAATGACTGGTTTTGGTCTGGCGCAGAAAATGAGAAAAGAACTTGGCATCGAAACACCGATTATCTTCTTAACGGCGCGCAGCAGTGAAAATGATCTCCTCACGGGATTCACGGTAGGTGCAGACGACTATGTGGCAAAACCCTTCTCCATCCGGGAATTGCAGGCAAGGGTAAAAACCATCTTGAAACGTGCTTCTTCGCAGCATACGACAGAAGAGTCATCTATACTTCAACTTGGAGAGATTGAGCTGGACAACAAGACCAAACGGCTGATCATTGGGGATAAAAAAATTGAATTGACCAAAAAGGAGTTTGAGATCCTCCTGATGCTGGCCAAGAATCAAGGCAGAATCTTTTCAAGGGAAGAGATCCTCGACCGAATATGGGCCGATGATGTCATTGTGACCGATCGAACGGTGGATGTCAACATGACCCGGTTGAGAAAAAAGATGGAGGGCTACAGCACCTACCTCAGGAACAAGGCCGGATACGGATACTATTTTGAAATTTAACCCACTTGAGAAACAAGATCAGAATCAGGTACAGGTCGATCAAATGGAAGTTGTTTACCAATTACTTCCTTTTGTTCATGGCATTTCTGCTCTCCGTACTATTTTACCAGAGTCAGCACGAGAGACAGTTCCGTGTTTCCCTTTTGGAAAACAGGCTGGAAGGCTATTCCGATCTCGTTGATAAATATATCAAGCTGGAACACAGTACGACCCCCACCAATTTATCCCGGCTCGATTCGCTTAAAAAATTGGTACCACCTGCCGAGATCCGTATCACCGTATTTGATACCAAAGGGGATGTCCTGTATGATAACCTGGTAGCCAACTATTTGAAACTTGAGAACCATTTTGCGAGACCCGAATTTCAAAAAGCACTTCTAAACGGAAATGGATTCAACATTCGCCATTCTACGACTACCGATCAGGAATATTTCTATTATGCCAAAAGCTACGACAATTTAATTGTCAGATCAGCCGTCATTTACAATATTGAGACCAAAAATTTCCTCAACATTGATCGTGCTTTCATTCTCTATTTTCTCTTCCTGTTTATCTTGTTTGGTATTCTTTTAAGACTTATTACCAACCACTTGGGAACTTCAATTGCCCGACTGAAAGATTTTGCCCTGCGTGCGCGCAATGGTCAGGAAATGGATGAGGATCTGCAGTTTTCCAACGATGAGATTGGAGTTATCAGTCACGAAATCAGTCATCTTTTTGAGCTCTCCAACCTGGCAAAGGCAGAACTTTTGCAAGAGAAAGAAAAATTGATCAGCCATCTCTTCGTTTTGAAGGAGGGAGTTGCCTTTTTCTCTCCGCAGAAAAAAATCATCCTGAACAACAGCCATTTCATCTTCTATATCAACATCATATCCGAAGAGTCCACCATCTCGGTTGAAAAAATATTTGATTTGCATGAGTTCATTGCCATCAATCTTTTTGTGGACAATGCCCTTGCCGATAAGGCCATCTACACCTTGAATGAACTTCCCCGACTGGAATATTCGGTCCAACGGGATGGAGCCCACTTTCACATCCAGTGCATCATTTTCCAGGACAAGAGCTTTGAAATCCTGATCACAGATAATACCCAGTTGGTGAAGCGAAGCATGATGAAGCAACAAATCACTTCCAACATATCCCACGAACTAAAAACTCCCATTGCCACTGTAAAAGGATACCTGGAGACCCTGCTGAACAACCCGGATATGGATCCGAAAAGGCAGCAATATTTCATCAACAAGGCACACAATCAGTCGGAACGGCTTACCCAGCTCGTGAATGATATTGCCATGCTGAATAAGATAGAGGAGTCTTCGGAACTTTATCCAAAAGGGAGTATCCGGGTTAAAAAGCTGGTAGAAGAGGTCATTGAGAGCTTCAACGATCAAATTCTGCAAAAATCGGTAATCATCCAAACCAATATTGGTGCGGAAGTGATTGTCACCGCAAATTATTCCCTGCTGTTTTCCGTATTCCGGAATCTGATGGAAAACTCGTTGCACTATGGTGGCGAAGGGATCGTCATCAATCTGTCCAATTACCATGATGACAACAACTACCACTATTTCTCCTTTGCCGACAATGGTCCAGGGGTAGAGGAAGAACATCTGCCAAGAATCTTTGAAAGGTTTTACCGGGTCGATACCGGTCGATCCCGCAAACAGGGGGGAACGGGTCTGGGACTTGCCATTGTCAAGAATGCCATTCTCAGTTTCAGGGGAGAGATCTCCGCACGAACCCACAAGGGAGGTGGCCTCGAATTCATATTCTCTCTTCCGAAATAATCTGCGAACCAAAATCAACTGGTTGTAAACGGATTGCCACAAAATTCTGGCTTGGATGACGTGTCACTCTGACTGTTCAGTCTTGGTTTTACAGCATTGTTTGGGTTTTCTGTAGTTTTTAGGCTATTTTTGCACCCAAGAATGATGTTTGACACCATGAAGCACAAGATAGATGCCTTTAACCAACAACTCGCCCAAGCCACCCCTGTCGAGTTGATAGCGTTTTTCCTGAAAGAGTACAAAGGTCGCATCGCCCTCTCCAGCAGTTTGGGTCTGGAAGATCAGGTGCTCACCGAGATGGTCTGTTCGATCGACAAGAATGTCAAGATCTTCACGCTGGATACGGGCCGGCTTTTCCCGGAAACCTACGATCTGATCGACCGCACCAACAAAAAATATGATATCCGGCTTCAGGTGTACTTTCCTGAGTCGCGGCACGTAGAAGAGATGGTAAATGCGAAGGGGATCAATCTTTTTTACAACTCCATTGAGGAGCGGAAACAATGCTGCCGGATTCGCAAAATTGAGCCTTTGCAAAGGGCTTTTGCAGGTTTGGAGGTTTGGATCTGCGGATTGAGGCGCGAACAATCTGTGACCAGGGCCGATATGATGCCCATCGAATGGGATGAAAATAACGGGCTCATCAAACTTAATCCACTCATCGACTGGACCGAAGAACAGGTTCGTGCTTACATCGGCGAACACAAAATACCCTATAACCCGCTGCATGACCGTAATTTTCCCAGCATCGGCTGCCAGCCCTGCACCCGTGCCGTCCTGCCGGGTGAAGACCTCCGTGCAGGAAGGTGGTGGTGGGAAAACCCGGATACCAAAGAGTGCGGATTGCACAAGAGGTAGCGGATTCAGCTGTTAGCTCTTAGCTATTGGCTTTTAGTTTTTGGGTCTCCAATTGATAACAAATCTTCTTCAATTTAACGTAAAAAAGGCTAATTGCCATTTACCAATAGCTAATAGCTAAAGGCTAACAGCTAATTGCTATTAGCAATTATTCCCGTACCTTCACCAAAAATTTATATCAAGCAAAAACATGCTATTTAGTTCATTAAACATCATTGATCCAATTTTAAAAGCGGTGGAGGAAGAGGGTTACACGACCCCTACTCCGATCCAGGCCGAAGCCATACCCATCGTTTTACAGGGAACCGATCTCCTGGGGTGTGCCCAGACAGGAACAGGGAAAACGGCTGCTTTTGCCATTCCGATTCTGCAACTGCTGAGTGCGAACAAAACCTTTGTAAAAACAAAAAAAATCAGGAGTCTCATTGTCACGCCAACCAGGGAGTTGGCTATACAGATTGAAGAGAGTTTCAAAGCCTACGGCCGACATACCGGTTTAACCTGTACCGTTCTTTTCGGAGGGGTCAACCAAAATCCGCAAACTGCCGCACTCCGCAAAGGGGTTGACATCCTGATTGCCACTCCGGGCCGGTTGCTGGACCTGATGGGCCAGGGGTTTCTGACCTTGCGGGATGTGGAGATCTTTGTTCTGGATGAAGCCGACCGGATGCTGGACATGGGATTCATCCATGACGTAAAAAAATTGCTGGCAGTGCTTCCAAAGAGCCGACAATCCCTCTTCTTCTCAGCCACCATGCCGCCGGATATTGTCAAACTTGCCAATACCATTTTACACAATCCTTCCAAAGTCTCCGTCACACCTGACTCTTCGGTAGTTGAAATTATCCAGCAATCCGTATTCTTCGTAGACAAGGGCAACAAGAGTGCCTTGCTGCTCGAAATATTAAAGGATCAAAAGATCAAATCTGCCCTGGTATTTACCCGCACCAAGCATGGTGCCAATACGGTCGTTAAGATTCTTTTGAAACACGACATTACTGCGGAAGCCATCCATGGGAACAAAGCGCAGACTGCGCGCCAGAGGGCCCTCAGCAACTTCAAGGATCAAACTACCAGGGTATTGGTTGCCACCGATATCGCTGCCCGCGGAATAGATATCGATGACCTGCAATATGTGATCAATTACGAGATGCCCAACATCTCTGAAACCTATGTTCACAGAATTGGTAGAACCGGTCGTGCAGGAGCAGAAGGGACAGCCTACTCTTTCTGTGATGCGGAGGAAAAGGAATACCTGCGGGATATTGAGAAGTTGATTACACAAAAGATACCTGTAGCAGAAAACCTGCTGTTTCCGCTGATGGACCACAATCCCGTCAAGACGCCCAAGCAGCAACAAGGTCGCGGAAATTCAGGACACGCAAGACCCAAACAGGTGGTTGCCCAAAAACCCCTCGTTGTCAGCAAAAAACCCAGAATTCTGCTCCGCAGACAAGGATCTTGAAGAGCTAATAACTGTAAGCTATTAGCTCTTAGTCGTAGACATGGTTTGGATCCACTTCTTCGTCACAGTTGCCCTTGTTGTATTGCTCCATGGCCCTGAGACTCATCCCCATAGAAGAAAATCCTCCATCGTGGAAGAGATTCTGCATGGTAACCTTCCTGGTAAGGTCAGAGAACATGACAATGCAATAATCGGCACACTCGTCGGCTGTGGCATTCCCCAACGGTGACATTCTTTCAGAGAAATCCAGCAAACTATCAAACATCTTAATACCATTGCCTGCCGTGGTAGGAGTCGGGGATTGGGAGATCGTATTGATCCTTACATTCCGTTCACGTCCATAGATGTAACCAAAACTCCTGGCAATGGATTCAAGCAGAGACTTGGCATCCGCCATGTCGTTGTACCCGTAGAAGGTCCTTTGGGAAGCAACATACGAAAGTGCCAGCACGGAAGACCAGGGATTCAGTGCATCCAGTTTACGGGCAGACTGGAGTACCTTGTGAAATGAAATGGCAGATACATCCAGTGTCTTTGCCAGAAAATCATAATCAAGATCACTGTAATGTCTCCCTTTGCGAACATTTGGCGACATACCTATCGAGTGAAGGATGAAATCCAGTTTTCCGCCCAGAAGCTCCATAGATTTGGTAATCAAATTCTCAAGATCTTCCACACTGACGGCGTCAGCGGGGATCACTTCGGTGTGGCACTTCTCTGCCAGAATTTGGGTATCTCCCATACGAAGAGCGATCGGTACATTGGTCAATGTAAAAATTGCACCCTCCTCATAGGCTCTTTCGGCCACTTTCCAGGCAATCGAATGTTCATTCAAAGCACCGAAAATAATGCCTCTTTTCCCTTTTAACAAATTGTAAGACATGCTTGTAGATATAAATTAATGCTATTCTTTGATTTAGTGTTTGCAGGAGAGAAGTGACTAAAGTGAGCTAAACTGACTAAAGTGACTAAAGTTAAAACTGAGCTCATGTAAATTTTTATGATCGTATCTCTCATCCTTGTGCATGGCAATTTACCATCAGATAGATGATACGTGTATGGGAAAATTCTGTTTCAATTTTAAGAAAAGAGCTTGGACGCAACAACTTTGTTACACTTTAGTCACTTCTATTTAAGCAACTCTGCCGCATTGAGTCTGGCAGCATCCGTAATATTCTCACCGCTCAGCATTTTGGCCAATTCTGAAACTCGTTCGTCGGGCGACAGGAGCTTCAATTTGGTGATGGTTTCGGTATCTGTATCCTCCTTGTAAACAAGGTAGTGCAGATCCCCTTTGGCGGCGATCTGCGGAAGATGCGTGATATTGATCACCTGCATATCCCTGGCAATTTCTTTCAATATATTGCCCATTTTATCTGCCGTTTCACCTGAGATGCCCGAATCGATCTCATCGAACAGGATAGTTGGCAGAGCCCTCGATCTGGAAACCAAGGCCTTGATAGACAACATCAACCTGGAGAGTTCCCCACCCGAAGCGACCTTTGAAATTTCATTCAATTCTCCATTTTTGTTGGCAGTGAAAAGAAAATTCACCTCATCCCTTCCAAATGCGGTAAGTGGAAGTCCTCCTGTAATTTCCACCCTGAATTTTGAATTTGGCATACCTAGCTGAAAAAGTTGTTCTTCCACCTTCTGCCCAATCTGGCCGGCCTTATCCAATCTTCGTTGCGACAGCAGATCTGCCAACCTAAACAATTCCTTTTCTTGCTCGTTGGCGGTTTCCCTCAAGGTATGGACCAACTCCTCATTGATATGGACTCCATCGACTTTAGAAGCAAAATCGTCCCTCAGACGGATCAGTTCCTCTTCACTGTCAACATGATGCTTCTGCTGCAGGGAGTAGATCAGGTCAAGCCGTTCATTCAACACGACCAACCGATTTGGATCCACCTCTATTTTTTCGGAAGAATAGGCAACTTCAGAAGAAATATCGCTCAATTCAAGGTATATTCCATTCAATCGGTCCAAGAGGGCCGTAACTTCCGGATAGAACTTTGTAATTTTTGCAAGCACCGCCATCGACTCCTTGATCCTGACCGAGGCGTTCCCATCCTCCTCCTGCAGATGGTTGGCGGCTGTCAACAAGGCCGTCTTGATCTCCTCGGCATGGGTGAGCAGCATCAGTTCGTGCTCCAGTTGTTCCTGCTCTCCGATCTGGAGTCG
>Ga0118677_10002529_pt1 | contig 36652 bp, 26 predicted proteins | sample AliMusrvi5mmetaG_FD_86154 | JGI IMG/M metagenome (GOLD analysis project Ga0118677, IMG submission 86154)
CTGCCGGGCAGTAATGTCAGTTGCGATGACGTTGGTGGCTGCGCTTTGCTCAGTGACGATGGTGTCGCCATGCAGTTCGCGCACGCTCGATCGTTTCACGTCGGCGTGCTTGCTGAAAATGTCGCGCACGCTGGTATCAGAGACATTGGTCGTTTCGTTTGACTCGCTCATAACCCTATTATAGAGAGTTGTTATTCCGCGTCGCACAACAGCGCGATGATCGTGTCGAGCGCCGCCAGATCCTCCATGCGCCCGGTCTTGATCGCCAGGTCGGCGTCCATGATCGCTATATGCGCGCGCTCCAGTTCCGGCGTGCTGAAACGGCGCGCCTGCTGCTCCACTTTTTTCGCGACGAAGGGATGCACGTTGATCGCCTGGGCGAGTTGATCCGATGACAGTGTGTCATACTCCTTGGCGCAGATCATCAGGCGCGTCTGGCGCGCCAGCATCGTCATTACCACCAGCGGGGATTCGCCGCGCGCCAGGATGCCGAGCATCAGGCGATACGCCGCGCGCCCATCGCGCACGCTGACGGCGTCGATGAACTTGAACATGTCCGCGATTTCTTCGTCCGCCACCAGCAACTCGATGTCGGCGGGTTCGATACGCCGTCCATTGGCATACGCGACCAGCTTTTCAAGCTCATTGTCCAGCTTGCGCAGGTACAGGCGGCTGTCTTCCGCAAAGTGATCACGGTCGTTCTTGTCGCCACGGTTAATTTTTGTCGTCAGCAACTGGGCGGCCGGCGGCGCAATCTGCCCGCCCTTACTGGCGGCGCGTTCAACCACCCACTTCAGCAGGTCGCCGGGAAGTTCGAAGAGTTTCGCGCGCCCGCCGGAGTGCTCCGCATGCGCGAGCTTTACCAGCGCATGTGTGTCGGGCAGCACGCCGTCTTCGACCAACACGAGTGCGGTCGTCTCAGGTAGCTCGGGCAGATACGCGATCAAACGGGCAATCGGGTCGTCGCCTTCCTTCGTCTGTTTGCCTTTTTTCACACCGGGTTTAGTAACCCAGTTCCGCGTGATCACCATGCGCCTGTCAGCGAGGAATGAGACCGTGTCGCACGCCGCCTGTATATCCTTAAGCGGGGCGGTCATATCGAACAAGGTGACATTCAGCGCGGCGATTTCATCCGCACCGAGTTTCGCTTTCATTTTGGCAAGCTCTTCGTCGCGCGCAATATCGTTTGGACCGTATAACAAATGCCACATCAGTGCTAAATATACCCCTTTGTCTTATACCAATCGTAGGCGCGTTGTGCGGCTTCGCGGTACGGTCGCGTGGCGAGACCCAGTTCACGCCGCGCCTTCGTGGAATCAAACCACAGCGTCTCAGCGGCAAAGCGCAACTGATCGCCATTGCCAGGCAGACGCAGACCGGTTCGCGCGAGCACGTCAACGCAACGCGCGAGTGCGCGCGTGACGCCGCGCGACAACCCGATCCGCGCCGGGCGGCGGCCAACGACATCGGCGGTGCTGGCAATGAGATCGCGGTGCCACAGGTTCTCGCCGCCCAGGATATAGCGCTCGCCGCGCCGGCCGTGTTCGGCAGCGCCAATCTCGCCGGCGCACACATCCGCCACATCAATGACGCAGACGCCGCCGGGCGGATAGACCGGCACGCCCATCCGCGCTTCTTCTATGATGATGCTGCCGCTGATCAGGTTGACGTCGCGCGGGCCGATCACCACCGCCGGGTTCACGATGACCGCGTCAAGCCCATCAGCAACGGCCTCCTGCACAACCTGTTCCGCCAGCACCTTGCTATAGCCATAGTGCCAACGTTCTGGCGAAAGATTAAAGACAGCGGTTTCATTGGCAGTCTTGCCAAAGCCGGGCTGTCCAAGCGAGGCCACACTGCTGGTGTACACCACGCGATTCACACCGCTGGCCTTGGCCGCGCGCATCACATTGCGCGTCCCCTCTACGTTCACCTCATAAAGTCTGCGCTTGACCGCGCGCCAGTAATCCGCCACAGCCGCGACATGGAATACAATCTCTACGCCGCGCATGGCGGTTAACAGCGAGTCGTAGTCAGTGACATCGCCATACGCCTGGTCGTATGTCAGGCCCTCCAGGGCATGTAGTGAGGAGGTCTTGCGGCACAATGCGATTGCGCGCCAGCCTTTCTGTCCGACAGCTTCGACAAGATTGGCCCCAACGCAACCTGTCGCGCCGGTTATGAGAACATTCATAGTATTGCAGTATCTATCGATTCGGCTTATTCTTAGGCACACATCTAATACAGGAAAAAGTAATCATGGATAAATTTGTAGAGCTCCTTCTCAAGACCATCGTGATGGGCATCGTCGAAGGTCTCACCGAGTTTCTGCCCATCTCATCCACCGGCCACCTGATCATCGTCGGAGGGGTGTTGCAATTTGACGCGAGTATCGGAAGCAAAGCGCTCGCCGACACGTTTGAAGTGTTCATCCAACTCGGCGCGATCATTGCGGTGATGTTGTACTTTGCGCGCGACCTGATCAGCCTGCTCAAACGCGCGCGCAGCGATAAATCGGCGCAGCGCCTGTTGATCGCGGTCGCCGTAGCCTTCGTCCCGGCGGCAATCATCGGGGTTCTTCTCAACAACCTGATTGACAAATACCTGTTCAGCCCGTTCACGGTCGGCATCGCGCTCGTCGTCGGCGGCGTCATCATGCTGCTGGTGGAGCGGTGGGTGCAGACGCGCAAACAGCCTATCACCACCCTTGACCGCGTGGACTTGAAGCAGGGGTTGGGAATCGGCATTGCCCAAATCGCCTCCCTGTTCCCAGGGATGTCGCGATCCGCATCGACCATCGTCGGCGGCCTGCTGATGGGTCTGGATCGCTCAACGGCCTTGCGCTTCTCATTTTATCTATCCATCCCAACGATGGTAGCCGCAACGTTGTATAAACTGGTCAAAGAGATCAGCACTATCCACGGAAGTGCAGTTCCCGCGTTTGCCCTTGGCACGGTGGTTTCGTTTGCCGTGGCTATTGTCATCATCAAGTGGTTTTTGGGTTACGTGGCAAAACACGACTTGCGCCCGTTTGCCTGGTATCGGTTGGCGCTTGGCGCACTGATGATCGCACTCTACATCCCACTGCCACGGTAAATTCGCGCATCGTTGACACTGCAAACCGCTTGTGATATATTGCACAAGCGTTGTCAAGGACAAGCAATGCACAGGCTTTGCACGAAGATTCTTGAATGTGAAAAGCATCATTCGTGTGCGCCTGTTCATGGGATAATACGCGCTATTCAAACGCCGATTTCTGGTTATTACGTGTGCCTGCACACGCCTGCGTGTGCTTACGTGTGCAAATGATATTCATAACAAGAATTTAAGGAGAAAAGATGGCAGAAACTACAGCCCCACCCCCCGCTGCTCCCACGCCAAAGCCTGCTGCTCCAGCCGCTAAAACGACTGCGACGAAGACGGCTGCCGCAACTAAAACAGCCCCGGCGGCGGCGCCCACGCCTGTCGCCCCTCAAGGGGTAACCCGACGCGAATTTCTTTATTATGTATGGGGCGCGTCAATGGCACTGTTCCTCGCTGAGACGGCCGGAATCTCGGTGCTTTTTGCGCTTCCCCGCTTCAAAGAAGGGCAGTTCGGCGGCAAGATCGCGGTGAGTGTCACAGACTTCCCGAAGGTGAGTGACGCGCCTGTCGCCAACAACCTCGGTAAGTTCTGGATGGTAACAACCGACAAGGGGCTCATCGCCAATTACAAGGTATGCACGCACCTGGGCTGCATCTATGCGTGGGATGGACTGGCCAATCGCTTCGCCTGCCCGTGCCACGGGTCGCAGTTCCAGAAGGACGGCACGTATATCGCCGGCCCTGCCCCGCGCAGCCTGGACACGTTTGCGCTTGAGGCGTTTGACCAGGCAGGGAATCCTGTGGGTCAGTCCGCTGACGGCAGCCCACTGGCTGTGCCGGCCAACGCGGTTACGATCAAGGTAAATACCGGGCTGAAGATCACCGGCAAGTCGCACTTCTAATTTGTTCTGTGATTGACTGAGGAGTTGAGTGTATGGCTATTATTGGAAAAAGACTCGTCAACCAAGTTAAGACCACGGGGTTAAAGGCAACCGTTGCCCAACGCGCCGACGAAACCTTTCAGCGGCTGACCACCGGCTTGTCATGGGATGACGTGCGCGGCATTCTGCGCGGCGATCCGCCGCCCAAGCCAAACCCGCGCGTCAAGCCTCATACGGAGGGGTTCTGGTTCCATATTCGCCCCACCTTTTATCATGAGGCGACCACGACCCTGTATCCCACGTTCCGGCTGGGTTTGCTTTCGGCGCTGTTCTTCGCTATCGAGATCATCACAGGCATCTACCTGATGATCTTCTATACCCCCTCGCCCGAACGCGCTTACAGCAGCATGATCGACATCATCACGAACGTGCCCTTCGGTATGTTCGTGCGCGACCTGCACCGATTAGGCGCAGAAGTCATGGTGGTCGTCGTCACGCTGCACATGTTGCGCACCTTCATCACAGGCTCTTACAAGAAACCGCGCCAGTTCACCTGGTTTACCGGCGTCGTGTTGTTGATCATGACGCTTGGGTTGTCCTTCAGCGGCTATCTGCTCCCGTGGGATCAGTTGGCTTTCTGGGCGGTAACCATTGGCACCAGTATGGCTGACGCAGCACCGGGCGTCGGGCCAACCGTAAACCTACTCCTGCGCGGCGCGCCAGATATCGGCGCCGGCGGTTTGTTGCGCTTCTACCTGCTGCACGTGGTGCTGCTGCCGTTTATCGGCATCGTGTTCCTCGCCGTGCACTATTACAAGGTTGTGCGCTGGGGCATCAGCCTGCCGCCTGAAATGGAAGCAGTGGGTGAAGATAGCGCGCGCAAGGTGTCGCCGGACAAGCGCGTGAACTTCCTCCCCGACATCGCGACCAACGAGATCATGTACATCGCCATTGCCATGGCAATTCTGGCGATCTCCTGCGCGACATGGTATCGCGCGCCGCTCGAAACGCACAGCAACCCACTGGTGACGCCTAACCACACAGTGGCGCCCTGGTACTTCTACTGGCTGCAGGGATTGCTCAAGATTCCACATATCATCCCATTCCTGCCAGCAGATATCGCAAACGGCATCGACAAGTTCTTTGCAAACGTGATTGGGATAACCCCCAAGGTTCTATGGGGCATCATTGTCGGCCCGCTGGTATTTGTGGTCCTCGCTGTCGTGCCCTATGTTGATCCAAACCCAAGCCGGCGCTATGGTCAGCGCAAAATCATGCTGACGATAGGTGGCTTGTTTACAGCGTTGATCCTGTATCTGTCGCTGGCCGGCATCCCGACAGGCGTGCCGATCACCGGGTTTGGTTTCGTCGGCGGCGCGCCATCAGCCGAGATTGGTCAGGAATTCATGCCGGACGAGGGCGACGGCAACCTGATGAGGATTCCATTCGACCAGATGGTTGTGGGCGACTATCAGGTGACTGCAGACGCCAATGTGGCAAATGCGCCTGAACTCAATGCGATTATCAAGGAACTCTATTACGACATGCAGCGACGCATGAACACTGCCGATCCGAACGGTCGCAAACTATCTGCGGATACAGTGGCCCAGGTAAAGATCGCCGAAATCCAGCCGGACTTGAAACAGATTACTCTCGTCATCAACTACACGGACGACCAGACAAGCGCTGCGCAGGAATTCTCAAAGTTCAAGTTCATCCACAGGGACAGCGAGCATTAGGCGGGCAGTTTGAAATTACGAGGTACAGTGAATGAGCATTATCAAGAAGATAGTCACTTTTAAGCCCGGTTTTAACTTGCGCGTCATCGTTGGATTGATCAGCGTAGTTGGATTCTTAAGCGCATGCGCCATCGTCGGGTTGGGCGATCTCAGCAAGGCGCTGGGCGCTCAGGACGCCAAGTATACGGCGCGGTCAATTGAGGCTGGCGCGAAGGTATATTTTGAACAGTGCGCGCGTTGTCACGGCGCGGACGGCAAAGGAATCGACAGCCAGGGGCCGGCATTGAACAGCATCGCCTTCCTCGGCAAAACCGATGCGGGGCGCGAGGTGCAGAAGAGCCAGCGTATCCTGGATATCGGCTGGGTTGGCAACCTGGACAGCTACATCCGGGCCGTCACAACATCGGGTATTCCGCTAAAGAGCAGCAACCAGTGGGAAGTCATCCACCCTGCTTTCGGCCAGGCCGTTGGCGGCAACCTGCGCGATGACCAGATCACTGACGTGTCACGGTTCATCCTGAACTGGGCGCAGAACCCGGCGACATCGGGAACAATCGACTCGCCCAAGCCGGGCGCAGCCTTTGTGCCTAAGCCCACATCAGCGCCGTTGACGCCGGAACAGGAAGCTGGGAAAGCTGTGTTCCTGAAGAACGGTTGCAACGCGTGCCACGCCATCAAGGGTGTTGCACAAGGCAACATCGGGCCCAACCTGTCCGCAATCGGGACTGATGCGGCAGCGATCATTACTGCCGCCGATTACAAGGCCAGCCAGGGTAAGGCGACGACAGTCGAAGAGTTTATCAACGAGTCGATCACCGCACCTGGGGTGTATATTGCTGCCAAGTGTCCAACGGGCGCCTGCCCGGCGAACGTGATGCCGCCGAACTTCAAAACAACGATACCTGACGCGGATATCAAGAGCCTGGTCGCGTACCTCGTATCGCTCAAATAATCGCTACCTGTTGACACAGGCAATCCGTCAGAAGCGCCGCGAGCTATTGGTTAACTCGCGGCGCTTTTTTGTTGCGCGATCATGTTACGATTCACGAATCCCCGGTAATGGAAAACTCCCAGCACATGATAAAAGTACTCGATCAACTGGATACGCGATTGATCCGGCGCGCCACCATTGGACTCTTCCTGACCCAAAGCATCGCATCGGCCGCGCTGCTTGCCAGCACCACCGTGAACCCGCTGGTCATTTCCGGACTGAGCGGCCAGGACGCATTGGCAGGTCTGCCAAGCGCCTTGATGCTGGGCGGCGCTTCACTCGCGGCGTACCCGGCTGGCCGGATGATGGGACGGCTGGGACGACGTTACGGTCTACTCATCGGTTGCGTAATCGCCATCTCCGGAGGCGTCATCTGTGGTTTTAGCGTTGCCGTCGGCGCGTTAATTCCATTCCTGATCGGGTTGATGTTTCTGGGCGCCGGACGCGGCACACTGGATCAGGCGCGTTATGCTGCCGCAGAGCTCAACCCGCCGGATCGACGCGGCAGGGCGTTGAGCAGCGTGATCTTTGGCGGCACGATCGGCGCGGTATTAGGCCCGGCCATGGTTGCTCCTGCCAGCGGTATCGCCGCATCGTTCGGCGTGGCGCCGCTGGCAGGACCTTTCTTTGCCACAGCAGTGTTGATCGTGATCGCCGGGCTGGTCATCTTCGTGTTGTTGTCGATGGATATAAAAGGAATTGCTGCGCGCGTGATTGGCCTGCACACGGCAAACAACCCGACGCCGGCGACACAGACGCAAAAGCCGGAGGAGCCAGGCGTTGCCAAGCGCGCGGCGCTGATGGAACTGTTGACCAACCGCAACGCGCGCGTCGCCATGTTCACCATGATCAGCGCACAAGCCACCATGGTCATGATGATGGCGATCGTCAGCCTGCACATGACGCATCATAATCACGACCTGGGTGAGGTGTCGCTTGTCACCAGCGGGCATGTGCTGGGGATGTTTGCTTTCGCGCCGTTGATCGGGCAACTGGCGGATCGGATCGGGCGGCGGCTGATGATCATCGTGAGCGCCATCATCATCGCGGCAGGCTGCGTGGTCGCTCCGCTGTCGCTGATGACGCCCTGGATCGGGCTGGCGTTATTCCTGATCGGTTTGGGCTGGAGCGGCTGTTACATCACCGGGTCAACACTGCTTACCGACGCATTTGCGCTCAAAGATCGAGCGCGGCTGCAGGGCGCCAACGAAGTCATGGTGAACATCGCGTCAGCAGTGGGGAGCTTGAGCAGCGGCATTTTGCTTCAGGCGTTCGGCTACAACATCGTCTCGGCAATCGGGCTGATGGTGGCATTGTTGCCTCTGCTGGTGATCGTGTTCAGTCGCCCGACTGGCCTGCGTCAGGAACCGCACATCGTCCAGGCGCAGTAGGCAAAGAAAAAGACCAGCCGATGCTGGTCTTAAGGCGGGGAGGCAGGGATTCGAACCCTGGGTGCACTTATTAGGCGCACAACCGCTTAGCAGGCGGCTCCGATCGTCCACTCCGGCACCTCCCCGGAAACACGCACTACGGAAAGGGTGAGATTCGAACTCACGGTGAGCCATAGACCCACAACGGTTTTCAAGACCGTCGCCTTAAACCACTCGGCCACCTTTCCATTTTGTGGGATTGTGGGCGCCATGCAATCCCTTCACACTTTCGTAAGCGCTAAGCATTGAATATACCACGTGACGGGAAGAGGGTCAACTGTGATTGCGGAAGTAAAATACTCGAATCTTCACATATGAGGCATACATGACAAATAAACAGACCCTCCGGGCTGGCGTCCTTGGTTGCGGCGAGATCGGTAAACGTGGGCATATCCCCGGCTTTCAGGCTGCGGGCATTGAAGTTGTCGCCGTGTGCGACACGAATCTGGCGCGCGCGCAGAGCGTGGCGAAAGAAATGCATGTCGCCCGCGCCTATGGCGATTACAAAGAACTGCTGGCCGACCCTGATATTGACGTTGTCAGCGTGGGATTGCCAAACTTCCTGCACGCGCCTGTGACCATCGCCGCACTCGAAGCGGGCAAACACGTGTTGTGCGAAAAACCATTCGCCACGAGCACGGCGCTGGCCGAAGAGATGATCGCCGCAGCCAAACGCACTGGCAAGCTGCTCAGCATCAATCAACACTTGCGCTTCGAAGGCACGGCGCGCGCGATTCACGACGCAGTCGCCGAAGGGCGCTTTGGCCGGGTCTATCTGACGGACGCGCGCATGATCCGATCAGCGGGCATTCCCGGGTATGGAAGCTGGTTCACCAACAAAGACATGGCGGGCGCGGGTTCGTTGTATGACATCGGCGTGCACATGCTCGATCTGGCGATGTTCATGCTGGGTTTCCCAAAAGTGGCAGCGGTGCGCGGGATGTTGAGTTCCGCTCTGGGCGAGCAGAAGATTGGCCTGGGCGGTTGGGGCATCGACCGTGGCACTGCAGGGCGCTTTGACGTGGACGACACCGCCATCGCGCATATTTCTCTGGCAGATGGCGGGGCGATTCGCCTGATCGTCACGTGGGCCGCGTTCGGCGCGAGCGAAGAACGCGTGACGCTGTTTGGCACGCGCGGCGGCGCCGATCGCTCCCCCGACAAGTATGGGCGCGACACGCCCTTGCGGTTCTATCAGGAACACAACGGCGCGATGGAAACGGTCATACCCGACACATCGCGCTATCCCGGCGCCGGCACATCGGCGTCGATTGCGTCATTCATCGCAGCAATCCGTGGCGAAAGCGCGCTCGTGGTCAGACCGGAAGAAGCGTTGCAAACCACGCGCATCCTCGAACTGATCCAACAGTCCGCTGTGAGTGGACATGAGATGGCAGCGTAATGCCAAGCGGCTTGTTACCAAGCGGCTTGTTACCAGGCGGCATCCCAACTGCGATCACTGCGGCGATCGGCCCGATACTGAGGCTGTTCGATTCGCCGCAGGGCATGACCTCGACGGTGACGATAGCGGAGACCGCGCGCGGGAAAGTGGCGATTAAGCGCGCTGAGGGCGCGCTTTACGGCGGCTGGCTGTCAAAGGAGTATCGTGTGTTAAGCGCACTTGGCGCGCCGGGCGCGATCACGGAGAACGGCCACCGCTTGACGCCTGCGCCACGCGCCTTCGCGCGCGTCGACACGGGCATCGTGTCCGAGCGCTGGCTCGCAATGGATTACCTGCCCGGCGTCACGCTCGAAGCGGCGCTTCGCGAAAACACGGACGCGGGCAGGCGCACACAGTTGCTGCGCGCGTTTGGGCAGACACTCGCCCGGATACACGCAACAGCACCGCCCGCCGGCATCCCGCGCCCAACCCCAACGTGGCTCGACGCCATGCTTGACGAAGCCGGCGAAAATCTGGAGCACTTCACTGTTGACGGAACGCCGCAACTTCTGGCAAGCCTGAAGAATAATCCTCCCCAGCCTGTCGCGCCAACCCTCATCCACGGCGACTACACAATTGACAACGTTATTGTGAACGGTGATGAAGTGATTGGCGTTATAGACTGGTCGGGCGGCGCAGTGGGAGACCCGCGTTGCGACATCGCAATTGGCACACGGCCACAACACGTCGCATTCGATGCCGATCGTGTTAGCGCTCGCGCTCGCGACCTGGAAGCGTTTTATGAAGGCTACGGATCGGTCCCAATCGCACAAGACGTCTACGACTACTTCCTCGGTTTATACGAATTCTTTTAAATCTCAGTTAAATCCCAATGACCAATACTATCCCCACCCCTCACCTGCCGCGTGGCTTTTACGCGACAGGCGTCGCCGCGCAGATTAAGAAAAATGGCCAACCCGATGTGGCGCTGATTGCCAGCGACCGGGATTGCGCCGCCGCCGCGTTGTTTACCACCAACAAAGTCAAGGCCGCGCCGGTGCTCTATGACCAAGCTGTGCTGGCGTCAAACAACACAACGATTCGCGGCGTCATCATTAACTCCGGGTGTGCAAACGCCTGCACAGGCGAACAAGGCCTGACGGACTGCCGTGAAACGGCAGAGAGCGTCGCACACTCACTCGCATTGAACCAGATCATGGCCGGAGCGATCGATGCAACACAGGTGCTGGTTATGTCCACTGGTGTGATTGGCGTCAACCTGCCTATGGGCAAACTGAAGAACGGCGCACAATCGGCATCTATGGAACTCACGACCGACGGCCTGGAAGCGGCTGCGCGCGCCATCATGACAACCGACACCGTCCAGAAGATTGCCTGCGCCGAACTACGCGCCGAGGGCCAGACTTATACCATCGCCGGGATTGCGAAAGGATCAGGCATGATCCACCCGAACATGGCAACGATGCTGAGCGTGGTCATGACCGATGCTGCCATTGACGCAGAAAATCTAAAGGCGGCGCTCACGCAGGCCGGAAATGTGTCGTTTAACCACATCAGCGTGGATGGCGATACCAGCACGAATGACACCTTGCTGCTGCTTGCCAATGGCGCGAGCGGGGTTAGCGTCGACACGCCAGAGAAAGTCAGCGCGTTCCAATCGGCACTAACAGATGTGTGCATCAGCCTGGCGAAACAGATGGCGCGCGACGGCGAAGGGGCGACAAAATTCATTACGATATCGATCACCGGAGCGCCCGATATGCGCACTGCCGAGAACGTGGGGCGCACAATTGCCAAGTCACCGCTGGTGAAGACGGCGTTCTATGGCGAGGACGCCAACTGGGGGCGCATCATTGCCGCAGCAGGCTACAGTGGTGAAGAGGTTTACCCGGACCGAATGGCGCTTTGGTTCGGCCCGGTTATGGTATTCGAGCATGGCATGCCGACGCGGTATTCCGAGGAAGAAGCCACTCGCGCCATCCAGATGCACGATGTCGAAGTGCGGCTTGATCTGGGAACAGGCACAACATCGACGACTATCTGGACATGCGATCTCTCACATGACTATGTTACGATAAATGGCAAATATCGCACGTAGTGTGGCGCGGATGTTTTAGATACGGCTTCATATCCATCACCTCTCATCGTTTCTCTTCGCTCTTCGGCTAGCGCCCGTATTCGCACACCGACCCATAGCCCTGTCAGATTAAGCAGTTGGGACAGCTGGGAATGAGCGAGAAACGTAAAAACGAGACGACGGACAAACCGGTAAAAAAAGAGGAGCGCCAGCCAGAGCATGAGCAGACGGCGACGCCGCCGCGCGCGCAATCGGCGCAGGCGGCACATGGCTCTGACAACCGATCAAGCGAGCCCGCCCATATCGTCCTGCGACGTGTCGCGGCGAACAAAGCGGATATCACACCCAATCGCGTGCTTGAGCCGCAACGCGCGATTCGTAATCGGGCCACGCATCGCTTGCTGGCGCCGCATGACGGCGCAGACTCTCATCGCCCCGCTCATCTGCCAATAACCACGCCAACCACGACCAGTTCGCCGTCCGCGCACCTCAACCGCAGCGCAGCCAAAACATCTGTCGGATTAACGCCCAGTCTGGCTGGGGGAAACCCAATGGTGGGTGCTGTTGCTGAAGCCAAGCCTGAATCGATATTCAGCGCGCCGATTGAGATGGCGCCCGCAGCAGCGCCGCCCGACCCGCCCCCCTCCCCGCACACATCCCGACGTTCTGCGCCGCCGCCATCACTTCAGCGAGCGCGCGCTAACAGCGCCCAGGGCTTCGATGCTGGCGCTGACGTTGAGCACAGGCTCATGGCGGAGTCGGCGCGCGGACAAGCGATGCCCGCCGGGGTGCAACGGCACATGGAGTCGCGCTTTGGCGTTGGCTTCAACGATGTGCGCATCCATACGGATGCCGGCGCCAATAAGCTCAACCGCGACATACAGGCGCAGGCCTTTACGCAGGATAATCACATCTACTTCAGCCAGGGCAAATTTGAACCCGGAGCCATTTCCGGAAAGCATCTGCTGGCGCACGAACTGACGCACGTGCTGCAACAAACGGGAACCGCACAGCGCGCGATCAATCACGTTGGCGGCGGCGACAGCGCGAAGGTGCAGCGCAAACATCATCATCATCACAGCAATAGCGATAACAAGCAGAGCGAACCAGTCACAAAGCCTGCGCCAGACGCGCCCGCACAAACAGGCGTCGGACAACAGAACACGCCACAAATAGCCCCTCCCGGTCAGGTCTCACCCACTACTGTGTCCGCGCCGACGCCCACGCCTAGCCGTGATGATGAGACTGTAGCCAAAGTGAATGCCAAGTGTCGCGAAATCCGCGATCTCTGGTACTCAACCCGATCGAACGAGGCTGTGTATCACGCCCTGATGCGCATTTCACCAGGGGAGCGGATCACGCTGGATATGCGTTTTCAAGGGCTGTTTGGTTTCTCGCTGTTCCAGGAGATAAAAACCGGGACGCGCGACGAGTACGGTATCCGCGCGCTGGGCGTAATGAAGCACGGCAGCGACAATGTTGAGCACGTCACACTGGCGCTCATCCTACACGCGAATGCGGGCAAACTATCGGAACTACTAGGCATACTGAAGAGAAAGCAATCTGTATCCACGCGCCAGAATATCCGCGACCTGTACAACCAGATTTATACCTATAGCACAAACGGCGGATTGGAAGCGGACATCCGTATGCAGCTTCAAGGGCCAATGACGGACTGGGAAGCCGAACAGGCGATTGCGCTGCTCGAACGCAACCTGACGGATGCAGACGATCTGTATGCAGAAACGGCTGGCATTCCCGGCACGCACGGAGGCAAGACCCTCGATATCCTGCGTCGAGTGATGGCAAAAGGCTATGATGCCTTCCGCAAACTCGATATGGACTGGGCCAACAACATTAAAGGCAAAGGGTGGAGCAACGAGTACCTTTACACCATGCTCAAGAGTGAGCTTAAAGGAGTGATCTTCCGAGGGGAGACGTTCAACGAGGAGTGGAATATTGCCCGCGCCTATCTTGACTCGTATGAAGGCGCTAAGAAACAGGAGAACAGCGCTGGCAAGATCAGCGAATCGGCGGAGATCGATATGCAGATCAAGGCTGCAGAAGGGGTGCTTGCGGCTGCATCCGGCGTCGGGACAAATGACCAGGCCGTGATACAGGCGTCACAATTGTTGCAGCAGGCATGGGCGCGCCGGATTGCATCCGCCAGGAAGAACAACCCGGACAGGGTCGCAGAACTTGAGCAGGAATGGGCGCGTGTCCGCGCGAGGCTATTGAACGAACACAAGGCGACGGGTGGTAAATCCATCCGGCTCGACGATCGAAATCTCAGCCAGCTTCGAGCAGCAGTCGGCGGCGCCAACAGCACGGCTGATCAAATATACGGAGCGGGGAAAGCGGGTCAGTATGACCAGGTGTTATCGCTGGTGACCAGCGCCTGGGCGACAGGCCAACTGGGACAATATTTCAACGATGCCGGGAAGGCTGTTAAAGAGATGGACGGTGCTGTGATCCGTCCAGCCTTCAGAGCCGACGACATCGTGCCGATTGATGCAGGCGACGCCCGCTTCATGCGCATTTACGCTCTCCTTGACCCACGGATAGATGATGACTTTGCGCGCGGCGCCAACCGGATCAAGACTGAGTTCGCCATTAAGGGAAATTCAGTCGACGGGGTCAGCCCCGCAGATGGGGATCTGGCAGAGTTGCTTGGCTTTCTGAGAACGCCCGGCATGCGCGCAGATCTGCGTGAGGGGGCCGTGACCCGTTACATGAGCCAGTACCAGGGCTACATAGCCGGGGGGTTGAAGAAACCCAGCGAGGCATTCATGGAAATGCTGAAGAAGTTTGACAAGGGCGAAGGGAATAACTACCTGGAAATACTGAGACTGCTCGCGCCCACAAACAAGCAGGACACGAAAGAGAAACTAAAGCGCGCCAAAGGGCGCATGGCAGCCACATCGACCGGTGCCGCCAGTGGTGTATTGAAGTGGGCGGTTAAAACGAAGGCATCTGTCACCGGTTCCGGCGACACTAATGCATTCGCGGAACATCAGCTCAACAAGATGGAGTTCGCGGCGGACGATAACAACGCAAAGACAAACCCGGCGCACCAGATTCTGCAAAACCAGAATGAGGTGTCGAACACCGAGGATCTGGTCGATAAGACGGAGCAGGGATTTGATGCAGCGCTGGCGTCGTATCGAACCGATCAGAAGGAAGTGGCTGACCTGATTGCCGGCGCGGTTGAGCTTGCGGTCGAGATCGCTTTTACGGTGGTCACGGGCGGCTCTGGAAGCGCGGCCATCTACTCCGCCATCGCACAATTAGCAGCCAAACAGGCGACGAAAGAGCTTCTTCTTGGCGCCGATAACAAGTTGATCAGCAGCGAGAATGTACAGGAAATCATCTCAGCGGTACTATCCACCTACATCAATGAGTTTGGCGACGTGCGTAAGCGGATCGCAGACAGGGTTGACTTTGAAAGCACGCAATGGATGACGCGCAAGATCGCGGCCGGACAGGAAACCAGCGCGAAGATGGTCGGCAATGCATTGCAGAACCTTGGCGCCGGCATTGCAGAACAGACGATCACCTCGTTGGCAACCATTACGACGGATTCCATCCTGCGCCAGAAGTACCCGACAGCCGAAACGCTGGCCGGGGAAGCGTACCGAATCGCCTTCACCTCAGCGGGGCGATCACTGCACGCTTTCGGCGGCACATACAAATATAACCCCGGTGCGCTGGCAAACGATATGCTGAGTTTCAAGGATCGCTTAAAGACCAACTTCTATTTCAAGGAACTGGTTAAGGCATTCGAGGGCACTGGCGGCAAACTGGCGGAACTGGCTGCCATGGACACACAGAATATGACATGGACGGAGATCATGGCCAAAATAGGCCTGCCCCAGTTGAAGGGTATGGGTCTGACATCGCCCATGAAGTCACTCGCGTCTGCGTACGGGCAGATGCGACAGGTGAAATCGCGCAAAGCACAGGTGGAAATCGTTAAAAAGGCTGACCCCAATGCTGAAAAAATGGCCGTGCAGGTGTTGATGCAATCACCGGAGATACAACAGAGCTACTACTGGCATCGCACCAACAAGGCGGCCGGGAAGGAGACGCCAATCAGCACCTTGCAGGAATACGTCGAGAAGAAAAAGATCAACGACATCAACAAAACTATCCTTGATAACTTCGAAATCATGATGAAGGCGCAACAGTACCTGGACAAATCCCAACTGGCTGATAGGGTTCCGGCCGCACAGGAACCGCGCGCTGATGAAAAGACCGAAGGCGCTTAACCCCAACCGGCATAGTCCTGCCTATAATACAGATCATGACATACAAAAACGTAACGATACCGTCGGACGGCGCAGCAATCGCAATGAAAGACGGCGTGATGCAGGTTCCGGACAACCCGATCCTTCCATTCATTCGCGGCGACGGCACCGGGCCGGATATCTGGGCCGCCAGTGTGCGCGTGTTCGATGCCGCAGTTGAGAAGTGCTACGGTGGCAAGCGCAAGATCCATTGGATGGAAGTCTTCGCCGGAGAATTGGCTTTTCGCCAGTTCGGCGACTGGCTCCCGCAAGAGACGGTCGACGCGTTCAATGAGTTCCTCGTTGGCATCAAGGGGCCGCTGACCACACCCATCGGCAAAGGCATTCGCTCGCTCAACGTCGCATTGCGACAAATGCTGGATTTATATGTGTGTCTGCGACCCGTGAAATACTTCACCGGCGTCCCCTCCCCGGTCAAACGACCTGAGAAAGTGGACATGGTGATCTTCCGCGAGAACACCGAGGACATCTACGCAGGGATTGACTTTGAGGCGGGTTCAGACGCGGCTGTGAAGCTCCTGAACTTCCTCAAAACCGAAATGCCCAAGGAATACAAAAAGGTCCGTTTTGGCATTGAGGCCGTGAATGAGATTGGCGTCGGCGTCAAACCAGTATCCCAGCCGGGCACTGAACGGCTGATTCGTTCGGCGATCGAATACGCATTGCTGTTCAAACGCAAGAGCGTGACGCTGGTGCACAAAGGCAACATCATGAAGTTCACGGAAGGGGCCTTCCGCGACTGGGGCTACAACCTCGCCAAGCGCGAGTTTCGCAACCAGATTGTCACGCAGCGCGAGAGCTGGATCATCGGCAATGTGGACGCCAACGCCGGCATCAGTGTTGAAGAAAACGCGCGCCAGATCGACCCGGGCTATGACATGATGACGCCCGCGCAGCAAAGCGAAGTTCGCGCCGAAATCGAAGAGGCACTCACCCTGTTGCCGACTCATGGCGGCGGGAAGTGGAAGAGGCTGCTGATGATTCGCGACTCGATCGCCGACATCACGCTGCAGCAGGTATTAACGCGACCCGAAGAATTCGACGTTATTGCCACGCTTAACCTGAACGGAGACTACCTGAGCGACGCGCTCGCGGCGCAAGTGGGCGGCATCGGCATCGCTCCGGGTGGAAATATTAATTACATAACCGGTCATGCGGTCTTCGAGGCCACACATGGCACGGCGCCAAAGTATGCCAATCTCGACAAAGTCAACCCGGGTTCGATGATCCTGAGCGGCGAAATGATGCTGCGCTTCATGGGCTGGGTCGAAGCCGCCGACGCCATCGTGAACGCGCTCGAAAAGACCATCGCCCAAAAGACGGTCACCTACGACTTCGCGCGTCAGATGGACGGGGCGAAAGAAATCAAGTGCAGTGAGTTTGGCACTGCGATCATCGCTAACCTATAGCGCCACACAGAAACCCTTCGGGTGTGTTTGCAGCAAACACACCCGAAGGGTTTTGCCATGTCGGTGGCTGTGCGGTCTCTGCATTGCGTATAATCCGCAGGGTTATGCCGATCATCCACTGGTTCCGCCGCGATCTCCGCCTCCGCGACAACACTGCCCTGACAGCCGCGCTACTGGATAGCGGCGGCGCCGTGCTCCCCGTCTTTATTCTTGATGACGCCTTATTACACGGCAAGGATGTCGCGCCGGCGCGCGTGCAGTTCCTGTTGGATTGCCTGAGGGACCTCGCCGCCCAATTGCAGCAATACGGAGCGCGCTTGATCGTCCGCAGAGGACAGTCGGCACAGGAGCTACTCCGACTGGCGCGCGAAACCAGTGCGCGCGCGGTGTACTACAACCGCGACTACACCCCCCCCGCGCGCGCGCGCGACAATGCAGCAGAAGCTGCGCTAAACACAGCGGGAGTTGCAGTCAAGTCATTCAGAGACCTGGTGATTCACGACCCGGATGAAGTCGTCGCCATGTATGGCAAGCCGTATACGGTTTTTTCACCCTACAAGCGCGCCTGGGTGGCATTGCCGAAGCCGGCTCAAACCATCAAGGAAGACTGGGCGATCAACACCCTGCAACCGGACATGCAACACACATCTGTTCCAGCGATTCCAACGATGGAGGAACTGGGGCTCGCGACAGCGCAGTCAATTCCGCGCGGCGGCGAGACCGAAGCCATGTCCCTGCTGTACCAGTTCGTCACCTCTCGACGAATGGCGGCTTACAACACCCAGCGCGACTTTCTGGCAGAAGAAGGCACATCGCGGCTCTCGCCTCATCTGCGCTTCGGGACGATCTCGCCTCGCCTCTGTTACGCGCGCGCGAGCGCCACACTCTCCTACGAGTTCCCAGCCAGGCGCAGACTGTCGCCGGCAGCATCAGACCCCCTGAAAGCGGGCGCGGACGTCTGGATCAGCGAACTTATCTGGCGCGAGTTTTACTGCCAGGCGCTCTACCATTTCCCGCACGCAGACCACAGCAACTTCAACCCTGCCTATAACGCGATGCAGTGGGGCAGCGGCGACGTCGAGCTAGACCAGAGGCGCTTTGCGGCCTGGCGCGACGGGCGCACCGGATACCCGATTGTCGATGCCGCAATGCGGGAGCTGCACCAAACCGCCTGGATGCACAACCGCGCGCGGATGATCGTGGCATCATTCCTGACGAAGGACCTGTTGCTGGATTGGCGCATGGGCGAGAGCTACTTCATGCAAATGCTGGTCGACGGCGACCCAGCTTCAAACAACGGCGGCTGGCAATGGGCAGCAGGGACGGGCACTGACGCGCAACCCTATTTCCGTATCTTCAACCCGGTGCTCCAGTCTAAACGCTACGACCCGTCAGGGCGCTACATCCGCAACTATGTCCCTGAGATGGCGCGCGTCCCAGATGCCTACATCCACGAACCGTGGACGATGCCTGCGCCACTACAGAACCAAGTGGGTTGTGTCATTGGGCGCGATTATCCGGCGCCGATTGTGGATCACGCGACGCAAAGGGAAGTGATTCTGCGAAAGTTCAAAGAGATTCGGTCATGACGACGACTAACACAGGTGAACAAGCGGATCAGGAGCTTGAACGGCAGGAATTGATCGAAGAATTGACGCTCCTGCTCCTGTATTTATCTTCATGGGAAGAAAAAATCGGCCCTAGCCTGGGCATGCACAAGGCATGGAAAGGATATACTTTCAGCACACTGAATGCCCTGGAGGATCGAGGGTTGATCCACCAAAGCCGCAAGGCGCGCTCAATTACCCTCACTGAAGAGGGACTAGCCTTGGCGCATGAACTGGCGATACGGTTAAAACCGTAAACCAAGATGACGAAACAACAAACCCTCAATAGTGCTAATTGACAATCTTGCCCTGCGCTATTACACTCTTATTGCACATTCGCACAATCTCATTTCGCATGTCGCTAGAACCTCGGTTGCAGAGGTCGTGCACAAAAGATAATGATGGCACAGTACGCAGGTCTCGCTACCACCGCTAACGTGAAGACGTTGGTGTCTGTGTGTTCTGTTTTCTTGTTGCGCGCACTCGCATACTTCTGTGCAATCCACCCGACAAACTATTTCATCAAGTTGACTGCGCCATAGTCGGCGTCATGCGTGAGAGATCAAAGCAAAAAGGAGGCTAGAAGAAAGAAAGAGAAACCCAGAGTGACAACACACCCTCATTACAGCCAGAAGTGGCATTGTGCTCTCGCCAAACAGACTTGCGTCTGTTCAATTCCGTCAAGTTTCGTTCGTTTATATTAAGGAGTGAGTTCACCATGAATAAGCCATCGCACCTGATGAAATATTTCGTGCTATTGGCATCCGCGTCGATGCTGGCAGCTTGTAGCGGTGCCGCTACGCCTGCCGCACCCGCCGCAACTGCTGTCCCTGCAGCTACTGCCGCGCCGGCCGCTACCGCTGCTCCCGCAGCAACTGCCGCGCCAGCCGCTACCGCTGCTCCCGCAGCAACTGCTGCGCCAGCCGCTACCGCTGCTCCCGTCGCCAAGCCCAGCAAGTTCCAGGAAGCCCCTGTATTGGCCGATATGGTCAAAGCCGGCACGATTCCTCCCGTCGATCAGCGCCTGCCCACCGATCCCTTCGTGGTCGGCCCTGGCGTGCTACAGTCCACCAAGAACCTCCCCGACTGGACACCCGGCAAGTATGGCGGCATCCTGCACACCGCACATGCCAGCGCTAACTGGTCGCCTGATGTCTTCGTGATGCTCGACGAGCCTCTCCTGAAGGCTCCAGATCTAGGCGTGGACAACACCAAGGGCAACGTCGTATCGGACTTCAAGATCGAGAATAACAACCAGGACTTCACGTTCACCATTCGCAAGGGCTTGAAATGGTCAACTGGTGATCCTGTCACAACTGAAGATGTCCGCTTCACATGGGAAGACATCTACAGCAACGACAAACTGTATCCCAATGGCGTTCCAAACCAGTTCCGTGTCGGTCTTGCTCCGGATGGCGCGCCAGGAAAATTGTCAATCGTTGATGATTTCACCTTCAAGATTTCCTTCCCAGCTCCTTACGGAGGCTTTGTTCGTGCGATGGGTATTGAAGGTTGGAACGGCTACACCCTGATTATTAACCCATCCAAGTTCCTCAAGCAATACCACATCAAGTACACAACGCTTGAAAAGATGAAGCCCGATCTGGATGCGAACAAACTCACCAACGAGTGGTGGAACCTGTTCAACGCCAAGCGCTGCCAGAACTGGGACATGACCAACCCGCGTTGCGTGGACTATCCGGGACTCTACCCGTGGATCGGCGTCAAGGCTGACCAGGGTATTCTACACTTTAAGCGCAACCCGTACTTCTTCATGGTCGATACAGAAGGCAAGCAACTTCCATATATCGATGAGATTCTCTCGGTACAGGCAGCCGACGTCGAAATGGTAAACGTTAAGGTTGTCAGCGGTGACGTTGACTACCTGCGCGAATCAACCGCTTTGCTCAAGGTGCCGATGTACAAGGAAGCCGAGACCAAAGCCAACATCAACACGATCCTGTTGGACATGCATGTTGACTCGTCAGGCTTGAGTCTGAATCAGACCTTCTCTGACACGAACTGGCAGAAAGCAACCCAGGATATTCGATTCCGCCAGGCTGTCAGCAAGGCCATGAACCGCAAGGAAATGATCGACACGCTGTATTATGGATATGCTTCACTCCCGGCAGTCACAGTCGGCGAAGCGAACATGAACTATGATAAAGCCGCCGCTGAGAAACTTCTGGATGACATGGGTCTGAAGAAGGGCGCAGATGGTTTCCGAACCTATGCAGATGGGAAACCAGTTACGATCATCATTAACCATCAAGCGCCTGCAGCGGACATTGGTCCCGCCGCCGAGCTTGCCGCACAATACTTGAATGCAGTTGGCATCAAGACGACGGTTAAGCAACTTGCCGGCAACGACTATAGCACCAAGATGGCCGCGAACGAAATCCAGGCGCGTGTAGACTGGAGCCACGACCAGGGTTGGAACAACGACTATACGCAAGGCGATGTAGCCCGCGCAGGCAGTATGTGGGATCAGTGGTTCAATTCCCGAGGCAAGACGGGTTCTGAACCGCCGGCATGGGCAAAGCAGGCATACGCCCTTGACGTTTCACGCTGGAGCTCGGTTTCCGGCTCAGATGAATACAACAAGCTGGTTGAGCAGGGTCATCAGTGGGAACGCGATAACCTGCCGTTCATCAACTTTGTTGAAGGCGTCAAGTATCCAATGATCGCCAAGAAGAACTTGAAGAACATGGCCTCAGCCGGCTATGCCATCGGCAACAACTTCCAGGGCGTTCAGTTGTATTTTGACCCGCCCCAGCAATAAGCCTTTGATTCACTAAGGCGTTGATAGTTACTGCCAGGCTGCCAAAAGCCTGGCAGTAACTACACCAAGATCTAGTTCACTGTTTCGCCAGAACGCACCGTCTGCGACCTGACGGCAAGTCCATCATAAGGTGTTCATAACTGCCAACCACCCTACGGGAGGATGTATTAAGTGATAGCTTACATTGGGCGTCGCCTCGTGACGCTGATCCCAATCCTGTTTCTAATTTCGCTCGTTTCATTTATCATCATACAACTGCCTCCAGGCGATTTCGTAAGTTTATATATCTCCCGGATGAAACTCTCAGGAATCCAGCTGGACCAGGATGAAGCCAATCGCCTGACAAAACTGTACGGCCTGGATAAACCGGGGGGCGAACGCTATATTACCTGGATGAAGAACATCATATTACGAGGTGACCTGGGTTGGTCTTTTACGTGGAATCAATCCGTTAACTCACTCCTTGCAGAACGCATTCCACTCACGATGGAAATCTCGATCGCAGCGTTGATCGTTTCGTGGCTTATCGCGATCCCTATAGGTATTTACTCTGCCACACACCAGTATTCGGTGTTCGATTACATATTTACTTTCTTTGGCTTTATCGGTCTGGCGACGCCTGGTTTCTTAGTCGCCCTCGTCGCAGCCTGGGTCATTTTCAGCTCGACGGGTTTCTCACCGCTTGGACTTAATTCAAACGCGTTCCTTACTGCGCCTCCAAGTGTGGATAAAACGCTCGATATGCTCAAGCACCTTATATTGCCCCTGTTAATCATCGGCCTAAGCAGCACCGGAGTGACCATTCGTGTCATGCGCGCCAATCTGCTCGATGAGTTGAAAAAGCAATACGTCATCACCGCGCGCGCGAAGGGACTGACGGAATTAGGATTGTTGATTAAGTATCCCGTGCGCATGGCAATCAACCCGATTATCAGCACCGTGGGTTGGATTCTTCCAGGCCTGATATCTGGCGAAGTACTCGTTTCAATCGTACTCGCCATCCAAACGACCGGTCCACTCCTGTTGAAAGCGATTCTCGACCTTGATATGTACCTGGCTGGAAGCATTATTATGATCCTGAGTTCGTTGACCGTTATCGGCACTCTGCTGTCAGATATCCTGCTGGCAGCCATGGATCCGCGAATCCGCTACGGAGGGATAAGCAAATGAGTGTCCAGTCTACAAACAACCCCCAGGTTTTGAACGAACCCCAGAAAGAAGAGGCGGTGGCGCTTGGTCAACCAGAGGCCGTGCGCGACGAGCGCTTTTATTATGCCACGCAAGGCCAGTTGGTATGGTGGCGTTTCAAAAAGCATAAAGTCGCTGTAATTGCGGGGATTCTGACGATCATACTTTACTTGACAGCGATTTTTGCTGATTTCGTTGCCCCTTATGGGGTGATCACACGGTGGGAATCACGTCAGCAGCAACCCCCCTCGACGATCTATTTCTATCGAGATGGTGTGGGGATTACCGGGCCGTATGTCTACCCCGTTACCCGGAAAGCCGATCCCAAGACGTTCAAGTTTATCTTCGTGCCGGATACCACACAACCGCTGCCCATTAAGTTCTTTGCCCATGGCGAGCCGTACAAAATACTGGGCATCGTAGCTACGGACATCCACCTTTTTGGCACTGAGAACCTGGATCAACCCGTTCATATCTTTGGCACCGATCGGCTGGGACGTGACCTGTTCTCGCGCGTGTTCTTTGGCGCCCAGGTATCGCTCTCCATCGGTCTGGTTGGCGTCTTTATCAGCTTCCTGATGGGCGTCATCCTTGGCGGGTTATCGGGTTACATGGGCGGTGTGGTCGACGAACTTATTCAACGCACGATCGACTTCCTGCTTTCGATCCCCACTTTGCCATTGTGGATGGCCCTTTCCTCGGCGCTGCCACGCGACTGGCCGATCATTCAAACTTATTTCGCCATCGTCCTGCTCCTTTCGGTCATTGGCTGGGCCGGCCTGGCGCGCGTCGTGCGTGGCAAACTGCTGCAGCTGCGCGAGGAAGACTATGCGATGGCTGCCCAGGCAGCTGGCGCGAGCAAATGGCGCATCATCACGCGCCATTTGTTGCCCGGATTCACCAGTCACCTCATCGTTTCGATCACGGTATCGATCCCCAGTGTCATACTGGGTGAAACGGCGCTCAGCTTCATCGGTGTAGGAATGCAACCCCCGGCAGTGAGTTGGGGCACGTTGTTACAGGACGCCCAGAATATCGTCGCGGTCGCGCAACAGCAGTGGCTGATGATTCCAGCATTGTTCGTCATCGTTACCGTGCTGTTGTTCAACTTCGTGGGTGACGGACTGCGCGATGCGGCCGATCCCTACAATCGCTAATATTGCGCTTCGACACAAGAGAACATTTCATTATGGCGAATGATAACAACAAGCTTATAGAGGTGCGTGACCTCCAAACGTATTTCTACCTGTATGAAGGAGTCGTCCGAGCGGTGGACGGCGTCAGCTACACCATCAACAAAGGCAAATCACTGGGTGTGATCGGCGAAAGCGGCTGCGGCAAATCGGTTACCGCCCAGTCGATGATGCGCATTGTCCCCACGCCACCTGCAAAGGAAGTAGGCGGTGAGATTCTCCTCCACCTTGATACTGGCACAGTCGATGTGTTGAAGATGACAGCAAACAGCCCGGAAATGCGAGCCCTGCGCTGGAAGGAAATCAGCATGGTTTTCCAGGAGCCAATGACGTCCTTCAGCCCGCTTTTCACGATTGGCAACCAGATCACCGAAGCGATCAAGCTACACATCCCGGGCATCACCAAGAAGGAGATGCGCGACCGTGTGATCGAATTACTGGGCAAAGTGGGCATCCCTCAACCCAGCCGCTTGATCGACGTATATCCACACCAGTTGAGCGGCGGCATGCGCCAGAGGGCCATGATCGCGATGGCGCTCTCATGCAACCCGAAGCTGCTGATCGCAGATGAACCAACGACCGCGCTGGATGTGACGATCGAAGCGCAGATACTCGAATTGATCCGCGCATTGCAGGAAGAGTTTGGCATGGCGTTGATGTACATCAGCCACGACCTCGCCGTGGTCAGCGAAATGTCAGACGAGATCATGATCATGTATCTCGGCCGGGTCATGGAAAAAGCAACCACCGACGAGGTATTCAACAACCCCATGCACCCCTATACGCAGGCGCTATGGCGTTCGATCCCGACCATTGAAGGCGACATCAAGCGGTTGAATACGATCAGCGGTATGCTTCCAAATCCATATACGGTGCATAAGGGCTGTCCGTTCTTCTCGCGTTGCGAACAACGCATACCGGGGCTGTGCGACGAAGCCAGACCCGCTATGACAGAAGTGTCTCCGACTCATACAGTCAGTTGCTTCCTGTATGAAAAGAGCGCGCAGGCCGCCTCACGGGCGCCCGCAGCCGGCCAGATGGCTGCAAGGTAACTGTCTAATGTGCAACATCAATATTCAGAGGAGTACAAGAGCGTGAGCGCACAAGCAGAACCTCTCCTAGAAGTCAAGGAACTCAAAAAATGGTTCCCCATCACAGGCGGTTTCTTCAAACGCACAATTGGTTACGTTAAGGCCGTCGATGACGTCAACCTGGTCGTGCAACCCGGTGAAACACTCGGCGTCGTCGGTGAAAGCGGCAGCGGCAAGACAACTCTCGGTCGCACGATTCTGCGGCTGTATGAACCGACATCGGGTGATATCGTCCTGCACGAGAAAGGACGGGAATATCATGTGCCGCTGTTGGACGACAAGGAAATGCACCATTTCCGGCGCAATGCGCAGATGATCTTCCAGGATCCATACGCATCTTTGAACCCGCGCATGAACATCCTTGAGACCATCGGCGAACCGCTGCTGGTGAATGGCGTTGCCAAAGGCACGGAACTTGAAGAGCGCGTCAAGAAGGTCATGCTACAGGTGGGTCTGCGCGTAGAACACTTGCGCCGCTTCCCGCACAGTTTCAGCGGCGGCCAACGCCAGCGCATCGGCATCGCGCGCGCCCTCGTGGTAAATCCGAAACTGGTGGTCGCGGATGAACCCGTATCGGCGCTCGACGTGTCAATCCAGGCGCAAATCCTTAACCTGTTGAAGGACCTGCAAGAACAGTACCAGTTGACGTACATTTTTATCTCGCATGCCATGGGCGTCATTCGCTACATGAGCGACCGCATTGCCGTGATGTACGCGGGCAAGATGGTTGAGGTTGGCCCCAAGCAGGAGTTGCTGAACAAACCGTTGCACCCCTACACCGAAGCCCTGTTGTCGGCGGTGCCCAAGATGTCGCAGAAACGCAAGCGCCTGGTATCGAGAGGCGAAGTGCCCGATCTCAGCCGGCTGCCTTCGGGCTGCGTTTTCCACCCGCGTTGCAAATACGCGACCGACATTTGCAAAAACGAGGAGCCGCACCTGCGCGAACTCTCACCCGGACGCACGGTAAGCTGCCATCTGGCAGAAAAACTGTCGCTCGAAGGGATTTAGGCTCACGATATCGTAGATATCGTATCCGTCAGCCGACAGACTCCCGGAATAGTGCTTATTCCGGGAGTCTGTTTTTTAAATACTCAACCAATTCTGGTTTGACCATATGACCACATCGTAGTAAAACAGTACTGGATAGTAGAAGTATCACATGAAGTTTTTCATAGCATTAGCACTAAAACGCCTCAGCAGCAGACTGACGCTTACGGTTCTCCTGATTTTCAGTATCGCGCTCACCGTCGGCGTTCTCGTCTGCGTCCCCGTATTCAGCAATGCCGTCAGTATGAGTCTGATGGAACAACAACTCAGCGAGAGAGCGCAGCGGTTCGACCGCCCCGCCTTCGCGTTGCGCGCGTATGTGTTGCCCAGCGGCACCGCGATGTCCATCCAGGACAGCCTCGACCGCCGCGAATGGATTCGTGGTTTGATAGATAAATACATCGGATTGCCGGTGCGGTCGATGTATATGCAGGTCGAGAGCCGTTCGATGCACCTGCGACCGGTCAAGGATGACCCTGCAAACCGGCATCAGGAAGACGAGGTCGACCAGATGCGCGGTTTGTATGTGCCGAGCATCGAAGCACATATTAAAACGGTCGCTGGGACCGCCTACGGGGAGAGACCAGCCAATGCGCCTGCGGATGCACTTGTAATCTGGCTGGAGAGCCATTACGCCCAGGCCAAGGATGTCCAGGTCGGGGACAAATATACACTAGGCGGCACAGACCTGAGCACCGCCAACCGCATCTCCACTTACGTTGCAGGCACGTGGGAAGCGACTGATACCCGGGATCTATTCTGGTACCGCGACGCTGTCGCGGATTATGACAAAGCCTTCCTGGTGACGCGCGCAGATTTCGAGAAGGTGCTGTACCCGCAGGCATACGAGTTGACGACATTCTCAGCGTGGTACTTCCTGCTGGATGAATCGCACCTGAACCTGGACAAGGGGGATCAATACCTGTCCGGGATGAAGTCGTTTATCAGCGATGTTCAGAAATACATCCCGAACGGGCGCGTAGATGTGTCGCCTGTGGACGAGTTGACGCAGGCACAAACGCGCAAAGCCTCGCTCACATTCATCCTCACTGGCTTCGCGTTGCCATTGCTGGTCATGCTGATCTACTTCGTCATCTCGATGTCGACGATGGCGGCGCGGTTTCAACGGCGCGAGATCGCGCTCATCGCCAGCCGTGGCGGCACGCGCGCACAGATTTTCGTGTTGATCCTGGTGGAGTCGTTCTTCATCCTGGCGCTCGCGTTACCGTTGGGGTTACTCGCGGGGCTGGGCATGGCGACCCTGATGGGCTATTCGGTCAGTTTTCTGCAGTTCGAATTGCGCGAGCCGCTAAAGGCCTATATCGAGTCCGCGGACTGGCGACTCATCGCAGCCGGCCTGTCTATTGGCGTGATCGCGCGATTGTGGGCAACCTGGAGTGCCAGCCGGGTCAGCCTGGTGGCCTACGAACGCCAAAGGGCGCGCTCGGTGACAGTCACCAATGGCCTGAGAGTTGCGTTCGTCATTATATTAAGCGCAGTCACCTACTACGCCTTTCGCCAACTTAGCCTGAAGGGCACACTGGGGTTCGTGAGTTGGAATATGGACGATTCGAGCAACGATCCATTGCTGCTGGCAGCTCCTACCCTGTTCCTGTTCACAGGCCCGCTCATCCTCGTCGAGCTTTTCGTCCTGTTGATGCGACCGATCAGTTGGTTAAGCAAGCTGTTGCCGTCCTATACCGCATACCTGGGCTTTACACAACTGGGCCGCGAAGGACATCAGTATCGCGCGCCTGCCTATCTGCTGATCCTGTGCCTGACCCTTGGGGTATTCTATGCATCCGTCGCAAAAAGCGCAGACACCTGGCTGGTGGAACGCCGGCGGTACGAAGTTGGCTCCGATTTGCGCTTCAAACCCACAGTCAAAAAACAGGACGCCGCCGGGGGAGCGCCTGTCGGCGGAACCAGCGGTTCGTTTGATGAGAACAGCGCAAGCGTCATACCGGTCAGCGAATATAACGCTATGGCTGGGGTGGAAAATGCCACGCTGGTCGGCGATTTTTCCGGCATAGTGCAAAACCAGAATTTCTCAGATCTCCGCATACTGGCGGTTGACCGGCTGACATTCCCACAAAGCATCTACTATCGGCGCGACTTCGCCAAGCATCGCCTGGGTGATATGCTGAACCTGCTGGGTTCAAAGATCAATGGCATCATTGTGCCGCGAATCGTGCTTACCCAGACTGGTCTTGGGATCGGCGACACGATCAATGTGGATATGATCCTGGCCTCTGCTGAAAACTACAAGCTCAAGTTTGAGATCGTCGATACCTACGATTACTTCCCGACGGTTTATCCCGATAAACCGGCTGCAATCGTTGATGCGAGCTATCTGAATTCTGAAATTGGCGGCTCGTTCCCCAGCAACGTATGGATGCGGCTAAAACCAGGCATTGAAGGCTCGTCCGTCCTGACGCAAGTAAAAGCGATGGGGATTGAAGCCGTGCAACTAAAGGACCTGGGAGCAATCATCGCTGATGACCAGTCGCGGCTCGAACATGTCGGCATGTTTGGTCTGCTATCTATTTCATTTGTGGCCGGCGCCATTCTGGCGGCAATCGGCATCCTCGTCTACAGCTTGTCGTCACTGATGGAACGGGCGCAACGCTTCGCGATCATGCGCGCAATGGGCATGCGCCAGGTTGAGGTCATCGCTACGGTGCTGATCGAGTACGTCATTACACTGGTGTATGCCGTCGCCGCCGGCGTCGGCGCGGGTGTGTTGGCGTCATGGTTATATGTGCCGCTATTCCCCGTGACGGACAATCCGGGAATTCCGATCCCACCGTTCATTGCCTATATCGATTGGCAGCGCGCCGACTGGATGGCGATTGTGGTCTCCTTTGCGCTGATTTTGATTGTCGCGGGTGTGGTGTTCAGAGTCGCCAGAGCGCGCATCTTCGAAGTGCTGCGCATGGGCGGATGGGAATAATACGCCGATAACCCTGCGAAGGTTGGACTTGCGCGTTACATCGTCGCCACCCAACCCTTCGCAGGGATGGCCTTGCGGTAGTAGATAACCCTGCGAAGGTTGGACTTGCGCGTTACGTCGTCGCCACCCAACCCTTCGCAGGGATGGGCTACGCGCCGAGTAACACTTTGATCAGGAGCGGCGCGCCAATGTAAACGATTGCGAGCAGGATCGCTTCAAGTGTAATCGCGCGCGCAACGCGAGGCCAGAACTTGGCCTTCTCCACCCCGACGCGGAGGTAGTGCTCCAGCAATATGATAACCACCAGCGCCACAATCCCGATGAGGATAAGGCTGCCGTCATTTATAAAGGTCACCATCGCCGGGACGGCGCTACTCAAGCGAATTGGCCCCATCATGTAAATCTGCCCCTGAATAAGCAACCAGATGGATGTGCCCGCGAGAACGATCCATATCACATAGCACAGGATGTATTCCACCGTTCTGTGCTTTTGCATACCCACAATATTGTTGTTCATACCTCTCATTATGCTCCAACTACAGCCGTTGGGCTTACCGGGCTTACCGGGTAAGACAAAGCGGGTGTGAGTCCGACGGGCTAAAATCCAACCCGGAGAGATGACACACATGATCAACCAGAAGAAACTGCCCCATTCGGGCGCAAGACCGGACTTTGGGGATGAACTGCGCAGTTCACCTGTGACTATTGCGGTCTTTCTGCTGTTACTGGCCAGCATCTCACCCTGGGTCGTCAAGCCCTTTCAGTTAATGCTGCTCTTTTTCTTTGTGCCGATCACCACACTCCTGCTGGCATCCTGGCAACCCACGAAGCCATGGGCGCGCTGGTTCCTGGGATTCGGGTTGATCGGGGTTATCGGACAGGTAAGCCTGTGGGTTGAAGCTCCCGGTGTGCTGACATTGCTGGTCGTTCCCGTTTGTATGATGGCTATCATGGTGAACCTGCGCGCTGGCGCCGTCACGGCCGCGGTCGTATCAGGGTCGCTCCTGCTCATGCCGGCCTGGTGTGGCGCAGGCGGAAAAAGTGGAGAAGTCATTGTCGCTCTCGTGTGCATCTGGGGCACACTCGCTGTGTTGGCAGGGTTATTTCAACGCACCTATGGTTTTGCGCATTGGGCAGCTGAGCATTATCAGATGACATCGCAGTTACTGCAGCAGGCGCTGGCAACCACACTCTCGTATGACGAAACCTTAAAGGAGCTGGCGAACGCCGGCAGACAGTTGGCGCTTTCAAATGAACGCGCGACCGCTTTGCGACTGCTTGCAGAGGAAGCGGAGAAAACCAAGGTGGCGTTCGTTTCCAAGGTCAGCCATGAGTTTCGCACGCCGCTGAACATGATCATCGGCTTGATCGACCTGATCGTGAAATCACCGGAGATATACGGACAACCCTTCCCACCCGCTGCCGCAGAAGACCTGAATGTGATCTATCGCAACTGCGAACACCTGTCGTCACTTATCAATGACGTGCTCGACCTGACCCAGGTTGAGTCGGGCCGAATGACGCTGCGGAAAGAGCGCGTGGACATGGCCTCCATCGCCAACGAGGCGATTTCCGTCGTGCAACCCCTGGTTACGAAGAAAAAGCTGAACATGGAGGTGATCATCGCGCATGAACTCCCCCTGGTGTATTGCGACCGCACCCGCATTCGGCAGGTAATCCTGAACCTGTTGAGCAATGCCGCGCGTTTTACGGATCACGGCGGCATTTGTGTTCGGATCGATCAGCACTCAGCCTACGTAGTTGTGAGTGTGAATGACACGGGGCCGGGCATTAACCCGCAGGATCGCGAACGCATCTTCGACCCGTTTTGTCAGGGATCCCAGACACTCTGGCTCGATAAAGGCGGGTCGGGGCTGGGACTCACCATCAGCAAGCAATTCGTCGAACTGCATGGCGGTCGCATCTGGTTTGAGAGCGTTGTCGGCGCAGGCACCAAATTCTCGTTCGAATTGCCGGTGACCGACCTGATTATGCCGGCGGATGCGCCGAACCGCTGGATATCAGAGGATTGGGTGTGGATGGAGCAATTCCCTTCCGGTCGCCTGCCAGACTTAAATCCAAAGCCACGCATCATTGTTTACGATGAAACCGGTGAACTCGCGCAACCACTGAGCCGGTATACAGACGAGATTGACATGGTAGACGTCGGCAGCCTCGCTCAAGCGGTGGAAGCACAACGAAAACTGCCCGCACATGCCGTCATCATGAACGTGCCGGCGTCGTCTGAACTGACACGGACGGTAGAAATGCTTTCAAACGAGATACCGAACACCGCGATTGTAGGCTGCGCGTTTCCTTCGGCGCGCAAACAGGCATGGGAGGCACACGCATTAGACTACCTGGTCAAACCTGTCGCGCGCGACCGGCTCAAACAGGCGGTTCAACTGGCGCCGGGACGCCTCGAACGTGTGCTGATCGTGGACGATGACCCAGACGTTGTAAAACTGCTGACCCGCATGTTGTTTACGTTTGCCCCGGAGTTACAAATTGAAACAGCAGCAGGCGGGCGCCAGGCATTACAGATGATGCAAACGCAACTGCCAGACCTGATCCTGCTGGATGTCGTCATGCCCGAGATTGACGGCTGGGAATTCCTCAGCAACAAAAACGCCAACCCGGAGTGGCAGGACATTCCGGTCATTTTTGTCACGGCGCAGGATCCGAATACCCGGCCGGTCAATAGCCCCAGTCTGGTTGTGGCAATCAATAATGGCTTTTCGGCTGGCAAACTCATCCGCTGTGCGATGGCGCTTTCAGCTACAGTGCTTCAGCCGGGTTAAGCACTGTATGAAGCGCCGAAAGAAACTGCTGGCGCTGCACCGGTTTCTGAACAAACAACCGCGCGCCAAGGGCGCGCGCAAGCTCTTCCTCGCGCACGACGGAGCACACAATCACAGGGATGGCGCCTGTGGCTGGGTTTTCATGCAAATGTGACAACAATAACCAGCCATCAATATCGGGGAGCATGACATCCAGCACGATTGCCGCCGGCTTATACGTCTCGACCATTTCCAGCGTGCGTTGACCCTGCGCGACATGGATGATGTTATAGGGGGTGCCGAGTGCGTAGCGATGGTACAGATGCGCCAAGTCCAGGTTGTCCTCAACAACAAGAATAGTCTGGTCTGCCGAGCGCACATCAATCGCATAGCGCAGCTGGTTTTCATTTTGTTCGATAGCCATACTGCCATCGTGCGCGTCGAGTATTTCCAGGATGAAGCTACTGTCGGGCGGCGCAACCGACTGGACAGGTTTACCTGTGATATCGAAACGGATATACAGACCCGCTTTCGTCGCATTGATGGCTATATTCCCGGTTGACATCAACTGGATCAATTGACCGACGGCGGATATCAACACCTGACGCAATGCGACGGGATGAATCGCCGCAACCATCCCGGTCTGCAGCGATGTGACGAGTTGCACGCCGCGCCGGGCAGCCAGACTCGTGACAAGCCCCACAGCGCTGTTGAAGACTTCGTCAACGCTCGCGACAGTGCTCACGGTGCTGTCATTCAATGAGGCTAGCTCTTGTTTCACCTGCGAGCGCCAACCGATGCGCGCTGCCGCAACGCCATCAGCGATATCCTGATTCCCGGCCCAGGCGCGTTTCTCCCACACATAGAGCGCCAGGGTATGCAACACTTCCGGCATCCCGCGGCGCAGATGACGCGAGGTAATACCAAGACGTTCAGCCGCTTCTTCCTGCGAAAGGTTTTGGACATAGCGGTAGCACAGCGTTTCGTACACCCGTTTCACTCGCGCATTATTGGGCACATCCGGCTCAGGACTCAACTCCTCGATAGCGCGAATGATCGCGATTCGCAGGTTTTTTGTGCTCTGTTCCACATCGATGTTCAGAATCTTGCGCAGCGCTGCCGACGGCCGGTAAACCGGGTCGTAGAGATGCGACAACGCCTCATGCAAATCATGCTCAAAACCCTCGAACGAGATGCCGTCCTGTTTTGGTCCGTTCATGTCCTAAGTGCGTCCGCTATATGTCCGGTCAATGCCCTTGCCTCATGGATGTCGAAATGATACATCATTAGTATCTACTGAAGTAGAGCCCAGGATTCGACCCAGCACAGGATAGGAGAGAACCAAAATGTCCGCTAGCAAACGAATGAGTCGTCGTCAGTTTCTCATGGTAAGCAGCACGACGGTCGCCGCAGGCGCCCTGTTGGCTGCTTGCGGTGGCGCCGCCGCCCCCGCAGCAACCTCAGCTCCCGCCGCGACAGCTGCCCCGGCAGCCCAGCCGACCGCCGCCCCTGCAGCAGCAGCCGCCGCCCCAATCAGCTTCCTCTGTCGCACCGACATTGTGGGCGCATACGCCGCCGATAAAGCCGTTGAGGCATGGAACAAGGATCAGGCGTCCAAGGTCACTTTGGACAAGCCGCCAACAGGCGATATTTCTGTAAAGCTTCAGGCTTCTCAGTCTGCCGGCGATCTGGTATGGGACGGGTATTCAGTCCTCGAAGCGCCATGGAGCACCGTGGAGTGGATTAAGCGCGGGATCATCCAGCCTTTGGATGACTTTATGGCCGCATCGAAAATCCCGGATGCGCCCAAAGTCAAGCCCGGCATCATCCCGACCATTCTGGAATCTGCCAGCTACAATGGCAAGCAATACTTTATCCCCGGCAACGTGGGTAGCGTAGCGCTAGCCTGGTTCACCGGCCCACTCAAGGATGCTGGTTATACCAAACAGCCCGAGACCTGGGATGAAGTGTACGATTTCGCAACTAAGAGCAAGGCAAAAAACCCGAAGCTGGAAGCGTATGACACCGCCGATTGGGGTCTGACCGGCCTGATCGCGATGATCTGGGGCGGCTCCGATACACCGTTCGATAAAGACGGCATCATTGATTTCACCGGCGACGTCTCCATCAAGGCGTTGAAGTGGATGCAGAAGATGGTCAAAGAAGGGCTCATGCCCAAGGTGCACCCCGACAGCTTTGGCAACTGGCTGAAGGGCGGCACGGCCATGATCAACTGCTTTGACGTGGCGGGCACGATGGCGCAGCAGACCTTCGGCGATGACAAAGCCGACACAGGCATCAATATAACCCTGGAGAAGGGCAAGAAAGGCGCAGGAACGCCATTCTGGATCAACGGCAGCGTGCTGTTGAACAAGGCCAAGAACCCACAGGGTATCGTGGACTTCTTCCTGTGGTGGATGGGCCCGAGCAACAAGGCCACAGGCAAGCAAATCGCAGACGTGGCCGCCAAGCCATGCTACCAGTACACCTATGATGAGTTCGTCAAACCCGTTCCAAAGAACCAGTGGCAGTTGGCCGGGATTGACCTGGTCTCCAAGTCCAAGTGGTTCCCGATTAACACGGCCTTCGGCATTGAGAACGCCAAGATTAGCCCCTGGATCGAAAAAGTCGTCGATCCCGGCACCGCGATGGACCCGGCGCAGGCGATGGCAAGCGCAATGGAAGAGATCAAGGGTGAGTTGGCCAAGCAGAAGTTTGGCTAGGCTGACCATGTAAGTCAATGAATAGCCTTTGCGATGCTCGTCGCAAAGGCTATTCCTGTTTGTGAATCCGTTACTCCCGTCGTCACAGTAAACCACCAGTGGGTTTATTGGACGGCAAGACTTATCAGGAGCTGAATCATGGCCATGACCGAGAACCAGGGACAGGGTGGGACACTCATCACCCAGGCTATCAGCGCGATAAAACGTGATCGCGAGGGCGGCCGCACCAATCCATTTGGCTACCTTTTCATCGCGCCGGCGCTTATTCTGTATATGGTCTTCAATTTGTGGCCAATGATTCGCGGGTTCGCGATGGCATTTACAGATTATCGCTTCATCGCGGAAAGCACTCGCTGGTCATTCAATGGGCTGGATAACTTCAAGGAAATTCTAACGGACAAGGTGTTTCTGTCTGGTCTGGGCATCTCGCTCAGGTACCTGGCGATGTACCTGCCATTGATGTTCATCCTGGCATTATTCCTGGCAATATTGATCAGCCGAGTGCGCATGGGCGGACAGTTTTACCGGTGGGTCGTTTATCTTCCGACGATCCTGCCTATTGCCGTTACGCTGTTGATGTTCAAGCAACTCTACAACTTTAAGTTCGGGTTCTTTAACAACGTGCTGATGGACCTGGGGGTTGTTAATGTTCCCAACTGGCTTGGAGATGTCGGCACCGCGCTTCCTGCGCTCATGGTCGCCGATCTCTGGCGCAGTTTTGGCTTTCCAACCTTGTTGTTCCTGATCGGCATTTACAACATCAGCGTTGAGCTGTATGAGGCGGCAGCGATCGACGGCGCGAGCTGGTGGGATCAACTCACACAGATCACGTTGCCATTGCTCAAGCCTACTTTCGCATTGGTGATTGCGTTGAATGTGGGCATCATCGGCGCAACTGAGTCGATGCTGGTGCTCACAAACGGCGGCCCACAGGCGTCAACCACCACTCTTGGTCTGTATGTGTATCAAGTGGCGTTCCAGTTTGGCGACCTGCGACTCGGTTATGCGGCCGCAATCAGCCTGTTGGTGGGCATGACCGCTGCATTGATTTCGTTTATCAGCTTCCGCGTACTAAGGCAGTCCTAGCACGGTGACAGTAATTGAGGTAAAGCCATGAATACAACTGTGAACACACGCCTGCCCGTTCAACGCACCGGCAAGACTTTCCGCACCTGGTTGCGACAGAGCAACATCGGCACCCATCTGGTGATGGTAGTTGTTCTAATCCTCATTTTTGTCCCTGTGCTTTGGCTGATTGGGACATCATTCAAAGACCGGCTCGAGTTCTCCACCAACACAAGCGCGATCATCCCGAAAACCTTCAGCCTGGTGAATTATGAGTACATGTTTACCGCCATCCAGAACCTGCCGGTGTACATGCTCAATAGCTTCATCGTGGCTATCGGCACAACCATCGTGCAGGTATTCTGCGCATCACTCGCAGGCTATGCCTTCAGCCGGCTAAACTTCCGCTTCCGCGACTTGATCTTCGTAGCCATCCTTGTCTCCATGTTCATTCCGCGCTCAGGCGGGTTGATGGCGCTGTACGAACTGATGACATTTCTGCACTTGCGCAACAGCGTTGTCGGGTTGATCCTTTTATTTGGCTCTGGCGTGCCAGTGACGATTTTCATCATGCGTCAGACCTTCCTTTCCATCCCCAGGGAGATTGAGGAATCCGCCTTGATCGATGGGGCGAACTGGTTTATGGTGTTCTGGCGCATCGCATTGCCATTGGCCGCAGGTGGCATCGTCGTCATCGCGACGCTGGCGTTTATCGGCGCGTGGAGCGACTTCCTGACGACCTACACACTGATCGACCGGGATAACCAGATGACGATCTCGGTGGGTATCCAGAAAGTGCTGGCAACGAGCTATGAAACCGCGTTATCACCCCGATTCCGTGGTCAGTTCGCCGGTGAAGCCGCAGACGCCACAATGTTGATCTTTGCAGCGACTCCAGTAGTT
>Ga0118677_10002530_pt1 | contig 36645 bp, 22 predicted proteins | sample AliMusrvi5mmetaG_FD_86154 | JGI IMG/M metagenome (GOLD analysis project Ga0118677, IMG submission 86154)
TCACAGGGCTTCATCTCCGCTTCGTGCTTGGACAGCAAGGCTCGCACCCCGTCTCCGTTCACTTGGAGCCGGTCTGAGTCCACAATCCAGCAGAAGCAAAATCGCTGCTCTTTGGCGTAGGCAGCAATCTGAATGTAAACATCACTGCAACAGATATTTCAGACATGCAGGGTTTCCAGTTTACCCTCGATTACAACAATGAGAGGTTGTCATATGCAGGATGTTCCAACTGGAGTGGCGGAACGAATGGTGCAGCTGTGCAGATCACCCAGATTCCCATGCAGGGAAAGATTACCTTCGTTTATAACGATGCCTCAATTAATATTGGATCAGGTCTGTTTTTTACGATTACTTTCACAGTTATTGGATCGGGTGCCGCCGCCATCAACTGGAGCGACACGCCAACTCCCCGTGAATTGTCCAATTCAGTTCCAACAGTTATTCCATGCAATTACACCAATGGTCAAATATCAATTTCCGGAAGTATCGTACCGGATTCACTGAGCCTTTCCAACATTATTTTTGAGAATGGGCAGACCCAATGTTACAATGCGCTTCAGAGGATAACGATAGGTGGAGTGGCCCCCAGCTTCCTGATACCGGCCGGGGCTGGGGTGACGATCATTGCCGGCCAGAAAATCGACCTTCTGCCTGGAGTAACGGTATACAGCGGGGGGAACTTTCATGGATACATCACTGCAAACGGTCAATATTGCAACACCCTTGATAATTTATCGTTGCAGGATGCAAAATCAGGAGAAAAACCTATTGCGGAAACTGAAATCCCCGGCCATCACGAAGTGGCATTCACCATTTACCCCAATCCGACCCACGGAAATTTCGAATTGGAGGTACATGCCGGCTCCATATCGCCTGAGGTGATGATCAGCATTTATGGTCAGCTGGGGAATCACCTGTTTGACAAAGTGATCTTAAATGCGAGGAAAATGGATTTTTCCCTGGAGAATCAACCGGCAGGTTTATACATTATTGTTGCCAGGGCTGGCATGCAGATGGGTAAAGCAAAGATCATCAAACAATAGCTATCAACAGAAATGCATTGCTTTTTCAGAACCCTTGTACTTATGGGACTATTATTCAATTTCAACCGGGAAGCTTCTGCCCGGGACAATCCCGGCAGGATTGACCGGAAACCTGCTGCTGCCGGCCGGTTTTACCCGGCTGATGTCAGCGAGCTAAGGACCACCCTGGCAGCCCTTTTCTCCGGTGCGAAGCCTCGTACCGCACAAAATGTGACAGCGATTGTATGTCCCCATGCAGGTTATGTATTTTCGGGTAAAGTGGCTGCCAGCGGTTACAACCAGGTGGATGCGGACAAAAAATTCGACAATGTTTTTGTCATCGGCTCCAGCCACCAGGTTTCTTTTCCGGGTGCCTCCATTTACAACCAGGGTGATTACCTCACCCCATTGGGAAAAGCAAAGGTGAACATTGAGCTGGCCAATAAACTTATCAAAGAGAACCCTGTATTCACTTACAACCCCGAAGCCGACCGCAGCGAACACACTGTGGAGGTCCAGGTTCCTTTCCTGCAGTACCATTTGAAAAAGGAACTCAGGCTGGTACCCATTGTGCTTGGCACCCAATCGGAAGAGACCTGCAGGAAAATAGCCATGGCGCTGAAACCATATTTCAACAGGCGGAACCTGTTTGTATTCAGCACCGATTTTTCACACTACCCCTCCTATGCCGATGCCCAGCTGGCTGACAAGGCCACCTGCGATGCCATTGCAACCGGTTCACCGGGAGAATTGATGAAGTTCCTTGACAAATACCGCGGGAAAAATATGCCAAACCTGGCTACCAATCTGTGCGGGTGGACCTCCGTCCTGGTCATGCTCGATTTGATGAGTCAGGATCCGGAAAAGAAAATCGTTCCCATACACTACCTGAATTCAGGGGATTCAGAATACGGCGACAAACAGCAGGTGGTAGGGTATTGGTCTCTCGCCCTGACTAACATGGAGGCAACAAAAAGTCAACCAGCCACATTCGAATTTACCCGGGAAGAAAAGATCATGATGCTGAAAATTGCCAGGGGGACCATCGAAAAATATGTGCGCGACCGGCGCATCCCTCAAGACGATCCTTCAGTTTACCCTGATAAACTAAAACAACACGCCGGGGCTTTTGTGACCCTGAAGACAGACGGCACACTGCGTGGCTGCATTGGCAGGTTTTCGGCGAACATCCCCCTTTATCAGCTGATAAGGGAGCTGGCTGTAGCCTCGTCAACGGAAGACAGCCGCTTCGAGCCCGTAGTTGCCGGTGAAACCGATCACCTTGAAATTGAAATCTCAGTACTTTCACCCATGCGGAAGATCAGTTCGCCCGATGAGATCATACCAGGGAAACACGGTATTTATATTAAAAAAGGCAACGCTTCCGGCACTTTTTTACCCCAGGTTGCTGTGGAAACCGGCTGGAACGTTGAAGAATTCCTGGGTCATTGCGCCCGCGACAAGGCAGGGATTGGCTGGAACGGATGGAAGGAGGCTGAACTTTATATATACGAAGCCTGCGTATTTTCAGAGAGCGAACTCAGCGTCCGCAAAGATTGATGTAAGGGCAACGTTCGCAGATGTTCAGATCGGCGGTTTGGGAAAATGGTTTTGCGAGATCGTAAACCTCAGCCAGGATAACCTTCAAAACATCTTCAAATCGTTTTACTGATGTTTCATTCAGCGATGCTGACAATTTACCGGGCTCATCACCGGGCACGGTAACGGCAGTGAACCCGGCATTGACCTTCTTTAAGGAGATGATCCCCGCACTGGAAATGATGGGATGTTGAAACCTGAAATGCAGCAGGTAACCATACATCAGGAGTTGGAAACCAATGTTCAGGTCGGGGTTTCCGGCCAGATCATCCCAATCTTTCACCTTTACCTGTTTTGGTTCAGTAATTCCCGTTTTATAGTCGATGATTCTCCACCAGCCATCCATCTTATCAACCCGGTCGATAAATCCTTTCAGCCTGACATTCAAATCTTTGTCTCCATAAGGAACGCTGATGAACGTTTCAACAAATTGTTCTAAAAGTGCCACTGTGCAACTCTGCCCCGACCTGGCAAGTTCTTCCAGCTGATCAGCTTCAAATGTTAAAAATCGCTTAACCATTAATTTTGCCACACTTACAAGCAAGAGATTTTTACCATAGGTGATGTCGGATCCTTTGAATTTCTTTTCAAAAGCCTTGTCAATAGCCTGGTCCACTCCTGCTTCCATGGCCGACAGGTTGCCTTTGGTCAATGGCTGGCCGATAAAGGGCAGGTAGAGCTTATTGAGCGCTTCATGTACGGCACTTCCAAGCACCGCTGGATCGATGGTATCGTCCACATCTTCGGGTTCCCTGATGCCGGCAATTTCGGCATAATAAAATTTCAGGGAACAATTGCGGTAGGTATTCAGCGAACTTGCTGAAAAACCTTTCACGGCTTTTTCTTCCAGGGATGCAAGGGTATCTCCGTTTTTCGGGATTTCGATCACCGGGGGCGGTTCGCCCTTGAGGAGCGGGGCTGTTAATATTGATTCCCTGATCAGGATGTGGGGATTAAATGCAGGCAATTCAGAGGCGATTTGCCTCAGGAAACGGCTGCGGTCGCCTCCGCCCAGCTGATCGGGTTCGGTATTGTAAAAAATCCACACACGCTGTGCCCGCTGAATGAGCCGGTAAAAGTGATAGGCGTAAACCGAATCTTTGTGCCGGTAGGTTGGCAGTTCAAAACTTCTTTTTATGTCGAAGGGGATGAACGATGCACTGATCTTCCCGCTTGGCAACAGGTCTTCATTGCACGACAACATGATAAGATTCTCAAAATCAAGCGTCCGGGTTTCAAGCATCCCCATCAGTTGCACTCCTTTTAGCGGTTCTCCGTAAAAAGGGAGGCTGGTACCCGTTATGACCTGTTTGTATAATTCATAGAAAGCCGGAATTTTCAAATCCGACGGAAAATCTGACAGCAGGTTTCCGAGCTGGTGCATGATGGTGGAAAAGGCGAAGAGGTATTCCATTTCGATCGCTGCCACATCGCCGATCCGGATGGTTTCGATCATTGCTTTGAAACAGGTTAGGGCATCATACGGTTTTGCCCAGTCTGCAAATATGGCATCCAGGAAAGCCAGGTTTGCCGAAAACAAACCCGCATTCTGCGAAACAATGTCTTCAATTCCCAGGAAAATCCGGTGTCCCAGCCTGATCCTGTCAATGGTTTCATCAAGAACAAACCTGTTTTTGTCAGCCATTCCACCGGCCATCCGGTGAACATACGGGTGTTGCAGTAGTTTCAGTACATCCTTGTAATAGTACTTTTTGATGCCTTTGGAAACGAGATAGGTAAACCGGGCAGTATGCAGATGCAACTGGAACACTGTTTCAAAGAGACCCGCCAGGGGTGTTTGCTTCAGTGAAAGGCCTGCCGTGATGTTTAGGGCGCTGATTTCATCCGGAATGGAGTTAAGGAGCGGGATGAGCAGTCCTTCATCCAGCAGCACCACCGCAGTCCTTTCATTAGCCATGCCATTCTTCGCCAATTCCTGCAACAGGTGACCGCAATATTTCACCTGCCCCACCGGGTCGGGTGAGCCGATGATCTCAATCTGTTTGACCGATGTTGCAAAATCGTCGAAAATCCATTGTGGCTCTTTCACAGGCCATTTGTGCATCCAATCGCGTAAAAAATCGCCAGCTTCCTGCTGTTTGTTATCGAGGTAATAATGATCGGCATCCCACAGCAAGGTCGCTTTTCCATCATTGCGCAAAGTGCCTATGATCTGCTCCTCCGCTTTGGTCAGAGCATTGAAACCTGTGAAGATGATGTGACGCCATGGCAATTTTTGCTTTGTTGTTTCGATGTTTTCGGCAGCATGCCTGAAACCAAGTCCCTGGTAGGCATGTTTTTTATCCAGCAGCCGTTTGGTCAATTTTTCATAATAGCCATGCAGCGACTGGTAAAACTGAAGGTATTTTTTTTCAAATTCCGTAAGCGGCTGACCATCAAGATTCCACAGCGCAATGGCCCTGGCTTCTGTGAGGGTGGAAAAGAGCTCCTTTGCATCGGCCAGGTAACGGTCGATCTCATTAAAATCGCTGAGCAACTGGGGGGCCCATCTTAAAAAGTCTTCAAAGAGCTGTGCATTCTTCCCTTCTATTTCGCGGTGAACTTCAAAAAGTTCAAAAAGAAGGTGGAGTGTCTCCGCCTCCTGTAATCCGCTGATTTCCGCAATAAAATCCTCGATGGAAAAAATGGCTGGCGCCCAGGTAACCTTCCCAACTCCGGTGGCCAGGTATCTCCTCAGGAACAGTCCCCCACGGCGGTTCGGCAATACAATGCACAATCCGTCAAGGTTATCTCCATAGGTTGAGACGAGGTACTGCGCGGTTTTCTGGAGAAATGGAAGCATGGATTGACATATTATTGTGACAAATGTAGGAAATAAAGCTTGAAAAGTGACGAATGACAGACGACAAGTGACAAATGACTAGTGGCTTAGAATTTCAAACTTCGTTGTTCGATATTCATTATTCATTATTCGATTTTCATTATTCGATATTCGATATTCGATCAAGGTGTTTATCTTTGTGAATTAAAATGCAGGATAATGGCACGGGGCGAGAAAGGATCTCTTCTGAGCGGGTTTCATGGCAGGCTGAACGACATGATGGTGATCAAACAGCGGAACGGCAAACCGGTTCTCTGTATCTATCCAAAAGGCAGGCGGATCAAATGGACCGAAAACCAGAAGAAACATCGCATGGATTTTAAATTTGCAACAATTTATGCGGCGTATGCCGTCAATGACCCTGTCAGTCTTGCATTTTACCGGCAATATGAGCATGACGGCATCAATGCATACAACCTGGCGATCGCCGATTATCTGCACAAACCGGAGATCACCTCCATCGACATACGCAAAGCCAGGGGGAAAGATCAGTACCTGATACGGGTGCGGGCCACCGATGATTATATCGTAACCCAGGTGCAACTCAACTTAATTGAGCTGGCCGGCACCTGTAAACGGGAGCAAGCCAAACAATTCAGGCATTCCGGCTTATGGATCTGCAGAATCAGCAGTGAAAAGCTCAGTACGGTTGGAACGATCGAAGCCCTCGCTTATGATTATACAGGCAACCATACCCTGAAAAAGCACCTGATAAGCCCGCAGGAAGCATCGAAGAGGTTACCCCGTAGTTAGTCCATAGCTACAGGTTGGATACAGGTTAGCTACAGGTTAGTTACGCCTTGCTAGGCAGATAAAGGTTTCATAATAGGAGGATGATGGTCAAATCAATGGCTGAAGGATAGTAAAAGATTATAAAATACATATATATCAGTAAATTACTCAGGTAAATCCAACCAATTTATTTGTATTATTTTCACTGCCTTTAACCCTCCTGTTTCAACTTCGCCATCATCACCCCAAAATCGTAAATCGTAAATCGTCAATCGTCAATCGTAAATCGTAAATCGTAAATCGTAAATCTAGTATGCCCCCCCTCTTCTCCAACTACCTCCTCAAAGGCCTGCCGGTTAAAAACCGCATTGTCTTCCCACCCGTCGTTTGCTTCCATTATGCCGGCGATGACGGCATTGTGATTGACCGGAACGTTGAACATTACCGGCAGATTGCCGCAGGCGGCCCGGGGATTGTCATCACCGAAGCCACGGCGGTATTGAAGAATGGCCGGCTCGCTCCCTTCCAGCTTGGAATCTGGTCGGACGAGCATATCAAGGGAATGAGCAGGATCGCAGCGGCTGTCAAAAAGGAAGGAGCCATTTCATTGCTCCAGATACACCATGCCGGGTTGCTGACCAATGAGCAAGTGTCGCCCGTTGCAAAAGCTCCCTCGGCTTTTGCCTCCAATCCCCGGTCGGTGGCACTGACGACGGAAGAGATTGACGAAACGAGGCAGGCATTCATTGACGCTGCCTCAAGGGCTCAAAAAGCAGGCTACCAGGGGGTGGAGTTGCACGGGGCCCATGGGTATTTATTAAACCAGTTCGCCTCCTCATTTTTCAATAAACGTGAAGATGAATATGGCGGGAACTTTGCAAAAAGCATGAAACTGGCCACAGAGATCATCCTGGGGATCAGGGCCGTCTGCGGGAACGATTTCATTATCGGATATCGGCTTGGCGCAAATTCACCTTCCCTGGAGGATGGGATCGCAATTGCGCAACATCTTGAGAAGACGGGCATTGACCTGTTGCATGTATCGCACGGAGGGAGCCTGGTGAATCTGCCCCGTACCCCCCCTGGTTATGAATACAACTGGATCGTCTACAGCGGTAGTGTAATTAAAGCGCATGCAGGCATCCCTGTAATCGTGGTCAATGAGATCAAAACCAGGGAACGGGCTGAGTGGCTTCTTGAAAACAACCACGCAGATTTTGCAGCACTTGCCCGTCCCCAGCTGGCAGATCCCGACTGGGTCACCCATGTTAAACACGATGAGAAAGTAAATCCTTGTCTCACCTGCAAACCGAAGTGCAGGTGGTTTGAGGATAGCAGGCTTTGCCCCGCAAGAAAAAAAATAACAATTGACAAGTGACAAATGACAAGTGACAAATGACAATTGACCAGTGAATGCAACTTATAGTTGTCAATCGTCATTTGTCATTTGTCATTTTCCCAACATCCCTCCACACCACGCCATCTTCAAGATATCCCCTGATGTTGTGCGTTTTCGCCAACCGGAGATAAAGATCAGTGAGTGAAAATTTCCCCATTTCGGTTATCATCGGGAATATCCGCGGGTCGACCACCTGAATGCCGCTGAAGGCAAGGGGCATGGGGGAGACTGTTTCCTTTGACAAACGCCTTTCGCCCGTTTTCAGGTTCTCCCAGCCGCACAGGTTCATCCGGTCATCAAAAAGAAAATACCTGGAAGTTTCACGTTTGCGAACGGCCAGCGTTGCAAGGGACAGGGAAGCCAGATGGTCTTTGGCCATCCTCAACAGGTCGAGGTCCGACAGAAGGTCAACATTCCTGACGATTGCACAGTCGCAGTCGCGGAAGAACCAGGCAGCTTTTTTCAGCCCCCCGCCGGTTTCAAGCAACTCGCCGGTTTCGTCAGAAATCGCAATCTTCAACCCGAAGTCATGATGATCCTGAATAAATGCAATGATCTGACCGGCAAAATGATGCACATTGATAATCACTTCATCAACACCGGCAGATTTAAGATGGTTCAGCGCATGTTCGAGCAGTGTTTTTCCTTCAACCCGGAAAAGCGCTTTGGGGTGTATATCAGTGAATGGCTTCAGCCGTGTGCCAAGGCCGGCGGCTAAGATCAGGGCTTTCAAAAAAAAAGTTTTAAGTGATTAAGTTTCAGGTTTTAAGTGGTTTGTTCGAGGTGGATTAAGATAATGGATATTTTGAATTTGGTTTTCAGGTGTTTTGCAAGTTTTTCGGCGCAGTATACAGAGCGGTGCTGCCCGCCTGTACAGCCAAAGGATACCATGAGGTGCTCAAAACCGCGGCTGAGGTAGGTCGATACACTTTGATCGGCCAGGGAGCGCACATGGCCAAGAAAATCGCTGACACTCTGCTCCTTCTCAAGGAAATCGATCACGGGCTGGTCTTTGCCGTTGAGTTGCCTGAACTCATCAAATCTTCCCGGGTTCGGAAGTGCGCGGCAATCGAACATAAAACCTCCCCCGTTGCCGTTTTCATCTATGGGGATTCGCTTTTTATAGGAGAAGCTACGGATAGTCACGGTGAGTTTCTGGCTAGGATCTCCAGGATAAATCCTGGAGATAGACTGTTCGCCTGGAGAGCCTTCAGGATAAATCCTGGAGATAGACTGTTCGCCTGGAGAGTCTCCAGGATAAATCCCGGGGATAGAGTCATTGACCGTTGCAGGGAATGGATTGTACAATTCCCGGGTGTCGACCATCCTGTCTATGACCTCCATCAGGGTGTCAAGACCGGAACCGATCAGCTTGTTCGCACGCAGGTATTGCAGGTTGCGCAGTGCGAAAGGTATGCTCTGCAGGAAATGGGGTTTTTGTTCATAATATCCCCTGAAACCATAGGCACCCATGGCCTGGAGGATGCGGATCAAGGCAAAACCGTGATAAATCCTTAAAAAATTTTCACGGTCAACGGGAAAGAGCTCCCCGAGTTTGTCAAGGTAATAATGGAGCAACTGTTGCCGCACAGCAATCGGGATATCGGCTTTACCATCGGTAAGCAGCGAGGCAATATCGTATTGCAGGGCTCCCTTCCTCCCTCCCTGGTAATCAATGAACCACGGCTCTCCATTTACCACCATGATGTTCCTTGACTGAAAATCACGGTAAAGGAAAAAACCGGCATCAGCCTGTAGCAGGATATCGCAGAGGGTTGTAAAATCATCCTCCAGCGCCTGCTCTTCAAAGGGGATCTTTGCCAGTTTCAGGAAATAGTATTTGAAATAGTTCAGATCCCACATCATCGATTGGCGATCGAATGCAGCTCGCGGATAACACAACTCGTAATTCAACTTTTGTCCGGCTTTTACCTGGAAAACCGGAAGCCAGCCAAGGACTTTTTTGTAGATTTCCATGACCTCCGAAGGGAAACCCTCACCTTCCTGCCGGGTCAAAGGAGATCCGGAAAGATCCCCTGCCCTCTTTTGGGTAAGCAACTGGTAGAGTGTAGTATCTCCCAGATCGGAAAGGAGATACACGCGGCCTTCAGGATCGTTGGCCAGTATTTCAGGCACGGGAAGTCCTTCCCGGCGAAAATGGCCGGTGAAGGATATGAATACCTCATTTTCGCGAACATCCCCGTTGTGTGCACCGATAACCGTTTCCAGCGTTCCCCGGAGGCGGTAATAGCTCCGGTAGGAACCGGAACCCGGCAATTTTACTAGCGAAAGCGGCGCTTTACCGCACCAGGATGTGTAAAGCTGAATTAACTTTTGTTCTATACCCATCATAACTTCAGTTCATTGAAACATCTGTTCGAAAAACCACACCAATCCTCTCACCAGAAAGAGGGTGTTCCCCTTCTCTGCAGGGATAAGGGGACGGGGATGAGGCGGTACAATTACACCTCGACGACCATCACCTCCGGCGCCAGGTATACCAATGCCCGGTGAATGTTTTTATATCCCATCTCTTCAATGTATCCTGCATACTTTATCAGCTGTTCGCCATGCTTCGGATTCGGCTTTCCACTCTTGTAATCGAGGATGGTGACCCGGTTATCGTCGAAAACCACCCGGTCGGGACGGTAAAACGATCCTTCCGGCAATAGGATTTCGGCTTCCGTTTTCACCATTACCTGGTCGCTGAACAACCTGGCAAGCAGCGGGTCGGAGATAACCGATCTTAGTATCTTCTCTGCATTTTCCTGGTCGGCTTTCTCCAAAAGTCCTGCCAAAGCTGCCTTTTCAACCACGAAGGCAATATCCGCTCCCGTGGTAACCCACGACAAGAGGGTATGGATCCTGCTGCCCCATTGCGATTTTTGGAGCGGATTTTCCATATCCCACATTAGCGGCGCTCTCGCCCGTATCTCAATTTTCTGCCGCCAATCGGTACTGATCACTTTTTGCTGGGTAAGGGTCTCCATTTCATGTTTGGCAATCTTTTCGGCATGGGCTGTTTTCAAGCCGAAAGTATATGCCGATCGTCCTTCAACCCAAATATTTTCCGACTGGAGGAACATTTGAAAGAATCCAGGCAGGGAGCTGACCTCATCCTGGTTCTTCGGAGGAAATTTTGTCAGGATATAAAGCCTTTCCTCAGGGCGGGTCATGGATACATAGAGCAGGTTTAACAGATCGAGCATGGATTTTTGCCTCTCATCCGTAAATAAGTCCCGGTAAACAGTCGACTCCATCTCTTTGTCGCTCCTGAGGATGGCCGTTTCCAATCCCGAAGCTACCTCCTTCTCCAGGTCGACCCAAAGGTATGTTTTTGTATTTTTCCGTGATTCCTGCGCAAAGGGAAGGATAACAAGCGGAAACTCCAACCCCTTGGTTTTGTGTATCGTCATTACCTTTACCGCATTCAATTCTTCAGGTACGTTGATGGACAGTTTTCCCCTGTTCTTTTCCCACCAGTCAAGAAATTCCACTGCACCCGTGGAAATCTTTACCGTGAATTTCAGAACGGCATCCAGGAAAAACTGAAGGTAAGGATCAGGAACCGTATTGAGTTTATAATAACGGATCAACGATTCGCACAGATCATAGACCGGCAGCATCGCATAGGTATCGCGCGACTGCTCCCATTTTGGATCAGTCCCCATTGGTGCGTGTTGCAAAAATTGCCTGATTTCAGCAAGGATGATGTCGTTCCTTGGTTCGAACAGGAATTTCAGGTAGGCAATAAGGAAACGAACACCCGGAGAATTGGAAATAAGCAGGGATTCAGCAGAAACCACTTCCAGACCCTGTTCAAGAAGAAACCTGGCAATGACGCTGGCGTTTTTATTGCTTCTGCATAAAATGGCCATGTCGCGCAGGTTAAAGTTGTCCTGTTGCGCTTCGAGGATGACCGATTGAATCCTGTTCAGTGTCTTTGTATCATAATCCAAATCTCCTTCATCGCCTTCGAGGAATTCCATGCTGATATACCCCCCGGGTGAACCCGGGGGAGAGAGTTGTTCCAGCCCTTCATAAATTTTCTCTTTGCCATTGGTGAGCACCCGGCCGGCAACCGTTCTGAAAAACCGGTTGTTGAATGCAACAATTTCAGGCTTTGAACGGAAATTCCGCTCAAGGATTATTTGTTCATAATGGCGTTGCAGAACCTGCTCCCTTTGCATCAGGATGTTATTCCCGCTACTTCCGGGAATCATGGGCAAGGCGTTGAACTGTTCCACTTCGCCTCCCCTCCAGCGATATATCGCCTGTTTGCCATCTCCTACCACCAGGTTGAAATTGCCCCCGGCCAGGGAGTTTTCGATGAGCGGAATAAAATTCATCCACTGAAGTGCCGAGGTGTCCTGGAACTCATCGATGAGAATGTGCCGGAATTTCTCGCCAAGCCGCTCATAGATGAAGGGGATCGGTTCATTCATAACAATTCCGGCTATTCTTGAATTAAACTCAGAAATATGAACGACGTTGTTCTGACGTTTGAAATCGTTTAGCACTTTCTCGATTTCATTCAACACGGCAAGCGGATAGATGGTTTTGGCAAGCAATTTCCGAAGGTAATAGTCCTGTTTGTGCAGGCCGGCCTCTTTCTGAAGTTTTTCGTAAATCTCTGTCAGCCGCGGCTTAACGGCGGCTATTTCATCGCGGGAGGCCGGTGAGGCTTTTCCCGAAAACCATTTATCCTCTTCAATAGTAGCGAGCACGTAACTGTTGGGCTCGATCTTGTCCATTTTCCCTGCAGCCAGGTTTGTGAAATATTTCCATATTCCCCGTTCACCCTGGAAAAAATCGGAGGGTAAAAAGCTGCCTCCCTGCAAAATCCCCACTCCCTCCTTTGATATTTCGCGGACCCGTTTCTCAAACTGCCTGATCCCGGCGTAAAGATTTTCTGAAATAACCCCGAATTGTTCGAGTGAAAGCGCTTTCAGCCTGGCGATCCGGCCCTGTCCCTCCTCGTCCAGCAATATCCTGGCAAAGCCAGTCAGGATGGCATCAATGTTCCACCCTTTATCCTCCTCCATGCGTGTTTCGAGGAACTTTACCAAAATGGAAGTCAGTGCTGCATCATCGCCCACTTTATCCAACAGGAGATCGACCGCGGTCGACAAAAGCTCATCGGCATCGAGCTCTACGTTAAAATTTACCGGCAAACCGAAATCATGCGCAAAGGTGCGGATCAGCCTGTGGGAGAAACTGTCGATGGTTCCGATGGCAAAGTCGGCATAATTATGAAGGATCATCTCCAGTGCTTTCGCCGCGTTCATGGCAATCTCATGGGCAGCGAGCCCGGTTTCCTTCATCAGTAATGGCAGCAACGTGCCTTTGATCATTGCATCTGCTGCCTGGTCTCCTTTCGAGAGGCCGGCCAATGCCTTGAGGACACGTTCCTTCATCTCATTGGCCGCCTTGTTGGTGAAAGTGATGGCCAGAACATGCCGGAAATCACCCGGTTCAACGAGGATGATCTTCACATACTCCTTTACAAGTGTGAATGTTTTTCCTGACCCTGCAGAGGAGCGATAAACTGCGATCATCTTGTTTTCTTTAAAGTATCTCCCTGGTCCTGAATCTTAGGTTTTTTCCCGAATTTGAATAATTCACCAAAATTCGTGAAATCCCGTTGATATTTTATCCCTACCCCCTGCGTGTAAGGTGCATTGTTGTTCAGGATATTGAGCGTGTTGGTACGGTTAAAGGCACGAACCCTCCACCTCCGGTTCTGGGTGAGAACGTACTCTATATTGATATCACCCACAATGGTGCTCGATTGCTGGACAGTGGCATTGGTATAGGAATTCATACCGAAAGTACCATCGATCAGCAGGCGGTCATTGAAAAGCTGAGTTGAAATTCCCACATCAAATTCCTGGTTCGTGGTGCTGGTTGCGGGTTTGTAGTTCATATTCACATTCACATTCGTCGCGATCTGCGACAACATGCTGTTGATCTGATTCGTAACGAGTGACCATGAGGTGGCACTTACATCAACGGTTGAATTTGAACTTGCCACCACTGGTTTAAACTGATTCATGACCATGAGGTAAATTGCCTGTTCTGTCACCGTGGCGGTATTGTTTGTGTCGATGGTCGAATAGACTTCGTTTTTGAGGCTCTCTTCAACATTTGGAAGGTTGATGGCGAACGACATATCGGGGTTCAGCAACTTACCTCCAAGCCTGATGACACATTCAACCGGAATCCGGATCCCTTCTTCCTCGGGATTGGTCGTGATCCCCTTCATGGGAGCTTTTGTTTTATAAACCGCGCTGATGGAGATATTTGCATCGGCTGCATCCCCGGTCCAGCTGATGGTGCTTCCCTGCTGGATTGACATGGGCAGCCTCAGCAAATTCTTAAACTGGAACAGGAAGGATCCCTTTGCCAATGTGTAGGTTCCTGATAAGGAAAAGGGCGTCGTAGGCGTCATGCTCATCAGGAGGTTCCCGCTGCCTGAAGCCTTAAGGTTTCCAAGCTGGTCGGGAAGAAAAACCTCTACCTCCGCATCCTGGTTCACACGCAAACCCAGGTCGAGGCTCAACCCGGAGGTAACTACCTGGTACTTTTCGGATGCTTTTTCAGCCGAATCGGCACGGGGATTTACAAAAACAATATAGTCCGTTTGTCCTACCGACCGGGTAAGATCAATCGGAATAACCACATTCGTTTTCCCGCCGTTTGTAGCCCTAACCGTAATTTTAATGTTTTCGGGGGGGCCGGTGATGGTTGCTGTACCGGTAGCACGCGCCTTGCCGTAAAAAATGTTGTTTTGGGCGCGGGTGTTGCTGAAAGCCGCAAAATCATCCATATCAACGTTCAGATCCAGGCGCAGGTCGCTGAAATGGTGGTGGGTGATCCGGCCATTCAACACCGATTTATGCCCCAGTGAGTCATACAGGGTGATCTTGTCAAAGATGAAGGCGTTGCTGTCGATCGTAACTACGTCGGCAAAAGAATAGGGAACATTGAGGTAGTTGATTTTAAATTCAGTGCGCATCATTTTCAATTGCCCCCTGATGTCGGGATGGTCGGCACTGCCCTGTATCTTCACCTGGCCGGATACCAGCCCGCTCACTCCGGTCATGAAATCAGCAACAAATGGCCCGACCATTTTTAAATTGAGATTTTTCAGCGACAGGTCAAAATTAAAGTGGGGGTTCTTTTTACTCAGGAAGTAACTGCCGGTCAGTGATAAGGGGATATTGCTTCCCGCATTGCCGGTATAGATGATCTGCGATAAAAGATCAAATTTGGAAGCAGCCGCATCATATTTCAAATTTAAAGTTGCATCCCCGAGCAGTTCCTTGTTGAATTTGAATTTATTAACCCGCAGGTCGGCCAGCACCACTATGTCACTATATGGCTTAGCCATTTTGAGACTGCCGCTCAGCACTCCATCCACATCAATCGCGCTGCTGCCAAGCAATTGGTCGAGTTTTGAAATATCCACCCTGTTAAAGCTGACATTCAGGGTGTCTGATTCTGCAAGCGAGAGATTACCGTCGGCCTTCAGATACTGATCTCCCGAATAAAATGCAAGGTTCGATATTTTGACCGAAGATGTATCGATGACGACAAAGTTCTCCGGATCAACGCTCCAGTACTTTTCATCCAGGTAGACCTTGTATTTTTTCAGTTTCAATTCGATGACCGGACTTTTCCTGAAGCTTGCAAAACCTTCGAATTCACTCGGGTTCCTGTTGGCCCTCCAGGAAACGTGGTACTGTATACTGTCGTGCCGGATGTTTGAAACAACCTGGAATGAATCGACTTTAACCTCCAGGGAATCTTTTTTGCTTGCCCTTTTCAGGTAAACTTTTGCCGATCCTGTTTTAACCGACAGGTCGTCAAAACTGTTTTCAGCATCAAGGTACCAGTCGGTAAGCTCGAAGTTGTTGATGAACACAGCGGGAGATTTTCCTTTCATGACGATGGTTCCCTTATCTTCGTTGTAATAACCATTGAAGGTGGAGTTGGGCGCTATCCTCAGGAAGGGAAGGAAAACATTTGTAACCTCGTCAGATTCTTTGAACCGCACTTCATAATTCATTTTCTGGTTCGACTGGAATCGGTTGAGGGCAATCAGCGAATCGTTCAGGCTGAAGGAGGCCAGGTAATTCTGGATAAACGTATTCAACGAAGGGATCAGGGCTTTAAATGAAAATTCTCCCGTAATATCAGCATCGACAAAATCGGACTGAAGATGGTAACTTTTCCCGGAGGCCGTGTCCTGCCTGGTCAGTAATGACAGTACATCCATTGTTATCTGCTTGTTGCCTTCGGAATATGTTGTATTTTCGATATGGATAGAGCCATCGATGTTGTCGAGGCTGGTCCCTTTAAAGTTAACTTTCAGCCGGGTGGCAAGGTTTTCGATCGAATCGCGTTTCAACAGGTTCAGGTTAAAAAGCTGGGCATGCCTGACCTGCATGGCGAAATCGAAATCCGGCAAGGAATCGCACAGGTTGACCATTCCATCAAAATCCAGATCCAGGTTCGGATCATCTACATTCAGTTTGCCATTGAACTGCCTGTAGGCCAATGAACCTGACACATTCAATTTTGAGTAGGTGTAATGGTTCAGATAAACCGAATCGATGTGAACATTCATGGTGAGATCGGCATCATTTAAATTGAAACCTTTCCCATTCACATCAGCAGTCAGGGTAATTTTTCCGAGTACTTTGGTGTTCCCCGTAAGTTTACCAATATCAAAGGCCCCGGCATTAAGCTGCCCCTTGTAAACAATGGTTTTGCTGTTCTTTTGTTTTTTCAGCGACAAATCGGCACCCAGGGTGCCAAGGTTAGTATTTACACGGGCAGCTGCAACGAAATCATTGTAAAAACCGGTAAAGTTTCCCTTAAGGCTCACGATGCCAAGGTTGGCAAGGATGCCGGGCAGTTCAAGGTGACGAAGCTCCCCGGGGATAAGGATCGACTCAACATCCTCTTTGCTTGTTTTCAATGCCTTGATATTTAAATCGATAAATGTTTCCTCCACATCCGGCAATCCAAGGGCGCTGATATCCCCGTGAAACATGGTATTGTTGCCAAATGCAACTTTAAGGTCGCGGACCTTGAAATTGCTTACGGTTCCCTTGATGTTGCCCGAAAACCTTACCCGGTCTTTCATCACAGCCAGGTCAGAAGCGAAATACCCGATATCCTGGATGTCAAGATAAGAAGGGGCAATCTTTGCATGAATGTTAACATCGGTGAGGAAATTATTAAACGCACCCCAATGATCGTATAAAAAATCGAACGAAAGCGACAGATCCGAATGATCTGTCAGTATTTTCAGCTGATGTGCCTTTAAAAACCGGGGGCCGACCCTGAACTCCCCGCTGAGGTTGTGAATGACAATTCCGCTGCGTTCATGGGCTGCCAGGTGTTTTATTCTTGCACTTATGGTATCCCCTTCGAAGGTTATATTATTAATTTCCAGGTTAATGGCTGAAGCATCTATGTTGGCATAATCCATCCCGGAAGGAGCCGGTTTTTCATTTTCGTCCTGGTAATGGAAACGGGTATCCCTCAGGTTTACCGCTGAGATGGATAAGTGCCAGGGAACGGCCGGTGTGGTATCGGTTTTCTTACCGGTGTCCTTTGAAGAAAAATAGTCGATGATAAACTTCATGTTGAGGGCGCTGTCGCCCCGATGTGTGAGCAACTGTACAATGCCTTTTTCGATATAAACCCTGCTGATGTTCAGTTTGCGTGTTTTAAATGACAGCCGGCCTGGCTTCACCCCGAACTTATGGGCTGAAAAAATAATTTCCTTCCGGAGATCGAGCACTTTTATATCTTCAATGATCAGCCCGTTTTTAAATGAAAGGTTGAATCCGCCGATCCGGATTTCCGTCTTCAGCTGTTTTGAAAAATAGTCAGCTGCCAGCCGAACCATCAGTGTCTGAGCCACGTCACTCCTGAAGACCAGGTAAAGGGTCATCAGCAGTGAAAAAATCACCGTGACGATATAAAGCAGTATTTTTGCGCCTGTTTTTATGGTAATTTCGCGTTTACGTATGCAGCATTTTATTCTCGGTATAGAATCTTCCTGTGACGACACATCTGCGGCAATAATCTGCGATGATGTCATCCTTTCGAATGTTACTGCTGGTCAGGATGTTCACCGGAACTTCGGGGGTGTTGTCCCTGAGCTGGCCTCCCGCGCACATCAGCAAAACATCATCCCGGTCATTGATACAGCCATCCAAAAGGCAAAGATAGGTAAAAATCAACTTTCTGCCATTGCCTTTACGCAAGGCCCGGGCTTGCTGGGGTCACTTCTTGTGGGCACCTCATTTGCCAAAGCTTTGTCGCTCGGGCTTAACATCCCGCTCATTGAAGTGGATCATCTTCAAGCCCATATCCTGAGCCATTTTATCAGGAATGCAGATCGTTCAAACCCGGTGCCATCCTTCCCTTTTCTATGCCTTACGGTTTCCGGAGGCCATACGCAGTTCGTGATGATCCGCGACTATTTTGACATGGAGACCATCGGTCAGACCATTGATGATGCCGCGGGAGAAGCATTTGACAAGTCGGCAAAGATCATGGGCCTTCCCTACCCCGGAGGACCGATGATCGACAAACTTGCACAGCTGGGCGATCCGAAGCGGTTTACCTTCTCAAAGCCAAATATACCAGGGCTTAACTTCAGTTTCAGCGGGTTAAAAACCTCCTTTCTTTACTTCCTGCGCGATGAATTAAAAAAAGACCCTGAATTTATTGAAAAAAATAAATATGACTTGTGCGCCTCCATCCAGGCGACGATCGTGGAGATACTCATGACAAAACTGGCCATGGCGATGGCTGACCCGGGGGTTGACCCCCGGGCTGGCCCCCGGGCTGACCCCCGGGCTGACCCCCGGGCTGACCCGGGGGTTGACCCCCGGGCTGACCCCCGGGCTGACCCCCGGGTTAAAACCCGGGGAAAGATAGACGTGGCGATTGCCGGGGGGGTATCAGCCAACTCCGGGCTGCGTAAGGCGCTCGAAAATGCGCGTGACAGTTTTGGCTGGAACATATTCATCCCTCCCATCCAGTATTCGACAGACAATGCCGCCATGATCGCCATTGCCGGATATTTTAAGTTCCTGAAGGGGGATTTCGGAAGCCAGTCGTCGACTCCTTATGCAAGGGCGGAAGGAAGAGGGGCAAGTGACAAGTGACGAATCACGGGTATTAATACTTTCTTTATACTTTCCGTACCAATCTTGATAAGGTTTTAATATCTCCTGCTGTTATTTTGCTGTTAGAAAATTCAGAGCAGCAAACAGCATGAATCGACAACCCTCTCCATCGTTTTTCCAGCAACTTCGCCAGCTTTTTATCGGCAAGGCACGCGACCTTCGTGATGAACAGATTTTCCACCGCCTGACGCTGGTTGCATTTTTCGCATGGATCGGGCTGGGATCCGACGGGCTCTCCAGTTCCTGCTACGGCCCCGACGAAGCTTACAGGACCCTTGGCAACTACCACAGCCTGGCCATATTTGTTGCCATTGGAATCGTGCTGACAATCCTGATCATCAGCACCAGCTATTCGCAGATTATCAGGTTGTTCCCCTCCGGTGGCGGCGGCTACCGCGTTGCCACCAAACTGCTTTCGCCAACGCTTGGAATGATCTCAGGCTGCTCGCTGCTCGTTGATTATGTACTGACCATCGCCGTGAGCGTGGCGAGTGGCACCGACGCCATCTTCAGCCTATTCCCCCGCGAATACGAACCATTTAAGATTCTTGTGGCCACCACCGGTATCTTTTTGCTGATCGTTTTAAACCTCCGGGGAATCAAAGAATCTGTCTTTTCCCTCATGCCGGTGTTCATTCTTTTTGTCGTTACCCATGCTGCAGCCATCCTCTTTGTACTCATCGGGCATGCCCGTGAAGTCCCGACAGTTTACCATGACGCATTGTCGAATTACCATATGGCCAAACAGTCGCTCGGGACCATGGGAGTTCTGGCGCTCATCCTGCGATCGTACAGCATGGGAGCCGGAACCTATACCGGATTGGAAGCCGTTAGCAATTCCATCCCCATCCTTAAGGAACCAAGGGTAAAGACCGGGCTGCTCACAATGCGGTACATGGGCATTTCCCTCGCAGTGACTGTTTTCGGGTTGTTGATTGGGTATTCTGTGTTCAAACTTGCGCCTGTCCCCGGAAAGACCATGAATGCCGTGTTCCTTGAGGCTCTCACTGCATCGTGGGGCAGGAATATAGCCATCGGGTTCGTATTTATCACATTGCTCTCTGAATCCGTCCTGCTTTATATCGCAGCCCAGACAGGTTTTCTCGACGGTCCCCGGGTGATCGGATCGATGGCGCAGGATTCCTGGTTCCCACGGAAATTCACGGTACTGAGCGACAGGCTTGTTACCCAGAACGGGATTCTTTTCATGGGGATCCTGGCTCTTGCCGTACTCTGGATCACAGGAGGCAAAGTGATGATCCTGATCGTATTATACAGTATCAACGTATTTATCACCTTCGCCCTTTCACAGTCGGGAATGGTTCGCCACTGGTGGCAGGTACGAAAAAGCGACAAGGGCTGGTGGCACCGGTTCCTGGTAAACGGAGTCGGACTGATCATCACCCTGTTTATCCTTGCCTCGGTGGTGATAACCAAGTTCAGGGAGGGAGGCTGGGTTACCCTGATCATTACCTCGACACTGATCCTGGCCGTCTCTTTGATCAGGCGCCATTACAACTACGCAGACAAACTGGTCAGACGGCTCAATGTACAAATGTTCAACAGGGTAAAAGAAATTTATTTGACCAAGCCCGACTATACCGTCCTTTCTGAGATCTATTCCAATGACGAAAAAACGGCGGTGATTTGCGTGAGCGGCTTCAACGGTTTGGGAATTTGCACCTTCCTTAAAGTGCACAAGGATTTCAGGGAATATAAAAATATTGTATTCCTTGGAGTCGGGATTGTCGATGCCGGTAACTTCCGCGGCAGCGATGAACTGCACGACCTTGAGGAACAATTAAAGGGTGAACTGGAGAAGTACCGGAATCTCGCCCGGCATTACGGCCACCATGCGGAAATCAAGTATTCCATTGGTACGGATGTAGCGGATGAGATCAAGGAGGAGGCAAAAACGATCCAGAAACGATTCCCAAACAGTGTGTTTTTTGTCGGTCAGTTCCTCCTTCCCAAGGCCACAGCATTCCAGCGGCTGCTCCACAACCAGACCCAGTTCGCCATTCAGAACAGGCTTTCGCATAAGGGAATAATCATGGTGATGATTCCTATCAGGAGTCACCTGCATGTAGAAATGACAAGATAATCTGTTCCATCACGATGAAAAACAAGGCACTGAGACTCATTTGTTCGTTTGTAGCCAGGGTATTTCTTCGTACCATCGTTCGTTGCAACCCCTTTTGCAAACCGCTCGTCCCTGCACTGGTAACAATGAACATCCTTGCTTTGACATTTACAATATTAACCATCCGTGATCAGATTCTGAGTACCTTTATCGTCGAATACAAGGAAATCACCTTGTCAGCATGGGGTTTTGTGCTGTTGATGAATTTCCTGGAGGCACTCATGGAGACGTATCATGAAAATGACGACAAAGGGTAACCAGACAATGCGCTCAAGTCCGAAGGACTACGTTGTTGCATTGATCGTTGTGATCCTGGTCGTCGCTGCCTGTTTTCCGGCAGCATCCCTGATCGGGTACCAGGCTGTCGGGCTCATATTCCTGGTGGTGATCTCCCTTCTTTCGCTCATCCTGGGACGGGGAGCGGTTTTTTTCGCGGCACTGGTCTCTTCAGTGGTATGGAACTATTTCTTTATTCCTCCTGTTTTCACTTTTCACATCCACCGGGCTCATGATGTCATTTCCCTCATAGCCAACCTGATGGTCGCCCTGGTGGGCGCCACCCTTATCACGCGCATCCGGAAAAGCCAGCAGGATCTTCTGCGCAGCCGGGAGCGGTTGCGGGCCCTGAATACGGTCCTTGAATCACTGAACAATGCCACCTCCATCAAAGATGTAGTGCGGCGGACCCGGGAAAGCTTTCAGCATCACTTCGATGCTGATATCGTGATCTTTCTGAAAGAAATCGACGGGAATAATCTTGCCCGCAGGGCTTTCGGGAATGCGATGCTTTTCGGGGATGATACCTTCGTGCTTGCTGCCCGGCGGTTTGCAGAGCCCGGTGAATTGTCGTCAGGCTTCTATTCGTTAAAGGATCCGCGCGGTATTTTTGGTGTGATCGGGATCTGTTTCAAGGATGAGCGCCCACCAAATGATGAAACCCTGTCGCTTGTGCGCAGTTTCATCGCGCAGGTCACCTCCGCCCTCGAACGTGAGATCAGTGTCGATCTTGCCAAGGTGAGGGAGATTTCGCTGGAATCCGATAAATTGTTCGGCACCATCCTCAACAGTGTTTCCCACGAACTGCGCACCCCTATTGCGATCATTTCCGCCGCAGTATCCAACCTGCAGGACCCGCTTACGTCGGAACTGCCTGAAGCCCGCCGGCAGATCACCGGAGAACTTGAATCTGCCGCCAAGCGCCTCAATTTCCTGGTTGAGAATATTCTCGACATGTCGCGGATCGAATCGGGGCGGATGAAACTGAACCTTCGCCTTTGCGATCCGGAAGACCTGGTGGGGATGGCCCTGCATATCCTTGAACCTGAACTGAAGGAACACCCCCCGGAAGTGGTTGTGACGGGCGAAATCCTCCCGGTCAGGGGAGATATCAGCCTCCTGGTCCAGGCGATTGTCAATGTGATCCACAATGCTGCAGTATATACACCCGCAGGAACACCGATCACAATCACCATCAGCTCTCTTCCGCCGGCCAGGATAGCCATCACGCTGGCCGACAAGGGGCCGGGAGTTCCAGGGCCGACACTGGTGAAACTTTTCGACAAATTTTACAGGGTACCGGGATCCCGCAGCGGTGGCACGGGCCTTGGGCTGACGATCACAAGGGCCATCACCGAAGCGCATCATGGCACCATCAGGGCATCGAACCAGGCTGGTGGCGGGCTTGCCATCACCCTTGAATTCCCGGCAGAAACGGCAATTAACGATACAGCCCAGGATCAGGCACCCGGGAATCTCACCTGACAACTTAGAACTGACCATGGAAACGAACCGGAACAAACAAAAAATACTGATCATCGATGATGAACCCCAGATCCGCAGGCTTTTAAAGATCACCCTCGAGGCAAATCAGTTCAAAGTGCTGGAGGCTGAGAACAGCCAGGCCGGATTGCTGGAAGTTTCCATGAACCAGCCTGATGTTGTGTTGCTCGACCTCGGTCTGCCGGACCAGGACGGGCTTGCCACGCTCAGGCAACTGCGTCAGTGGTCATCGGTTCCTGTGATTGTCCTCACGGTGCAGAGCGATCCAGGGGTAAAGATAGAAGCACTGGATCATGGGGCAGATGACTACGTTACCAAACCCTTCAACACCGGCGAGTTACTGGCCCGCATCCGGGTTGCCGTGCGTCATTCCCTGAAAACTGGAGAGTCACCGGTTCTTGCCACAGGTCCCTTATGGATAGATCTGAATGCACGAATCGTTAAAGTAAAAGGCGAAGAGGTTAAACTTACCGCAACGGAGTACACCCTGCTGGCTCTGTTCATGCGCAACAGCGGCAAGGTACTCACGCATTCGCATATCTGCAGGGAGGTTTGGGGAAATCCATACGCCGACAATGCCCAGGTTCTCCGGGTTCATATCGCGCAACTCAGGAAAAAAATCGAACAAAACCCTTCCATCCCGGCAATCCTGATTACGGAACCGGCTGTAGGATACAGGCTGAGGGTGGATGAACGTGACGCGTGACGGGTGACGCGTGACATGTAAAGAGTTTCGTGACGTGTCACGGTTTTCTTCATGTGTCACGGTTCATTTTGTTCCGAGCACCTCAAAACGGTCCTCATTGGCAGGTACAAGGCTTTTCCGGATTCGGTCGAAGTGGTAATAACCTTCCGGTTTCACTCCTTCAGGCATATGCCTTGCAATGTAATGATTCAAAAAGAAGTCATAGAGGTAACCCGCATGTTTTTTCCCCAGGTAGGTCGCCATTTCATTCACGTCCTTGGTTTGAAGCGTGTCAATGGTATATTTATAGCGAACCGTTCCGGTGAAGGGATCGTTGAAGAAGCGGCCGTCAAAGGTATCATAGGCCGTATTTGAGGTGTACAGCAATGTCTTCCTCCCTTTTTCTGCGCCGGCTTTGCCAAGGGTGAACCAGCAGCTGTAGTCTATGGCATTCAGGTTGAATTTTTTATAGTAAACCGTATCCAGGAATGAATCTTCATCCTGGAGCGGATAAAAATATTCATCCAGTTGCATCTGGGCAATATCCAGTATATACGACTGAGGCTTCCCGGTCATAAATGAATCGATTTCGCTGTTCAGGTATATGTTAAATCCAAGCTGGCGTAATTCATCCATGAAACTGTTCATGTAAGATTCAAGAAGTACACTGTCATTGATAAACTGCATGTACTTGCTGTGAATCCATAAGGCTGAATCCTGCTCGTGCGCCGAGAGCGTATCAAACCCGTCGACTGCTTCTCCCTTGTGGTTATATTTATATACAAGTTCGGGCGGGTTCACCAGCAGGTTGATCATGTGCGGCGACTGGATAAAGGTGAGGGCGACTTTGTGCTCCGGCAAACAGGATTGCAATCCTGCCGCAGCGGCCAGGAATATCAGTCCGAATAAGAAGGAATATCTGTTGAGGTTCAGCAAGAGTCAGGTGCTTGATAAAAAATATTAACGCAAAATTGTAAAATTATTGTCAATCCCGTCAGGGTTTAATCACTGGCACGCCGTCATCTGCCTGCCAAATTTCCTGCCATATTCGATGCATTTCTCCTGCACTTCACTGTGTGGTGTGAATTTGACCATCAACCCATCGTCCATTACCCTCAGTTTAAGGTTGCTCATGGCAGAGGTCATGATCCTGGCTCCTTCGCCGCTCCATCCATATGATCCGAATGCTGCGGACAGTTTATTCCGGTCACGGATCGGGTTGACCAGGGCAAACACCTGGTAGATCGGCATGAGGATGTTCTGACTGAAGGTCGGGCATCCCAGGATAATTGCCGAGGCCTCGCTTATTTTTTGTTCAATAATTGCCAGGTCCATCTTTTCAATATCACAAAGGTCGACCTCAAAATCGCCGGCTTCGCGGATCCCCTGCGCAATCATTCCCGCGATGATCCCTGTATTATGGTATGCCGAAACATATCCCAGGAAGATACGGTTTGGTTTCTGTCCGTTGAGTGCAGCACGCGCATACTGCTCAGAAAGGTCCACGTATTTCTTCCAGTTCTTCCTTAAAATGGCGCCATGACCGGGCAGAATGGCCTCAATGTCAAGCGGCCTGATCCTTTCAATGGCCTGCAGCATGAATTTGCTGTAAGGCTTCATGATCACATCATAATAGTAGCGGAACGCATCATCAAAATTGCCGACCATGTCGTCGAATACTCCTTCATTGCAGTAGTGTTCACCGAAGATATCGCAGGTAAACAGCAATTTATCCTCCCGCAGGTAGGTCATGATGGAATCGGGCCAGTGAAGGTTCGCAGCAGCCACGAACTGCAGGGTCTTGTTTCCAAGATCAAGCGTCTGGCCATCCTTTACGATGAGATGGGGGAATTCAAAACCAAGCAGGTCCCTGAGGTAGCGGATCGCATTGCCACTGCCGACCACTTGTGCGCGGGGGGCCAGCTCCAGCAAACGCGAAAGGCAACCCGAATGGTCCGGTTCCGTGTGATTCACAACAATATATTCGATCCCGGCCGGGTTCACGACCAATTGAAGTTTCGCAAGATAGGTATCCCAGAATTTCTCCTTCACCGTTTCCACTACCGTTTTTTTTTCGGCATTGATGAAATAGGAGTTGTAGGAGGTTCCGTGTTTTGTCTCCATCACCACGTCAAAGGTCACGATGTCATGATCAAGAACCCCGACCCAACTTACATCGTCAGTGATTTGTAATACTTTATTGTCAGGCATGTTTAATTGCGTCTACTACTTATATGTTAATTCAGATCACTCCCCCTGACCCATCATGCTGAAAGGGCAGGGTTGGTGTAAGGCTATCCATTCATCTTTGGCGGAACATTGATCAGCAGCCAATACAAGCCAGTGGAACTTATGGCATGGATGAATGAATCAAAATCGACGGGTTTTACCACATAACTGTTCGCCCCCAGCGCATAGGCTTCCTGGATATCAGGATCCTCCTTTGAGGAGGTGATGATCACCACGGGGAGCATTTTTGTTGATTCATGGGATTTTAAAACTTTAAGGACCTCCAGTCCGCTTACTTTTGGCAGTTTAAGATCCAGAAAAATAACCTTCAGAGCCTTGGACTTGTCGCGTTCGGCAAATTCTCCCCGGCTGAAAATAAAATCGAGCGCCTCTTCCCCGTTTTCGGTCACAAAAATATGATTTGCCAGATTGCTTTTCTTCAACGCTCTAATGGCCAGCTCTGCATCATTGGGGTTATCCTCGACAATCAGGATATCAACAGGAGTAAAAGATTTCATTTGATTAATATTATTCATCAGTTATTTCTGGAATTCAATCTTTTTTTCAATTTTCAAAGGTAGTGAAAAAGAAAACGACGCACCTTTATCTACCTCCCCGGCAGCCCACACTTTTCCCCCGTGCCTGTGAATGATTCGCTGAACAATGGCAAGCCCGATCCCGGTACCGTCAAACTCTTTCACACTATGAAGCCGTTGAAACGCCCCGAAAAGTTTATCGGCATATTTCATGTCGAAGCCGGCTCCATTGTCGCTTAGGCTATATACAATCATATCCTGCTGTATGTAAGACGAAAATGTGATTTCAGACAGGTCACGCTGGGAGGAGAATTTGATAGCATTACTGATCAGATTTACCATTACCTGACGCACCAGTATCTGGTCGCCATAGGCTGCATGGACATGGGTAATTTTAAATTCAGTTCTCCGCTTATCTTCATCGGTAGAGATTTCCTGATAGACTATTTTTGCAAGATTCTCCATGTTTATCAGGGTAAGGTGCATGTCGGCCCGGTTTAACCGTGACAGTGCCAGGAGGTCATCGATAAGTTGCCCCATCCTTATGGCATTTTCCTGTATCACCGAACAAACCCGCTTTCCCTCTGAATCAAAGAGTGGAAGATAATCCTCATAAAGGATTCGTGTAAAACCATCAATGGCCCTGAGCGGGGCCCGCAAATCGTGAGAAACAGAATAGGAAAATGCCTCCAGTTCCTTGTTTGAGGCCTCAAGGTACTGGTTTGAGGTTTCCAGCTGAACCGTGCGTTCCAACACACGTTGCTCAAGTTCATTGTTCAGTTTTTTCAGTGCCTCCTCAGCCGTTCTGCGGGCAGAAATATCTTCGATATAACCTTCAAGATAAAGAATATCTCCCTCATCGCTATATATGCCGCGGCACCGTTCCCAAACCCATTTAACTTCGCCGGTTGCAGTTCTTATCGGGTATTCCCCTTCGTACAATTCACCCCTGGTCAATACTTCCTGCCACTTTTGCAAGACTGTTTCGCGGTATTCCTCCAGTACAAGGTCATTGAATAAAACGGTTCTGTGGTCGATAAATTCTTCCCGCCTGTAACCTGTAACAGAATAACAGCCGTCGCTGACAAACAGCATTTTACCACTATAGCCGTCCAGGCAGCGATAAACCATTCCAGGCAGGTTGCTTACCAGGGTGGACATCTGCTGCTCACTCTGAGCCAACTGCCTGGAAATTTCACGTTCATTGGTAATATCCTGGGCGCTTCCCACTGTGCCGATCAGGTTTCCATTGACATCATACAGGGGTGCTTTCCTGACATCGAGAAAAATAAATTTCCCCTGTATGTTGCCATATTCATCAAATTGCCCGGGTTTTCCTGAATCCATCACTACCTGGTCGGAATCGATGCAAAGTTCTCCGAAGGTATGCCATACGGGGTTATCGGGATGCAGGCTGCGCTGCCGGTTTACAAAAAACATATCCCCTTTCCCGACAGGTTCATTCGTATCTTGTGCGACAAGCAGCTTATCACAAACCGCTTTGTTTGCAAAAATGAAACGCTTTCCCAAATCCTTGGCCCAGAGCATGTCGGTCATGTTGTCACTGATCGACCGGAACAAGATGGAGAGTTCCATGAATTTCTTCTGGCTCTCCTTTAACGTTTCCTCCGAACGCTTTCGCTGATCAATTTCACTCCTCAGATCCTCCATCAGGTTCAGCGTGGCCTGTTTTGTCATCTCCTGGTCCGCATATAACTTTTTCAATTCGCGGTCGGCCTGTCGTAACTCCTCCAACTGTTCCTGGAGCGCTTTGGTTCTTTCGGCAACAGTATGTTCAAGCAGCAATTTCTCGCGCAATACAACATCTTCCGATTGTTTTACCCGGATCATGGTGGTTACCACGGCAATCAGTTCGGCTTCCACGACCGGTTTGGAAAGGAAGGAGTCTGCTCCAAGCTGGAGCGACCGGATGCGGCTTGAAGAATCGGTGCTTTCTGCAGTCAGAATAATAACCGGCACCCTCTGCAACCTGGCGTCTTCTTTCAGGATCCTGCATGTTTCAAATCCGTCCATTCCGGGCATGACAAGGTCAAGGAGAACCAGGTCGGGTTCTTCCGACCGGGCCTTTTCAATTCCTTCCCTGCCGGAGGATGCTGTGGTATAGATGACATCCGGGAATGTAGCGCTGAGCAAAGCATGGAGAACAACCAGGTTGTCATTGTTATCATCGATTGCCAGGATTTTGATCATAGGATTATGGATTGTAAAAGAGTCATGGAATCATAACATCACAGCGTCACAAAGTTAGCTTAAAAAAGCATCAGATTATCCATTTGCTGATTGTTTCCTCAAAAAGGTCGGGATCGAGCGGCTTGGAGATGTACCCGTCAAAGCCATATGCCAGAATTTGTTCCCGGTCACCCTTCATGGCTTTGGCTGTTACGGCGATGATCGGCGTATCTGCCAGCATCTCTTCTTTCCTGAGTTCATCAAAGACCCGGAAACCATCCAGGCCAGGCAAAGCGATGTCCAGCAGGATCAGATCGGGCTTTACGCTTTTTGCCATGGCAATTCCATCAAGGCCATCCCTTGCAGTGAAAACGGTGTGTTTGTCCTGCAACAGCACTTTCAAAGTCATGCCGTTATCGGGGTTGTCGTCTACGATCAGGATTGTTGCCGGACCTTTTATTTTTGCCTTCCCCGCATGCTTTGTGATGCCACTGACTTCGTCCTTTCCCGGGGGGAACAGCATCTGCCTGACAATGGCAAGAAGTTCATACTTATTGAGATTTCCCTTCTGAACAAGTTGATGGATGTGATTTTCAGTAAGCCGGCTGAGTTCGGCAGTGGTAAGATACATGGCGGTGAGAATAAGAACGGGGATGGTGGCGCTTTCACGGGTTCCTCTTATCTTTTCAAGAACCTCGAATCCATCCATTCCCGGCATCATCAGGTCGAGGACGATCGCATCCGGAATTTTAACCTTTACCGCTGCAAGAGCCTGGAAACCATTTCGGGCAATCTCAACACGGTATCCCTGCTCCCTGAGAATCCATGACATCTGGATGATGGCCGGATCGCTGTCTTCAACCAGGAGTATCGTTTTGGATGAAGCTTCAGACGGTTGCAAACCTGGAAGTTCTGATTCTTCCGGATAAGTCCTGGAACGGCTTGGCGCTGACACCGATACGATTGTTCCCGCAGGGGGTTCCACCGGGAAATAAATCGAAAAAACAGAACCGTTAGATGGTTCGCTTACAACTTCAATCCTGGCATTGATGTTCCTGGCAAATTTATCGGCAATGGCCAGTCCCAGTCCGGTTCCTCCATAATTTTTCGAAGTGGTTCCATCCACCTGGCGGAATTCGTCGAAAATATAGGGCAGTTGATCTGCGGGAATTCCGATACCGGTATCTTTAACGGAAACCACCACCTCCTTTCCGTTGGTCGTGGCGGAAATTTCAACCGAACCTGAATCGGTGAATTTCACGGCATTGGTGATGATATTTTGCAGCACATGGTGGCACTTGTCGCTGTCGCTGGTGATCATGGGCATTTCAGTCCCCACCAGGTTCTTTACCACAATGTTTTTCTCACTGACCTGTGCTTGCAGTGAAACAACAATGTGTTGCACAATTTCACGCAGCGGGAAGGTGCTGAAATGAATATCGGTTTTCCCCGACTCAATTCGTGAAAGGTCGAGGATGTCATTTATCAGGGCGAGCAGGTTTTTACCATTGCGCCCGATGATCTCCAGGTAACTGTACTCTTCATCGGGAATTTTATTTTTCAGTTTTTTATAGAGCACGCCCGATAACGCTATGACCGAATTTAATGGAGTTCTGAGTTCGTGGCTCATGCTCGATAAAAACTGGCTCTTTAAGCGGTTTGCCTCATCAATCTGATGTTTTTGCATTTCCAGTTCCCTGTTTTGTTCTACGAGTTCACTGGTTTGAACCTGGAGTTCTTTGGTCTGGCTATTCAGCTTTTCATTTTGTTTATCGAGGGTATGCGCATATTCCCTTATACGTTCAAAGGCCAGGATGGCATTGACGCTCATATTGAGGTTTTTTTCCATCAGCCTGACAATCTCCAGCGATTCATTGCTGTATAATTCAATGCTGGCGAGCGAAACCATGGCGATCACCCTGTTCCGGCGAATAACAGGTATCGCAAGAATCTCCTTTGGCCTGACGGAGCCTGCTACGGTCGAAAACACAAAGACCGAATCATCCGGGATCCGCGTGACCTTCATGATCGTTTTTCCCTGAATCAACGTACCGAATTCACCTTCCTTTGAATCAGCAGAAAAGGATGTCAGTTTATCCGCAATGAAACCACAGGAGAAATATGGCTCAAACATCGAATTCGTTTCATTAAGGAAAAAGATCGCCCCCAGGTTGGAATTTGTTTTCAGCATCAGCACATCCACCACTGACTGGCAGAAAGCAAGCTTTTCGTCATTCGCCAGCATGACATCTGCAATTTCGAGGATTCCGTTTTTGACAATCGTATCAAACTGGACCGTCTCGGCAAGCCTGTTCAATGCAGCAGCCAGCACACCAAGTTCATTTGTTGAATTATTCTTATTGCGCACATGATACCTGCCATTCCCGTAATGTTCGACACAAGAGACCAGTTCCCTGATGGGAAAAGTAATGCCCCTCATGATGAAAGAAAAAACAAAGATTGAGAAAACAAGAATAAGGAGCAGCAGGACCCAGAGTTGCACGTACAATTGGTTTCTTGCCTTTTCCGCTGTTTTGTAAAAATTAAACGCCCGGTCCTGGGCAAAATTCTCCAGGATATTCATCTTACTGATAATCTGAAGAACATGTTCTTCTCCCACAGTTTTGGTTCGCTGGATAGCTTCACGTTTTTCTCCCGCCTGGCTCAGCCGGATCGTTTCATCGCGAACCGGCTTCCAGTCCCTGAAGGTTATCATTGCAGTATCGATGGTGCTTTTTTTGCCAAGGTAAAGTGCATAAATGGTGTCGAACAAACGATATATTTCAGATTCGTTGACATTGATGCTGTGCACGGCCGCATTGAGCTCTTCCTGGTTTTCAGCCAGCGCCACGTTTTTCATGTCACGCTGTATGATAAAAATATTGGTCTGGATCTCCCGCACGGCTATATTTACTTTGAACGGATGCTGATAAAGGTAATCGGTATTTTTCCATATCAGTCCGGTGTGCCAGAAAGCCATTCCTCCCAAAAGCAATACCATGACAAAAATTGCGCTGAAGCCAAGCCAGAGACGGGTTTTTATTTTTATGTCTTTGAGACGCATATGAATGATTTACGATTTACGATTTACGATTTACGATTTACGATTGATTTTGATGCTAATTATTTATTTTTTACAAAGATATTTCCGATCGGGTAGAGATGGCGCAGTTTGCCGAAATTTTCAACGATTTGCCGTTCTGATTCTCCAACTACCAGGTAACCATTGCGGCCCAAAGAGTGGTAGAGCTTTTCAAGGATTATTTGCTGTATATCGTAATGGTAGTAAATGAGCAGGTTGCAGCAACTCACCAGGTCGAAATCGGCGAAAATAGCTGCAGGCGGAGAGGTATATTCAGGGTCTGTGATATCTCCAACCGAAAAATCCACGTGGTGGAGAATCTGATCTTTTACGAAAAACGTCGATTTTTTCAGGTTAAAGTATCTGTCGATATATGAAAGCCTTGCATTCTGCAGTGCATTGCTGTCATAGCATCCCTCCCGTGCTTTATCGACGGCTGCCGGGCAGATGTCGGTACCGAAAACCATTACGGGAATTTTATAATCCCTCCCGCTGATCACTGTGTCGGCAAGCATTGCCAGGGAAAATGCTTCGGGGCCTTCGGCGCAACCCACAGACCATATTCTCAGCGAACTGGAATTGTTGTGTTCCTTTACCTGCATCAGGTCCGGCAAGACAAATCCTTCCAGGATTGAGACATCCAGTGGATTTCTAAAAAACAGCGTATAGGATATATGAAGTGCATCCGACAATTTTGACAGTTCCTCTCTATCTGTGCGGAGAAAAGCCATGTATTCTGACAGCCCGGCGGAACCCGTCTCTTTCACCCGCTGGGCAAGGGTATTCTGCAGAAAAGATGCCGCATAAACAGAAATGTCCATTCCTGATTCATGCTGCACTGTTTCGATGAGGCGTTGGATTGTCACGAAAACCTATGATTGATGAATGTTATATTTTTCCGGCTGGTGTGATTTTAAAAGCAATTCATTGATCTCTTTTTTCAGTTCAATCATTTTCATCTCCCTGCCGATCATCAGGCTGTTAAACCGTTCCAGTTCCATGGCTTTCAGTCTCAATGCCTCTTCCGTTTGTTTCCTTTCCGTAATATCGATAGAGATTCCCCCGAGCAAAGCCGGTTTTCCCTTCTGTGGAATGACGAATTTTCGTGTTTCATAGTAGTGCACAACACCATTGACGTCAGGAGCAACTTCTTCGACCTTCACAAACCCATCCACCATGGTTTGCTGATCGTCGGCCAGCAGTTTTGTTCCAAATTCACCGGGGTAAAATTCGGGGGGTGTCAAACCAAGCCAGGCAGATGCGCCCAGCACCTCGTCAATATTTTTATTGACGTAAACAGATTTGAAGTTGCTATCCTTGATAAAGGCAAAAGCGGGCAGATGTTCCATGAAAAGTGCAAATTTGTCTTCACTGTCCTGCAAGGCCTTCTCCACTGCTTTAAGGCCTGTACTGTCTGCCTGGTCCTTCAGGATTTTTCCGATCAGAACAGTTGCCAACGGGAAAACCACAAGAATACTGATTGCCAGCGTTTTAAATGCATCCAATCTCATGGGTGAAGGGATGGTGAAAATCAGGATGATCATGACCACATGCACGATCATGCTCATAACGAATAAATTAAACACGCTATACTGAAGTTTTGATTCTTTCTGATGCTGATGAAAAAGTATGCCGATCAGGGTCGAACTGATGATCACGGAAATTCCCATATAAACACCGCCGCCGCCAAGGTATATCCGGTAAACCAGAGCAATTGCAGCGGCAATCAGGCCAGCCAGCGGGCCAAAAAACAGGCCGCAAAGGCTGAGTATGACACTTCGTCCATCAAAAATAATCCCCGGGGAAAGGACGAAGGGATTCAACATGCCAAGCAGCGTTACAAGTCCAAAAAGGAAACCCTGGAGCATGACGCCGCTGGTTGTTTCGCGGTTATACCGGTGATCAATAAAACCGGAAAGAACACTTACCGACACCAGGATTGCGAGGTTGAAAATCAATTCGACTATGATCATGGGATATCCTGATTTTGATGAATGATATATTTTTCCTCCTCCCCAAGCCTGCCTGCCAGGAGGTTTATCTCCTTTTTTAGTTCAATCATCTTCAATTCACGGTCTATCATCATTCGATTGAACCATTCCAACTCCCCGATTTTCTTTTTCAGTGTTTCTTCAGTTTTCTTACGCTCCGTAATGTCACGGGCAATGGCGACGATCTCATCAGGACCATTGGGAATCATCCGTGCCTCATAATCACGCAATCCTCTTTCGGGCATGGGCAACTGGTATTCGAACTCCACCATTTTGCCCTGATCCAGTGTCAATCGAATATTGTACTCAATCAGGTCGGCAAAATGGGGTGGAGTGAGATCCCTGTTGTTTTTGCCTATGATGGGTTCCGACTGGCTGTAGAGATCCTCCTTGTTTGCCTTGTAATCCAGGTATACCCCTTCCCTGTTCATGCGAAAGATCAGGTCGGGAATTGCATCGAGCAAAGCCCTGGCATATTGTTCGCTTTTGTAAAGCGCCTCTTCAAACCGCTTGCTAACCACATATTCATAAGTAAGATTGGTTAGTTGCGACACGATTTCAATATCGTTATCATCATAATTTTCAGCTTTATTGCCCACACCCAGGATGGCCACCACTTTGTCGCCCCGGATCACAGGCACAACCATTTCCCTTATCAGCGCGGCATGTCCTTCAGGCAGTCCTTTCCTGTGCGGCAGGTTTGCATAGTCGTTGTGCACTACAGGACGCCTTTCCCTTACACAGTCAACCCAGACACCGGCCTCCGCGACCGGATAATGTTGTAATTCTCCTTCCGCGGTACAGTAACTTCTGAGGGTATTTGTCGACCAGGTTTGAAGGGTGATCATCGTTTCATCGGCTTCCAGGAAATGGAAGAAGCCAACCTGGCTTTCTGTCAATAATTCAACTTTGTCAATGGTGAAGGTAAGCAGTTCTTTCATATCATGATTCATGGCGAATTCACTGAGAATGACGCTTTCCGTCATCAACAACTCCCTTTTCCTGCGGGTAGTGATATCGCGCGCGATATGCACACTCCCGGTAATTTGTCCATTCTCATCGAACATGGGAGTCGTTGAAACATCAAATATTCCGTTCAGGAGGGGTTCCTCAACCTCGGCTTGTTCCTCACGACCCGTGCGCAATGTTCTGGCATGGGGGCAGAATTCCGGAATTTGATCGGCACCATGCACAATTTCGTAACAATGGCCTCCTATTGCACTCCTCCCCGCGCTGGCAAGTTTTGCGGCCATCGCCGTATTGGCTTTAACGATGCGATGATCGGTATCGATGATCGCGACGAGGTCGGGAATGGCATTGAAGGTTTTCTCCCAATTTTCAGTTGCCTTTACCAGGGAATCTTTTGCCAGTTTTCTTTGTGTGATATCGGTAAAAACAACCAACATGGCACGCGTGCCATTGTCAAGGAAGGGAATAGCTGAAACCTCGACATTTAAACTGGTTCCGTCAAGTTTCACAAAAACCTCTTCGGTTACCGGAGCCTGAATACCTTCCCGGAATGAAGTATTGATTCGTTGCAAGGTATTTTCACGCGACCCGGGGTGAACAAAATCAATGAGCGACATTCCCAGAAGTTCGCGGGGGTTTGATGCGCCAAGTAACTTTGCCCCTGCGAAATTGATAAATGAAATTTTACCCTCCCTGTGGATTCCGATACCATCCGGTATCAGGTCGACCAGGTTGCGAAATCTCAGTTCACTTTCATGCAATGCCGATTCTGACGATATTTTCATATGCTGCAATTATAGATTCGATTTGCTCTTGGGTGCTCCACCAATCAACCCTTTCAATAAATGAATAAAAGTACACTTTTTACCAACCGTGTTACAACCCGGTGATAAAATTCGGTGGAGGCTCTGGATAATTACAGGGGTAGTTCCATTTGACCGGCACTCCCTGCCCCTCCGTTCTCCTTCGGGGTCTCTGATTTTTCGGATCTCTTTTTCCTGGAAGGTTGTCCAGGGGCTTGTGCTCCGGCCGGAAACTCCTGGCTGGAAGATGATGGTTGCTCTTCTGCCAAAAATTCCTCTGAGGATCGAACAGGCTTCACCGGGGGCGTCATCAAAATGGTCATTCCATCCCCTCCGGACTTTTGATCTCCTGCAGGATTATCGTCGGAAGGCAACTCCATTCCGTCTTCGACTGAATCGACCCGGAAAGGAAAGGTTGCTGGCTCCCCGGCAGCAAGATCACCGGCAGAATCCACACCCTCCTCAATCTCCATCGGTTCAATCCACACGACCTTCTTCACCGCATGAACTGAGAGCCGTTTGCCTTTTGCCTTGTAACCTTTAACACCGATGAACTCATGGACCACGAGATCTTCCTGGTCGGGGCCCTTGGTCTTCAGTTTCATATCAAACAGTATCTCCAGCCGTGGAAAGGGATCTGCACTGAAAAGGATCAGTTTGTCGGGATCCTCGACAAATTCAACTTTTTTCTCCGTCAGTTCGGCCTTGAACCTTTTGACATAATATTGCTTCGTCTCATGCTCCTGGTAAACAGCCGTATATATTTTTTCAGGATCATATTTTTCGATCAGGATCATATCTTCATCAAAGTGGGTAGAAAGGTCGAAGGAAGTGAGGCGGTAGTGGCCAGATTGCATCAGGCTGATGATGCGGTCGGTCCCTGAAAAGGCCCCTAGCAGCAGCCCGCGGTCATCAGTATTAAGACGCTGCACGGTTTCATCATACCAGATATTGAGCGATCCGAGGGTAGAGATGCCTTCCTGGCGCTGTTCGATCTTCCTGACTGCAAATTTGGTGAGGGTATTGCCCATGGAACTACGGCCTTTGATGGCAATCTCAGCAAAGTTGAAATCAAAGGAACTCTTCTTCAATCGTGGTTTGGGCTTCAACTCCACCCGGATCCCTTCGGCTTCACCGTTCGGGTTGGCAGTAAAGTACAGTACTTTCGAACCGGGCGTTCCTTTGGTGACGATATATTCCTTGTCTCGTGTCACCCCGAGAACGCTGAAACGCTTCACCATGATCTTGCCGTTTTTACCATCACGGTAGATCATGTTGTACACGGTACGGCTGTCGTTTTTATTGAAGACCGCAATATGGATGACATTTTGCCCTACAAAGATCTTGTTGGTAACTTTAACCACGATGAAGGTTCCGTCATCCCTGAAAACGATGATGTCGTCGATGTCGGAACAGTCGCACACAAAC
>Ga0118677_10002531_pt1 | contig 36631 bp, 35 predicted proteins | sample AliMusrvi5mmetaG_FD_86154 | JGI IMG/M metagenome (GOLD analysis project Ga0118677, IMG submission 86154)
AGCGCGCACTCTTGCGTGCCGTCTCGACACTCATGTCGAGACGTTTGGAAGTTGTGAAAAACGTGTCCCGATGAGTCGGGACACGGCAGACACGAGTGTCCGCGCTACGATTTCGACGTTCCAGTCTCGGTTGTTCCGAAAAACTATGCGGCATTGGGCGAAACCGCCTGCCCCACCTCTCACCTTCGATACTGTGCGTCCGTCACATGCTCCAGCCACTCGACAACCTTGCCGTCGAGCTTTTCCTGAATCGCGATATGCGTCATCGCCGTGGCCGGCGTGGCGCCATGCCAGTGTTTCTCCCCCGGTGCAAACCACACCACGTCTCCCGGCCTGATCTCCTCAACCGGCCCGTTCTCCCGCTGCACCCAACCGCATCCCGCCGTCACAATCAGCGTCTGCCCCAGCGGGTGGGTATGCCACGCGGTTCGCGCCCCTGGCTCGAAGGTGACGCTCGCACCCTGCACCAGCGCTGGGTCTGGAGCCTGAAACAACGGATCGATCCGTACAGTGCCAGTGAACCAGTCCGATGGCCCCTTCACCGAAGCCTGTGATCCTGCTCTTTTTATTTCCATGGTGCGATCTCCTCAGACAACAATACCCTGATCAGTTCCACCTCGCAATTGCGCATTAACCAGTGAGCCGGAAAATAAGCTGGCCAAACAAAATCCGGAACAATCCGGAAATCCACAAGCACCACCGGAAGCATCGCCTTCCCATTCCCAGGAGGACTCTTTACATGAACGTTTCACGCATCAACTTCGTTGCGTCTGTCGCCCTGACAGCCGCCTTCAGCGTCGCCCCCGGCTTCGCTCTCAATCTCAGGTCGTGGGTCTCCCACACAGGCTCTGACGTCAATCCCTGCACGGTAGCGGCTCCCTGCCTCACCTTCCAGCACGCGCATGACTCCACGGTCAGCGGCGGCGAAGTGGACGCACTCACACCCGGCGACTACGGCGTCCTCAAGATTGACCGCCCCATCACCATTGATGGCGGCAACCTGGCTTACATCACCGTACTCGGCTATCAAAAGGGCATCGACGTCGAACCCACTGCCGCCGGCGCCACTGTGGTCATCCGCAATCTGTCAATCAACAGCTACCTCGCGGCATCCGTCACCACCGCCGGCGTTGGCACGCCCACTAATGTGGGAATCTATTGGGGCAATGGCCAGATCCTGCACATCGAAGACGTGGCGGTGAACGGCACCACGCAGGGCATCCAGGCACAGCTCGCCACCACCGTCTCGAATCCTCGGATTTACATGAAGGCCATCACTGTCCGCAACTGCCCGCTGCACGGAGTCAACCTCTTCAGCGGCACTGCGGATAGCGCTTCCATTTGGGCAGGCATCGAGCGCGCAGTCATCGAAGGCAACTACAGCGGGCTGTATCTCTACAATTCGCGGGTCAGCGTGAGCCGTTCGAATCTGACCGGCAACGTCAACGCCGGCATCTTCGCGGATCATAACAGCGAAATCAATGTCGAAGACACCAACATCGCCTTCTCGATCTGCGGCATCAACGCCAACTTCGGCACCACCGTGCGCATGGCGGCCAACAACATCCACGACAATACCTATGGCATGCTCACCACTAGCGCCACCATTCTCTCGTTCGGCAACAACCGCGTGGCGGGCAATGCACTTTCGGAAACCACCAGCGGCGCCGTCGCGCTGAAGTAACACCAGCAGCGAGGGGAGCGGCTTCAACCGCTCCTCTTCCTCAGGCCTTCTTCTTCCAGTATTCGAGCGTGGGGCCGGCGTACACGCCCGTTCCGGCAATCGCCCGCTTCCGCACATCCGCAATCTCTTCCGGCGTCAGCTTTCTGAAGTTCTGCACCGTCCGGATGTTGTCTTCCATCTGTCCTTGCGTGCCCGCGCCGCAAACGGCAACGTGCACGCCGGGCTGGCTCAGCGTGTAGCTCAGGCATTCGGCAGGGCTTAGCGACCGCAGCAAGAACGCCTTGCCGAAGACCTTGATCGCCTGCACGCCCAGGCCGCGCTCGGCAGCAACGGGAAGCGCAATCTTTTCGAAACTCAGATAGGCGTGGTCCGCCGCATGCACCGGCATCAATACGGTGTCCCACTTCTTGTAGGCCTTGAGCAGCGCGGCGTGAATCTCCGGATCGTAGTGGCCGGTGAAGCCAATGAACCGGCACTTGCCCGCCTTCTGCGCCGCCTCCAGGGCTTCGATCGCTCCGCCGCGGCTCGTAATTTGATCGATGTCAGCCTGATTCTGAATCGCGTGGAGCTGCCAAAGGTCTACATGGTCGGTTTTCAGCAGCCGCAGAGAAGTATCCAGGTCATCCATCACCTCTTTCGCCGTCCGCTTCAGGGTCTTGGTCGTGAGGAAGACGTTTTTGCGAATGCCGGTGAGCCCAATGCCATAGGCCTCCTCCGATCGCCCGTCCCAATAGCCGCGCGCGCAATCGAAGTAGGTGATGCCCAGTTCATACATTTTGCGGACATGGGCCGCCGCGGTCTGGACATCGGGGTGCAAGTCCATCCGCGCCCCACCCTGTGCGATGACGCTTACCTTGACGCCGGCCTTGCCGAACATGGTGGCCGGAATGTCGCCGGCTTTCACTCTTTGTGGCGCAGCCGAGGCGCCCGTGATGGTTGTGCCCGCAAAAGCCCCGCCGACAAAGGATCTTCGCTTCATGGCTTTCTCCCTTTGAGATCAGGCGAACGCCACGCCTGCCTCTGCCGCAGTCTTCTGAATATATGCCCGCCCCTCGTCATACTCCGCGGCGCCCTTCAGATGCTCCAACATGAGCGGTGCATCGGTGGGCAGTTTGGTCAACTCGCGCAGATAGGTCTTGTAGTCGATCTCGCCGCGCCCCGGAATTACCTCCACGAAATGGACGTTCATCTCCGGGATCCACTGCAGGTCCTTGGCATGGCACGACGCGATCCAGCGCCCGAGCTTCTTGAAGCAATCTTCAATGAAGACCTTGTTGTTGTAGAAACGCTCCGGCGAATTGACGCCGTTGCAGATGTCCATGTGAACGGCAAAGGTCTTGCGATCCACCGCGCGGATCAGTCGCAGATACGAATCCGGACCATCGGGCAGACTCCAGCCCATCATCTCGATGCTGAACGAGGTCTTGGAGGGCTTCACCTGGTCGATCACCTTGCGGCAGTTCTCCACCGTCGCATCGAAAAACTCCTTCGACAGGTTCTTCGGATGCGGACCATACCAGACCTTTGGATGGTACGACCCGGCGATGTCGACACAGCAGCGCGCACCCACCGCGTCGGCCAGCGCCAGCCGCTCGGTGACGTAAGCGAGGTTGGCCTTGCGGACCGCGTCATCGGGGTCGAGCATGTTCTTCCATGCGCCCACTTCAGCGATCACGACATTCTCCGCGGCGTAAGCTTCGCGCGTGGCCTTCGCATCGTCGATCTTGATTGGCGGGCAATACGCCGCACTGTAGCCGAGGCGGCGATGTTCCTTCGCCAGTTCGCGCGGGTCGGCCGATTTCAGGTAGATCGGGCCGCCAAGACGAACCGGACGTCCGGCCGCGAACAGCGCGGGGGCGGCAGCGAGGCCGCCGAGTAAGGATCTGCGTGTGATGTGGGGTTGCACGGTTATAGAATACCCAAATGAGGATCACTGCTGTTAAGACCGTGGTAGTCAATGCGCAGATGCGCAACTGGGTCTTCGTCAAAGTGGAGACGGACCAGGCTGGACTGCACGGTTGGGGCGAGGCGTCGCTCGAATGGAAAACGCGCGGAGTGGCCGGAACCATTGAGGATTTCGCGCCGATGCTGATCGGAGAAGATCCCACGCGAATCGAACATTTGTATCAGAAAATGTACCGGCAGTCGTTCTGGCGCCTCGGAGTGATCGGGCTCTCGGCCATTAGCGGCATCGAGCAGGCGCTGTGGGACATTCTGGGCAAGTCGCTCGGGCTGCCGGTCTACAAACTGCTTGGCGGTGCAGTGCGCGACAAGGTTCGGATGTATACGCACCTCGGCGGTGGCGACATGAAGGCGGTGTATGAGACGCAGCACTCCAACGACGCGCAGGTCTTTGCCGACCGCGCGCTCGAAGTGGTGGCCATGGGCTACAACGCAGTGAAGGTGCTGATCACGCCGCCCACCGAATCGCTCAACAGCATCGCGGCTTATAAATACACGGACCGCGTGATGGCAGCGATGCGCGCAGCCGTTGGGGACGACGTGGATATCATGATCGATTGCCACGGCCGCCACTCCATGGCCAATGCCATCGAGTTCTGCCGTGTGCTCGCGCCGTACAGGCCATACTTCGTGGAGGAGCCGGTGCCGCCCGAAAATATCTCGCTCATGGCGGAGGTCCGCAAAGCGAGCCCCGTGCCGATCGCCACCGGCGAGAGACTGGTCACCCGCTATCAGTTCCGCGAACTGTTCGAGCAGCAGGCCTGTCACGTCATCCAGCCAGACCTGTGCCACTGCGGCGGCCTGTGGGAAGCCAAGAAGATCGCCGCGATGGCCGAAGTGTATAGCATGGGAGTGGCGCCGCATAATCCGCTGGGGCCGGTGGCCAACGCCGCCGCGCTGCACTTTGCGTTGAGCACGCCGAATTTCCTGATCCAGGAGGACATGCTCTCCGACGTGCCGTGGCGCTGGGACGTGGTGAAGCATTCGCTCGAAACCAAGGACGGTTACTGGCTGCCATGCGATGTGCCGGGCCTTGGAATTGAAGTAGACGAAGCGGCCGCCGCCAAGCATCCGTTCGAACAAGAGGTTCTTCATGCAACGACAGTTCGCGCGCACGACGGCGCTATTTTGGATTGGTAGTCTCGCCCTGGCGCAGGCGCCGGACCGCATCTATCAGAACGGCATCGTCCTCACGATGGATAAGGACGGGCGCCGTGTCGAGGCGTTCGCCACAGCAGGAGACCGGATCATCGCCACAGGCACGCGCGACGAGTTGATGAAGCTCGCCACGCCTCGCACGGTAATCATCAATCTCTTCGGCAAGACCATGGTCCCCGGCTTCTACGCCGCGCACGATCACTTCCCCAGCGTCGGCCACCTCGGCCTGCATACAGCCGACCTGAACAGTCCGCCGATAGGAAAGATCGAGACCATCGCGCAATTGCAAGCAACGTTGCGGGCGCGCGTGGGTTCGGGTTGGATCACCGGTCGCGGCTATGACGACACGCTGCTGAAGGAGCGCCGCCATCCGACACGAGAGGATCTCGACGCAGTCTCGAAGGATCGGCCCATCTGGATCGTCCATGTCTCAGGCCATCTCGGCGTGGCCAACAGCAAGGCGCTAGAGATCGCAGGCATCACGCGCGACACACCGAAACCCGCCGGCGGCGTTATCCGCCATGACGCGAAAGGCGAACCGAACGGAGTCTTCGAGGAGAGCCTTGGCCTGATCACGAAGCACCTGCCCGGCTACACCCGCGCGCAGAACATCGAAGCGACCGCCGCAGCCTCGGCGATCTACCTCAAGCAGGGCGTCACCACCGCGATCATAGCCGGCGGCGACATCAACAGCATCGCGGCACTGAAGCGAGCCGAACAGTCCGGGGCATTGAAGATCCGCGTGCGCAGCATGCGCTTCATGAATGGAGACAATCCACCGCGACCCAATGAATCCGCGGGCCTGGTGAGCATCGGCGGCGTGAAGATGCAGCAGGACGGTTCGCTGCAAGGCCTCACCGGCTACCTGACCTTGCCCTACTCAATCGGCGATCCGAAGTTCCGCGGCTATCCGCTACGAAGCCGCGAGAAGCTCGCTGCGCTGGTATTGACCGCCCACAAAGCAGGCCTGCAAGTCGCCATTCACGGCAACGGAGATGCGGCGATTGATGACATCCTCTTCGCCTTCGAGCAGGCGCAGAAGGCATTTCCCCGCCCCGATGCGCGACATCGGATCGAGCACTGCCAGACCGTGCGCGAAGACCAGTTGGATAAGATGAAAGCGCTCGGCGTCACGCCGTCGTTCTTCGTCGGTCACGTCTACTATTGGGGCGACCGCCACCGCGATCTGTTCCTCGGTCCGGAGCGTGCAGCCCGCATCAGTCCGCTTGCCAGCGCCCTCCGCCGCGGCATTCGCTTCACGTTGCATGACGATACACCGGTGACTCCGGTGAATCCGCTGCTGCTCGTCTGGGGCGCGGTGAACCGCCAGACACGCGATGGAAAAGTGCTCGGCGCAGATCAACGCATCGGGGTGCTGGACGCACTTCGGGCCGTTACCAGCGAAGCCGCATGGCAGAATTTTGAGGAGAAAGAGAAAGGTTCAATCGAGGCAGGAAAACTTGCGGACTTTGCGATTTTGAGCGACAACCCACTGACAGTGTCAGCGGCGAAACTGCGCGAGATTCAAGTCACCGAAACCATCATCGGTGGCAAATCGCAGTTTCGCCGCTATCCGGACTAGCTGATGAGCTTCTCGAGCCTGGAGCCCTTCACGATCATCGTTTCGTTGCGCTCCGGTCCAACTGACACGCAACCGACTTCCACGCCGGACTGCTCTTCGAGGAACGTGAGGTACTTGCGGGCGTTCACTGGCAACTGATCCACACTCGACGCACCTCGCGTCGAAGTACGCCAACCGGGCAGGGCTTCGTACACGGGCTCGATTGCTTCCAGCCCATCGATTGTCGCGGGCATGGAATCGACCAGTTCGCCTTTGATCTTGTAGCCGGTGCAGACCGGGATTTCGTCGAGCATGTCGAGCACGTCGACCTTGGTGATCACCATCGAGTCGAAGCCGTTGACTGCCGCGGTGTAGCGGAGGAGCGGAGCATCGAACCAGCCGCAGCGGCGCGGACGGCCCGTGACGGCGCCGAATTCGTTGCCCGCTTTGCGGATGCGCTCTCCTTCTTCGCCATGCGCTTCGGTAGCGAAGGGTCCGCCGCCAACGCGGGTGATGTACGCCTTGGAGACGCCGATCACGCCGTTGATCGCAGTAGGCGGCACGCCAGTGCCGGTGCAGGCACCACCAGCGGCTGCGCTGGAGGACGTGACGAACGGATAGGTGCCGTGGTCGATATCGAGCATGGTCCCCTGTGCGCCTTCGAACAGGACATTCTTGCCGGACTTCATGGCGCGCGAAAGGAAGAGCGAGGAGTCGCAGACCAGCGGACGCAGGCGGTCGGCATAGCCCTCGTATTCGGCCTGGATAGCCGCGGCGTCTACCGGTTCGCCAAGGATGGCGGCCTTATCGGCAGCCAGCAGCTTGCACAGATCGCCGAAGCGTGACTTGTCGATCAAGTCGGCAACGCGGATACCGCGCCGTGCGATCTTGTCTTCGTACGTCGGCCCAATGCCGCGCGAAGTGGTGCCGATGGCGGCGCGATCGGTACGGCTCTCCGCCGCTTTTTCGATCATGCGGTGGAACGGGAAGATCACATGGGCGCGATTGCTGAGCAGCAGATGCCCGTCAACCGAGACGCCGGCGGCGATCAGCATGTCCATCTCCTGAACGAGTGCGCCGGGATCGACGACAACGCCGTTGCCGATAATGGCCTGCACGCCAGCGCGGAGAATGCCGCTGGGGATCAGCTTCAGGACGAACTTCTTCTCGCCAATGAAGACGGTATGGCCGGCATTGTGGCCGCCCTGATAGCGCGCGACAATGTCGAACTTCTCAGAGAAAAGGTCAACCATCTTGCCTTTTCCTTCGTCTCCCCACTGCGCGCCAAGTACGATAATATTGCTCATGATTTGTCCAAACCTACTATTGTAGCAAGAGCTCAGTCATTGAGTCGGTTGACAAGGCGGGTAATGCCATCTTTGATGAGGAGTTCGTTGAAGTTAATCAGCAGTCCTAATCGCTTGTCTGCCAATTTCAGGTAGGTCTGGAGTTGCTTTTTTTGTGGACAGGTAGAATCAATTCAACGGACTTGAGTTCGACGATCACCTTATCTTCCACAAGCAGGTCAACCCTGAAACCGGTATCGATGGTTACGTTGCGGTATGTCAATGGAATTGGCTTCTGCCGTTCCGTTTTCAGGCCTCGCCCGCTAAGTTCAAGATCGAGAATTGTTTCGTAGACCGATTCAAGCAGACCTGGGCCTAGCGTTGTGTGGATGTGGAATGCCGCATCCACGATTTCTCTGGCTATGGCGTTCTCTTGCATAGCGGCTGCCCAAAGAATTATCTCCCGCAAAGGCGCAAAGACGCAAAGGGAACAGCCCTTGGTTTTCTTGGCGTCTTTGCGCCTTTGCGGGAGATTTGTGTTTCTTACTCGGGATACTCCCACGGCGCCCGGTATGGCCGGCGCAGGAACTGGTTGGCCGCTTCGTCACCTACGCACTTGCTGCCGTCCCACTTGATGCTGCGCCCGGCTCGCAGGCTGACCATTCCCAGCAGCGCGGCGGCAGTTGCCCTGTGGCCGATTTCGATGTCGCGCACGGCGCGGCGTTTGGTCCGGATCGATTCCATGAAGTCCGACCATAGCTCTTTGATATTCTGGCCGTCCGGGTCGTTCAGCTTCGGCTCCACATGGATAATCTGTTGGCTTTTCCTGGCTGGATAGAACGTCCAGCCGTCGCGCCAGCCCATGTGAAACGTGCCCTCGGTGCCGTAGAAGTAGGCGCCGATCAGATGCTGCTCGGCGTTGTTGCCGGCGTAGTGGCGCTGCTCCCAGGTCGCCCGAAACGATTCGAATTCATAGGTGACGATCTGCGTATCAGGGGCATCGGTCGAGTCCTCGCGCACAAACCTGCCGCCGGTTGAGTAGACAGTCTTGGGATGCGTTTCGTCAGTCCACCACAGCACCTGGTCCATCCAGTGGACACCCCAGTCCCCAAGCGTCCCGTTGGCATAATCGAGAAAATGCCGGAAGCCTTTCGGATGGATCGCCCGGTTATAGGCGCGACTCGGCGCGGGGCCAAGCCACAGGTCCCAGTCCAGCCCCTTGGGCGGTTCACTGTCCGGAGTCTTCACGCCCGCTCCACCGCTGGCATGCGCGAAGGTGCGGACCATCCCGATCTTGCCGACCTTTCCCGATTTCAGAAACGCCATCCCGCTGATGGGATGCGGCGAGACACGGCGGTGCAGGCCCACTTGAACCACGCGGTCCGCTTCGCGCGCGGCCCGGACCATTGCCTTGCCTTCGTCGATGGTGTGGCTGATCGGTTTCTCCACATAGACGTGCGCACCGGCCTTCACCGCTGCGATCGTAGGCAGCGCATGCCAGTGATCGGGCGTGGCGACGATGCAGATATCGGGCCGCTCTTTGGCCAGCATCTCGCGATAGTCACGATAGTGACGAGGCTTGTCGGCTGAGAGTCTGGCGATGTCGGCGGATGATTTCGCCAACTGCGCCGCATCGGGATCGGCGAGGGCAACCGCGGTGCAGTCGCCGCTGGCAAGCGCTTCGCGCATGATGTTGCCGCCCCACCAGCCCGCTCCGATGAGTGCTGTCTTGTACTTACGTCCTGGTTGTGCGGCTAGCAGAGGCGCCGCGGAGAGTGCGGATTGGAAGAAAGTTCGTCTGTCCATTTGAATGGCATCATATCGCAAAAGTCATCCTTAACAATGCTTTACACTGATTGAGTAACCCTCGTAAACCAGTTAGCCGTCTTTTGATGCAATGACCAGAATCATTTTAATTTCGATGCTTGTCGCGCAGATCGCACTAGCGCAGCCGCCAGAGGGCGGCGAACGAGGACGCGGACCTGGCTCCTTCATCCGGTTCAATCCGCTGCTTGCCGCCTTGGATACCGATCATGACGGCGTGATTTCCGCAAGCGAGATTGCGGCATCCGCAAAGTCCCTGCTGGCGCTCGATAAGAATGGCGATGGCAAACTCACGCAGGATGAGATGCGCCCGAGCTTCGGCCCCGGCGGTCCGGGTGGCCCCGAAGGCCGCAGGCGCGAAGAGGGTGGCCCAAGGCAGGATGCGGGGGCTGAGCTGGTGAAGACCCTGATGGCCTTCGACAAGAACGGCGACGGCAAACTCTCCAAAGATGAACTGCCCGAGCGCATGCAGGGTATGCTGGCCCGCGGCGATGCCAATCACGACGGCTTCCTTACTCCGGACGAGATCACCAAGATGGCAGCCGCGCAGGCACCGCAGGGCGGTCGTGGTGAAGGCCGTGGTGAAGGCCGTGGCGAGGGACGTGGCGAACAGCGCGGCGAAGGGCGTGAAGGCCGTGGCGGACCCGGTGGACCCGGCGGCCCCCGGCGCATGGACCCGGCGATGACCGCTCTAGATACAGACAAAGACGGCACACTCTCCGCCGAAGAGATCAAGAACGCTCCGGCCGCGCTCAAGACACTCGACAAGAACGGTGATGGTAAAATCACCGAAGACGAAGTCCGTCCGAACTTCCCGCCACGCCGCGAAGAATAAATCAGAACAGAAGACATCACATGAAGAAACTGATCCTACCAATCGGTATCGCTGCAACTGCGCTCTGCCTGCTTCAGGCGGCGAAGTTAGATAGCCCTGCCACCAACTACACCACGCATCATGAGAATGTGCTCGGCACGTCCATGGAGATGCAGGTCGACGCAGATTCGCCGGAAACGTCAGCAAAAGCGGAAGCCGCGGCACTCGCGGAGATCGACCGGCTGGCGAAGCTCCTGAGCTCCTATGACAAGTCGAGCGAGTTCAGCCGCTGGTTCGCCACCAACGGCAAGGCCGTTGCTGTCTCGCCGGAGTTGCTGGAAGTTCTCGGGCTCTTCGATCAATGGCGCACGGCAACCGGCGGGGCGCTGAATCCGGCCGCGGAGGCGGTCAACCGTGTTTGGAAGAACGCCGCGAAAGAGAACCGCCTGCCTTCGTCTGGGGAGTTATCCGCAGCATCGGCCGCAGCAGGCCAGGCGCATTGGAAGCTCGACCTCGCAAACGGCACGGCAACGCACTTGACCAACACCCCGATCGCCCTGAACTCGTTCACCAAGAGCTACGTGATCGCCAAGGCGACATCCGCGGCACTGAAGACCGGCGCGTATGGCGCGATGATCAACATCGGCGGCGACGTGGTCACCAGTGGCGACCGCACGCAGGTCGTCTCCATCGCCGATCCGCTGGCAAACGCCGATAACGCCGAACCCGCGAGCCGCATCAAAGTGAGTGGCCGTGCAGTGGCCACCAGCGGCAACTACAAGCGCGGTGTGGAGATCAACGGACAGCACTACTCTCATATCGTCGATCCACGCACCGGCCAGACCGCCGAACAGATCATCAGTTCCACGGTAGTGGCCTTGAATGCGACCGACGCCGGCGCACTGGCGACCGCATTCTCCATCCTCACTCCCGCCGAAAGCCGGCGCCTGGCGGCAACGATTCCGGGAGCCGAGTACCTGCTGATTGACCGCGAAGGCAATCGCACCACCAGCGCAGGCTGGAGCCAGTTGGAGTTTCAACCGGCGCAGATCGCATCCGCGAAACTGATCCCGGGCATGCTGGCAGCGCAGGGACAGGGCGGCGCGGCATGGAATTCGGCCTTCGAGCTGAGCATCACGCTTGCCGTGAGCCAGATCGAAGGCGGACGGGCACGGCGTCCTTACGTCGCAGTCTGGATCGAAGACAAAGACAAGTTCCCGGTTCGCACCATCGCACTCTGGTTCAACAAAGACCGCTGGTTGCCGGAACTGCGCTCCTGGATGCACGACGATCGGGTACGGTCATTGGCCGAAGGCACAGACATTACCGGCACGGTAGCAAGCGCCACCCGTCCGGCCGGCAAGTACACGCTGAAATGGGACGGCAAAGACAACGCGGGCAAGCTGGTGAAGCCGGGCAAGTACACCGTCATCATTGAGGCCTCCCGTGAACACGGCACCTATCAGGTGATGAAGCAGGAGATGGATTTCTCAGGCACCCCGAAACAGGTATCCTTAACAGGAAATACAGAAATCGAGTCTGCAACCCTTGACTACCGCAAATCCTCCAGCCGTTGATACAGCGGCCACGCAGAAACAACACGTCCCGAAGTGGAAGCGCCAGGTCGCTTCCCTTTCACGATGGCTGCACATCTATCTTTCGATGGGCAGTTTCGGCGTCCTGTTCTTCTTCGCCGTAACCGGCCTAACGTTGAACCACACCGAAGTGTTCAACGGCAAGCAAAGCGTCACGCAGCGCAAAGGCAGCGTGGATGCGAATTGGGTCAAGACCAAAGCGGTGGCCAAGCTGGAGATCGTGGAACTCCTGCGCTCCACCGGCGTGAAGGGCGCGATGAGCGACTTCCGCATTGACGATTCCCAGCTGCAGGTGTCGTTCAAAGGCCCCGGCTACACCGCCGATGCCTTCATCGATCGCGACACCGGCAAGTACGACCTCACCGAAACGCGGATGGGCTTTGTGGCGGTCATCAATGATCTGCACAAAGGACGTGACAGCGGCAAGGCGTGGTCGTGGCTGATCGATCTCTCCGCGGCGCTGATGGTGTTCGTTTCGCTGAGCGGATTGATCTTGATCTTCTACATGCACAAGCGGCGCGGCCCGGGCCTGATCGCGCTGGCCGCGGGCGCGGTGGTCTGTTATCTCGTGTACGTAATTTGGGTACCTTAGAAGGTGACCATGCGCACCTACCCCATCGTGCTTCTCGCAGCATCGCTCCTCGGCGGCGCCAGTCTGCACGCCGAGCAGTTTGTGCTCTTCGACGCGACCTTCACTTACACCAAGGCCGACGCCGATAACTCCACCCCGAGTAAGTCGCACTATTACGTCAAAGGGAATGCCCTGAATCCGGACCGCCCGCGTGACTGGACGGCGCCAATCGACTATCGCAACGGCATGGTCCACATCCGCACAGAGGTGCTGGAGAAGCCCGCTGGCGGCGAGAAGACCACCTGGTCGCTCTGCTATATCCCGAATCGCGGCCAGGGCAATGGCTACGGGTGTACCGGCACCGGGTTCTACACCGAGCCCGGCGTCTACGAACAGGATGTCTCGATGCTGAGATTCTGGCAGAACGAAGGGATCGTCTGGACCGAAGGCATCAAACAGATGGACCTGGTGATCAAGGACGCAAGCGGCGGCGGTGGCCATGCACATAAGCGTGCCGACCACGAGAAGTTCTTCCCGACTAAGGTGCGGATTACGATGATTCAGGTCTCGGCCGGCGCGAAGTATGACCCGGCTTTATTGCATCGCAAGTAGCGCGGACATCTCGACCCTCAAAACTCAAACAGGATTCCGGCCGAAGGCAGAATCGGAAACATGTTGATGAAACTCAGATTCGCTGCACCAGTTGTCGAGTTGTAAGAGCCCGCGGAATCGAAGACCCGGTTCTGCCGGTTGAACAGATTCACCACCTCCGCAAACAGCGTCAGCTTGGTCTTCTGATAGACGAATGCCTTGTTCACCCGCACATCGGCGCGCTGATAGGGCGTCACGCGCAGGCCATCGCGAATCGGCGACAGGAAGTAGCTCTTGCCCACCAGCCGGTAAAAACCGGGGATGGGGAAACCGCTGCCATACGACCAGCGCGCTGTCAGATTCACTGTAGGCCGTAGCCGGTAGCTGCCCGCGACATTCAACGTGTGCTTCTGATCGTAGTCTGAGGGGAACGACATCTTGAGATCGCCATCGCGAACCTGAGCGTGCCCATAGGCATAAGAGACCCAGCCCGTCAGGCCGTTGGCCGAACTGCGCTGCAGCATGATTTGCGTTCCGCGCGCATAACCGCGCTGGGAGTTGAGGATCGGCGCATTCACCAGAGGGTTGAAGATCTTGCCCGTGATGAGCACACGGGGATCGAATTCAGGCCGGGCCATCAGGTCGCGGTCCTGCCGGTCGTAGAATTCCAGCCGCAGGCGCGTGCGCCGGTCCAAATGCTGTTCCAGCACGGCCTCGTAATGCGTGGCGCGAATCGGAAGCAGCGAACGCTTCCCGAAGATCGAGTAATACTGGCTCAGTTCCGGAAACTGTGCGTACTGGCCGAAATCAAACTGGATCTTGGTCGCCGCAAACGGCTGAATCGCCAGCGACGCGTAGGGCGATGCCACGTCGACGATGCTGACCGAATTGCGGTCCCAGCGGGCCCCTGCAACCAAGTGAATCTTCCCTGCCCACGCGCTGAACGATTGCTGGGCGTAGCCGCCCGAGCGCTGCGCGGTGCCGCGAAAGATATCGAGCGCCCGTACCGTGACGGGAACAAATTCAAAGCGATTGGAGTAGCCGTCCTCACGCATGCGCCGGAACACACCTCCGAAATCGAGGCGGCTCGACTTGCCCCACACCCACGAACCATCGGTATGCCAGATCCATTCTCCATAGGCGTCGGCATAGAGGTTGGAGTAGCTGGGATTCTGCACATCGCCGCGTTCGCGCGACCACGCAAAGCGATTCGTGACGATCAGCTTTTCGCTGGGCGTGTAGCGGTCGGCGAGATTGAGAATCGTGAACCGGTAGCCACTCAACATCGGCGAATTAACGCCCAGCTTGGTGCGGGCAACCGTGCGGTCCACCGCCGAGAAGCCATCCATCAGGCTGAGGCTGATGTTGTGATGTGTGGTGAGATCGTAGCTGAGGCGCGCCTGGCCATCGAGGAAGCCGAAGGAGAGAGCTGGTTCGTCGGCGCCAAAGTTGATGCGGTTGAGAATGTACTGGAGGTAGCTCTTGCGGAAGGTGACCAGCCATGAGCCGCGCTTCTTTGAGCCGAGCGGCCCGTCGGCCAGGATCTCGAAGCTCGATGCGCTGGCGCTGACGTGCATGTGGATCTGCTGCCGGTTGCCTTCGCGGGTATTGATGGCAAGCATGCCCGCGGAACGGTCCGAATAGCGAACAGGCCAGGCGCCCTCGTACAAGGTCATGTCGTCAATCATGTTCCCGTTGAACAGCGTGAGCGAACCGTGCGAGGCCTGGCCGGAGATCATGTGGAAGGGATTGTGCAGCAGCACGCCATCGATGTAGAGACCGATGCGCTCGAACGGTGCGCCGCGCAGCGAAAACTCGGAGTTGAAATCGTTATTGGAAGTGACGCCGGGCAGGCTTTGCACGGCGCGCAGCGGATCGTCGGCCAGCACGCTGGCGAGGTTCTTCTGTTCGTTGCCCTCCAGCGTAAGGGCTGATGCACTTTCCTGGCGGGCCAGGTCGAACGGATCTGCTTTCACCTCCACCGTATCGGTTCGCTTCGAATTCGAAGAGGTCATCAGCAAGTCAAACGTCTTGCTCTCGCCAGCCGTCAGCGTAAACGGAATGCGCAGCAGATGGTAGCCGACCGTGGAGATATGCAGGACATATTCTCCGGCCGGAACATCGGCAATCTTGAAGGTGCCGTCGCTTCCGGAGACGGTCTTGAAGCCGGTGCCGGCCAACTGGATCTGAACCCGCGATAGTGGTTCACTCCCGCGGGCATCGATAATGCGGCCCGCCACGACTGAGGATGGCTGTTGGGCTAGCGCCGGAAGCACGGCTAGTAGAGCGGATAAGAAGAGCTTATTAAGTTGCATGCAAAGACGCCTGTTTTGATTCGAGTCTACACTAACCGCGACCCGATCAAAACAGAGAAGGGTGCTAAACTGCGTTTAATACACACTATGTTCCAACTCTGGAAGAAATCCGGGAAGCCTGAGGTAGAGGTAGGCCCGCTGGAAACCGAACTACTCGAACTGCTCTGGAATTCAGGCGAGAAGAACGTCAACGCCGTACTGGAGCTGATGAACAACCGCCTTGCCTACACCACTGTCATGACAACGCTGGACCGCTTGTACAAAAAAGGAATTCTCAAGCGGCGGATGCACGATCGAGCCTATTACTATCAGCATCGCTTCACTCGGGAAGAGTGGGTTGCGCGCAGCACGGACTCCTTTGTCAGTGGGCTGCTGGCCAACGGCAACGCTTCGCCCGATCTGCTGGCCTCCTGCCTGGTGGAGGCCGTAGGAAACCAGGATGTGGCACTTCTTGATGAGTTGGAAGCAAAGATCCGTGCCAAACGGCGCGCGTTGAAGTCAAAGGAGCACGGACGATGAACGCGTATATCCTCCGTCTGGTGGCTTTGGCATTTGCGTCGTTCTTCCTTTTGCATCTGGTCTGCTCCGTGGTAGCGTTGGCCTGTGCCCCGAAAGCGCTACAGCTTGCCCGGCGGATGCCGGCAGCCTCGGCCAGCCGTCTGTTGTTCCTACTTAGGATCGCGCCGGCATTGGTTCCCTTGCTCTTTATTCTCGGACTGGAAATACCCAGCTATCTGCGCCTGGAGCCCACGGTGAACCAGGAATCGATTGGATGGTGGGGCATAGGAGCGGCCTTGGCTGGCGCACTCTGCCTCCTCATCCCGCTCACACGGTCCGTGCAGGCAATGATCGCCTCGATCCGGCTGAACCGGCACTGGCAGCGTCGCGGAAGGCAGATCGAGGCCTCTCCAGCAAATGTGCCGGCTTATCTGGTCGATGATCCGCGTCCGGTGCTGGCGCTGAGCGGAATCATCCGCCCGTGCATTCTGGTTTCGAGCGGAGTCGTCAAGGCGCTGCCGCCAGAGCAGTTGCAGGCTGCGTTCCGGCACGAAGCGGCTCATCTGGGAACGCACGACAATCTCAAGAAACTGGCCCTGCTGCTGGTGCCCAGGTATAGTGGCTTCGCGGAATTGGAACGGGCGTGGGCGCGCTATTCGGAATGGGCGGCGGATGATCGCGCGGCGCGCCATGACGAGGACAGTGCACTGACTCTGGCCGGAGCGCTGGTCAGCATCGCCCGCATGGCTCAGGGACCTGTCATGCCAGCCCTCAGCGCGTCGTTTGCGCCGTCAGGCGGCGAATTCCAGGCGCGCCTGGAACGGCTGCTGGAACCTGCTGCAACAGAGCAACGCAGTCAGATGCCGGCCGCTGTCACAGCAATCGGCATTTTCGCGGCGGGATTTATGCTGTTGGTCTTCCGGACGGAAGTATTCTACGCCATCCATCAGACGCTGGAACTGTTCGTCGACTGACCAGTCCCTACTGCTGCTCGAATGGAATATCGAAGTAGAAGATCTCGCGGCCGGAGTTGGCTTCGGTGATCCCGGTCAGGTAGAACTTCGAACCGCGCCGGTGCCCGGTCTGAAAATAGAAGAAGCCGCTGGCGGAATCGCCCGGCGCCAGCATCTTCGCTGCGAACGCCCGGGTCTCAATCTCAATCGCATTGAGCGGTCCCTTCTTCACCCCGCCGCGAGGTGCGCCGGTCGGCAGCGGACTTCGCGACAGCTTCGGCTGCGTACTCACCCCGATATACTTCACTTCCAGTGGCGGAACGTTCTCAATCTTCCGCCGGTCAGGTCCAATGTAGTTGACCTCAATCTTGTCCAGCTTAAGTGATTTTCCGGTATCGTTCTGAATCACCACCAGCACCGGCAGTACGCCGTGCATATATGGATTCACCTTGCCGAAGGCAGACCGGCTGAGCTCTTCGGTATCGTAGGCCTGCACCCCAATCGTCACCTTTTCGCTGGTGGCCTTCGCCGCAAACGAAGAGGCGGGGCCTGGCGCGAAACGGATCTCCTTTTTGTCCGCCGCCAACACCACAGTTATACTAAGAAATAGTCCGCAAAGGAACGGATGCCGCATTAGGCCTGGCCGGACGGACAAGTTCTTATCAAGTAAAAGTATATTGGCAACCTTCATCTATTTCCTTTATCGCACGCTGCAAATCTTAGGGTGTCCCTTCATCGTACTCTACTTCCTATGGCGTGGAATCCGTAACAGGAGTTACTTTCGCAAGTTCGGCGAAAGGCTGGGCTACCTGCCTCATTCCATGCTCCCCTCGGCACCCGGGGCAATCTGGCTGCACGCCGTTTCCGTTGGCGAAGTTATCGCTGCAATCGAGCTACTGAAGCGGATGCGAGCAGAGATGCCCTACGCGCCGCTCTACGTATCGGTCACGACGCTGGCCGGCCGGGCCATGGCTGACCAGAAGCTGAAAGGCCTGGCCGACGGCGTCTTCTACACGCCGCTCGATTACTGCTTCGCCGTGCGCCGGGTCCTGCGGCAATTAAGGCCGGCCTTGCTTGTCGTGATGGAGACCGAGATCTGGCCCAACTTGTGGCGCGAAGCCAAACGCTTCGGCTGCGGAATGGTGGTGGTCAACGCCCGCATCTCCGACCGCGCCGTAGGCCGCTACAACGCCATGCGCTGGTTTTTTTCTCCCGTCTTGCGGCAGGCGAACGTCATCCTCGCCCAGAGCCAGCAGGACGTCGACCGCTACCGTGCATTAGGAGGCGACGCGGTACTTGGCGGCAATCTGAAGTACGATTTCGACCCGCGCAACGCAAAGCCGCCGCAGGCAGTCACCGACATTATCCGCTTGAGCGAACCGGAGCACATCTGGATCGCCGCCAGCACAATGCCGCCCGCGGAAACAGGAGACATCGACGAAGATGACGCCGTGCTCGACGCCTATGAGCGCTTGATGGAGTTTTATCCGAAGCTGCTGCTCATCCTCGTACCCCGCAAGCCGGAGCGGTTCGACATCGTCTCCAACAAACTGGTCTCACGCAAGCTCATGTTCATGCGCCGGTCATACACGACAGTGGGCGAACGCGTGCCTCTGCCCTGCGTTCTGCTGATCGATACCATCGGCGAATTGAGCAGTCTGTTTCCACTGGCCGACGTGGTGTTCATGGGCGGCACGCTGGCCAAACGCGGCGGGCATAACATCCTGGAACCGGCATTCTTCTCGAAGCCGGTGATCGCCGGTCCGCACATGGAGAACTTCGCCGCAATCGCCGAGGAGTTTACCGCCGCCGGCGCCATGGTGCGGATGGAGTCCGACCTGGTCGCGGCCGTCGATGAACTGCTCGATGATCCTGCGAAGCGGTCCGCGATCGGCGCCCGTGCGCTGGAACTGGCCGAATCGAAGCGCGGAGCCACCGCGCGCGCCATGACCGAGATCACGCGCGTGTACGAACTCGCTATCCCCAAGGCCTATCGCTGGTATCTGCCCCTGATCACCTTTCTTTGGCGTCATGGAAGCCGCATCAAGCGCGGCCGGGATTACGCAAAGCGCGGCAAGTTGCACGCACCGGTCGTCAGCGTGGGTGGCATCAGCATGGGAGGCGCCGGCAAGACGCCGTTTGTGATGTGGCTGGCACGGCGGCTGAAGAACCCGGCCATCCTCACGCGCGGCTACAAACGGCGCAACGCCGAATCGCATACGATCCTGAAGGCGGGCGAACCAGCGCCGGTCTCCATCACCGGCGATGAGGCGCAGATCTTTCTCCGCTCCGGCATCGCTCCGCTCGGCATCGGCGCGGACCGCTACAAAGCGGGCCTCGTGCTGGAGGAACGCTTTCATCCGGGCGTGATTCTTCTCGATGACGGCTTTCAGCATTGGAAGCTCGAACGCTCCCTCGACATTGTGTTGATTGATGCGCTGGATCCGCTCGCCAACGGCCTGCTGCGCGAAGGCCCCAGCGCCCTGGAGCGCGCCGGAGCCGTTGTGATCACGCGCACCGATGCCCGCCGCTCCTATGCCGGGCTGCGCAAACTGATCGCACGCTATTCTCATGCGCACGTGTTCACCGCGCGTGTCAAAGCTGATAGCTGGATCGAATGGGACGGCACGGGCACACCTGCCGCTTTCTGCGGACTGGCCAATCCTTCGTCGTTCTGGAAGACCCTGGAGCAACTCGGCATCAAGCCGGTCTACAAATGGAGCTTCGGCGATCATCACCACTACAAACCGCGCGAGTTGCAGCGCGTAAAATCGCAGGCCATCGCGGCAGGCGCCGGCATTCTGTTGACCACCGAAAAGGACTTCGTCAATCTGCCGCTGGACGCGGCCCAGATCGTCGCCCCGTTGAAGCTCGCCTATCTCAGGATCGATATGGAAGTGGACGGCGAAGCGCAGTTGCTTGCACTCGTGCAGCGGTTACAACGGCCGTAGGAAATCCCTCACCGCCGGTGCGAGTGCGGCAACCATTTGCGCGTTCGAATCGCCTTCCAGATTGGAAACGACATAGACCAGATACCTGCCGCTTTCAAACGCCGCAATCTGGAACGGCGCTACCGCCGAGTGGTAAACCGGAATCCCAGAGGACTGGAGCACAGCAGACAGGTTAGCGGACTGGAACGATTCGCCGCCTTGCTTTTCGGTAATGACAATCGATGCGAGCGAAGAGTCCTTGCGCAGCGAAAGGTGCACGAACTTCCGCAGGTGATAGCGGCAGGTGTGGGCCTGCATCAACCGGAAATCGCCGGGAACATGAGCCGCCACGGCGGGCAGCAGCGCCTGAAACTCCCGCGGCATCGTCGCCGCGAGTTGATTGACTGCCGGAGCATCGCCTGGAAGTTTGCGCTGCACGGTGCAGTGGATGTGATCGCCGAGGCCCACACGCATGATGGCAACCACCTGGTCTGAGACCTCCGCAATATAAGCTTCGCGCGAATCTCCCACCAGGCGTGAATACCCCAACTGATAAGCGACGAATACAGCCAGGCAGCACGCAGCCGCGGCAGCGAACCGCAACCACACGCGTCCTCCCTGGGAAATCGACAGCTGATTGCGAACCCTTGCTTCGAGAAACGGCGGCGCTTCCACACCGTGCACTGCCTGCCGCAGCCGCTCGTTGAACTGGCTCTGACCGTCGCTCATGCGGCACCTCCTCCCAACGCCTGCTTGCCGATGCCGTAAGACCTGGCCACGTCTGCCAGCTTCTCACGAAGCTGTTTGCGCCCCCGGCTGAGCCTGCTCATCACGGTACCGATGGGGACCCCCAGAATCTCCGAAGTCTCCTTGTACGCGAACTCCTCCACGTCCACCAGTAACACCACGGCCCGGTAGCCGGGCGGGATCTGGTCCAGCGCGGCCAGAATCTCCTGGTCGCTCAAATGCTCCGGGACCGGCGGCTCGCTGGCTAGATTGGTTTCGAGAAACTCCTCTTTTTCGCTGAGCAGCGGAAAGCGGAACCACTTGCGCCGCTCGTGATGGACGCAGTGGAAGAGAATGCGGTACAACCAAGCGCGGCAGTTGGTGCCGGCCTCGTACTTGCCAAAGGATTTCCAGGCCTGCAGGAAGACCTCCTGCACCACGTCCTCCGCACGCCCTCGCTCGCCAACCATCCGCAGCGCGGTGCGAAAGATATCGTTGAGATGCGGCATCGCTTCCATCTCAAATCTTTCGCGCTCAAATCGTTCGCGGCTGGTTGCACTTTGCATGGAGGCTAAGTCACAGAGACCGCCCGCAACCCAGTCCACCGGAAAATTGGCAGCTGCCATAGAAGGAGATATCCGCGTACCTTACCAGTTTATTCCCAATCAGGCGGAAATTCGTGGACGAGTCATCGAATAGATCAATCCGGCGGGCAGGATCGGGGCGAAGCGCTCGGCATGGCCCTCATCGAGCCACTTACGAATCCGAATGGCATTATGGAAAGGCTTCTCCAGCATGCGGCGGCACTTCCTCATATAGTGGGCTGTGCTTACCCCGCGCACACAACATTCACCGGCAAGACGCCCGGTTTCTAGCGCGGCGGCGATACCGGCTCCGCTGTACGGGTCAGAGAACGCCAGCGCATCGCCCGCATAGTAGGTATCTGCAGTCTGGTCCACGCCAAACTTGCTTTCGAACACGATCGGACCTGCCTTCATCCAGTTCATCTGGCGCTTCAGTGGACGGATACGCTCGCGCAGCGCGGGGCTGCGGTCGAGAAACGTATCGAAGTCAAAGCCGTGGCGGTGCAGCATGTGCTCCGGCGCCATACCCGCGATACTGGTGAAGCCCCCTTCCACCGGCGTCACCTCCACATAGCAGCGCGAAAAGAAGAACTGTTCCAGTGCATCGGAGCCGGGCCCGCTGAAATGGGCTTTGAAGGCGAATAGGCGGTGCAACGAACTGTCCATCGGCACGCGGCCGCTGGCGATGATGTTGGGGCGGTCCGCGCCGAGTGCCACATGCTGCGCGCCTGCCGTCAGCGCCGCCGAAAAAAGCATTTCATCCAGGCAGTAACGGCTGAAGCCGTAGCCCGGCTCCGGCAACCTTACGGTCTTGCTGCGCGTCTTGAAGTGGACCCGAATCTGGTTCAGCCGCGCAGGCCCTTGCTGCAGGAACGCCTCTTTCTGCTTCAGCTTTTCCAGCACAGAAATCGCGATCGGAGACAGATACTCACCGCAGACCTTGTGCCGAGGGAACTTCGCCTTCTCAAAAATCTCAACCTTCGCATCAAGCGCCAGGGCAGCAATCGCCGCCGCTGATCCCGCAGGTCCGCCACCGAGAATCCGAACGATCATTTACTTGCCCGCATCTGCCGGAGAGGCCTGGCGCAATCCGCTGATCGCGCGGGCACTGCCCGGGAACTGTTCCAACTCCGCTCTGAAAGCCGCCGCCGCGATCTTGGCCTGGCCGTGCTTCAGCGCCGCGGCTCCCAGCGCCTCACTTACCGGGCGCGGATAATACGGAGGCTCGGTATATGCCAGCGCTCGTTCCTGCTTCGAGGCCGCGTTGAGAGTCTTCAACCCGCGCTTCACTTTTCCGGCACTGATCTCAATATGTCCGGCCAGTTCCGCTTTGGCCACCAGCAGGTCTTCCGGCATGGCCAGCTTCGTTGTGGCTTTCAGTTCGTCCATGGCCGCCGCCATCGCCGCGGCATCCTGCCTGGCGAGATCGGCATGACCTGTCGAGGCGTGGGCGATTCCAACAGCCCATGCGCGCCACGCCCGCTGGCGTGGTTTATCGAAGACCGGCAGCGTATTGCCATCCAGCAACAGGTCCCACTTTTCCGCCTGGATCAGCGTGCGCATTGTCGCGAACCAGCCCTGGCGATAAGCGGTGGAGAAATTGTCGGCCTGCGCCGCTTCGCGTGGATTCTCCTTGAACCCGAGAAGTTCGCGCGCCGCCTCCATCGCCCTTTCGTACTGGCCGTCCATGGAATAGACCACCGAAAGATAGTTCACGTTGTGTCCGTGGTGGCCGGTGCCATAGACCGAATCGGCCGCCATGTAGCTGCGCTCGTTCACCGCGGCATCCGAGAACGATTGCACCGCCTCTTTCAGCTTGCCGGTCTGCGAATAGATGTGGCCGGGCATGTGCAGCGCATGGGGGATATTCGGCACCAGTTCTGCGTAACGTTTGCAACTGGGCCAGGCGTCGGTGGCAAAGGTGGACCCTTCAAAGCCGTGGATGACATAGTGATGAACTCCGGGATGCTCCGGTGCGTCGCGCAGAAGTTCGCGCAGCAGATTGGCGGCCTCCATGCTGCCCGGACGTGCCGTCTTTTCAGGCAGCACGAAACCACGCATGATGTGCAGCGCGAGGAAGAGCTTCGCCTCCACTTCGCCAGGATATTTGGCAAGAACGGCCCGCAACCCGTTCACATAGTTATCGTCTGCTTCCACCAGCGGCGACAGCCTGCGTCCGGCGACGGCAGCGATATACAGTTTCTCCAACTCCGTCGCCTTGCCGGGAACAGCCGCCAGTTCCTGCGCTTTACGTGCAGCTTTGACTGCCCGCGATTCGGGCGCGGGTACGAGCCTCCCCACCGAAACATTCAACACATCGATCTGGAAACGGGGGCGGTAATCGCCCGCCGCGATCATGGCAACGCCCCACTGCGGCATGGGCGCCTCAGGATCGAGCGCCGCGGCCTGCAGAAAGCTCCGCTCGGCTTCGCGCGCCCAGAACGAGTGTAGCTGCGCCATCCCCTGATCGAAGAACTTCCGCGCCTCCGGATTCGATGTTGTGATGGGGAAGTGAACCGTTCCCTGCCCTGTAAGGATCTTCGCCGGTAAAGACGGCGCCACGCCGCTGGGAGGTGGAACGCATAGGTCGGGACCAGCCTTCTTTGCCTGCGCAAAGACCAAGCCGGAGAAAATCAGCAGAGTGATGAGATGCCGCATTAGGTCAATGTTAACGCAGTTGCAGGAAGACATTCGCGGCATCACGCCGCGGGAAGCAGTTGCCACTTCCCGCGACCGGCTAACAGAACCACTAGCCAAGATGCGCTTCTAGCATCCACAGCGACTTATCGAGGCCGCGCGAAATCTCCGTGAACAGGTCGGCCGTATCCGCATCGCCCAGTGCAGCAGCCTCGTCAATGGACTTGCGAATGCGCTTACCGAACTCGGCCGATACATCTGCCAGCGCTGCTACATGTGCGATGCCGTCGCGCAAGGTAGCGGGGATAACCGGCAGCCCGGCCTGCGCGGCAACCAATGCCGCTCCGCCCTGTGCAGTGCCGCCCAGTTGCACAATGCGCTCCGCGAGTTCGTCCGTGTACCCGCCAGCCTGCTCCGTGATTTCGTCGAACAACTTGTGCAGTGAAACAAACTGTGGACCCTTCACATTCCAGTGCGACTGCTTGCTCTGCAACTGCAGATCGATCGATTCGAGCAACCGCTGCTGGAGGATGGCAGCGATCTTGGCACGGGCTTCGGCGTTCATGTCGTTCTTCGTTGTGTTCATCATGCTTTCTTTTTACCTCGTTTTAGAAACCACATCAAGCCGGCATTGCGGAACGCTGCGATAGGTTTTTCCTATAATAGAAACACATGGAATTCCAACAGCTTCGTTACTTCTGCGCGGTGGCGCGGTTGGGCAGCTTTACGCGCGCGGCGGACGAACTCAACATCAGCCAGCCGTCGCTTTCGGAAGCACTGAAGCGGCTCGAAGCGAACATCGGCGCTGAACTGCTGGCCCGCCTCGGCCGCTCCGTGAAGCTCACGCCGCAGGGGGAACTGTTCCTGCCCCACGCGCAACAGGTATTGAACGATATCGCCGAAGCACGCAGATCGGTTGAGACGCGCGCCGTACAGGCGCCCTCGGGCAAACTCATCGTGGGCTGCATCCCCAGCATCATGCCCTATCTCATAGCGCCTGCCATCGCGGCATTCCTGAGGCAGTATCCCTTTGTCGATCTGGAACTCACCGAGGACGTGACTGCGCGGTTAGTAACGAGGCTGCAAAACGGCTCGATCGATCTGGCGATCGCCGGACTGCCCGTGAAGAACCCCGACCTTCTTTGTGGAGAGATTCTGCGCGAACCGCTGTTGCTTGCCGCCGGAGCCACTTCGAATTGGGCCGGACGCACGGAAGTCAAGCTCCAGGAGTTGACCTCGGAACGCATCCTGCTGTTGAAGGAGGGCCACTGCTTCCGGGAAGACGCCTTGAGCGTCTGTCGCCGCGCCAAACTCATGGTCTCTCCCGCCTTCGAAGGCGACCAGATCTCCAGCATCCTGCCGCTTGCGGCCAGCGGCTACGGCGTCGGCATCGTACCGCGAATGGCCGCCGCTCCCAATGCCGGCTGCGTCTTTCTGCCGATCTCGCCCAAAGGGGAACGGCGTGTCGGCTACCTGAAACTGCGCCGCCACTCCGCCACGCAAGCCGAGCGCGCATTCATCGCCTGGCTCCGCTCACTGACGAAATAGACTCGCAAAAAGTCGCGGTATTTTTTTCGTCCACGGCGCGATATTGACACGAGTAAACAATCGCCGCAGGTGCTGGATTAACCGCTACGCACCGATGCACGGTGTGTTCTTACAATCAGTAACCCACACAACACCAAACTCGAAAGGTGAGAACAATGAAACAATTCTTCTTCAAAGCCACAGCTGCGTTTGCGATTCTATCAAGCGCGGTCTTCGCACAACAAAGTGCACAAACCCTGACTGGAACCTTCGTATTTTCCGAGGAAGGCACGGGAGGCACGCAACCCATCGCCTCGATTGCACTCCTCACATTCACCAATGGCGGCATGGTCTCAGGCACCGAACTCACGCATAGTCCGGGCTCCACTCTCCAGAGCAGTTTGCAGGGAAGTTTCACGCTCAATAACGATGGCACGGGAGCTGTGTCACTCCTCGCCACCACCATGCCCACCGATGGCAGCGACCCGGTTTCTTTCATGGTGAACTATCAGTTAATCGCCCAAAAGTCCGGGACAATCACAGCGCTGCGCACGGACAATGGCTTCTTCACTATCGGCCACCTCTCTAAAGCCGCACCCGCGGGTCTTCCGAAAGGTGCTTTCGCTTTCGCAGAACACGGCAATGGCGCAGCCTTCGCAGGCCTTGGAATCGTGACGCTGGACGGCGCCAATGCATTGACCGGCACCGAACGTGTGGAGGCCCTTGGCTCCAGTCTGGTCAGCGCCCTGACCGGCAGCTACGCAATCGGAGCGAATGGCTTCGGTACCATGGCCATCATGTCTCCCGCTACGGATGTGTTTGGAAACATCACCTCCACTCCGATGAACTATGCCTTCGTCGTAGGCGCCGATCAGATCTTCGCCATCCGCACGGACAACAACGCGGCAGCGCTCGCAACGCTCTCCTCGCTGGATGCGCCCACAACAGTCGCGGCAAATCAGTAAGTTTTGTTATGCTGTCCCTTGATTGAAATCTGTAGGGGCGTGGCTGAACGCGCGCCCCTCGAATATTCGAGGAGATTCATTTTCCATGAAACAACTCTTTTCTTCGATGGCTTTCCTTCAAGCGAAAAAGCAGGAGTCTCCGGCCTCCCCGGAAGCCAAAACCATCGCCGCAATTGAGAAATCGGGCGGTACGGTTCGTACACTCGCCCAGAATGACGACAGGCTTGAGGTCGCCTTCAACCTGCAAGGCGCCTCGGTCACCGACAAAGACCTGCCACCGCTGGCGCAACTCAAGAAAGTGGCCTGCGTCAATCTCGCCAAGACCGCCATCACAGACGCTGGACTCGCATATCTGAAGCCACACACCGATCTGCTGCAGTTGCATCTGGAACTGACGAAGGTCACCGATGCCGGCCTGGCGCAACTCACGGGCCTGAAGAAACTGGAGTACCTGAATCTGTATGGCACCGCGGTTACCGATGCCGGGCTCAAGCATCTGACTGCGCTGACCAGCCTCAAGAACCTTTATCTCTGGCAGACCAAGGTCACCAAAGAGGGTGTCGATAAACTGAAGCAGTCACTGCCCAAAGCCGATATCAACACCGGAGTTTAACCAACCTGCGGCAGAATATATTTGACGTGCAGTGAGCCGTTCCTTCCCGAAACTTCGCGTAGTGGTCAGACGGCAAAGTACAAAAGACCGTCACGGAAGAGAAAACGGAGGAACTGCGCAATGAAGTCCTGGCATTTATGCGGTTGGCTGCTGAGTGCCTTCATTGCGCAGGGAGCAGTGATTCTCTCCAATATCGTCCCGGCTCCGGTTTATGTAGTGACACGCGCGGCAAGCACGGAAGCGAGGGCCCTGCTCTCCGCGCGCCTGGTTGCAATGCAAGCTTCCAATCTGTTCTGGTATGAGGGCACCGGCGTCGTCCGCGCGGAGATTCCGGCGGCGGCGCTCGATACTTTGCGGGCAGATCACGATGTGGTGCTGGTGATGCCGCAGGACCAGCCGCCACAGCCACAACAGCAGACCATGCCCCCGGCAATGCTCCAACAAACACCCATCATGCCTGGCGCCGGGCCAGGAGTTGGCTCAGGAATTGGAATGACTGGCGGGATGGGGATGGGCATGGGCGCAGGTATGGGGATGGGCATGAGTGGAATGGGCATGCTTGATAACCTCGCCGGCTCCATGGTGAACCGCTTTATGAACCGCACTCCGGGCTGCAAGATCTCCATGCTCCGCACACCCGCGAAATTCGAAGCGACTGGCGGCGAAGGCTCCGTGCTGGTCAGCGCCTCGGGAACCTGCGCCTGGCAGGCGCAGTCCAGCGCCGACTGGATCCAGATCAACTCCGGCTCCGGCGTCAGCGGCACCGGCCTCATCAGCTACACCATTCTTCCGGGCGCGAAGAAATCCCGCTCCGCCGTGATCATACTCACACCAGCCGCCGGAGGAGCACCGCTGCACGGCAACGCCTCACATATCGTCTTTCAAGCCGGCAATTGAACCGCACTGCCGCTAAACTGGAAGTGCGGCTTATGTTCAACGACGTCATCTCCTATTACGAATCCTACCGGGAACAAGAGCGGCTGGAGCGCGGTATCGGCCTGCTGGAATTCGAACGCACGGTCGACGTCTTTCGCAGGCTGCTGCCTCCAGCCCCGGCGAAAGTCCTCGACGTAGGCGGAGGCCCCGGCGCCTATGCGTGCTGGCTCGCCGCGCGGGGCTACGAAGTGCACCTGCTTGACCCGGTGCCGATGCACATCCAGCAGGCCCGCTGGGCATCGTCAAAGCAGCCGGAGCATCCGGTGACAAGCATCGAAATCGGTGATGCACGCGAACTCGCGCACGCGGACGCAAGCGTGGACGCAGTGCTATTGATGGGGCCGCTATATCATCTGGTCCAACCCGAAGTCCGGCTGCTGGCGTTGGCCGAAGCACGGCGGGTACTCCGCCCGGGCGGCGTCCTGATCGGTGCGGCGATCTGCCGCTACGCATCCCTGTTCGACGGTTTGAACCGCGGCCTGATTGACGATCCCCGCTTTCCGCCCATCCTGCGGTCAGACCTCGCAACGGGCATCCATCGCAATGTCAGCGGCAATCCGGAGTTCTTCACCGAAGCGTACTTCCACGAACCGGACGGCCTGCGCGAAGAGATCCGCGAGGCCCGATTTCAGAATGTGCGCGTGCTCGCCGCCGAGGGCCCGGGCTGGCTGGCCACGGAGCTCGATCACCGGCTAGGCAGCACGGACTCGCTGAAACAGTTGCTCGACCTTTTGCGCGATTTGGAAGAGCTGCCGCAACTACTCGCCGTGAGCCCGCACCTGCTAGCAGTAGCCGAAAAATAGCTTATTATTTTGCTACGGCAATGGCCGTCACCACATCCCAATTGAAGGCAGTGAAACGGTAGATCTCCGCTTCCAGCAACCGCTCCTGGTCGCTGTGCGAACCGAAGCCCAAAGCGGCGTCCTCTTCGTCGGTGAGCGGCCCGATGCCGTAAGTCTGAACGCCTTTCATCTGCAGGAAGACCTTGTCCGAGGCGCCCGTCGACATGGTTGGCAGCGTGAGGGCGCCTGGGTAGATGCGCCTCTGCGCAGCCTCGATCGCACGGAACAGCTCGGTATCGAGCCGCGAAGGCGGAGCCGTGGGCCGGTACGATTTCTCCGGCGCCTGAACCTCGATCTTCGGATCGTTGGCGACCTTGCGCAGCTGTTCGAGAAAGCCCTTCATGTTCTCATCGGGCAAGGCTCGGATATCGAGCGTGGCTTCCGCAGTCGACGGAATCACGTTGCGGCGGAAGCCAGCATTCAGCATCGTCGGAGAAATCGAGGTACGCAGCATCGAATAATGCATTGTCTCATTGGCGCGGAAATAATCCTGAATGGCGCCGGTTCTCGCCGGATCGACGAGGCCGTTGTAGCGGGCAGCCTCCTCCGGCGCGCTGATGGTCGCCAGCCGTTCGAAGTACGTCCGCGTGGTGTCATTCAACCGCGAAGGCGTCTGCCAGGCGACGATCTTGCCCAGTGCGTTTGACAGAGTCCCGATGGCATTGTCCAGGATGGGCCGCGATCCATGGCCGGAGGTGCCATGCGCGATCAACTTCACGGTATATGGAGTCTTCTCCGTAGTCGCCACCAGCATGCGGTTCATCTTGCCGCCCTTGCGATAGACGCCGCCACCTTCGGCGATACAGTACTCCGCTTCGATTTCGCTCCAGTGGTTCTCCACCATGTACTGAATGCCCCATTGCGGATTGCCCTCTTCACCCGCTTCGGCGAGGAAGATCACATCCCGGTCAAGCGGGACGTTGAGCCGCTTCAGCATGATCAGCGTCATGAGCCCGGCCGTCACGTTGTCTTTGTCGTCCAGGGTGCCGCGTCCGTAGATATATCCATCGGCGCGCGTCGCCGAGAACGGCGGATACTTCCACTTTTCCGGCTGCACGCCCACCACATCCAGATGCCCCATGATCAGCAACGGGCGCAGTTTGCCGTTGCCCTTCAGGCGCGCGACCAGGTTGGCGCGCTTCGGGTCTTTGGCGAAGACTTTCACGGGGATACCTTCGGCGGTGAGAACCTTCTTCAGGTACTCCACCGCGGGAGCCTCGTTGCCGGGGGGATCGCTGGTATCCATGCGCACCAGGGCCTGATAGTGGCGCAGGATTTCGTCTTGCAGTTTGGCCCAATCAGGGACCGGGATGGCGAGAAAAGCGAGTAACGCGAGAACCATATGGATGAGAGTGTAGCATCGCCAACACCGGTGGCATCAGGTTAGGATTCTCCGAAGCGGCCAATATCCGGTGTCTGGAATGGCTGACGCGGTTCACGTTCTAGCGCGCTTCGGAGACATCCGCGGCGTTAACCGCGCAAGTGCTTGTTGAAGAACGCCAGCGTGCGGCCCCACGCCAGCTTGGCAGCCGCGGCATCGTAGCGCGGAGTCGTATCGTTGTGGAAGCCGTGGTTCACGCCTTCGTAGATATAACCGGCATAGTCGACCTTATTGGCCTTCAGTGCCTCTTCATAAGCCGGCCAGCCGCCGTTGATGCGTGTATCGAGTCCGGCGTAGTGCAGCAGGATCGGCGCTTTGATCTTGGCGACGTCGGCGGCTGGCGGCTGTCCGCCGTAAAACGGGACTGCTGCATTCAGATCGGCGCCCATGCGCACTGCGAGTGAGTTGGAGATGCCGCCACCGAAGCAGAAGCCCACGACGCCGACTTTGCCCGAGCAATCCGGGCGAGCCTTCAACCAGCGCGCGGCGGCGATGAAGTCCTCGGTCATCTTCGGTTTGTCGACCTGTCCGAAGGCCTTGGCGCCCTTCTCGTCGTCGCCAGGGTAGCCGCCGACACTGGTCAATCCATCCGGAGCGAAGGCGATGAAGTTCTCGGTTCCCAGCCTGCGCGCAACGTCTTCAATGTAGGGGTTCAGGCCGCGATTCTCATGCACCACCAGCACTCCGGGCAGCTTGCCCGAGGCTTTCGCGGGCCGCACGAGGTAGCCGTTGATGCTTCCCGTGCCCTGCGGCGAGGGAACGGTCACTCGCTCCGTCTTCAGCCGCGCATCGTCTTTGGGAACCTGCTCCGCCCACGCGTAATTGGGGCGAAGGCTTTCCCATATGGCCATCGCGGTCATCCCGCCGGTGGCGTACTTCTTCGCCCCGTCGAGAAACGCGCGCCGGTCGATATCGCCGTGCACGTACAGATCAAACAGGTTCAATAACTCCTGCGGGTACTCCGACGCTTTGCGTCGCTCTGTTATTGGATCCATTGAAAACCCCTTCGGCGGGAGGATATCACACGCCGGGGTCAGGGACGGCGGGGTGAGCGGCCCGCTGCAGCCGGTCCCGGATGCCCGCCCATTCCGCCGTCTCCGGCAGTGGCGCGATGGAGATCCAGTCGTAGTTCGCCTGGTCGAGTTCATGCAGGACGCGGTAGAGCTTTGCGGCATATCCGGCGGCATCGGCCGGCATATTCGACGAGTCCAGGCGGATGCCACGACCGGTTGCCGGAGCGTCGCCCAGCAGGATCGGGGTTCGCGGGCTGTAATGCTTCGGGTGCTGTCCTGGAGACTCCGCCCCGGTGCCCGTTTCCACCGGCCCGATCACCGCTTCGATTTCCGGCTGCGAGATCATCCCGGCACGCAGGATCCGCGGAACTTCGCCCGCCAGCGAGATCACGGTACTTTCGATGCCCACCGCGCAGGGGCCGCCGTCCAGAATGAGGTCGACGGCGTCGCCCAGGCCCGCGCGGACATGTTGCGCGGTGGTGGGCGAAAGCTGCGTAAACCGGTTCGCGCTGGGCGCGGCCAGGGGCAACTGCACAGCCCGCAAGAGCGCCAGCGCAACCGGATGCGCCGGCATTCGTAAACCCACGCTGGGCAAGCCGGCGGTTACCAGGTCGGGCACCACGGCCTTTTTGGAAACGATGATCGTCAGCGGACCCGGCCAGAATTTCCCGGCCAGAAGCTCCGCCGCTTCCGGCCATTTGAGGGCCAGGGAGCGCGCCATCCCAACCGAATCGACATGCACGATCAGAGGACTGGTGAGAGGCCGTCCCTTGGCTTCGAAAATTCGCCGGACAGCGGTTTCGTCCAGCGCATTCGCGCCTAACCCGTAAACGGTCTCGGTCGGGAAGGCCACCAGCCGGCCCGCACGCAGCAGCGCCGCGGCCTGAGTCAGTTGATCCACGTTAATCCGGCAGGTCGTCGCCGCTGTCTTTGGCGGTCTTGCCGGTCTTGCGCCAAACCAGGTACGCGTGGATCAGGGATTCCATATCGCCATCGAGCACCCGGTCCACGTCGCCGACCGCGAACTTCGTGCGGTGATCCTTGATCATGCGATACGGGGCCAGCACGTAGCTGCGAATCTGGCTGCCGAAGTTGATCTCCAGCTTGGACGCTTCGGTCTTGCGGGATTCCTCCCGCTTCTTCTCCAGTTCCAGCTCATACAGCTTCGCGCGCAGCTGTTTCATGGCGCTGTCGCGGTTCTTGTGCTGGGAGCGCTCGTTCTGGCACTGCACCACCGTATTGGTGGGGAAGTGCGTGATGCGCACGGCGGAATCCGTCATGTTGACGTGCTGACCGCCGGCGCCGCCCGCGCGGAAGGTATCGATGCGCAGATCTTCCAGCTTGATATCGATCTTGATCTCGTCGTCGATCTGCGGATAGACGAACACGGAAGCGAACGAGGTGTGCCGCCGCGCCGCCGAGTCGAACGGCGAGATCCGCACCAGCCGGTGAACGCCAATCTCCGACTGCAGCATGCCATAAGCATTCGGCCCGTTGATTTCGAAGGTGACCGACTTGATGCCCGCGCCTTCGCCTTCGAGGCGATCGGTAATCACGACGCCGTAGTTGTTCCGCTCACACCAGCGCAGATACATGCGCATCAGCATCTCCGCCCAGTCCTGGCTTTCCGTGCCGCCGGCGCCGGGGTGGATGGTCATGATGGCGCTCAGAGAGTCGTTGTCGCCCGACAACAGCATCTCCGTCTCGAGCTTGTTCAGGATTTCGGCAAAGGACTTCAGCGCGGGCTCGATATCGCCCTGCACCGGCTCCCCTTCGCGCGCGAGTTCAAACAGGGTGTCGAGGTCTTCGGTGAGGGAAGTGACGCGCTCGCTGTTCTCGATGCCTTCTTCGAGACGCTTGCGGTCCTGCATGACCTTCTGGCTTTTTTCGGGCTGATTCCAGAAGTCCGGCGCGGAGATCAGAACGCCGATGCGTTCGAGTTCTGTCCTTTTCTTCGGAGCGTCAAAGATAACTCCGGACGGCAGATGCCTGTTCACGGAGGGGCGAATATTCGCGTTCCAGTTCTTCGAGCGTCATAGGTTTGTAGGAAACCTTCAGTTTACAGGATTAACATGCAGTCGCCATATGAGAAGAACCGGTACTTCTCCTCCACTGCATGACGATAAGCGGCCAGCGTGAACCCGGTTCCGGCGAGGGCGCAGACCAGCAATAACAGGCTGGTGCGGGGGAAATGGAAGTTGGTCAGCATCGCGCCGACCTTTTGAAACTGGTAACCGGGATAGATGAACATGTTGGTGGTCCCGGCCAGTGAGCCGGTTGCCGCGGCCGATTCGAGCGTTCGGACGCAGGTGGTCCCCACGGCCACCACGCGCTTCGCCGCCTCGATCCGCTTCCAGCTTTCTTCCGGGATGGTGTAACGCTCGAAGTGGAGCTGGTGGTTTTGGTAATCCTCGCGGTCGATGGGCTGGAACGTTCCCAGGCCGACGTGCAGCGTTACCCGCGCGACGGACGGCACGCGCGACAGAACTTCGTCGGTGAAATGCAGACCCGCGGTAGGCGCCGCCACCGACCCGCGCTCCCGCGCGAACACCGTCTGGTAGCGCTCCCGGTCTTCCACCCGATCCGGCCGCCGTATGTAAGGGGGCAGCGGCATGTGACCCAACCGGTCGAGCGCGCCGTAGACATCGGCGTCGCCCAGAAAGCGAACCGTGCGTTCGCCCCGTTCACCCCGCGCGACCACCTCCGCGGAGAACTGTTCGTCGAACCGCACCACCTGGCCGACCTGCATCTTACGGCCGGGGCGCACCAGCGCGCGCCACTCCCGCGAGTCGGCCGAGACGGCCTCCAGCAGCAGCAGTTCCACCACGCCTTCGGAGCCTTCTCTGCGCCCGAACAAGCGGGAAGGCAACACGCGGGAGTCGTTCAGTACCAGACAGTCATCCTGCCGGAGGTACTCGGGCAGATCGCGGAAGCTGCGGTCTTCCCAGCGCTGCTCGGCCCGGTGCAGCACCAGCATGCGCGCGCCGTCGCGCTCGGCCGGGGGTTCCTGGGCGATCAGTTCCTCGGGAAGGTGGAAATCGAAGTCCGAAAGCTGCATCAGCGCCGCGTGAGCAGGTCCTGGGTTTCCTGATAGGAGATTCCCGTCGCGCTTAAGGCAGAAGCTGTCCCCTGCTGCCGGAGTTCCCGCGCGAAGAGGCGCGCGGCGCCCATGGCAACACGTGACGGACCGCTGCCGAAACTCACACGCGCCACGCCGAGGCCCTGCAATTCCGCGATGGACGGCACCCCGGGCGACCCCAGAATATTCAGCGGCCCGTGGACCGCCTGCACCATGCGGCCGATGGTCTCCGCGTCGCTCAGGCCGGGGACGAACAGGCAATCCGCACCCGCGGCGCGATACTCGTTCAGGCGCTCCACCGTGCGTTCGAACCGTGTTGCGGCGTCGCCGTGCCCGGAAAGATAGATGTCCGTGCGGGCGTTGATCACCAGCGGAACACCGCTGTTATCGGCCACGGACCGCGCGCGGCGCACGCGTTCCACCTGCTCCCCCAGCGGAAGCAGCGTTTCGCCCACCATGTCTTCGAGATTCAGCCCGACCGCGCCTGCCGCGATGACGTCCAGCGCGGTCTGTTCCACGTCGTCATAGCCGGCTTCGACGTCCGCGGTGACCGGCACGCTTACGGCGCTCACGATCCGGGCGAGCAGGTACATCATCTCACCGCGCGGAATCCGCTGGCCATCGGCATAGCCCAACACCGCCGCGCATCCCGCGCTGGATGTCGCGACTACCGGGAAACCTTCGCTCTCCATCACGCGGGCACTGATGGCGTCCCACGCGTTCGGAAGGATCAGGATCTCCGGACCGTCATGAAGACGGCGCAGCGACATGGCTTTGCTTTTTTGGTCCACTACGCCCATTTTATGGGACAGGCTTTACGGAACAAAGATCAGATAGACCAGCCAGCAGAGCAGCCCGCCGATACCAACCGCGATCAGCCCCGACATGCGGCGCTTCTGCAGGAAGAAGATGAGCGCCAGACCGGTCAGCGAAACCAGCACCATCAGCCCGGCCGAAACGTCGATGATCCCCGCCCAAACGGCGCCCGTGTCCCGGCCCTTGTGCAGATCGTTCATCACGGCGGCAAGACCCTGCCGGGTTTCGGTGAGTTCGTACTTGCCGCTGTCCCTCTCGATGAACGTATCGGCCGAGTAGCCCGGTCCCTTGAAGGAAACGGCGATCTGCGCGTCGTCCACGCGGAAGTCGCTCAGCCCGCTGCGCACGTTGTGGGTGCGGCGCAGGTACTCCACTACTTCCAGTTTGCCGACTTCTTTGCCAGCCGGCGGCCGAATCCATTTCCGATCGACCGTGCCGTGGAACTGTTTGGTGCGGGCGGCGCCGCTGAACCAGTCCTGATGGTTCAGCGTGATGCCCGTGACCGCGAAAAACAGCAGGATGGCGAAACTCACCATCGACAGATAAATGTGAAGCCAGCGCGAGGCGATGGCGGTCTGGCGCTTCCACTCGGAAGTGCGCCGGCGATGTGGATGCGACATTATCGGGCTTTGTGGTAATCGAGCGACGCCGAGGCGATTTCCGTGCCGCCGGGCAACTGCGCCTGCTTCGGAGTGCCGGAGAAATCGATATCCTCATGCAGCAGCTGGTAGGTGCCGTGCTCCCGCGCGGCTTCGATCAGGACGTTGTACTTACCCGGTTTCACGAACTTACCCGAATTGTCCTTGCCGTCCCACTTGAGCGTATATTTCCCGGCCGGCCGGGTGGCGCTGGAAAGCGACTTCGAAAGATCCGAGCCCTCCGCCATGGCCCGCAGCCGGTCGTCTTTGAACCAGGCTTTCAGTTCCGGCAGCCAGCGCGGCTTTTCATACCAGAGCGCCAGGGTGCGGATGGGGAACTTGTCCTGATCTTCGATCCACACCGCTACGTACGGACGCCGGGCGCGGCCGTCGCTGATGCGGGCCAGTTCCAGGCTGATGGTGAGTTCCATGGAGGGATCCCACGCGCCGCCGGCGGCCGCCGCGAGAAACGGACGGGCGCCAGGTACGCTGAGGGCCTTCCAGCCCGCGCTCTGCAGCCGTTCGCCGTTGTTGCGGACGAGCAGGAACTCCACTCCAGGCATGGACGCGGCGAGCTTCCGGCTATCAGCCGGTTTCATCACGGAAAAAGCCGTGGCCAGCGCGCCCGCGTCGGCGGCGTTCTGCGCCACTACCGTGGAACTGATGATGTCCTCGGCGGTTTGGCCGGTACGGGGGTCGATCAAATGCGAGTAGTGCCGTCCGCCAATCTCGACGCCGCGGCGGTAATTGCCGCTGGTGGCGATGGCGCGGTCATGCAGCATCAGCGTGTCGAGGGGCGTGGAATTCTCGGCGTCCGAGACCGGGTCGGCGATACCGACCGGTTCCGTGATCCTGCCGCGAATGACCAGATCGCCGCCCATGTTGATTACAATGCCGGAGACGTCGCCGGCCTTCATCGCGGAATCGGCGGCATTGGAGGAAATGTAGCTCTTCGCGAACGAATTCAGCACCAGCGGGGCGGCGGAGAGGTGTGTCGCGGTCTGCTCCGCGGCGTTCAGACTCCAGTGCCGCTGCCGGACGGTTTCCACGGCGGAAGCGAGTTCCTGTGTGGTGGGCGGACGGTTTTCGCGCGCGGCCTGTTTCCAGACCCGGGTCACCGTCTCGGCGGAGG
>Ga0118677_10002533_pt1 | contig 36620 bp, 28 predicted proteins | sample AliMusrvi5mmetaG_FD_86154 | JGI IMG/M metagenome (GOLD analysis project Ga0118677, IMG submission 86154)
GGCGTGAAGCGTGTTGACGCACACAGGTAAGCGTGATAGCCTTCTACGCAATCAGGCAAACCCACTTTGTGTTGTGTTGTCGATAACCGTTTTATTGTAGGAGTATTGTTATGTCGAATGCAGAAAATATAGCCATTGTCCGTCAATTGTTGAACGCCGTATCATCCGAGGATCATGCGGCGCTTGAGCGATTAGTTGCCCCGACCTGGGTCAATCACGATCCGTCACTGCCTCCAATGCAGGGGCATGAAGGTATCCGGCAGCTGTCTGGGATGTTCCATACGGCGTTTCCCGATGTACGCATGGAGTTTGAGGATGTGCTGGCCGATGGCGATAAAGTTGCGGCGCGCTTCTGTATGACCGGCACCAACACCGGGTCGTTTATGGGCATGCCGCCCTCTGGCAAATCCATTAACGTCACAGCAACCGGCATCTTCCGCCTCCGGGATGGCAAGGTCACCGACAACTGGGTCAACCTGGATGTCATGGGGTTAATGCAACAGGTCGGCGCCATTCCAGCGCAGGGCTAAAACTTGACAGGCTGGTGTTAACCGGCCTGTCATGCCGCCGCCGAGTAAAATCGGCGGCATCCTCGCCTAAAAACCTTCGGGGGCGCTAAACGGGATATCGGTTTGTTCTGCAAGCACCATCTGAAGGGTTCCTTCGATAAAATGCAGGTCTGTGATCAGCAATCTGCTGTAAACTTGGCTCGCTATTAGCCCGTGTTATCTGGAGGGATTGTGCAGATCGAACGATCGTTGTTGCTGGAACTCGGTTTTAAGAATACGTACTACGTTGAAGGGCGCGCATCTATCGCTGACCTATTTTCGCAAAAAGAACGATGCGGTGTCTATATCCTCCATTGTGGTAACGATGAATACTATGTAGGACAGGCGTCTGATGTGGCGCGCCGTTTTGTTCAGCATCGTCGCAATCATACGGACATTCATGAACTGAGTTTTAAGCATGTGCGACGAACTGATCTCAACACTGAAGAACATACGGCGATATGGTCGCTCCAGGCGCACGGATTCACGCTGCGCAATATCGTTTTCAACAGTATCCCACCGGAAAACACGGATTTTGAACTCATCATGGCGCCTGCGCGCCAGGAGGAATGGTTAGCAAACCTGACATCCATTGAAAACGATGGGGAGCGCGTTGTGAATCCCGAGATGCGCCGAAAGTACGCACGACGTTACGCCCAATACGTAAATGATCCGCATTCGGAGCGAACGACCAGTATCTTACGGGAATATGTGCAGATGGGGATACCGTCGATCAAGGGTGGCGAGATGTCATTCTGGTGTTGCTCGTGTCTACCGGCATTCCATGGATCAGATGTGAAGATCATGTCGCGGATCAATGTGAACTGGCAGGAAGTGTTTACGATATCAGTAAAAGATGACATCCTGTGCAGCAGTTTTCATCTGGCCATTTCGCCGCTGGAAAATAGCTTTGATCCCTCATTGAACAGTCTGGTTGAGAAATATCCCGGCGTTGGGGTGTTCGATCATCTGTACCAGCCAGGCGGCATCGACCAGATCGGGCTCGAATCTGTCGATGATGACTTAACCATGCAATTGCTGCACGATCCCGCAATCCTGACGGCGATTCGGCTCTTCAACTTGAGATTGATGAACAAGGGTGCATGCAATTTCAGCCGATATCATTGCCTGGGCCTGGCAGATCGGTTAGTGGAATAGCTACGGTTCGACATCGTGACCTCACCGGAGTTCATCTAATCGCCAACGTGCTTCGGCGATTTCCTCTGGCGTAAACAACGACGCAAACCGCTCCTGGATGACCAACGCCTCCATCGACGCATCGAACAGGTTGTGCTCGCGCAAGGTCATCAAGCCGGCCCGGATCTCATGTTTGGCGAGTAACCGTTTTGCCGCCGCGACCCCGCCATATTGCTGCACCATTTGCAGGAAGTAGGTGGGACGATAACCGTTGGCCTTTGCGATGTCGTAGGTGTTTAGCATTGCGGCGTGAAAGTCGGATTCGAGTGGAGTCATGGTTAAGTAATAGGTTGACTGCGATTGGAAATCGCAGCCTGAGATCGCTACGCGAAACGCGCTGAAAGCGCGTTCAGGAACGGCCTCCGATCATCGAGGGGGTGATAGCATTGCCCATCGAAACGCAATCGACACGAAATGTCATGGCAATGTGGCTCGGCACACCCCGGACGACATCGAATCAGAAACAACAGGATTGGCGGTGCTACCACAGGCGATCATAGTGAGTCACAGCATTGAGGATTGCGACCTGAAGTTCATCAAACGGTCGTGGCGTGCCGCGTCAGGGCGAAGCATTGCCATGTACATCTTGGTAATCATGGTCTCGTGCGGCAATGTGGCTCGGCACGCCCCTACCATGATCGGAGGCGGACACAACTCTCCTTTGACAGTGCTGCACGGGCGGGGATGGGCAATGGGCTTAACCAGCATAGTGAGGATTTCTTGTCGGTGCTCGCCTTTGCGATATCGTAGGTCTTCAACATCGCGGCGTGGAAGTCGGAATCGAGTGGTGTCATCGTATTGAAACCTTCGCCGACAATTCCACTAGCCAAGACTGAAAGACTCATGAAGAAGGCATTGAAATAGGTGCTCAGCCTGACGTAGTGATTCATTCTGTTGAATATGAATCTGTTTATAAGCATGGACCACTGTTTGGTATTTTCGTTGAACTGTAATGGGTGGTATGGGTATAGGACATTCAGCAACCACGCTTGTGCTTATTGTATTGAGTCCACTCGTGGTATTGCTTGCTTCTTGGAAGTACTTGCGTCCAGTATGGCTATTAATGTACCTGCTGACAAATTCGCTAAGCACCAAATCTTGGTTTGGCCGAAACCGAATGAGGTGATTTTGGTGCACGCATCGGCCAATGGATCCATTCCAAATTGCGCACCGACCAATTTCTGCTGAATTGCCGTGTCCTTCTATGATAAGAATGTCTCCCTGCTCCAGACGTACACGTTGATATTCATTTTCGGTCAAGCCGATAATTTTTACCTCTGACAATTCAAGCCGATCGCGGTAAACGTTTGCCACCCTCAGGTAAGGAGCTTTCAACGTGTATTTATTGCGTTGAGTTGAGACCTGTAATCCCCCTTGTATCTCACCAACCTCGCCTATAAACGCCTTATCCCACCCTTTCGGATTCGTCACCGGGTCGCCGAACATATCGAGGAATACGGACTGCAAGAACGTGTCGCTGAGTTCCAACGCATACCGGCGCAGTCGGCGCAATCGGTCTGCCTTCTCAAGAACAGCAACCATTCGTTTTTGTTCCGAGAGCGGCGGGAGTGGAAGTAAGAGCTCCGCGATAGCTTCCTTGGGGACACGCTGTTGTCCTGCAGAACCAGTCATGCGCCTTTGAAGGCTTTTCCGAATATGGTCCTGCCGAAGAAAGTAAAAGACCCACTTTGGCAATGTATCTTTTCCAGCACGGATCACATGAAATTCTGTCGATCCGAAGCCAATACCGTTTTTAAGGTTATTGGCAATAGTACATTTTCCGTTTTCCATGCACGGTGTGATCTTGGCAAATAACACATCGCCATCAGTAAAATATGTGTATCCCTTTGAAACCTCATTAACTGACCTAACATAAGAATGCGTTATGGAACCTTGTATTTCGTCAACGCATTCCATCGGCACAAATGAGCACAACATGTCAGGCGTTAACTTGTTTGTGACATTTGGGTTTATTACACAGACATCAGCCAATTGGATTTCGTTCACTGTCGATCCTTGTCTTTTCCATGCTGCTATCCATCAGCTGCTATGAGTGTTTGCAAATCGAGTAATGCTGAACCAACGACTTGCTCAAGCTTAACCAGTCGCTCCAAGGTCAACTTGGGTTCCGCATAATATGTGCCGTCTATCTCAGCCCGTCTGTACCGGCTCGCCGACAGGTCGTACTTATTATCCTTCACCGTCTTCTTACTCACCCAGAACTGCCGGCTGAGCTGGTTGATCTCCGCCTGCAACGGCGCAATCTGCGCTTCCAGTTCGGCCAGGCGGCGTTGTTCGCGCTCCAGTTCGGCGTGCACCGCTGCGCCCTCGTCCGGCGCAATCGCGCTCTCAAAGGTCAGGCGGTTGATGTCGGCATCCAAGGAGAGCCGTTCCACCTTCAAGGGCGCGACCTGGGCTTTCAGTTCCAGCAGGCGCGCGTCACGGGCCGCCTGGAAGGCGGCGTTCCGGCGGTTGCGCCAGCAGGCCAGAATGTCGGGGATGTCGTTCTCCGCCACGGGCTGGCGTTTGTCGTCAAGCGAAAAGCCGTCGTGCTCCATGTCATAGAACCAGATGCGCTCGGTCGTCCCGCCGCGCGTGAACAGCAGCACGGCGGTCGATACCCCGGCATAGGGCTTGAACACGCCGCCCGGCATCGACACCACGCCCTCCAGCCGGTTCTCCTCGATCAGCTTGCGGCGGATCTCGACGTGCGCCCGGCTGGAGCCAAACAACACGCCATCGGGCACGATCACGGCGCAGCGACCGCCCATGTCGAGCGCGCGCAGGATCAGGTGCAGGAAGAGCAGTTCGGTCTTGCCGGTCGTGTCGGGCAACGTCGGGTTGATGTCGCCCTTGTCGATCGCGCCTTTGAAGGGCGGATTCATCAGGATGACGTCGTAGTCGCGCTCCTCGTTGTACGCCTTCGAGAGCGTGTCCATATAGTAATAGCGCGGATATTCGATGCCGTGCAGAATCAGGTTCATCGACCCGATCCGCAGCATCGTCATGCCCGAGTCGTTATCGAACCCGCGCAGCGCTTTGTCCTGTAGAAACTGGCGTTGCACAGGCGTCAGCAGGTCGCCGATGGCGTTGTGCGGTTGGCCTTCTTCGTCATAGCTCAGGATGTCTGGCGAAGTGTGCTGTTCAAGGATGTGCTGATAGGCGTTCACAGTGAATCCGCACGTCCCAGCGGTCAAGTCGCCGATGCGCTCGCCGGGTTTGGGGTCGATCATCTGCACGTTCATGCGGATGATGTGGCGCGGCGTGCGGAACTGGCCGTTGCGCCCGGCGGTGTCGAGCATCCCAAGCAGGTACTCGTACAGGTCGCCCTGAATGTCCTGGTTCTGCGCCGAAATCTGCATCTGGTCGATCACCTTGCAGGCTTCCACCAGCAGGCTGGCCTTGTTGATCTTCAACTCGGCATTCTGCATATAGCGCTCGAACGAACTGCCGCCCTCGCCCAGGTTGCGGAACCACGGGAAGACGACGCTTTTCAAATGGTCAAGCATGGCGGCGGCTTCGAACTGCGTCCAGTGCGACCAGCGCATTTCGGTCGGGACGCGCGAAGTGAACGCCATGCGGTGCAGTTTCGCCAGATGTTCAGCGGCGTTCTCACGGTCGTCCATACGCTTCAGGAAGATCAGGTACGACAACTGCTCAATGGCGTCGAGCGGATTAGACAGCCCGCCCGACCACAGCTTGTTCCACAGTTGGTCGACCTGCGATTTGAGTTTTGGATCAGTCAGCATGGTTTAATTATGCCCTTCCCCGGCCCCTCTCCCCCCGGCAAAGCCGCCTCTCCCAGAGGGAGAGGGGAGCCGAATGCTCCCCCGTCCCTCCCAGGGAAGGGGGCTGGGGGGTTAGGTTTCAAGGCGCTTCGCAAACATCAACAACTCCCGCACCTGTTCGTCGGTAAACCACCGTTCCACGGCTGCGCTGCCCAGCAGCGCCAACGGCGGTTCGTACAAGTCAACCAGTTCCAGCCGGTGTTTCTGCAGAAACACGCTCTGCACCGCGCGCAGGAAGCGTATCTGGTCGGCGCTAAACGGGTGCGCCGCGATGTACTCCATAAACTCCTGCCGCACGATATCGGCGTAATCCGGGATGCCTTGCAGATCGAGCAACCGGCGCAGGAACTCCAACAGGCTGCCAACCTTCCACCCGAACGCTTTGTGAATGTGTTCCTCGGTCAGTTCAACGTCGCCCAATGAAAGCTCCTGGCGCAAGGTGCGCTCCAGGTCGAGCAGTTGGATGTCGGTCACAGGATCGCCGCGCCCGATCGCCTGCAATGTCGGGTGCGTGTCGATGAGCGCCAGGACGCGCGCCTCGACCCGCTTGCGATACTCGATGACGTACACCTTCTCCGTCCCGCCGCGCAGCAGGATATACCCGGACTCGGCGATCCTGTCGGCCAAGTCGATGCTGATGAAATCATCATCGCGCTTGCGCCTGTACTTCATCAAGCCAGCCAGCCCGGTGACCAGGCGGGTCAGGTCGTCGAATGTCGCGTTGACCAGTTCAGGCGACAGGCATAGCTGGCGCAACGCCGTTAAGGTAGCGTCGTGATCGATCAGGTTCGGGGGAATCCGGCTGACATCCTCGGCCGCCGATTGCGCCTGCGCGGTGACATCCGCGCTATTCAGCTTGAGCAGCTTCATGCGCTCCACCTTGCTGGTGAACGTCGCCGCAGCCACGTCGACCTCAGGCACAAAGCGCAACAAAGGCCCCACTTTCATGCGCAGGAAATCGATTTGCGACGACGTCATGTACATCCAGAACGCATCCTCCCAGGCCTGTTGTATCTGCGACCAGACCTGTTTGACCGCCCATGAGTCGACAGGGATACACACGACTTGAGCGCGCACATCGGCGATGATCTGGTCGTATACGCCGCGCAACTGGGCGTTGAGTGATATCTGCGGCAGCAGCACTTCGAGCATCTTCAGGCGCGTATTGAAGAGCGTCACCAGCACCGGCAGGCTCTGGGCGCGTTCCTCATCGGGCGAACGGTTGAAATCGTTGTGCCAGAAATCGAGGACGAGAAACTCCTTCTTCCCACCGTCCGGCAGCAGTTCGGGGAAGTGACACGCCGCGTTGCTGCGCGTGCCGCGCCCGATCATCTGATCGAGCTTGATGCGCGACTGCACCGGCTTCATGAACACCAGGTTCACCACTTCGGGCACGTCGACGCCGGTATCGAGCAGATCGACCGAGATCGCGATGCGCGGTTTGTTCGCTTTCTTAAACGCGGTCAGCGTCATGCTCTTGTGATCGGACTGATACGTAATCACGCGCGTCAGGTCGGGGAACTGCGGGTACATCTCATCGAACACCGCCTGCAGGCGTTGGGCGTGTTGCTGGGTAATCGCAAAGACAATCGTCTTGCCCGGCAGTTGCCCAGATCGATCTTTGATGCACTTGTCCCAGAACTCCGACCATTGCTGGCGCAGGGTGTCGGTATTGCTGACGCTCACCTCCAGATCGGTGCCGGAGTAGTCGAAGTTATCCGGGTCAAACCCGCGCTGGATCAGCGTGTTGCGTTCTTCCTCGCTCAGATCCACACCCCGGATGCCGGTGCGTTGAAAGCCGGTGCGGGCCGCGGCCAGCGTAAAGTCGACCAGGTACTTGTCGCGCACGGCGTCCGCATACGAGTAGAAGAAGGCGGGCGTCTGATCCTCGCATTCAAACTCAAGAAAGGTGTTGCGGTCGAGGAAATCGGCCGGCGTGGCGGTGAGACCGAGCACGCGCGCGTCGAAGTAGTGCAGCACGTCGTTCCATCGGTTAAAGATCGAGCGATGCACCTCGTCGAAGATGATCAGGTCGAAGAATCCAGGTGTGAACTCGGTATGGCACACACTCAACGTTTGCAAGGTGGACACGTACAGGCGCGCCGAGGTCGTCGTATCTCCGGTGAAGATGCGCTTGACGGGTTCGGATGGCAGGTGAACCTTAAAGCCGTCGTCCATCGCCTGCTGCACCAGCGGATCGCGGTCGGCGACGAACAGAATATGGCGCGCCTGGTTGGCGCGCAGAAACACATCGCAGATCGACATCGCCACGCGCGTCTTGCCCGAACCGGTGGCCATCACGATCAAGGCGCGCCGTTTGCCTTGCTCAAATCGCTCGCACACACGGCGAATGGCCTCGTGCTGGTAGGTGCGGTCGGTGATACTCGTCCTGATCGGAATGCTCGACAAGTCTTTGCGGTTCTGCCGGATGTACAGCCGCGTTTTAAGGTCATCCAGCGAGAAAAACCCTTGAATCTCGCGCTTTGCCGCGACGCCGACGTCAAGGAAATACGTGTTGGTTCCGTTCGTCAAGAAAGCGAACGGGCGGAAGCTCTGCCGTTTGGCAATTTCGTTGACATAGAACTCGACCTGCGCCTGGGCGTTGCGCGGGTCGACGCTGCTGCGCTTGGCCTCGATCACCGCGATGATCTCGCCGTTTTCCTGGTAAAGCGCGTAATCACTGATGCCGGGCGGGAGATTGATCAGGTCGATGTTGGCAGAACCCTCGCGCATCAGGCGGGTGCGCAGCACGGCCCACTGTGCCGGGTCGAATCCGTTCACGGGGATTTCGCGACCGACCCTGGTCGGGTCGTCCACATTCCACCCCGCTCGAATTAATGCTGGGTCGATCTTGCTTACGCGCGTGTCTGCTTCGGTTGCCATTACTCCGGATCTCGATAATGAACTATGCTTGACGGCTGCCTTATTGTATGCCTGTCATGTGAATGGCAATATACCCATGAATAACCAGATCAACCTCTCGCCCGCAGCGCGCTCCGATACGCGTGTCGATTTCGAGTCCGATTTCCGCGTCACACCGGGGCTACTGGTCGCCGTGCTCGTCGTGCTGGGCGCCGTGATGGTGTACCTGACCACGCTGCCGGTGGAATTGCCCGACCGCATCGCCAATCTCGCGATGGGCTGTCTGCTCATCGTCATCGCGCTGACCCTGATCTGGTTCGAGCAGCGCCACGTCATGATCGGGCGCATGCTGGCGCTGCTTGCCTTGCTGGGCAGCGTTAACCTGCTGGGGCAGTGGGTCGGCGCACCGGCGGTGCTGGCGCTCGCACCCGCGTTGATTGTTCTGGCGGTCGCCGTTACCGGGCCATGGCGGGCGTTGATCCCGGCAGTCGCGCAAACGCTGGTCGTGTTGTATGTCATCCCGCGCTATGAGCCTGGGCTGACGCCGTTTACAGTCGCAGCCAGCCTCATCGCCATCTGGCTGTGTTACAGCGTGATGCTCACCGTGTATGCTCCTGTGCGCCAGGTAGGTCAGTGGGTGGCCGGGTACTACCAGCAGGCGCGCGAACTGGCCGACGAGACGCAGAAAAACCGCGCCGCTCATGAGCAATTAGTGAAAGACCTGGCGCGCGCGAACCAGCAGATGACGCGCCTGAACGCGCTGGCACAGGGGCTGCGCCAATCGGCGGAGGCGGCGCGCACGGCCAAGGAGCAGTTCGTCGCCAACGTCAGCCACGAACTGCGCACGCCGCTCAACATGATCATCGGCTTCAGCGAGATGATGCTCCAGGCGCCGGGTATGTATGGCGCGCGCATCCCGGCCGCGCTGCTGGCCGACCTCGCCGTCATCCACCGCAATGCCGAGCACCTCACCGATCTGATCAACGATGTGCTCGACCTCAGCCAGATCGAGGCGGATCAGATGGTGCTGACCAAGGAGTATGCGCAACTGTCCGAGATCATCCAGATCGCGGCGCAAGCCGTGCGCCCATTGTATGAGTCGAAGGGGCTAACCCTGCAGATCAGTCTGCCGGATAACATGCCCGCTGTATTCTGCGACTCTATCCGGATACGCGAGGTGGTGCTCAACCTGCTCAGCAACGCCGGTCGATTCACCGAAGCCGGCGGCGTCCATATCGACGCGCAGTGTGATGAGTACGACGTCATCGTCTCGGTCCGCGACACCGGTCGCGGTATCGCCGCAAACGACATCGGAAAACTGTTCCAGCCGTTCCAGCAACTCGATGGCACTGCGCGGCGCGCGTTTGGCGGCACCGGTCTTGGTTTGAGCATCAGCAAGCGCTTCATCGAACAGCACGGCGGGAGCATTGCGGTGCAAAGCGAACAGGGCAAGGGAACAACGTTTACTTTCTGTCTGCCGATCCGCGAGCGCCCTGCGCCGCTCAACGCAGACTCGACCCGCTGGATCAACCCCGACTGGTCTTTTCTGGAACACACCCATCCGTCCGGCGCGCCGAAATCACTGGTGCGCCCGCGACTGGTTGTGCTTGAGAATGGCGAGTTGATCCAGCACCTCATCGCGCGTCACCTTGAAGGGACGGAGGTCGTGGCGGTGGGCAGCATGGATCAAGCGTATGAGGAACTTCAGCGGACGCCCGCTCAGGCGGTGGTGATCAACAGCCCATCAATCGCGCGCGGGCTGGAGCTAGTGCGCAACGCGTCAGCAATCCCCGCAATCCCCGCAGGCGCGCCCGCGATCATCTGCGTCGTCCCCGATGCGCGCGAGAGCGGCCCTGGCCTGGGCGCGTCAGACATTCTCGTCAAACCGATATCGCTGGAGGCGATGCTCAACGCACTCGACCGGCTCGGCATCGACACCGGCACAGTGATGATCGTTGATGACGAGCCGGATGGTCTGCAATTGTTCGGGCGCATGCTGGCATCGTCGCAGCGCGGCTACCGCGTCTTGCTCGCGCGCGATGGGGTCGAGGCGATGGGCATACTGGCTGAGCATCTGCCTGCCGTGATCCTGCTCGACCTGGTCATGCCGAATATGGACGGGTTCCAGATGATGGCCGCGCTGCGTGAATCACCGCGCACGCGCGACATTCCCACCATCATCATCTCGGCGCGCGACCCGACAGGTCAGCCGATCATGTGCAGCGCGATGGCGATTATCCCGCCGGCGGGCATGTCCACGCGCCAGTTGCTGGCCTGCGTGCGCGCTACGTCGCTGATTCTGTCGCCTGTGCCAGATGCCTATCCAGGATCGCCAGCAACTCGTCCCGCCTGATCGGTTTGTGGATGAAGTCCGCCGCGCCGAACGTCAGCGCCAGTTCCCGCTGCGGCAGGATCGTGCTCACGATCACCGGGATGGCGTGCAGGCGCGGGTGCTCGCGGATGCGTTCGAGCAGTGTCCAGCCGTCCATCTGCGGCATCATCACGTCAAGAATGATGGCGGCGGGCAGTCCCGCGGCAAGGACGGCCAAATCGAGCAGTGTCAATGCGGCCTGCGCGCCATCAACGCCAAGGAACTGGTAGCGCGTGCCCTGCAGATAGCGTTCGAGCAACAAGCGCGTATCGGCGTTATCGTCCACCACCAGAACCCTATAGACCCGCGCCGCCTGCAGGCTGATATGAATGCCCCATGTCGCCGTTGGCGCAGTTGCGTTGTCGAGTGTTCCCTGTGAATAAACCAGGAGCCGGCGCGCCATCTGCAATGTCTCTTCATCGCCGCTGGGGCGGCTGTCGCCCGATTGTGAGTCTGTAGCGGCGCGCGCCGTCATCATGGTGATGTGCGCGCGCCCGTCGCGGTGGCGGGTCTGGATGGTCAGGCGGCGGTGGAGCGCCTGTCGCACTGCGACGCTGGCGACGTTTAACAGCGCTTGCCGCAACATGGTCAGCTTGACCGATACCGGCGGCGCCTGCAGGTCAGGTTCATACTCCACGGTCACATGCGAGTTCGCGATCAACGGGCGCAACGTGGCAAGGACGTCCTGAATGACATCATCCAGCGCAACCACCTGCAACGCCGTGGTGCTGCTGAGCGACTCCAGTTCCTGCAGCGCAGACGACGGTCCGAGTTCGTCCGCAACAGACGATTCAGTATCAAAGGCGTCACCTTGCAGGATCGGCGTCAGAAGGTGCACTCGTGGTTCCACATCGCGCTCCAACCACAAGCGCTCGGCCAGCAACTCGCGGGCGATTTTCTCCTGGCGCTGCAACTGGCGGATGCTCAGGCTCAGGTTCTGCGCCACTTCATGCTGGGTGAGTTGCTCGATGTAACGCCGCCGCAGGACCTGATACACCCGCCAGCCGCGCGCGCCGGGCGGGGTGAGTTCCGCGGGTTTCAGACCCTCAATACTGTCCGTCAGGACATGCCGCAACGCGACGGCTGTGTCACGCTGACTTTCGAGCGCGAACAGACGCACCAGCACACTGCTGCTCAGCACGACCGGATCGTAGAGCGCGCTCAACGCGCGTTGAACGTGGTGGGCGAACCTGTCCTTGCTTACTTCATCCATAACTCATCCATAATAACGCGACCTGCGCGTGACGGGTCGGCGCTGGGCGAATGTCGTGTAGACGTCGCCTCTGTGTCGCCTGTCCGTCATATTTTACGTGTCAGGACGGCGCCGTTTCATTATATTAACTGTGATGTCGAAGCTTGCAGCAGTCTGGACCTATATCCGCAACTACTGGCTGGTCTATCTGATCGCCGGGCCAGGGCTGATTGCGCTGATGTTATTCACGTATGCCCCGCTACTCGGCAGCGTGATTGCCTTCCAGGACTACAGCCCTGTGACGCTTTTCCTCAGCCCGTGGGTGGGCTTGCGCAACTTTGGCATGCTCACAACGTCCGCAATCTTCGGGCGGCTGGTCGTGAACACGCTCTTCCTCAACGTGCTGTTTATCACAGCCGAGACCATCACCGGGTTGGTTCTGGCGCTGTTGCTCAACGAATTGCGCGCGCACTTCTTCAAGCGGGTGTCGCAGTCATTAATGTTTCTGCCCTATTTCATCGGCTGGCCGGTGGTCGGTGTAATGCTGCTCAGCTTCATCGACTACGACATGGGCATTTTCAACAACATTCTCGCCAGCCTCGGCGTAGATCGCATCGCCTTTACGAACACGCCGGATATCTGGCCATGGCTGCTCACATTGATCCGCATCTGGAAGAACGCCGGGGCGCAGTGCATCATTTACCTGGCTGCCCTGTCGAGCATCGATCTGCAACTGTATGAAGCCGCCGCCATCGATGGCGCAAGTCGTTTCCAGCGCATGCGCATGATCTCCCTCCCGCTGCTGGTCGGGATCATCATCCTGATGGTGCTGCTCTCAATCGGGCGCATTTTCTACGGCGATGTCGGCATGATCTACGCGCTGATCCGCGACTACGCTGAGTTATATCCCACTACCGACGTCATCGACACGTATCTGCTGCGCGCGTTGCGTGTGAACTCGAACTATGGATTCAGCGCCGCCGTCGGCCTGATTCAATCCGCTGTCAGCCTGATCCTCGTGCTGGGCTCGAACTGGCTCGTCCGCAGGTATTCTGCGCTCCGTGGCGAGGATTACGCACTGTTCTAGCCTGAAGCCCGCGCTACCCACCTTATGGCAAAACAACTGACAAGGCAACTTACGGAGCAAGAATGATCGAGAAAGCAGACTGGAAGGATCGGCTGTACATCACGTTCTCGTACGTGTTCGTCGCCATCTTCGCGTTGATGTGCCTGATGCCATTTTTGATCATGTTCGCGTCATCGTTCACCGATGACCTGACCTTGCGGCTTGAAGGGTATGCGCTCTTTCACAGCAAGTGGACGCTCAAAGCGTACCAATTCGTGCTGCGCGGCGCCGAAGTGCAGCAGGCCTACATCACCAGCGTGGCGCGCACGGTGCTCGGCACACTCGGATCGCTGCTCGTGATCTCCGGCACGGCCTACGCGCTATCGCTCAGGCGTTTGAAAGGGCGCAACATCCTGGCGTTTTACGTGTACTTCACGATGGTGTTCTCACCCAGCCTGATCCCGTGGTTTGTGTTCGTGCGCAACTCGCTTGCATTGCGCGACAATATGGCGGCCATCATCCTGCCCATGCTGGTGTCGGCGTACTGGATCATGGTGATGAAGAATTTCTTCTCCTCCATCCCGTCGGAGATCGTTGAATCAGCCTATGTGGACGGCGCATCGGACATCGTGATCCTCTTTCGCATCATCCTGCCGTTGTCGCTGCCCGTCCTCGCCACTGGCGGCCTGTTCATGGCGATCGGCTACTGGAACGACTGGTTCCTGCCGTTGATGTTGATCGACAATGCGCCGATCCGACCGCTGCCGTTGCTGATTATCAAGATCCTGAACAACCTGTCCTCGTTACAGGAGGCTGTCAAGATTCCCGGTGTGATCATCCCGCTGTCTTCCGTGCCGACCGAGGCAGTGCGCATGGCAACGGCCATGATCGTCATCGGCCCGATTATCCTGCTTTATCCCTTCCTGCAGCGTTATTTCATCCGGGGTCTGACGTTGGGCGCCGTAAAGGGATAACCAGTAAATAACCAAAGTTGTCTCGTGAATTGCCCGTTGCCGCGCAAGCGACAGGGCGTTTATCAGTATGAGTTTTTGAAGGAGTGAATAAGATGAGAAAGTTAACCCGTCGCGAAATACTTAAGTTAACGGCTTTGACTGGCGCCGGCGCCATCCTGGCCGCCTGTGCGCCAGCCGCAGCGCCAACCGCGGCGCCCGCGGTAACCGCAGCGCCGGCAGCGACCGCTGTGCCCGCAGCCACACAGGCGCCCGCGCCAACCGCCACGCCTGCGCCGACAGCGACCCCGGCGCCCACTGTTGCGCCGACCAAAGCTGCGCCAGTGAAGATCACGTTCGTCGAATCATGGTTCGGCGTTCCGCAGTATGCCGAGACGATTGCGCCCATAACGAAAGCGCTGTCCGACAAGGCGCAGGCCGAAGGCATCAACGTCGAGTTCAGCTCGATGGTTCTTGACGACCATGCCAACAAGTATGCCGCGATGTACGCCTCCGGCGCAGACTTCACGATGGCGTTTGACGCCCCGTGGTACAAGATGAATACGCTCAGGGACCAGAAGGCGCTTGTCGCGCTTGATGGGCCGATCAACGACATGGCGCCCAAGCTGAAGGAAGAAATCACCCCGAAGATCTTCGACTTCAACTTCGACACCGGGCCGGATGGCTCGCGCCACTTATACGGCATCCCCACTGCGTACTACTACGGCGGCACGACCGGCGTGGTCATCCGCGAGGACTTGCGCAAGAAGTTCAACCTGCCTGCGCCGGATGCAGCAGTCGGTTGGACGAGCTTTGAGCCGTTCCTTGAGGGCATTGCCAAAAACGTCAAAGGCATGACCCCATTTGCCAACACCGCCAACTACAGCCCCGTCTCAATAGCGCATTACAGCCAGGGTTTCTGGGGATGGAGCCCGATCGGCGAAGCCCAGATCACCTTCATACTCAAGACCTTCGACAAGGGTGAATTCAAGTTTGTCGATTCTGAAACCGTGCCCGGCTTCGCCGATCGCGCCAAGATGCTGCGCGCGTGGTGGGAGAAGGGCTGGATCAACAAGGCCGATCTCCCGCTGTCCGGTTCCACAGAGACGGTCGAAAAGGACTTCCTGTTCCCCGGCAAGGCTGCGTCCGACCAGAACAACGACGCCGAAGTGAAAGCATGGCAGGAGTTCGACAAGCCGATGAAGCAGGCCAACCCCGACGCCGAGCTCAAAGGCTACGATCTGACCGGTCTGTCCACGGGCAAGTGGAAGGGTCTGGGTGCGTTAAAGCAGTGGAACTTCGTTGTGTTCAATGCAACGGCGCCAAAGGAAAAGACCGATGCCGGCGTCAAGTGGTTCAACTGGCTGGCTAGCAAGCCTGAGAACATCGACATGTGGCTGCTGGGTATCGAGGGCAAGAACTGGAAGAGCGAACCCAATAACCGCTACTCCGACATTGCCGGCACGGATCCCGCGGCAAACTATCGCCGCCAGTGGTATGTCTCCGGCATTTCAGGCCGCTTCCAGCGCCTGTCGGTGGATATCATCCCCGAAGCCGAGAAGATCATCAATGCGAACGCGAACGAGGCCAACTGGGTCTTCAACCCATACGAGGGCTTCTCGGTGGATCGCAAGCCCATCGAATCCGAGTTGACCAAGATGGCTGCCATCGCACTCGAAGCCGCCCATGGTTTCAATACCGGCCAGGTGGTGACTGACGATGCCATCGCCAAGTACAAGAAGATGTTCGACGAGGCGGGTCGCCAGAAAGTGAAGGATGTCGTCCAGAAGCAAATGGACGATTACATCGCCAACTTCAAGGCCTGATCGGAAGCGCCCGCAGCAGTGCAACTGCTGCGGGAACACTTGCACTGTCTCTCTCCTGATTGTCCAGCCGCGCGAGTGCGCGGCTGGACGCTTGTTAACGCACCTATGAATCGACGCGAACGTATTCTCACAACAATCGACCATCGCGCGCCCGACCGCGTTCCGATCGGGTTTGACATCGTCAGCCCGCAGAAGGAACAGGAACTGTTCGCTTACTACGGCGTCGCTAGTCTGGATGGTTTCTACCGCAAGACGGGAGTGGATTGTTTCTCAGTGTGGCACGCGGACAACGCCGTCCTGCCGCGCTACTGCGGCCCGGCCCGCGCGGGCATTGACACGCACGATTCCACGTATGGCTTCTGGGGCAAAGTGGGGGAACACATCTACCCACTGGCGGGCGTCGACCTGGAAACTTATCGCTGGCCGCGTTGGGACGACTTCGACTACTCCAACCTGGCGGCGGGGTTGCGCGAAGTGCGCGCGCGTGATTTCCCGGCTGTATCCGGCCATGCCGGGCTGGGTTGGCTGCACCATGTGCAGATGCGCAGTTACGATTACTGCCTGCTGGACGTGCTCGACGACGCCTGGATGAGCGAGTACATGGCGCGCAACCGCGCGTTCATCATCCCGTATTTCGAAGCGCTGTTCAAGTATGCCGGCGGGCAGATCGACATCATCCGCGCCGACGAGGACCTGGGCGGGCATGAGCGCATGCTGATCAGTCCGTTCCTGTGGCGCAAGTGGTACAAACCGCTATGGCAGGAAGTGTTTGACATCTGTCACCGCTATGGGGTGAAGGTCTGGCTGCACTCATGCGGATTCTGCCGCGACGTTCTCCCCGACTTCATCGAGGTGGGCGCGGATATCCTCAATCCAATGCCGCCGTACGTGCGCGGCAGCGACCCGGTTGAGATGAAGACCACTTTCGGGCGGCGGCTGGCCTTCGACGGCGGCGTGGATCAGATGAACGTGCTTGTGGCCGGCACGCCGGCGATGGTGCGGGACGAGGTGAAACGCCGCATCGAACAGCTCGCGCCGGGTGGCGGGTACATCCTGGGGCCATCGCAGGTGATCACCAGCGATATCCCGCTGATCAATCTGGCGGCGATGTTTGAGACGGCGATGGAATGGGGTCAATACGCGGCGTAGTGCGCGTTCAAGAGAAACCGCCAGCGCGTCTCCGCTACTCTCCCCGATCCACGCGCTGCATCACATTGCGCCAGAACGCCCAGATCGCGTCCATGTCGCGCGCCAGTTCCGGCGGCGGCTCGTGGCGGAAGGGGAAGGCGTCAACGCGTTCGCGATACTCCTGCGCGATGGCTGCGACATCGATTGTCGTGAGTATGCCGTCCTTCACAACGACCTCGCCGTTGACGATGACGTGGGTCACCGACCCGCCCACTTCGCAGTAAGCCAGCATCTCGTAGGCGTCGTTCATCGGCGAGAGCGTTGGACTGCGCGTATCGAGCAGGACGACATCGGCCAGTTGTCCCGGTTTGAGTTCGCCCAGCTGCCCTTTGTGCAACATCGCCGCGGCGCCGCCCATGCTGCCTGCCTCGAACGCCTCCCGCGCGCTGATCCACGTTTTCGGGTCATGGCTTTTAAGGTTGTGGATCAACGCGGCCAGCTTCACCGTCTCAAACATGTTCTGGTTGTCGTTGCTGCACGCGCCGTCCACGCCGAGCGCCACGGTGACGCCGTGATCGATCATCTCGCGCATTGGCATCAACCCGCTGCCCAACTTAAGGTTGGCGGCAGGGTTGTGCACGGGGACGGCCCCACTCCGCGCGAGCCGGTCCAGATCGGCCTCGCTGCGAATCCACACCGAGTGGGGCAACGTCACATCCGGGCCGAGCAACCCTTCCTTGTCCATCCACTCGATCTGTGTGCACCCGTGCGTCTGGCGGATGCAATAGTCCTGCACGCGCGTTTCGAGGCAGTGCATCTGAATACCCGCGCCATGTTTGCGCGCCTGATCCAGCGACCGGTGCAGGCAGTCGGCAGTGAGCAACTGTCCGGCGGCGGGGCCGAGGAAGGTCTGCAACCGCCCATTGGCCTGCCCATGCCAGGCGCCCATCCAGTCGTCGAAGATGGCGAGATTGTTGAGCAGCACCCCATGGCGAATCGCGGGGTCGGGGCTCTGGCGCAACGAGTAGCGCGACTGGCTGATATCGAAGCCGAGTTTGGCAGCAGTCGCAACGACGAAATCGCTGTCGTCGTACAACGGCGCGACCGTCGCCCGTATGCCGATGTCGCGATAGGCCAGCATTCCGGCGTCGAGCACCTCGCGATTCCACGGGCCGGAGTGCCAGTAGTGGTCGATCAGACCGGTGCACCCGCTCAGGAGCATCTCGATCGAACTCATCATCGCGGCCAGGTAGTGATCGCGCGCCGTGTACTCGCCGCACTGGCCGATCATCCACACCAGCCACGGTTCGAGCGGCATGCGCTCGGCATACCCGCGCAGGAAGTTCTCGGCGGAGTGGGTGTGTGCGCTGATCAGGCCGGGCGCAGCAAGCATATGGCGCCCATCGACGCGAAGCGCGTCAGGCGGCGTGATCAGCGCAACTTCGTCGGGCGCGCCGATGGCCTGTATGCGCGCGCCGACGATCAAAATTGACTGGTTAGCGCGGGTGCTTCGTGGCGCGGTCGGGTCAAGAACGTCGCAATGGTCGATCAGGATGGACATGCGCGCAATTATATAAAAAAGCAGCAGATGATTCGGACGGCTCTCGCGAAGCAGATTCTGCGAGTCTGAGCCTCTGGCAACTTTGTCAAGTCAGATGTCAAGATGGGCGCCCCGAACTCAATTCATCCCGCTACAATCAAAGCATCACATCACATAAGGAGATGTAGCTGATGTCTACTCCGATTACCGCGCAGGATTTCCCCGATATCCGTTGGAATGGTCACTATATATGGGTCGACCCGCCGCCGCCGCCTGTCATGTTTGCCGAACTGAGCGCGGACGCCGAAGTCCGCCCCGAAGTGCGCGCCCTGTTCCGCAAGACTTTCACCCTCGCTGAAGCGCCCGCGCGCGTTCCAGCGCGTATCACCGTCGACTCGCGCTATTTGCTGTTTGTCAACGGTCAGGAAGTGTTCCAGGGCCCTGTGCGCAGCCAGCCGCGCCGCAAGATCTACGATCTGTTTGACATCGCCCCATACCTGCACACGGGCGAGAACACGGTTGCGGTGTATGTCGTGTACTACGGCACGCCGCGCTCCTTCTGGATGCCCGCGGTCAGCGGCACAGCCGTTGGCAGGCGCGGCACATTGGTCTTTGAGGCCGACCTCGGCGCAGCCGGCTGGTTGGTCAGCGACGCGTCGTGGAAGGCGCACAAGAGTGATGCCTGGCAGTATGACTGGGCCGGCGACGACGCAGTCGGCGTCTTCAACACCATCCCGCTTGAGGTGTACGACGCGCGCAAGGCCGCGCCCGGTTGGGAGCTACCCGGCTTCGACGACGGCGCCTGGGGCAACGCGTCGATCATCACCGTTTCAGGTATTGGCACATCTGCGCGCTCGCGTCCGCCTACCGATCCGTATGGCCCGTTGTATCCGCGCCCCATCGCGCGACTGGGCGGCGACGCGCGTTCGCCACAGACGGCGCGTGTTGAGACGCTGGCCGGGCCGGCCGGCGCACCCATCGGCGATCCGGTCAAGAGTGTGCTGGCCACCCTCGACTTGCAGGCGACTGCGACGCGCGAAAGCGCCGTGATCCCGCTGTCGGTTGACCTGGCGGCGGACGGCGGCGCGCGCATCAGCTTTGACATGGGCGGCATCGTCATGGGGCGTGTGTCGTTCACAGTGACGGCGCCCGCCGGAACTGTCTTTGATTTCTCGTACACCGAAGACCCATTGGCTAAGCCAGGCGGGCCGTTTGCGATGGGGATGCACGCGGGCAACCGCTATGTGGCGCGCGGCAGCGACGATAGCTTCACGCTCTTCGACGCGCTCGGTTTCCGCTATGTTTACCTGTATATCTACGGCGCCAGCGGCGCCGTGACGCTGAACAAGTTTGTGGTGCTCGAAGACGTGTACCCGTGGCAGCCTGGCGCGTCCTTCGCCTGCAGCGACGAAGCGCTGAACCGCATCTACACTGCCGGCATCCGCACTGTTCAGCTCAACGCGCGCGACGCCTTCACCGACTGCCCCACGCGTGAACAGCGCGCCTGGGTGGGCGACAGCGTGGTGCATCAGATGGTCAGCCTGACGACAAACACCGACTGGCGGTTGGCGTGGCAATACCTCAACCTTGGAAACTCGCCGCGCTACGACGGCATCCTGCCAATGAGCGTCGCCGGCGAGATCGAGGGCAGTGGCGGTATCACCATCCCCGACTGGTCGCTGCATTGGGTGCACGGCGTATACAACCTGTGCCGCTTCACTGGTGACCGCGATCTGGTGAAGTCATACATGCCGACCATCGAGCGCATCCTGCGCTGGTACGTGCCGTTCCAGAACCGCCAGGGCGTGTTGCACGATCTGGTTGAGTGGAACCTGGTGGACTGGGCTGCAATATTCACCAGTGACACAACCAGCATCGTTACAGGGCTGTGGGCGCGCGGCCTGATGGAATTTTCTGAACTAGCGGGTTGGCTGGGCGAGAACGCGAGCAAGTCCTGGGCCGATGGGCTGCACGCCAAGGCAAAGGCTGGCTTCGACGTATTCTGGGATGAAACCCGCGGCAGCTATGTCGATCAACTGGTCGACGGCGCACAACAACCTGCGATGAGCCAATTGGGCGGCGCAGCGGCGATTACCGGCGGTCTTGCGCCAATGGATCGCTGGGGCCGCATCATCGACGCGATCACCGACATGAACAAGGTGCTCGTCAAGTCATGGATCGGCGGCGATCCTTCGTTCTTTACGAAAGGCCCGGTGGCAAACTGGGACGTGCAACACCAGATCATCAGCGCCGAGCCGTTTATGAGCTACCTCGTCCATGACGCAGTCGCCATGGCCGGTAAGGCCGACATCCTGCCCGATCTGTACACGCGCTGGAGCGCCTTCCTCACCAGCGGCTACGACACCATCGGCGAGGACTGGCTGCACGGCACGCATGTGCATGGTTGGAGTTGCACGCCGACAAAGGACATGGTGTTCTACACACTCGGCGTAACTCCCGCTGAGCCCGGCTACACCGTTGCGCGCATCGCTCCGCGGCTGGGCCGGCTGGCCTGGGCTGAGGGCGACGTGCCGACACCGCATGGGTTGATCCACGTGCGCGCCACCGCAACCGGCGTTACCGTCGATTCACCTGTGCCGGTCATTGTCGAACTGCCCGGCAAGAGCGCACAAGCTCTGCCGGCGGGCAAGCACGACGTGAGCGCGTAATATGCAACGGAGGCCGAGCATTCAGGCGGTGTGTGTCTACCCGCTAAAGCGTCGGCCTCCCACTTCTGACTTCTATTGCTTATGCGACAGACGTCGCATCAGCAATCCGCTCCAGTGGCAACTGTTGCACCGATAGCGCCGGACGCGCATGAACATCGAGAGCACGCGATCAAAGGGTTTGCGCCGGACACGATGCGCCTCGCGACCGCAACGCGGACATTGAACCGTTTCAACGTGCCGTTTTGTCATGGCGCAGATTCCGATGGCAGGGCGACATTGTAGGTGAACAGCCGGCTCTCCTGGATGATGACTTCTATGTGTTGCGCCAGCGCCCCTGCGTAAACGTCCTGCCCATCGCATGCCAGTATCCCCGTTGCTGGCGGCAACGGCAGATTTACTGTGCCAGTGCGGTCAGTGACTGTCCCCCCCGCGCAGGCCCCACCTACAAGCCGCACAGCCACCTGGACGCCACTGCATGGTTGACCGCTTTCCCATTGCACATGCACAGTGATTGACATAATATCTTTCTGCGAAGCTCGAATCTAGTTTTCTAAAGTCGTTCGAAGCCGCGCTTGTTCGTGGATGAGGGTATCAAAACCGGAGACACTTTACCAGTGGGAAAATCCCCATTCTTTTATGGGAATTTTACCTATATGGGCAGCCAGGCGCTGACCAGCGTCCCGGCGCCGGGCTCGGAGGCGATGGTCAGTTCACCGCTCAGCGCCGCAATTCGGCTGTGCATCGAGATCAACCCGAAGTGGCCGTCGTTGGCAGCAGACGCGCGCTCGATGGCGCTGCTGCCGCACCCGTTGTCTTTCACGGTGAAGGTCAGCCGGCCTTGCTCCAGGCGCAACAGCACGTCCACGCGCGAGGCATGCGCATGCGCTCCAACGTTGTCGAGTGCCTGCTGAATTGTGCGGTACACCGCGTGGCGCGATGCGCCTGGCAAGACAGTATCGATGTCCGGCGCGCAGTCGAGGTGAATGGCGAGGCTGTAGCGCGATGCGGCGTACCGCACCAGTTCACCCAGTGGGCGACTCAGACTGTTCTGTATCTGGATCGGCGACAGGTTCTGGCGAATCTGTCGCACGGTTTGGGAAGCGTGGTGGGCATCGGTCATACAGTCGCGCAGAAGCGCGTCGCTCTGGATCGGATCCGCGCTGGCTAACCGGCGCACCGATTCAAGATAGAGAGGCAACCCGCCCAGGAATTGCTGGATGGTGTCGTGCAGTTCCTCGGCCAGATGGGCTCGCTCGCGCTCCTGCGCCTCGTTTACGCGTTCCGGCACGTGGCGCAGTTCGTCGATCTGCCGCGCAGTGACGATGAACAGCGCCACCTGCTGCGCGACCAGGTCAAATACTTCCAGGTCGCGCTCGTGGAACGTTTCCTCGTCCCACCTTTTCCCCAGTGCGAGCAAGCCGATGCGCATGGTCGATTCCAGCGTCCCGGCTGCATCCTGCGGCCCATCGACAACTGCTGTCAGCGGGGCAACCGCCTCAAAACCGCACTCGGTCAATGCCGCCAGCCACGCGGGCGCGGTGGGGGCATCCGGCCCGACGAGTAATGGGTGTTGGAGAGGCGCACCGCTGGTTGTTTCGGGCGTCGGGTGAATGTCGCCGAGTTTCACGACGTCGCCAGCTTGTGCAGCGAGATGATAGCAGCGCGCTCCCGGTTCCCATAGCCATACTGCGGCCTGCTCGACGCTGAATTCGGACACCAGCGCAGCCGTGACGCGCGCGGGCAGGTCTTCTGTGCTCCCGCGCGTCGACAACGTTTCACTGAAACGCTGGATTGATTGCAGACTGTGGCTCTCCCAGCGGAACAAGCGACTGAGCACGTTGCGCCAGAAGGGCTGGCCTGCCCACAGTGCGCCGAACAAAAAGGCAACGCCAAAAACGGGCACAAACGGCGGGATGCTGAATGCGCCGGGGTCGGGCGTCGACAGGCGGATCAGCCACGCGCCGATATTCGCCACGAGCGCGCTCCCGGCGAGCAGAAGGACGAAGATGAACAGGTCGCTTGCGCCGCGCAGCGTCTGATAACGCACGACCATGAATGCCATCCCGAGCGGGATGCCGAGTTGCAACAGGCGCATGTCCAATCCGCTGAGCGTGAAGTAGCGCGCCGGGCCGAAAAAGCTGTCGGGCAGAATCCCTTCGCGCATAAACGCCAGAAAGGCGACGAGGATGCCTAGCAGGAGGATGATCAATTGGCGACGCATGCGCCGCGAACGGGTGCGAAAGAGCACCCAGAGAGCGCGCGCGATCATCACCCCCATCCCGATGCCATATGCTATCCAAAAAAGCGTGCCGAGAATGAAGGCCGCTGCCTGACCCGCGAGCGGTGTCCAGCCTGTCACATCCGGCCACACCAATGCCTTGTCCAACCCGTAGGCGATGGCTGCAAACGTCGTCACCCCGTAGGCGGCGATCAGCCACCGAGGCGTATCTGGCGCGCGCGCCCCGCGAGGCGCGCGGTTCGTGTCGCGGGTGACCAGCAGTGCGAAATGGATGACGGTCACGCCGACAAAGGCGACAACGACATGCCATGCCGTTTCAGCCAGAAGGTACGCTGGTTCGGTGGGTGAAAGGGGCGCATAGTGGCGAAACCATTGCGCCGCCCCCAGCATATTGGCGGCGACGGCGGTGATCTGATTTAGGCGCGCGCCCGGGCGCGTGCGATACACGACCAGCGCAAGCAACCAGTAGCACAGACCGTTGAGGAATTCGGGCAGATGGCTATCGATCGCATCAGCAAGGCTAAATGGGCGGATCGGTATAACGACATCAAGAATGCTTTCGCCCCGCAGCACGGTCAGTGTTGCGGTGGTTTCGCCGCGCGCAAAAATATCGGCGTAGCGTTGCGCGTGATCGACGCTGAACGGCTGCCGATTCAGCGCAATCAGCCCATCGCCGCCCGTTAACCCGCTGACAAGCAATCCCGGCATCCAGTATGGGGTGTTATTGCTCACCTTGTACCAGCTCGTCTGGCCAGTCCATTCGATCAGGAAACCGCCGAATGGGCGGCCGATGCTGTTAAGCAGGTTAATGTTGACGATCAGCGCGATGAGCAGGTTCACCGCCATCAACGCCGGAATCCAGCGCGACCCGATCGCGCGCGCAATGCGGGTCATAGGGCCGGTGTTTTGAGATCGTGAATCATGCACGCTTTGGTGAGCAATGTATGGCGGCGCAGGTGCGCGGGGACGTGTGACAACCCCAGCTTACCGAAAATGTGGTCGAGGTGGTTATTCACCGTCTTCGGCGCGATGACCAGTTCCGTCGTGATGCTCTCGACGCTGCTCGAGGATGCCAGGCGCGCGATGACGTCCATCTCGCGATCGGTCAGTTCATTGAAGTGCCGCAATGCGATACCCACCCAACACTGCTCATCGGGGGTGAGTCGCGCAAACACCTCGTCGGCCAGCGCGCGGGCATTGGTGACTTCGGGATCGATGTGGACATGCCCGCTGCACGCGATGCCGATGGCTTCGAGCAATGCTGCGGGCTCGCTGCCCTTCAGAATATAGGCAAGTCCCTTCACCCCGTCGCGCAGAAGCTCGACCACTTCATCGCGGCGGTCTTCATACGCGGAGAAGAGCACGATGCCCACCTGTGGGTAAGCGCGCTTGATCCGCCCGGCCAGCCGGATTCCGTAGTTGTGACTGTTGCGCGAGGCAGCGCCGTTTTCAGGCGGGATCGCGATATCGATGACCGCGACATCGACCAGCGCGCCGTAATTCTCGTTGATAGCCAATTGCCAGCCGCTTGCCTCGTTCGCCGCTACAACGACCTCGAATCCCGCACTCGTCAGATACAAAGACAGCCCGCGCCGCATAAACGCATCATCATCCACGACCAGAGCTTTCAAGCTGCGTCCTCCTTGAGCCATTCACATGTTGCCCGGCGACCGCACCCGGTTCCGTCACCCTATTCTATTCGAATCCCCCAAAACGGTTCAACCCGCCTCTTCTCCCCCCATCTCCGGCAGCACGCGCGGCTGGCCGGTGAACAGCGGTGTCACACCAACCGGGTCCGCGGACACGACCATGTTCCCGATCCATGTGTAGATCAGATGCAGGTCGGGCACATGTTTGCGCCATGCGCCTTCAACGTCCTGGGTAAAGCCAATGAGCGGGTAGTGGATCGTCAACCGGTCACCGGGTGCGACGCCGTCGAAACGCACATACGCGCCCGACCACTGCACGGGGATGGAGCGCGCGCCAACGGTAGCACGCACCTGATTGCGCGGCGCCCAGTGCGGCGGACGCAGGAAGTAACTGTCACTCACCGCCGCCTCCACCGTCATGCCACCGGCATTTGGGAAATGCGAGATGACGCGTCCCCACGGCGACTCGCGGCTGAGGCACATGTTCACATACACGCCGGCCGGGCCGAGCGGGGACTGGGGCAACCGGTCGATCACGTTCGTCCATGTGGTATAGATGGCGCGCATGCCCTCAGGGGCGCAACAGCCGAACATTTCGTAACCCGATACGCGCCCGAGCAGCGTGTTCTCGATATCATTCAGCCCCGACCCGCCGATGATGCCGCCCTGGAATTTGCGCAACTCGTCCAAGCCGCGCGCGATCGCCTCGCTTCCAGACGCGTGGTTGAGTGAGCGATAGTATTCCTCGAACGCGGGGGTGACGATAAATTGCAGATTGCTGATGGAGTTGCGCAGGAAGCGCTCGACGTAATCGAAGTATTCCGGGTAGCCGGCGCGCGCCACCAGCGCCGCGATCGACATGATATCCGACAAGCAGCATGTCTCGCTGCAATTCGTCGCCCAGTCAGGCGCGGCCGGGAACCAGCCCGCGCCCGTGCCCTGCGCCAGCATCCAGTCGAGCGAGCTTTTGGCGAACTGGGTATAGCGCCCTTCGCCTGTGATCGCGCCGAGATGGGCGACGCCCCACAGCGCATGCAGTGTGGCGTGACCGTGGCCGCCGCCGAAATCGCCCGGCGTCACCTGGCCGATTTTGATGCCGTCCGGTTGAATGCCTGCCATGATGCCTTCGGCGTAAGCGCGCGCGAAGTCGAGCGCTTCGGCGTCTCCCGTCGCGAGGTAAACGTTCACCAACGGCTCAACCAGCGGCGCGGGCGTCTTGTTCCAGTAGTTGGGGATCGGGCTGCCATCCTGGCGCAGCGCGCCCATGCCCGCGGGGAGATAACACATTGCGGGCGTCGGGAAAATCGCCAGATGCTTCAACCAAAGCATTATCTTGCGCGCGGTCGCCTTCGACTCGACATTGCCTGTGCGACGGTAATCTTCTGCCAGTGCGTGCAATATCTTGGTCGCGCCCCAGATGTGATAGACGTGCTCATCCTTCGTGTAGACGCGGTTGATGTCGGCCTCATTGTAACAACCGGGATGACACAACACGGCGCCGTCGTCCTGCACATAGCTCAGCATGCGGCGGTGAAATCCCGCCTCTTCCACCAGACCGGCAGTCGAGCCGGAAACCTCGCGCATGTAGTACCACTCCCAGTTCATGCGCGCATCCGTGTCGCACGGCGCCACCACATCATGCCCCTGCGGCGTCGGCGGGCATTTCAGTGGATGGCACTGGAACACCGGCTCATAGTCGAGATCGGCGCGCGGCGTGTGGATAAGGTAATTCATCGCCCATCCGGCCATGCGTTTCAGGTCGATATCGGTTGCGGCATCGCTCTCATCATCCGAGCGCGTCTCTGCGCGCACTTCGTGCACGAAGTGCGCATCGCGCACCGTTCCATTGATTCCATAAATAACCAAGCCCGTTTCTGCATTCATCATCCACCTCGCTGTCACTCCGTGTGTCCAGGTTTATGATACAACTGCAGATAGATCTGACATGAAGCAAGATATTCGGCCGATCATCGATGCGCTGACATCTCTCGACAAGACGCGCCCTTTTCTTATCGCTATTGACGGTCACAGTGCAGCCGGTAAGACCACGCTCTCAAGCCAACTACGAGACGAGATTCCTGACGTGAGTGTCGTGCACGCCGATGACTTTTATCGCGTAATGGATCCGGTTGAGCGTAAAACGCTGGACGCAGCCGGCGGCTACCGGTTGTATTTTGACTGGGAGCGGTTGCGCGATCAGGTTCTAGAACCACTATCCACCGGCTCCGTAGCCAACTATCAGAAATATGATTGGGCAACTAACACCCTTGGAGAATGGGAAACGTTAGTGCCAGCGGAAGTCGTTGTCGTAGAGGGATGCTATTCGGCGCGGCCTGAGTTAAAGCGTTACTATAGCGCGGTAATCTTCGTAAAAGCGCCGACTAACAGACGGATAGCTGTGCAACAAGAGCGTGGCGATGCCTGGGAGTGGATAGAAAGATGGTATGCGGCTGAGCGGCACTATTTTGAAATCAGCCAACCAGAAAGCTACGCAACGTTAGTGTGGGATTCGGCATAACAAGATGGGGCTCGCTCATCAGTATTGCACATCAGGCTATCATGGTGCCAATGCTAAAGATCAAGGTCGCCATCCTCGCGGCATGCTCCATCATGACTATCGCCATCGCTCTGACGCCGATCCTCGCCGAAATTTCGCGCGCGTTTCCCAGCGTGCCCACATCCACGATTCAGATGATTACCGTCCTGCCGGGGCTGATTGCGATGCCCTTCTCGCTCGTGGCCGGCAAGATTGCGACCATCATCACTAAGAAAACGATGGCGCTGTTCTCAATGACTGTGATGATGCTCGGCGGTCTCATCCCGCTCGTGGCGCACGGCAGCATCGAGATGTTGCTCATTTCGAGTGGCATCGTCGGCGCTGGCTCAGGTTTTCTGATTCCGGTCACGTCGTCGCTCATCTCGGATCACTTCGATGACCACGAACGCGGCACAATGATGGGGTTGCAGGCCGCATTGATCAACGCCGGGGGCGTAATTTTCGCCATCCTCGGCGGTGTGCTGGCGCAAAGCGGCTGGTTCAACGCCTACCTGGTGTTTGTGCTGACTTTGCCTGCGATCGTCATCTTTGCCGTGCTGCTACCTAAAGGCAAGGTTGTGAGAGTGAGCGGCGCAAGTGGCGCGGGCGGGTTCGGGTTGAATGAGACAGTTGTCTATCTCAGCATCGTCGGCCTGTTCTTCGGGTTGCTTTTTACGACGTACAACACCAACGTCGCGCTCTATCTCGATGCGACGCACCTGGGCGGCGCGACGGAGGCCGCAATCGCCGTTTCGTGCTTCAGCAGCATCGGGATCGTCGCCGGGCTCATTTTTGGCAAGACCGTGCGGCGATTCAAGCGCTACACGCTGTTGATGGCGCTGGGCGCGGCAATGGTCGGGCTGGCATTGACGACCGTGGGCGGCAGCCTGCCGATGGTGTTTGCGGGCGGGCTGCTCATCGGCTACGGGTTGTCGACGCTGATGCCCTTCGGCGTCTTCTCGGTCACCCAGAACATCGCGCCCGCGGCGACATCACTCGCCATCGCGGTGTTCACAGCTTCGGTCAGCCTCGGTGGGTTCGCGTCGCCGTTCGCGGTCAACGCGTTGGCTGGACTGACCGGCGATGGCAGCGAGAAGGCGCGCTTCCTCGTCGCAACGGTCGGGCTGGCGGTGTTGTTTGCGATTGTCTTAATCCGTGAGTTGCGCACACAGCGGCGGCTACTGGCGTAGGGGTAACCCTTGCGGTTACCCGTTTATGCGCGGCGACCGCGATGCGCGATGAGTGCGCCCGCAATGTGGGCAACCGCGATGACCGCGATGAGGGCGACCGCAAGGGATCGCCCCAACACATTGGGTGCAGGCGTCGCAGTGAAACGCATACAGGAGAATATGGATAACAACAATAATCTGATGATACCGGCTGCGCTGGTGGACAAGCTGGTTGCCGCGCAGCACATCACCGTTCTGACTGGCGCCGGTGTGTCGGCGGAGAGCGGCGTGCCGACGTTCCGCGATGCGCAGACGGGGCTATGGGCACAATATAGCCCGACCGAACTGGCCTCGCCCGAGGCGTTCGCGAGAAACCCACAACTGGTCTGGAACTGGTACGAGATGCGGCGCCGGCTGGTCGAACAGGTTGAGCCCAACGCGGGGCATCGGGCGCTGGTCGAACTGGCGGCTATCGCGCCGCAGTTTACGCTCATCACGCAGAATGTGGATGGGTTGCATCAGCGCGCCGGCAGTGTCAACGTGATCGAACTGCACGGCGGTTTGTTTCGGTACCGCTGCTACGAGTGTGATATGCCTGTGACCGCACAAGAATGGCAAACCGGCGCCATCCCGCCAAAATGCCCGACCTGCGGCGGCAATGTGCGCCCGGACATCGTCTGGTTTGGCGAAAGCCTGCCGGAACGCAACCTGGCACTCGCTTTCCAGGCCAGCAGGGTATGTGACGTTTTCCTGTCAATCGGCACGTCGGGCGTCGTGGCGCCGGCGTCGAGCTTGCCATACGAGGCGCTGTCAAACCACGCGACTGTCGTGGAGATCAACCCGAAAGAGACCGAACTGACCTACGACGCGACTTTTGTCCTCCGCGGCCCGGCCGGCCAGATACTGCCTGCGCTCGTGGCAAAGATGAAACAGCGGTAGATGGGCGGTTTGGCGTAGAGACACCCTATGCGTCTCGCGGTTACCAGTTTTACACGGGGCGAGCGCACGCGTTCCGGGCGAGCGCAAGGCATCGCCCCTACTGGTACTCAGCTTTCAACACGCCGATGAAGGGCAGGTTGCGATAGACCTCATCGACATCGAGCCCGAAGCCGTAAACGTATTCATTGGGAATCTTAAAACCCACGTAGCGCGGATTGATCGCTACCTTGCGGCGATCTTCTTTATCGAGCAGCACGCACACCTCGAGGCTGGCCGGTTCGCGCGTATTGAGCATGCGCAGCACATAGTCAAGCGTGATGCCGCTATCCACGATGTCCTCGACGAGCAGGACATCGCGACCACGGATATCGGTGTTCAGGTCAAGCACGATGCGCGGAGAACCATTGCTGGAGCGCGCGCCCACGCCGTACGATGATACCGACATAAAGTCGATCTGGTGCGGCAGGTTTAGCTTGCGCATCAGATCGGTGAGAAACACCACGCCACCGCGCAGGATGCAGATCAGGATCAACTGCCGGCCGGCATAGTCCTGATCGATCTGTGCGGCCATTTCGGTGATGCGTCTCTGTAGTTCTTCTTCGGAGATGAGCACATGATCGAGACAGTGTTCATAGCTCAGTGCCGTATTAATCTTCGCCATGCCCTTGAGTTTAGCATCACCCATCGTTTTACAACTTCGCGTTAAGATAGGAGTCATGCAACCGAAATACGATCTCACGTCTGTGCGCGAACAATTCCCCATCGTCAACGAATCGATCTACTTGAATCATGCCGGCATCAGCCCGATCCCGGAGGTCACGCGCCGCGCCGTTGTGGAGGGCGCGCAAGTTCTAGCCGATTTTCACGGTCTTGATAGGGTGTTTGGCGAGTTGTTTGTCAATGCGCGCCGCACTGCGGCGAGTCTGATCAACGCCGCGCCGGAGGAGATTGCCTTCGTGCAGAACACCGCCGAGGGGATGAACCTCGCCGCGCACAGTCTGCCGTTGCAGCCCGGCGATAACGTGCTCACCTGCAACCAGGAGTACCCCGCTGTCGCTTACCCCTTCCTGAACCTGGAGAAACGCCGCGGCATCGAGACGCGCGTGTTACCTGCCGATGGCGGCGGCCTCACTGTTGATTTACTCGAACGCCATGCGGATGCGCGCACGCGCGTGGTCGCGGTCAGCTCGGTCGAGTTCTCCACCGGCTTCCGCACCGACCTGAAGGCGATTGGCGAATGGTGCCATGCCCACAACGTGTGGCACGTGGTAGACGGCATCCAGTCGCTGGGCGCGGAACCGATGGACGTAAAAGCGTGGCACATCGACGCGCTGTCATCGGGCGGCCACAAGTGGATGATGATCCCCGCTGGACAAGGCTTCATGTATATCGACAAGGCTCGGCTCGACGAGTTGAACCCGCCATTCGCCGGCGCATCGAGCGTCGCCAATGCCGGCAACTACCTTGACTACGACCTCACCCCACAGCCCGACATGCGCCGCTACGAGCTGGGCGTTCCGAATCTTCTCGGAATCATGGGGCTGGTCGCCAGCCTGGACTTTCTGCAGTCGCTCGACATCGCGGCCATTGACGCATGGACGCTGCACCTCACTGATATGTTGATCGAAGGCGTCGACCGGCTGGGTTACGAGGCGCTCGTCAACCGCGACCCGGCGCGGCGCTCGGCCATCGTCATCATCCGCATTCCCGGCGACGCGGACAATGTGAAGATCAAAGAGCGCTTGAAGTCAGTCGATGTGAAGTATGCGGTGCGCGGCGGCGGTATCCGATTGGCGCCGCATTGCTACAACAGCGAGGAAGAGATCGCGCGCGTGCTGGAGGCTTTGGGGAAGAACTGAGCGACGCGCATTCCTTGCGAGGGGTGGACTTGCGAGCAACGCTACCACAAGCCCACTCTCGCCAGGTTAGGACTCCACAGTGTGTGTGCGGCGGCTTGCGTTTTGTATTACTTGCGAATTCTGGTAAATGCGATATAGGCGATTACCATGTCGACGAACGCATACACACTCGTCCCAAGAAACACGAAACTGATCAGGCTGAATGACGCGAAGAAGCTGATGGTCAGCAGCATCATGGTGAAGCTCATCAACCCGAGGATGAAATTGCGCAGGATGCGGCGGCGATACTCTTCGATCAGGTTATCGCGATCTTCACTGACATCGTCTCGTTGCTGCACAGTCTGAGCAAGATTGACGATAAAATGTCGCGCCGACTCCTCCGGCCAACCGCGCGCCAAAAGCTCGTGGATCAGTTTTTCATGGCTCACGCCGGCGGCCAACTGCTTCCCAAGTGCGCGGGTGAGCTGCTTGAGCGTGCTCTGCTGCGCCACTGGATCGGGCGACATGGTTTTCTTAAACAGTGTAATTCTTTTAACCTGCCTATTTGCGATTGCGCCACCAACCAATAAAACCTGCTAGAAAGTCGATTATCCCGAAAATGATCGATCCAAAAAAGACGAACGATCCACCGTTATAGGAGCGCACAATGTTGAGCGATGCGACGTATATGGCTATTCCGCCAATCATCCATAGCACACCGCGCACCATGCGTCGTTTATACACCATTATTGCCGCCTGGCGTTTGTCAGTCTCGCTTGGCTCGGCCTGCGTAATTACCTCGACATTCTGTGCCGTTTTGGCGACAAACTGACGCGCAGTAATATCGGGCCATCCGCGCGCAACGAGGATGCCGGCAGCCGACTCCTGACTACTACCCTGCCGCAATTCGTGGGCGACCATGTCCCGCAGTTCCGCCATCGACAATCCCGGTGTTGGTGTCGCGACATTCGTCGCGGTCGTATTGTTCTTCATCTGATCCTTCGGCATGCGCGTGTGTGTGGGGCGCGCCCTAATGCTTCTTGTGGTCACGAAACCAGCCGCTCAGTCCCGCCGCAAAGTCGTGCGCCTCAAACACGATCAACATGACGCCCATCGTGAAATGGTAGAGGCCGTTGGCAACATTCTGCATGCCCAGACCCACGGCGATGATGACCAACCCCAGAATAACACACAACAGTCCGCGCAACATGCACTTGTAGTTGTCTTTTTGCGCACTGCGCTGTTCAAACGCTGTTTCACGCAGAATTTCGCGCCCAGGCAGAAGCCCTATCACGAAACGGCGCGCTGTCTGCTCCGGCCAGCCCCGCTCGATCAGTTGTGTGATGATACTGTCCAGCGCCTGACCGCGTGACAGTTGCGCCGTCACGCGGTCTTTGATTTCCTTCAACGACAACCCCTGATGGGGGATTCGATTTGCCATAGTGTGCTCTAATGCAGACTTCAATGTACTACCAAATCAAAAACACGCAAAACCGTCCCCATCACTGATCACCCTGCGAAGGCCACAGGCGATACAAATCGCAGGGTTGTTTGCTCGCGACATCATCCCTGCGAAGGATATCTGGTAGATTACGCGCCTGAAAGCAACCTTCGCAGGGGATACGTGTTCACCTTTCAAATCTCCAATCTCTAATCTCGCTTCATCCCTTCAACGCCCCCTCAACCATGGCGCGGAAGAACACCGGGCGCGCGAACAGGAACAGGATCACGACCGGCAGAGCGATGAGAATACAGGCTGCCGCCAGCACCTGATACCCGATGACGAACTGGCCGATGAAGTCATACAGGCCAAACATCGCCGTTTTCAACGCATTCTTACTCACCAGCAGATACCCGGCGATAAACTCGTTCCAGACGCCCACAAACGACAAAAGAAATGCAGAGGTCAGCCCGGGCGCAGCCAATGGCGCGACGATTCGAAAGAGCGCCTGTACGGGTGAGCATCCATCAATAAACGACGCTTCCTCCAGTTCCCGTGGAATTGTGTCGAAGAATGCCTTGACAATCCAGATGCTGAACGGCAGGCCGAACCCGACATACACAATAATCAGGAAGATGCGCTCTTCATACCCAGGGAAAGCCTTGCGCAGCGCAACACCAAGCTGATAGAGTGAGATCAGGTTGGTCAGGAGCGGCACGCCGGTAATCGCCAGAATCGCAAGCTGCAGGGCGCGCCTGCCGCGAAAGTTAAAGCGCGAGAGAGCATATCCGGCCATGCCCGCAAACAACGTCACGAGCAAGGATGCCGACACCGCATACAGTAGTGTGTTTGGGATGTAGGTGCTGAACATGCGTCCCTGCATCTCAAAGCCAAAGAGGGCGTCTGGATTAGGCTTGATGTCGATGACCCGGTCATACCCCTCAAGCACAAATCGACAGGCATTGACGTCGAAGTCCCTGGTCTCCGTGTCGCACGGCAGCAGCAACGGTGGTTTGCGCTGAACATCGACCTGGCGCTTAACCGATGTGAGCATCGTCCCCAGGATAGGCAGCGCCATGAAGAGACAGACAATTATGAGAAGGAAGTTGAAAATCCACGGTTGTGCGCCTTTGGCAAACGCATAGTACCTGGCGCTGCGTTTCAGGTAGGCTGGAGATGTAGAAGTTGTTTCCATAATGTGTAAAAACTCACTCAGGCTTAGAACTTATACCCCTCTGAATCGGATCGTGAAATGCGCAAGGCCACAAGAATCAACACCAGATTGACAATCGTCATTAAGACGGACAGCGCGGCAGCGCGACCGAACTCCAACTGGCCAAAGCCCAGTTTGTAAAGCAGGAAACTGAGCACCTCGGTCGCTGAGCCCGGTCCTCCGCTCGTCAGGCTGAAGACCATGCCCACCCCGTTGATGCCTCCCAGGGTCAGGTTGAACATTGCAACGACGAGGGTCGGGATCACAAGTGGGAATGTAATAAATCGAAATGAAGAAATGCCGTTTGCGCCGTCCATCGAAGCGCTTTCCAGCACCTCCTTGGGGACGGTCTGCAGTGCGGCCAGGATAAGCAAAGTGATGAAAGGCACGGCCTTCCATGCCGATGCGAAGATGAGCAGGAACATGGCCGGCGCAGGTGGAAATGGGATCGCTTCGGTTAAGGGAGAAGGCGGTGGGGTTGTCAGCAATGATATCCCATCCGGCGAGCCGAATAACGGGGATGCGAAGAATGGAGAGAGCAGGCCATAATCCGGCACCACGAAGAGCCGAAAAACCAGGCCGGCAATCACGTCGGAGAGCACCCATGGGATGAAAATGACCGTAAGGTAAAAACCCGATAATCGCAGCTTACGGTTCAGGAACAACGCAACGGTGAACGAGACGACCATCGTCAGAAGCGCATACCCCAGCAGGAACATCAGAGTAAGCCAGACGCTGTCGGAAAACGAACTGCTTCCAAATACTTTGTCGAAGTTCTGCACCCCGACAAATTTCATTGTGCCAGCCTGAAAATCCTGAGTGCTTAGAAAGATTGAGTAAAACCCAGGATAGAACTGGACAACGGCGAGCACGAGCAGGCTTGGCAACAATAGCCAGAATGGCAGTGTGCGCGAGAGGAAAGTCTGTCGGATGCGACGGCTGTGCATCCCCGGTTGCGGGCTAGTCACGACTTGAGCAGTTGCAGCCATATCGACCTTAAAAAGAGGGAGAAGCCGGTGCAATCACCAGAGCTTCTCCCTGTTGAATCAGAATGGGTCCACCCACTCCAGGGAGTGTGTGGACGTAGGGTTAATACTACTGATTGGCCTTATTATATTCAGTCTCGGCCTTGGTCAACACGGTGGCGATATCAGACTTTACGTCGCCCTTAATGATGTCGTAAATCGCTTTGGTCACGATGTTGGCTGCATCAGCAGTATTCGTGAGTGAACCGTACCATGTCGTGCACAAACCAGCTGTTGCTGCAATACCTTGCTTGTAGAAAGGTGTGGCGAACAGCGGGTCATTGGCGGTTGCGCTTGAAGTTGGGATACCACCGCCCGGGCCGAACACGTACTCAGCGTTCTGCTTCGGGTCCATCAGCCAGTTAATGTACGCTTGTGCGCCTTCGAGGTTCTTGGCGCCTTTGGGGATAACCAATGTGCCATAATCGGTGCCGCAACCAGAAGTCTTACCAGGACCGGCGGGGAATGAGGCCAGTTTTACTTCGCCGGCATTGATCGCGTCGATCATGTCCTTCGAGGACTTGGTTTCGTACTTTGTGCCCTTGGGCGATGTCAACGGGTTGACGTAGCGGTAACCAAACAGACCGGTCGGGAAGGCCGCGGCGGAAGCATCCTTGAACGACTCTTCCTCCTGGAACTTGCCGGCAAATACGGTTTCGGGGTTATAGCCCTTTACTGCAACATCGCGCATAAACGTCAGCGCAGCAATGTTCTCGGGCGTGTTGAGCGTCATCTTGCCCTTTCCATCGTCAAACTTGCCGCCGAATGAGGCGACTGCGGTATAGAAATAGCGGCCCACGGCGTTGCCGCCAAAGTCGGTGCTGCCGAAATAGGTCAAGACCGAAACTTTCTTGGCTTTGAGATCAGCCGCCACCTTCATAAGATCGTCAGTCGTCTTGGGAAACCCATTGGGGAAGTAATCGGCCCAATAGTAAACCAGGATTGGGGAGCTGACGGTGGGCACGCAGTAAATCTTGCCATCAGGGCCAGTGCAGGCCGCGATTGCGTTCGGTTCGATGGTGGAGAACCACGGCTGCGCCTTGATCCAGTCGGTAATATCCGCTGCCGTGCCATTCTTGTATAGGATTGACAATGCGCCAGACGAAGACGTCATGACATCGGGAACCTCGCCGCCACCCTGCACGGCCTGCACGAGCAGGTTCAACATCTTATCAAATGCTTGCGGCTGATTTACCAGGGTGAACTTGCCGACCATGTCGGTGTTGAACAGCGGCAGGGTCTTGCGGAGCCACGCAGCGCTGTCACGTTCATCGTACTTGGGATCAGTGTTCTTTTCGTCAAACTGAAACCAGACCGTGACTGGCTTGGCCGCAGCAGCAGGTTTGTCTGTCGGCTTAGGGGCGTCAGTGGGCTTTGGGGCGTCAGTGGGCTTTGGGGCGTCAGTGGGCTTTGGGGCGTCAGTGGGCTTTGGGG
>Ga0118677_10002534_pt1 | contig 36619 bp, 32 predicted proteins | sample AliMusrvi5mmetaG_FD_86154 | JGI IMG/M metagenome (GOLD analysis project Ga0118677, IMG submission 86154)
GGTCTCTGCTTTAACCTGTGGCGCTGTTTTCTTCGGACGTTCCGTCCCGCAGATCCAGGGTGTGCCATCAGAGTCGGGTAATTCGCCGAACCAGGCAACTGCATAGTTTTCATAGATGCCGATACCGATCGCATTCCATTTCTTTCCCTGCCATTTCCCGGTGTTCATAAGGAAACTGTTGAAATAGTCGATGGACTTCCAGAATGCTATGATGCTGTCGATCACCGCTTCACTGTTTTCCCAGTAAACGATCTCAAAGCCCTTGCCTTTGTAGTTGGTCAGTTCCCTGGGTTTATCCCATACCGAATTGTTCTTCTTTTCGTCCCGCGGGTAGCAAAATGGTTTCCAGCTCCCTTTGTCAGACCATGAATGAAAATTACAGGGTTCCTGGTCGGGGTGGTTCAGAAAGAGGTCTTTTACATGCGAAGAAGCCACAAAACAGAGCGATTTTGACAGGGGAATTGAAGGAAGGTCATACCGCCGCCGGTAGTCATTGATCATCTTGTAAAGTTTGTACTCCATCGGGGAGATGCAGTAAGAGTCTGGTATTTCTTTCACCATGACCTGGCCGAAGGAGCCCAGGAAGGCTGTGCAAAAGATGAGGAACAGGCAGATTTTCTTCATGGTCATCAGTTTTACATTTTGGGTGGGATCTTCTGGTCTGGTGATAAAAGTATGTTTTTCTCAAAATCACGGATCCGTGCATAGAAGCCAAGCCCGCCTCTGCTGTTCACGGTCTTTATGAGCAGTTTGTTCCATCCCGATCTCACCCTGATGCGGATTTCCGCCTGGTCCGGACTTGCGATCCTTTCACCATCGAAACGATACAGTTCCCGGTTGTTGAAAAGCACCTTCATCCCGCAGGACGAGCCAACAAGGAGAGCCACCTCTTTATCTTCCTTTGAATAGAGATAGGTCACCGCGTAGGCAACTGAATTTTCATGAGGCGTGATAATCCTTGCAAGGTCCATAAAGCCGTTACCCTGCACAAGGTATTTATTCCAGTGTACAAATTTATTCCGTTTGCCCATTGTGGCAGCTTTCAGGTTCACAGCGGATTCAGGAGGAAAAACAGAGTCGATCCCCCTTTTGTCCAGCACCCTGGCACCGGTATTCTCAAAAGGCCCTATGACAAACCATTCAGGGATGAAAGTCCGCTCCGGTTCTATCCCGAACCCGTCAAAACCAGCTTTATAACCTGATGAGAGTTCATTCTTACCTTCAACAACGAACTTCAGCTGGACCTTGAGTCCGGCAGCTGTCGAAAGCGGAATGGAGATCTTTCCCCCCGGACGAATTGTACGCGAATAGCCACTGATGCCGGCAACCCTTTTCTCTCCCTGGTAAATTCCGATATTACCGTAATCCGGACCTTGTGTGTAGTATAGATTTATTGAATAGGTTGCTTCTTTCTGAGCGGGGAGTGTCACTGAGAAAATATCCTTCTCACTGCAGTTGATCAGTAGTTGCTTTGAACCACTCCATTCACAGCCGTAATCCGACATATCCATTGTCAGAGAGGGGATGGCACCCAGGCTGAAATTCATCTTCTCAGCTTCTAGGATAGTGCCCGGTAACCCTGTACGCAAAGGGATACGCTGGCCTGACCGGGAGACAAAAGGCAAGTTATTGTGCGGATCAATCTGATACCAGTAAATCGTACTTGAGTAATCGGCAACAACCTGGTTGTTTGGTCCGTGCTCAATGGTGAATTTTATAGATTTCTTGAATGGGATGGGGTCATTGATATTGAAACGGTAGGCTGCGATCCTGCCCAGCGAGTCGTCTTTCATGATCAGACCGTTATAAGGGCCGATGAATTCACCCCTGTTGAAGTTATCACCCCCGGAAAAGAAATCCTCGGTTCCTGTGCCGTAAAGCGAAGGATTCTTCTCCCCGTCGATATAGATCTTCTCATCCCCGTCAAGGAAAGTGAATTTACCGTCAAAGGACTGGATATTGAGGTTTACCCCAACAATATGCCCCTTTCCCTTAACCCTTAAGATCGTGTAGCTGGAGTCATAATCCGTCCGGACATTCCTGTTCCACCAGGCATGGAAATAGGCAACATCCCTGCCGAGATAACCGTCCATTTTAAGGTAATTCACCTGGTAACCGAAAGTTGGTATCTCCTGTCCGGTTTCATTGATGATCTCGATCTTTGCCGACTTTTCAAAAGGCATAGGAAAGAAACAGGTGAACCCACCGCCAGCCATGGAAAGGTAGGCGGTATTATATTGTTTATAGGAAAAACCATTTCCGAAAAAATCGCCTAATGGAACCTCTACTGAAGGATCCTTTTCTTCATCCCAGTACATCCGGATCAGGATCCTGCGAAGGTAGTAGGGATCGTTTGATTTGACCCGGAACCATATACGCGTTATAACTCCCGGCCCTGAAACATCGAGGATGGTGGCTTTTTTGCCGGCAGGGATCAGAATCATATCATTATCACCGCCGGATGTATCATGGCTGGTGACCTGCATCATCTTGCCGGGTTTAAGATAAGGGAGGTAGCCCGGTGAGATCAGCTTTTCAAAATCAGCACGGTTTGAAGGATCACACCCGCTTACAAGGAAAAGAAGTAATGAAATGGCTGCAAGGAAGAAAAAATATCTTGTTTTCATTAGAAATCAGGTTACTGTGGATGCTGAGAAAACGGGTGCAAAATTACATTCTTATCGGCTTCATCTGGTATTTTCCTCAATTAATATTTTTGCAAGGATGGAATCCCAGATATAATTTGGTGGAGAGTTGAGCACTTCATTATCGGGACTGTAGGATTCCCAGTAGTTATGATTTTTCGACAGTTGTATCTCTGCGCAGGTGACCATCTTTTCTGCAAGCTGTGATGCCAGATCCTTGTATCCATAGTTTTTCAAACCGTCATAGACCATATAATCCCAGAGCATCCATACTGAGCCATTCCATTTGCAGCAATAGTCAACATAAGGGCTGTACCATGGATCCCGGGCAGAAAGACTGGGGATGCCATACCTTCGCCAGAACCGTGTGGTGTCAGTAAGGCTTCTTATTAATGGCGCCAGACGCTCCTGCGGAACGGCTTCTGCCCAGAGGGCCAGGAAACCGATGATCTCCTGCCGCTTCAGGTCGCGGGTCATAAAAGTAAAGGAATGGTCTTTCTTATTGACAGGGTAATAAAACCCGGTCGTCTCATCCCACATCGTTTCATTCACCAGCCGGGTGGTCTGATCGGCTTTTTTCAGCCAGGCAGCCGCTTCACCATCTTTCCCGAGCTCTTTTGCCATCTTTGAGAGACAACGTTCCTCTTTGATGACCATAAGGGTCAGATCAAGGCACTCCAGTTCATCCGAGATGTCCTCTTTGTCAATATCCAGGTAACGTTCGGCAGAGACCTGGAAAACGGCGTTGTACCAATCGCGCACATTTTCAATGATCCCGTTGGGGCCCCATTCGAACAGACCATCATGATCCTGGTCGCGGTTCGTGATCAGCCAGTCAACATATTTTGATCCGGAAACATAGGCATCTTTCAGGAATTGCCGGTCCTTGCTTACCTGGAAAACCTCCCAGTTGATCCAGCTGAAGAAAGGGGCGGAGGTTGTCGGCATGTTCTTTTGCGGATAATCCTGTTTCCCGCGTGGTCCGTGGCGGTATGCAATGAAACCGTTGCTGTCCTGTTGCTCCATATAAACACGCTGCGACCCCTCGGCCGATTGTGGATCCAGATAGGCATAGGCCATCATGCTCAGTGACTCATGCAGCACTTGGTGCCCGTGACCCCAGCCCCAGACGGGGTTTCTTGAAAAGGAATAGAAATTGTACTTCGTTTTCCCTGACGCCGGGTACATACAGCCACGAGCCAGGTTCAGGGCCCCCAGGTAAACCAGTTTGTCCGATCCCTTTTTGAAATCGATACGTGGAATCCGGGCATACAGCATCAGGTTATCATCAAACCAGGTTTTAAGTATGGCCGTTTTTAATGTGCCGGTTTCTTTCATCAACAAGCCGATGTTCTCATCTTGCGCCTGACAGCCACGGAAATATCTGAAATCAGTAGTCTCTCCGGGTCTCAATCGTTTCTTCAGGTGAAGAGATATAAACTGAACAAAACCAGAATCTTTGCGATTCAAAGAATCAACCCTTGTTGTTGAATAATAGTCGGTCTTTACCAGATTGTAAAGGTCCTGCATATCCCCCTGGTAACCGCCGTATGAATAAACGTTTCCGGTCGCTGTAAAGAAATCACGGAACCTTACCGGGTAACCGTTTTCTGTTTTCAGACTGCTGATGAGTCGATAGGGGTTCTCATAATGTTGCGTGACATAACCGGAATTTGCAGTATCGTATCTGACGATCTCAAGGGAGTCCTTCCCGGTTTCCAGAACAGGATACACCGCGATCTCATGCGGGACCTGACTTGTATTGCGCACCTCCATATCCACCAGGGCAATGGTTGAACTGTATACGAAGAAGGTCTCTTTCACATGGATCCCGCGGAAAGGTTCATATTCCATCACCATCATGTCGGGAAAAGAATAGTTGACAACCGGTTTCTGAAAGAATTCACCGATATGGTCAACCACTACCTCGTCAATCTTCCAGATGCAGAAAAACGAACCTGCATGGTCGGAAGTATAGGTGACAGTCCTGCAATCGGAATAGTAATCCATCTTGTAGGCCTTATCCCCATAAAGTCTTGACCGTGACATAGCCGCCGCATAAGTCGTATAAAGCGGGTCACCGGCACCGGCATGAATCCGAAGGTACTTATCCACCGTCGTCAGCTGCTGAGCCCCTAAAAAACAAGGCACCAGCAACATCACAAAAACCAACCATCTCCATTCTCTCATCCCTTTTAACTTTGTCGTTTGTAGTTCGTAATTCGTAATTTGTCGTTTGTAGTTAATTACTGCCCCAAAACGATCTTCACCGTCCTTGTCACATACTTTCCCAACCCTGCTTCAAATTCAACATCAAGGTGCAGATAATCACCATCTTTTCTGATAATCGTTGCATTTTCAACAGCCACAGGCTCCTGTTTATGCAGGTAAACAGTTAATTCGCCATGGGAAGCCGGCTTGTTTTCCAGTTCGATCTCATAGGTATTCCTTTCAAACTTCGTGGAGAGGATCCTCATGCCCTCTGCCGGATCCCCGGGTTTTGGGTCAGTTGTTACCGGGATGACCTGGATTCCCTTGTCGTACCAGATCTCGAGGTTTTGGTCTGACCAAAGAGGAGGATTCACGATCAAAGTGGTCGACTGCTTCCCGGTAATGGTGGTAAACTGGATCGGTTCGCCATTCATGGTTACCCTTGTAAAGACTGTTCCGGATGGAAAGGAGGGAAGGAAATCAAGTGTCAGGGGGGTGCTGCCGGTTTTTCGGATCTGCCATGAATATTTCTGCGAGTCGCGTTTCATCTTCAGCTCCAGGATATCTTTACCTGCATGAATGCCCTCAACCGCAAGAGAATCCCAATCGGCCGGAAGGTGCGGAGCGAGTCCGATCCTTTGATCCGGTACGTTGACGTTCAACCCAAGCATGCCTTCTATGGCAGGTTGCAGCACCATGGTCTCAGACCAGCACTGGTGGGCACAGACGCCGGAGGGCTTATATTGTGACCCGTTCAGTACCTCCTGAACGAAACCCTGTCCCCATGACCGGTAACCCCTTAGGTTATTCATCAGGTGAAAGTATCCCTGCACATCATTCCCGTAAGCATATTCTGCCAATGAAGCCCATCCGGTAAAAAGTGGCCAAACACTGCCGTAATGATAGCCTTCCGGTTTGAAGAGGGGACTGTCGTCACGGATGATGCGCGTTCCCCAGTTTGTTGAAAAAGCATTGGATGCATACTGCTTTAAAACGAACCTGGCATTTTCCTTGTCGAACAGCTTAAACCCGGCTGGAACGGCTGGCAAAATAGTGGGCTCCGTCCTGAAACTCCGGTCCTTATTCATACCGTAGGAATAGAAATGCTTCTCACTGTTCCAGAACCTCCAGTTGATAATCTGGCGGACCGTTTTCGACTCCTCTGCATAATAATCCGCATCCGGAAGTTTCAGAGCTGCTGCCATCACGGCAGCTTCGGAAAGTGCTGCACTCCAGCAGCCCTGCAGGTAGAGCGTTGCATGAGAACCATAGAGTTCACCGCCTTCCACCCATCCATGGCCAACGCCGGTGTTCTCGATTAGATGGTCCCTGTCAGTATCGGTGGAGAAACAGAAATCAATGGCTTTTTTTATGAAGGGCCAGTTGCTGCGCAGGAATGACGTGTCGTTCGTTGCCCTGAAATACCTGCCCGCAAGCTGAATATACAGAGGTGTGGCATCAGCTGCATCATAATGGATCACGCCGGATGTGGTGGCTTCATGAACGATCTTCCCCGAAAGGTCCTGGAATTTGCGGTAAAATTCAAGTTCTGACTTAACACCTTCAAAGTTGCCGGTCTCAAGAAAAGCAAACCCGCTCCATTCACCGTCACGTCCGAAATACCAGCTGTATCCAGGTCTTCCGTTAACGGCATGGCCGCCATCCCATCCATGGGCTGTTGTTGAATAACCGGCCACAAGGGAGGTCCCCATGCCAGGGGTCCTCACAAAAAAACGGTTGGCAGCAAGAAGCGCCCAGCGGTAGCCGGTGTTGAAATCCTTTTCCGGACCCGTAATGGTCAGCTGATCCCGGAGTACTTCCCTGCAATGCCGTGCGGCATTTTCATAAACTTCATGTGGGTCTCTCATCGCTCTGAAGAATCCGGCCCTGGCGGAGTCGAGCCCCTCATTGGTGGCGCAGTAAACAACATTCAGAACATCTTTCGTACCGAGTTCGTATCGGGAGAGACCGGAAACCATAAAAACAGAAGTATCGGTGCCGTAAAATTCTTTTCGAACCGGATCGTATTTGATTGAACCGAATCTTCCGGATAAAGCCTGTTTTGCTTCCCTGTCCGCCCCGAGGATCAGGGCATTTTTTCCGTTTGCCTGGTAAATTGTAAATTGCTGAAGAGGCTGGAAAAACGAGTAACAGAGCGAACCCGAAACTTTCTCTGAATAGGGCCACATCAGGCGCATGTTTGACCGGAAGCGGATGATCATCTCTGCCGGGGAAGCGCCTTTATATTCATAGTGGATGACGCCTGCCGGTTCCTTCGGATCATTAACAATGATCTCCTTCAGATCCCAGTTAGGAAAATGGTAATTCCTGATAAAACACTCAGGCCTTATCTCCACCTGCGGCTGTCCATCCCTGAGCCAGAAAATGCTGTCCTTGTCTGAAAACCTGATTCCTGCTTCATAGTCCCTGAATGCCATGAAGGGATGTGCCCAAATCTCTTCAATTCCGCCATTTTCGCTTCCCATGGTGAGCATCCGTTCACCGGCAACATCCCAGAAATTGTCAGTAGCTCGTGGTCTGACAAGACTTAACGGATCGGCATCGGTTATCCAGGGTCTTTTGTCGGCAGGAAGGAATTGTTTTTCCTTTGATTCCGGTACAGGTGCCTGCAAAATACAGGGTGTGGCGTAATTCCAGTAATGTGTCTCTGCCTGCATCTTTTCGCCGGAGAGGTAACGGATGATATTCCCGGTAAAACGGTCCAGGTGGGCCCTGTTCCTGTTGGCTGCAGAAAACCACATATAGGCGCCGGCTGCGATCACTTTCCCTTTTCCGGAATTGTACTCCAATACCAGTTTTGAATTTTCCCTCAGGAAGATATAATCCCAGTCGACCCCCACAACCTTGCCGTTTGCGGGTTTTGAATCCCCGAAATAGCCGGTGATGCGGGCTGCGGTATCCGCTACGGGCATCATAATGTAAGCGCCCCCTTGCATATCTTCAAAGATCGGATGGTCGTAACAGGCATGATACCCGAGTTTTCTTCCGTATCCATCATCCACAGTTATCTTCAGGCTGTCTTTCGGAACTTCAGTTTCCAGTCCGAGAACAACAAGGTATTTGAAAGCATCCATGGTCAGGAATAGTTTCCCCCCGGAATTCAGGTAATCACGAAAAGCCTTTATCACCTTCTTATCCTTCGCCACTTCAGGCAATGCATCATTGATGGAATGGATCCAGATGATACTGAAACTGCCCAGCATACCCGGCTTTTTCCTGATAGCCTCAAACGTCAGCGCGGAAGGAGAGAGGTCAGGCTGTTTTTTAAGAAAGTGGAAAGCGGCATCTCCTTCAGGGGAAGGGGATTGCTCATTTCCATCTCCAATAAATCCGATCCGGATGAGATGTTCCGATTTTTCTTTCGGGACAGATTTTGAAAGGACCAGCGCGTGGGTCCGGGTACTCTGGCCTTTTAACGCCTGTGCGGAAGCCTGCCTGTTCAAAAGAAGGGCATAACTCAAAGACAGGATGATCAAAAAGAACCTTGTTCCAGGTCTCATAGCATGTTCATGATGTCACGGATCGAATCAACAACCGGCCTGCCGGAGGAGAGAAGACGTTCCTGAGACTGGTGGCCGTTCGGTACAAGAACACAATCAATGCCGAGCTCTTCAGCAACAGCCGCATCATGCAGCGTATCGCCGATGAAAAGATAGTCTTCTTTTGGTTGCTTCAGAGCGGAAAGCAGGCGTTTTCCCACTTCTGTCTTCCCGTGGGCGTAATGATCATCAAGCCCGTAGACTTTCGAGAAATAGGGAGAGACCCCCATTTCCACAGTCTCTTTCCTGAGCTCGTTCTGCTCGCGTGCAGAAAGAATGGACTGGCGGTATCCTTTTTTATGCAGCATTTCCAGAACATCCAGCACCTCCTTGTGAAGGCTGGCCTCTTTCTGCCGCTCATTGTACAGATCCATGAATTCCATGCCGACCTTTTCAAAGGGATCCTTCGAAAAATCAAAGCCCAGTTTTTCATAATAATCCTTCACGGGAAAATCGAATATGGCCCGGTAATACTCAAGTGTGGCGAGGGGCAGGCTGTAACCGGCAAGCATTCCGTTCATCACATCCACGCAAAGCCATGCATCGTTCAGCAAGGTGCCATTCCAGTCCCAGATAATATGGTTGTATTTTTTATTTTCGTTCAGCATGTTTAAATACTTTAATCTCAGATAAAGCGTTTCATTCTTATTTAGACTATTTCTTATCTTTGTAAGGTAATACCGTTCAAAATTAATTAATTTTCAGTCCCATGCCTGACTTTAACGCATACTTAGGTCCCCTGGAAGAACTGAAAAACTGTACCATCTGTCCAAGGAACTGTCATGTCAACCGCAATTCCCCCAACCTTGGATACTGCAGAAGCGACGCGGAGTTCAACATCTCATCGATCTGCATCCACAGGGGAGAAGAACCGGCAGTGAACGGAAAAAACGGGATCTGCAACATTTTCTTCATGCATTGCAACCTTCAGTGCATGTATTGCCAGAATTACCAGATCAGTGATAACCGGATATCTCCGGATACCATTCTAACCCTTGAGGAGGTTATCAGCCAGGTAACTGCGATCCTTGACCAGGGGATCGACAGGGTAGGCTTTGTTTCTCCCTCTCACTATATTCCCCATGTAAAAGTCATCATCGCGGTTCTTCGTTCGCTTGGCTATAATCCGGTGTTTGTCTTCAACACAAATTCCTACGACAAACCCGAAGCAATCCGCTCAATGGAAGGGCTGATTGACATCTATCTGCCTGACCTGAAGTACCTTGAACCCGAACTGGCCAGGAATTATTCGGATGCACCGGATTATCCGGAGATCGCGATGGCATCCATAAAAGAGATGTTCCGGCAGAAAGGATCGGCTCTTCATTTCAATAAAGAGGGAGCTGCCATGTCAGGCATCATTATCCGTCACCTGGTCCTACCAGGTCATAGCGATAACAGCTTCAAGGTACTGCAGTTCATTGCGGAAGAGCTTTCCCCCAGACTTCATGTCTCTCTGATGTCACAATATTATCCTACTCCCCAGGTCAGCTGCCATCCAAAGCTCCATAAGCCGATCAGCGCCGAAGAGTATGCCTCAGCAGTTGAGGAGATGGATCGCCTTGGCCTTCACAATGGCTGGGTGCAGGAAATGGAGAGTTCCGCCCATTATAATCCTGACTTCGAAAAAGATCACCCTTTCGAATAATTTTATAATTTTGTGAGGTTCATATTTACATCCATCCGGCTGCACATTTTCTATGCTCAGCCCTAAACCTCAAACTCATCCAATGAAAAAATCATTTGTTCTGTTGATCAGCCTCGTGCTTATCTTTTCCTTTGCCGGTAAAGCCCAGGAAGAGAAAAAAGAAGCAAAAAAGGCTGACTCCGGCTACACCTTTACCATGGTAAAGCAACTGCCTGTAACTTCCGTAAAGAACCAGCACCGCTCAGGCACCTGCTGGAGCTACTCTGCTATCGCCTTCCTCGAATCCGAATTACTTAGAATGGGCAAGGATACCTTCGATCTTTCGGAGATGTTCTGCGTAAGGCATGCCTATTCCGACAAAGCCACCCTTTATGTAAGGTTCTATGGCAAGCACAATTTTGGCGGCGGCGGCGCTGCACATGATGTAACAAATGTTCTTCGTGATTATGGGATGGTGCCTAATGAGGTATATTCAGGCAATGTGATCGGGGAGGACAAGCCCGTTCATGGCGAGATGGATGCTGTACTCCAGGCTGATGTTGATGCCGTTGTAAAAAATAACAACAAGAAACTTACCCCCGTATGGCATAAGGGATTTGACGGACTGCTGGATGCTTACCTCGGAACAGTTCCTGAAAAATTCAACTACAAGGGAAAAGAATACACCCCGAAAAGCTTTGCAGACATGCTCGGGCTCAACCCGGATGATTATGTTGAGATAACATCCTATAATCACCATCCGTTCTGGTCGAAGTTCATCCTCGAGGTTCCCGATAACTGGATCATGGACAAGGTGAACAATGTTCCCATGGAAGACTTGATGCGTATCATTGATAACTCAGTGAATGAAGGATATACCGTTGTATGGGGTGCAGATGTCAGCGAAAAAGGGTTCTCATGGAAAAACGGCATTGCTGTCGTTCCTGACAAGAATGCTCCGGAAATGGCCGGACTCGAGCGTGCAAAATGGGAGAAGATGAGTGATGCCGATAAAGATAAACTCATTACCAAATTCGACAGGGTTATGCCCGAGAAGAAGATCACCCAGGAGATGCGCCAGCAGGAGTTCGATAACTGGCAGACCACCGATGACCATGGAATGCTGATCACCGGCATCGCAAAAGATCAGAACGGGGATGTCTTTTATCTTGTAAAGAACTCCTGGGGAACAGACGGAAGCCCTTACAAAGGCTATTTCTACGCATCCACACCCTATGTCCAGCTGAAAACCATGGATATTATGGTTCATAAGAACGCGATCCCTAAGGATATTCGGAAGAAATTAGGACTTTAGGCAGAAGATAGATGGCAGATGTCAGATGCCTGAAAAAATGCTAATTAATAAATGATCGGGATGGGAGATGAAAATCTTCCATCTCTTTTTTTATCCGCCTTCTGCCCTCAGACTTCTACCTCCATTTCCCGGAAACGGTACTACCCTTCATCGCGCGTCCGAGCAATTCAAGGTACTCTTCACGGGGGATGTGTTCTGCTCCGAAACGTTTGAGATGCATGGTCTCGACCTGGGAGTCGATGAAGAGGAACTCCCATTCCTTTGCCTTTGTGACAAGGGCATTCAGGGCGATCTTGGATGCGTCAGGCATGATGTGGAACATGGATTCCCCGAAGAAGGCTTTTCCGATGGAGACGCCATAAAGCCCACCGACGAGTTTGCCCTCATAATAGGTCTCCACACTGTGCGCAAACCCGGCTTTATGCAGGCGGATGTATGCTTTCCGCATTTCCGGCGTGATCCAGGTACCGGACTCGTCTTTCCGGCCGATCTTTGAACAGAGGTTGATCACCTTTGAGAAAGCATGATCAAACCGTACCTGGAAAAGCTCCTTCTTAATGGTCCTGCGGAGACTTTCCGTTATTTTGAATTTTTCCGGCAGCAGGATAAAACGCGGATCGGGCGACCACCAGAGGATGAGTTCGTCCTCATTGAACCAGGGGAAAATACCATGCGCATAGCCTGCTAGCAGACGCGCTTCACTGAGGTCCCCGCCAACGGCAAGCAACCCGTCCTTCTCGGCATAGGAGACGTCGGGAAACTGAATCTTTTTGGGTAACTGAAAAACAGGCATGCTTACAATCGGTCAAGACTTACCCTTATACGGTCACAGGCCTCAGAAAGTTCGGAGAAAGTAATCGTAAGGGGAGGAGCTATCCGGAAGGTGGCGGGACTGAATAGAAACCAGTCGATTATGACACCGTTTTCCAGGCAGTATTTGGTAAGGAGGGAACGGAGTTCAGCGTCGACGACCTCAATCCCCAGGATCAGACCTTTTCTCCGGATCCCTTTTATCATCGGGTGTCCTGACATGCGCTCCTCAATATACCTTCCTTTTTCCTCAGCGGTCTCAATGAGGTCCGAATCCCTGAGTACGCGCAATCCGGCCAGGGCGGCCGCACAGGATACCGGGTGACCACCAAAGGTTGTGATATGTCCGAGTTCAGGATTAAATGTGAGTGAATCCATGATCTCCCTGGAGGCGATGAAAGCACCGATGGGCATTCCGCCGCCCATGGCTTTTGCCAGGACCAGGATATCGGGTATAAATTCATAATGACTAAAACTAAACCACTTCCCGGTGCGGCCGAATCCCATCTGAACGTCATCCAACACCAGGAGTGCGCCTTTTTCAGAGCAGCGTTCCCTAAGCTTTTTAAGGAAATCCCCTTCAGGCAAAACAACACCGCCTTCGGCCTGTATCGACTCAACCACCACGCAGGCGGTCCGTTCCGAAATATTTTCAAGATCACCGGTGTTATTGAACCGGAGGAACCGGATATCCGGGATCAGCGGACGGAAAGCGCTCTTCAGGGCTTCATTGCCCAGAATGCTCAATGCCCCCTGTGTGCTCCCGTGGTAGGCATTTTCAAAGGCGATGATCTCCGTGCGGCCAGTAAACCGTTTGGCCAGTTTCATGGCTCCCTCGATGGCTTCACTGCCCGAATTGACCAGGTAAACCGCATCAAGGTTTTCAGGCAGCAGGGCAGAAAGCTCTGTAGCAAGATGAACCTGGGGCGACTGTATGAATTCCCCGTAAACATTCAGGTGAAGATATTTATCCAGTTGTTCCTGTATCGCGCTGATCACGGCCGGGTGGCGGTGACCGATATTGCTGACGCTGATCCCTGAAACAAGGTCAAAATAGCGTTTCCCCGATACATCCGTGATATAAACCCCTTCCGCTGAGGCAACCTCCAGTCCCATCGGCTGATAGGAGGGGAGCCCCAGATGGCGAAAGAATAATTCCCTGTCTGTCATTGGTGTCCTTACTTTTCGGCGAAGTTACTAAATCCTTCGCGCCCGCAAAAGCACGCGTCGGAGACGCGCGCTTTTTCTGCACTTCGCAGATTGCACTTTACACTTGATTAGCACGCGTCGGGGACGCGCGCTATTTCTGCACTTCGCAGATTGCACTTTACACTTGATTAGCGCGCGTCTCCGACGCGTGCTTCATTGTAACGGAAATTGATTATTTTCGCTATTCGATTATCACAAAACCCAATCGAAATCCCACAAAATGAAAGACAAGGTCATCATCATCACCGGCGCCTCCTCGGGCATCGGAAAAGCCCTGGCAGCCGAGTGCGGCAGGAGAGGAGCAAAGCTCGTTCTGGGTGCCCGGAATATTGAGAAACTGGATGACATTTCGGCCCTACTCGCTGAAAGTGGTGTTGAGACACTGACGGTAAAAACGGATGTCACCGTTGAAGCCGACTGCCGTGAACTTATCAAAAAAACCATTGAAAGATTCGGCCGCATTGACATTCTGATCAACAACGCAGGTATCTCAATGCGGGCCCTGTTTGAGGATGTTGAGCTTGACGTGATCCGGAAATTGATGGATACCAACTTCTGGGGTACTGTCTATTGCACGAAGTTCGCCCTGCCATACCTGCTCAAGGCCAAAGGATCCCTGGTCGGCATCTCCTCCATCGCCGGCTATAAAGGTCTCCCCGGCAGAACAGGCTACTCCTCCTCAAAGTTCGCCATGCAGGGACTCCTCGAAGTGATCCGCATCGAGAACATGAAGAAAGGACTGCATGTACTCATCGCTGCCCCGGGGTTCACCACCTCAAACATCCGCAATGTCGCACTCGCCAAAGACGGCAGCCAACAGGGAGAGACCCCCCTGAAGGAGGATCAGCTGATGTCAGCCGAGACCGTCGCTTCTAAAGTCGCCGACGCCATCGAAAAACGCAGGCGCACCCTCGTCCTCACCATGATGGGAAAAATGACCGTACTCCTCAATAAATTCCTCCCTTCCTGGATGGATGGCATGGTTTATAATCATATGGCGAAGGAATTGGATTCACCGTTTAAGTAGATATCCAGATATCCACAATAGCGCGCGTCTCCGACGCGTGCTGCTAATCCAAAATTGCGCGCGTCTCCGACGCGTGCTGCTAATCCAAAATTGCGCGCGTCTCTGACGCGTGCTTGTAATCTTACTAGCAACGCAAGTTATTCACCATTTTTTATATTGAAATTCAAACACTTATCGTAATATTCAAACTTGTAACTAAAAATAATAGTTGACAAACTAGATTTTATAGTTATATTTGTTGAAAAATTGTCGTGCATGAAAAAGATCACGGTTAAGGAGGAGGAGATCATGAATTTTTTCTGGGAGAAGGGGGAGCTTTTCGTCAAACAGATCCTGGAGTTCTACAATGAACCCAGGCCGCATTATAATACCGTGTCGACCATGGTAAGGGCGCTGGAAGAAAAAGGCTACCTCGGCTACCGGCCCTTTGGAAATACATATCAATACTATCCCATTATCTCGAAGGATGAATACAACCGGAAAAACCTTCGGACGATGATAAGGCAGTATTTCGGGAATTCCTTTAAAAGTGTGGTTTCCACGCTGATCGAAGAAGAGGACCTCTCCATCGAGGAGCTCAGGGAACTTATCCATGAAATTGAAAATAAACGTAAAACCCGTAAATAATGGAAACGTTCATTCTTTACACACTAAAGGTCTCGTTTTGTCTTTCGGCTGCCTATATCCTTTATTTCCTGCTGATCCGGAGGGAGACCTTCCATAACCTGAAACGATTTGTCCTGCTGGGCATCATAATAATCTCACTTATCCTGCCGCTTGTCAGAATAACTCTCGCCCCATCCGTGGTAAGCCTTCCGGTTCAGAAGCTGGAAACAACCTTTCTTAAGGATACGCCGGCTACCCTTACCATACTTAAGCCTGTCGGGACCAGTGTGCAGAAGGAGAGAAGCCATCCGTTTAACATCCTGATGCTGATCTACCTGCTGGGTGCCTCCGTCCAGGTCATCCTTGTTGCAGGCTCTGTTCTAAGAATCATTTATATTCTGGGACGTTCATACAAAACCGAATACCTTGGATCAACTGTCTTCGTCTACCCCGGGACAATCGTTCCATTCTGTTTCGGCAGGAGGATCCTCATCTCAGAGAAAGACCTCAGGGAACACGGCAGGGAGGTAATCCTGCATGAGCAGACCCACCGTGTCAAAGGCCACAGCCTTGACCTGTTCATTTCTGAACTATTCCTTATCCTGACCTGGTACAACCCGGTTTCATGGCTCATCCGCCATGAGCTGAAACAGAACCATGAATTTGAAGCCGATAGGAATGTCATCCGCCAGGGCATCGATGAATCGGATTATCAGCTGCTGCTTCTGAAGGCCGCAGCGGGTGAAACCCGTTTCTATCTTGCGAACCGCTTCAACCAAAGCAGTATAAAAACAAGGATCGCCATGATGAACAAGGAACGCTCAGGAAAGATGAGCATTCTGAAGCTCTTGTTCTTCCTCCCGCTGATTGCACTGATGGTGCAGGTCTTTGCTCAAAACGGGATACTGCCTTCTGGTCCGGCCCCTAAAGCAAAGCAAGCTGCCGGTTACCTCGAACTGACACCTTCACAACTCGAAATGATCGGCTTCAACTGGAACCGGGAAGGTTTGTTTTATAAGAACAGGCTCATTAGCCGCAGTGAAAAAAGCATCCTTTGCATGTACTTTACCGACGAGATGTACAGTGCAAGCGTCATGCTTCAGAACGGAGATGTCAAAGGACATGATATTCCTAAGGTACTCAAGAACCAGGCGGTCACCGAACTGGACTTCTACCCGACACTGGTTGCCAGCTATAAGGGTTACTGGACCATCGCCCTGGGCGATTCGAAAAAGATTACAAACCAGAAACTGCTGCCGGTACAGGTCAGCATGGGCTCCCTCAATGCAGGCAGCAGAAAGGATACCCTCATATTCTGGTTCAGTCCGACTCCTGCATTAAAACAACTGCTCAGCCCATCAGTAAATATTGAGGATTTTATACAGCCTTGTCCTCCCGACAAACGTGGAAACAAGACTGCCATGAAATCGCATTCATAGAACACCCTCATTACAAATGCCTGCGTTTTAAGCCAGGCACCCGACTTCTTTCATTCATTCACAACTTAAATCATTCGATATGAAAGCAACCGTTATGTTCACAATTCTGGGTCTTGGACTCTCACTCCTCGCCAGTGCGCAAAAAGAGGAGCTGAAGGATTTTGATTACCTCGTAAAAAAGATCCGGACCGATTACCCGGGTTATCACGACAAAGTCAATGCATCGACCGAAAAAGACCTTCTTGCGCTTGAAATGAAGCTGAGGAAGAAGATCACCGAACATCCCGATTCCATTGGAACATACCTGGATGCCTATGCCTCCTGGTTCAGGGATAACCACATGTTTGTCGGCAATAAAAGAGATGAGGAGCCTTCCGCGGCGGGCAATGCCGAAAAGAATGCGGCTCAGTTCCATGCCATATCAAAGGATGTCCTTTCTGATCTCGCTCAAAGGAATAGTTCTGTTGAAGGGATCTGGGTCTCCTTCTCCGGGACGATCGCCGTAACAAGGATTCAGGGTGAGGATAAATACCTGGGAACGGCTATCGCCTGCAGCCACTATGAACCGGACCAGATCCTATTCGAGCTTATTCCGGTAAACGATTCGCAGTTTACCATGAAGTGCTACCCATACTGGAATGATTTCCGTCCCATGAAAGGCAAGGCATCCCTGCATATGCGCGACAAAGTCCTCGAAATCCACAATGACACCCGCTTTGTCAGACAGTCGGCTTCGCCAGCCTTTGACAAGGCCTTGCTCTATTCCTACCGTGCAGAATTTCCGAACGGGGTAAACATCTATCCCCTGGCCACCAGTCTTGACGACAGCACCTTCTACCTGCGGATTACAAGTTTTATGGATGATGCAGGCAATAAATGTGTCAAAGCCCACTGGAATGAGATCATGGCCCGGCCAAACCTTATCATCGACATCCGCGGTAACGGCGGCGGACAGGATGAGTATTACCAGATGCTGTCAGCACTGGTTTATACAAATCCCTATCCTTCCAGAGGCGTTGAGTGGTATGCAAGCGAAGGGAATATCCGCTGCATGGAGGATGCGCTGAAATCTGGGGAGGTCAAAAACGGGGAGGAGGGAATTCAATGGGTAAGGGAGCTGATCGATGTGATGAAGAAAAACCCCGGCGGATTTGTGATGCACCCCAGCACAGGCCGCGACGGGATTGAGAAGGAAGATACCGTTTATAAGAATCCCCGGAGAGTCGGCATCATCATCAATGAGGGCAATGGATCATCCGCCGAACAGTTTATCCTTGAAGCAAAAGAGAGTAAAAAAGTGAGGCTTTTTGGCAACCATAACACCGCCGGAGTACTCGATTACTCCAACCGCATCCAGGAAGACCTTCCATCGGGGAAGTACGAGTTCTACTGGCCCATGACCCGTTCCCGCCGCCTGCCGGAACACCCCATCGACAATATCGGAATCCCCCCGGATGTCATCATTCCGTACCCTGAAACAAAGCAACTTTATGACCGGATTGATGATTGGGTTTATTTTGTTAAGGCGTATCTCGAAAATTAGAAATTATGCCTTGTTGATGCAGATGCGGGATACGGAATTGCAGCAAATTGATGCGGGCGAACACCAGGCGAACCTTAACCGAACCTAAGGCGAACAGCGTGAATAATTTCTAATTGTCTAATTGATCTAATTTCTAAAAGAGTTGCAAATTGTAAGTTGCAAGTTGCAAGTTGGTTTTGGAATAATTTAGTAAGTAATTGAATTTAGGTCAATTAGATCAATTGGAAATTAATAGTTTTAACTTCGTCGTTTGTCGTTTGTCGTTTTGGATCGCTCTTCGGATAACCTATAACATTGCTTCAGATAAGGCTCGGATAAGGTGGCCTGTTTTACTTATGAAAGGCTTATGAAAGTCTTATGAGCGTCTTATTGATTGCCCTGTGGACGGGTGAAAATCCGGGGTGGGAACCGGACGATTTTATGGGTTGTATTTTAATTTCAAAATGACCCACTGCATATCAAAGAAAAGAACAATATCAGGTTGCAAGTATACAAAATAAAAATGCAAAAAGCAACAGGTATCAGGCGTATTTAAACCACGAAGGACGCGAAGGGCTTCACAAAGGGCACAAAGGGGTTTCGACTTACGATTAGACGATTGAGGGATTGAGAGATTAAAATATTAACTTATTATCGACTGCTGACTGCTGACTGCCGACTGAAGACTTTCTTCTACGTCGTCTTCACGTCCACACGCCCTACGTCCTACGTCCTACGGCGGGGCTTTCCACTTCCTTTGCTTTCCCCATCACGTCGTCTTTGTGGCCGAAAGCTTCTTTTCTTCTGGTGTTCGCGTTTTGAAGGGTCTTCTTTGATTCCTGCAACATCTTCCGGCAGTGCCGACATGGGCAGTTTTTTCTCGAGGAGCTTCTCGATAGCCTGGAATTTCCGGTGGTCGGATGAGCTTACAAAGGTGATGGCTACGCCTTCTGCGGCTGCGCGGGCGGTACGGCCGATGCGGTGAATGTAGTCTTCACCGTCGTGGGGCACGTCGTAGTTGATCACCATGTCGATGTCTTCTATGTCGATCCCTCTTGACATGATGTCGGTGGCAACGAGTATCTTAAGTTCGCGGCTTTTGAAGGCCAGGAGTACGTTTTCGCGCTCCACCTGGTCGAGGTCGGAGTGGATCTCGTTGGCGGAGAGCTTGAGTTTCTTCAGGGCAGCGCTGACCTGCTTGGTCTTCGACTTGGTGGAGCAGAAGACGAGGATGGTGCGGAGCTGCAGCTGGTCTTTCAGAATGGAACAGATCAGGGGCACTTTCTGGGCGTCATTCACGGAATAGATGATCTGGCGGATCCGTTCGATGGGTTTGGATACGGCGATACTGACCTCTTCCGGGTTTTTCAGGATGCGTTTGGAGAGGTCGCGGATGCGTGAGGGCATAGTGGCCGAACACAGCACCGTTTGCCGCTCTTTCGGCAGGTAGCTGATGATCTTCATGATGTCGTCGAAGAATCCCATGTCGAGCATGCGGTCGGCCTCATCGAGCACCAGGAACTGGAGGCTGGAGAAGTCGACATAGCCCATGTTCAGGTGGGCGATCATACGGCCAGGGGTGCAGATCACCACGTCGGCACCTTCTGTGAGCGCCTGTTTTTCCCTTGTGAAAGTAGCGCCATCGGTACCACCGAATACGGCAATGGAGCTGACATTGGTAAAATAGGAGAACCCCTCCATGTTCTGGTCGATCTGGGAAGCCAGTTCGCGTGTGGGCACGATGATGAGGGCCTTGATCTTTTCGTGATGGCCTAGTGTGATGATCTTGTTGATGATGGGGAGCAGAAAGGCGGCTGTTTTGCCGGTGCCGGTCTGTGCCGAGGCGATCAGGTCTTTTCCCTGAAGGATGATGGGAATTGCCATCTCCTGCACCGGGGTGGTCTGTTCATACCCGATTGCTGCAATACCTTCTAAAACAGTGGCATCGAAACCAAATTCGTTGAAATTCAAAATAAATAAGTTATGTGATTAATGTTTTTGAAAAGCCGGTCCAAAGGGTCAGAAATGTATTAAGTACTGACAGGACCAGTTGTTATTTGTGCAAAGGTAAGTCTTTTTTTTGATGGAAACAGGAATACATAACCACCAACTTGCAACTTACAACTTACAACTCGCAACTAACTCCTTGGGTGAAACTGTAATATAGTACTCCTGAGGTATTCCCGGTCGAGGTGTGTATAGATCTCAGTGGTGGTGATCGATTCATGGCCCAGCATCTCCTGTACAGCACGCAGGTCGGCTCCGCCTTCCACAAGATGGGTGGCAAAGGAGTGCCGGAAGGTGTGGGGACTGATGCGCTTTTTGATCCCGGCCCGCAGGGCAGCCTCTTTTATGATGGTGAAGATCATGACGCGTGTGAGTTTTCTGCCGCGGCGGTTCAGGAAAAGGACATCCTCGCTTCCTTTAACGAGGGGCACATGGGGCCGGATTGTATCGAGATAAATGCTGATCTGTTTCTCTGCCACGCTGCCGATGGGGACCAGGCGTTCTTTGTCACCCTTCCCGACAACCCGGATGAACCCCTCGTTAAAAAAGAGGTTCGATATCTGCAGGTTGACCAGCTCGGTTACACGCAGGCCGCATCCATACAGGGTTTCCAGCATCGCCTTGTTGCGGCCGCCTTCCGGCTTGCTCAGGTCGAGAGTAGCAATCATTTGGTTAATCTCCTCAATGCTCAGGGTATCCGGCAGTTTTCGCCCGATCTTGGGCGATTCCAGCATCTCCGTAGGGTCCAGGGCAACGATATTTTCCAGGAAGAGGTACTTGTAAAATGCTTTCATCCCAGAAATCACCCTGGCCTGTGTGCGGGCCGTCATCCCAAGTTCCGTGATCCATTTCAGGAAATCCTGAAGGTGCTTCAGGCTGATCTGCTCAGGTGTGAGTGACAAGTCGGCAATCTCAAGATACTGGCTCAGTTTCACCACATCGTGCACATAGGCTTCCACCGAATTCTGCGAGAGCGAACGTTCCAGTTTCAGGTAGGCTTCAAAGCCACGGATATAGGATTGCCAGACCAGCAAGTTGAAAATAATTGATGAATGTGGTTAAAAGTAGAAAATATTTTGGTTCTTATTTAGAAAATTTATACTTTTGCAGTCCGAATTAAAAAGCTGACATAATAATGGCCAAGAAGAGTAAAGATCAGAGAATTCAGGTAATCCTTGAATGTACTGAGCAGAAAACAAGCGGTGTTCCGGGGATGTCAAGGTACATCACCACGAAAAACAAAAAGAATACCTCAGAACGTTTGGAATTGAAGAAATTCAACTCGTACTTAAGAAGAGTTACGGTTCATAAAGAAATTAAATAACCCATTTCGTCATGGCAAAGAAAGTAGTTGCAACCTTCCAGACCGGTACCAGTAAGGATTTCACAAAGGTGATCCGTATGGTGAAATCCGGCAAAACAGGCGCTTATATGTTCAAGGAAAACATCGTCCCGAATGACGCTGTAAAAGATTTCCTCGCATCGCAAACCAATTAATCCTTTTCAAATAGGGTTCTGAAAGCTTTTTTCCTTGCGGAGAAAGCTTTTTTTATTCAATAAAAACCAATCGTCAATGGGCATATTTAGTTTTTTTTCGAAAGAAAAGAAAGAAAGTCTGGATAAAGGCCTTGAAAAGACCAAAGCCAGCATTTTCACAAGGCTTTCGAAAGCTGTTGTGGGGAAGTCGAAGGTTGACGACGAGGTTTTGGATAACCTGGAGGAGATCCTCGTTACATCTGATGTCGGCGTTGAAACAACACTCCGGATCATCGATCGCATCCAGCAACGGGTTGCCAGGGATAAGTTCCTGGGCACCTCCGAACTGAATCAGATATTAAAGGAGGAGATCGCAGCACTCCTCATGGAGAACAATACGGAAGACACCGCAGATTTCTCCATCCCCTCGGGCATCCGGCCCTATGTTATTATGGTGGTAGGGGTGAACGGCGTCGGAAAGACCACCACCATCGGGAAACTTGCCTACCATTATAAAAAAGCCGGAAAATCAGTCCTCCTGGGCGCAGCAGACACATTCCGTGCCGCCGCCGTAGAGCAGCTGAGGATCTGGTCGGAAAGGGTGGATGTTCCTATTGTCATGCAGAGCATGGGATCGGATCCAGCTTCTGTAGCTTATGACACTGTAAAATCAGCCATTGCAAAGAATTCCGATGTTGTCATTATCGACACCGCCGGCCGTCTGCACAACAAGATCAACCTGATGAACGAGCTTTCGAAGATCCGGAATGTTGTTCAGAAACTGATCCCCGATGCCCCGCATGAGATCCTTTTGGTGCTCGACGCATCCACCGGGCAGAATGCCATCGAACAGGCAAAACAGTTTACTGCTGCTACTGACGTCAACACACTGGCGCTGACGAAACTCGACGGGACCGCAAAAGGCGGCGTGGTGATCGGCATCTCCGACCAGTTCAAAATCCCTGTAAAGTACATTGGCGTCGGCGAGAAAATGGAAGACCTCCAGCTTTTCAACCGCAGCGAATTTGTCGACAGTCTCTTCAGTTAATCATTTCTTTCTTGAAAACAAAACCCCATCCGCAGCGGATCGGAATCGTATCGCTGGGTTGTGCCAAAAACCTGGTGGATACCGAGCGTTTAATGAAACAGCTCGACAGCAACCATATTGAACTGATCAGCAATCCCGGGCCGGATGACCGCATCGATGCCGTGATCATCAACACCTGCGGGTTCATCAACGATGCCAAACAGGAATCCATCGATACCATCCTTCAGTTCGTGGATGCAAAAAAAGAGGGGAAGCTTCAGCAGCTTTACGTGATGGGATGCCTCTCAGAACGCTACCGGGAACAGCTGAAAGCAGAGATCCCGGAGGTCAATGCCTTTTTCGGGGTCAATGAACTGCAGAAACTGGTGAAAGAGGTGGGAGGGACCTTTAAAAAGAGGCTCCTTGGCGAACGTTTCCTGACGACCCCGAAGCATTACGCCTACCTGAAGATCGCGGAAGGCTGCGACCGCAAGTGTTCTTTCTGTTCTATACCTCTTATCCGCGGAAAACATCTGTCCCGACCGATGGAAGAAATCCTTTCTGAAGCGAAGAACCTCGTGGCGGGAGGAGTAAAGGAGCTGAATGTCATTTCCCAGGACACGACCTATTATGGCCTGGACCTCTATAAGAAAAGGATGCTTCCGGAACTGCTGAAACAGCTGGCAGAGATCCCGGGTGTCAGATGGATCCGCTTGCATTATACCTACCCGGACGGGTTTCCGATGGAAACCCTGGATATTATCCGGGAAAACCCAAAGATCTGCAATTACCTGGACATCCCGTTACAACATATCAGTTCCTCCATTTTGAAGTCGATGAAGCGAGGGATCGATGCCGAAGGCACTATGAGCCTGCTGGAAAAGATCCGGGAAAAGGTTCCGGGGATCGCCGTGCGGTCGACACTGATCGTGGGATACCCGGGGGAGACGGAAAAGGATTTCAGGGCTCTGAAAGATTTTGTGACCCGTGCCCGGTTTGAAAGGCTTGGCGTTTTCACCTATTCCCATGAGGAGGATACGGCTGCTTTCGGGCTGAAAGATAACGTCCCGGCTTCCGTAAAACGCAGAAGAGTGGATGAAATTATGGAGATCCAGCAGGGCATCTCGTTCGAGATCAACCAGGAGAAGATCGGGCAGGTATTCGATGTACTCATTGACAGGGTGGAGGGTGATTATTTTATCGGCCGTACAGCCTTCGATTCACCTGAAATTGATAACGAGGTTCTGATCCGCAAACCCAATGCAGACCTGCAGACCGGCGAAATATATCCTGTGAAAATTTTCGATGCCGATGCCTTTGATCTCTTTGGAGAAATTGATTTATATTTGCAAACTAAAAACCTGGAAAAATGAAAAAAATATTGGTTATCACAGCACTTTTTATCATGACGTTAAGTTCTGTTTTTGCTCAGTCGATCGATGGCGCGCTGAACCTGACTGACCCGACCGGTATGAAGACGGGTTTCTGGGAAGAAAAAGCCGGCGATTTCGTTATCAAGGGCGTATATACCAAAAACCGGAAAACAGGGAACTGGATTACTTACAATATAACGAATAACCAGATTGTCAAACTGGAGTCTTTCAATGCTGAAGGTAAAAAAGATGGTATCTCCCTGACCTTTGACAAGAAGAACCGTCTTCAGATCATCGAATATTTCAGGGACGGCTTCTATGATGGCGTAAATGTGACTTTCAGCCCTTCCACCGATTTTCCGGCATCCGAAGTATCTTACTCCAATGGTAAAAAGAACGGAACCTCGAAAATTTATTATGATAACGGGAAACTCCAGGAAGAGGATACTTACCTGAATGACATCAAGAATGGCATATCCCGCTGGTATAACCGCAGCGGCAAGCTCCTGGCGGAATATAATTACCAGATGGGTGTCTTTGAAGGAGCCCAGAAGACCTATTATGAAAATGATTCTGTACAATCCTATTCAGCCTATTCAAACAATATCTATAACGGCGATTACAAAGAGTTTTTCCGCAATGGCGTAGTGAAAGTCTCAGGAAAATATGTGAACGGCGTAAAAGAGGGCACCTGGACTGAATTTGACGAGACCGGCAGGGCGCTCAATACCAAGAAGTACAAAAACGGCGTAGCCAAGTAATTCCTTTCTATTCTCATTTTCATGCGTAAGATCAACAATCCTTTCAGAAAACTGGAGGGCTACAATTGTTTTGGCTGTTCTCCTGATAATTCACTCGGCCTGAAGATGTCATTCGTGGAAGACGGAGATGAGATCGTCTCCACCTGGGACCCGGAAAGTCATTTTATGGGATACCACACCGTACTGCACGGTGGTATCCAGGCAACCCTGATGGATGAGATAGCCAGCTGGGTGGTTTATGTGAAACTGCTGGTATCCGGAGTGACTTCAAAAATGGAGGTCCGGTACCTCAGACCCGTGTATGTGAATGAAGGGCAACTTATGATCCGTGCAAAGGTAAGTGGCATGCGCCGAAACCTCGCCGATATCGAAGTTCAGCTGTTCAACCATGCCGGAGTTTTATGTGCCACGGCTGTTGTGACCTATTTCACCTTTTCCCCCGAAAAATCGAGAGAAATGCTCTATTATCCCGAGCCGGGCCAATTCTTTGAAGAGGAGAACAGTGAAGGATCAGAGCTGAAGGGATAACTGCCGGAACAGTTCAGGCCACACCAGGTCCCCGGCCTCTTCACCGAAACGTACAATAACAATATGCTTCGATGGGCAGACAAAAATATACTGTCCGAGAAGTCCTTTGGCAAAAAAGTTCTTCTCCTTTGTGACACGCCAAAGGTAGGTATAGGGATAGCCTTGTGAGTCGCGTGAACCGGTTTCGAGATTCAATGTCGCTTTGATCCAGGATGCCGGGATAACGGATTTTTCATCCGATCTCCCCTGGTCAAGGAACAGTTGTCCGAATTTTGCAAAGTCAACTGCCCGGGCATTAATACAACAGAAGGATTTCACTTCGTGATGTTTGCGGCTGTCTGTATTCCAGGTGGCAGGAAACTCCATGCCGGCAGGTTTCCAGATCTTCTCCTCCAGGTATTCCGGCAAGGTCTTTCCGGTTGCCCGCTCAAGGACCATTGCGAGTATCTGGGTATTTCCGCTCTGGTATTCGTACTTTTCACCAGGAGTGCCGCTGACCTTCAGTTTCAGAGTGTACTTTTTAAGATTCTTTCCGTAATAGAATTTCGCCATCTCGCCGAAGGGTGTTTTATACCCCTCATTGAATTTAATGCCTGAACGCATGGTGAGGAGGTTTCCGATCGTGACTTTCTTAAAGCCGGGGTCCTTCATCTCCGGGATAAAATCGGTAACCGGCTGGTCGATGCTTTTGATGCTCCCTTCCTGAATGGCAATCCCGATCAACGCTGCCACAAATGATTTGGCAACGGAGAAGGAGGCGAGCACGGAACTCCTGGATGTACCATGATAATAGTGTTCATATACTACCGAGTCATTCCGGATGACAAGAAAGGCGAGTGATTTTTTTGAAGCAAGAAGATCGTCAACGGAATTCAGGTTTGCTGTCCGGTATTTTTCAGGCAGATCAAACTTTACCGGGATCGCGGCAGTTTTAAAGGGATGGCTTGTTTCCCCGTTACGTATGGTATCTGCAGGGAATTTCCGGTAATCGTCGGCATCTGCATAATTCCACCAGACATATCTAGCCACATGGCAGGAGGACAATAAGAGAAGAAACAGGAAGGAAGAGAGCAGGAGTGAACTCCTTTTAATTTGCAATGCCATTTTTTATTACATAATCCTTGCGGGTAGAACGCTGTTTGCTGGAGAAACGCTGGCGGTAGTAACTCTTATTCTTTTTCGAATAGGAGGTTTTGCTTCCTTTGCTTCCGTTATATGCATAGGATTTTGAAGAACAGGAAGAAAAAGATGCTGCAAGGAAGGCTGCAAGAAAAACAATTGATAAAAATGATTTAAACTGTTTCATTGAAAACAGACGTTATTAATTTCTGATTTATCTAATTTCTAAACTGCCTGATCCGGTATACCTGGCTATGATCATTTACATTTATAGCCTCGTAAAATTATCAAATTAATCAATACCGATGCTTTTTTTTTCTACTTTTGTAATAGAAAACCATATAGAATCGTTCGTTCCATTTCCACATAACCATCAAAATTTCTCTGATCATGAAAAAGAATTTTATCTCTGTTTTGTTCTTCACTTTCTTGTTTTTACAGGTATCCATTATAAGCATGGCCCAGAAAAATGAATGGGTCAACCAGGTCATCGTTGTTAACGGAGGAAAATTTGAAGTTACACCTCCTTATGCAGATTATGTCACAGTAGAAGCCTATCATCCTGCAACCCATATGGTCGATGTTTTTGACGTCATTCACACCCAATCTGTTCAGGATGTGATCGTGAAAGGCAACTTTGCTTATGTTGCAGCTCAGGATTCGATCGTCATGTACAATATCGACACTTACCAGCGTGTTGCCGCTGTTCCTGACTCCGGCCTGAATAAACTATGCCTTTTCAACGATCGCCTTATCGTTACCAAGCAGTACCCGATCAAACGTTTTTTCGCGGAGGTTCTTGATGCAAGCAACCTTGCCCTGATCGCCAGGATCCAGAACATTTCCGGAGATTGCGGCGGAGTTGTGATTGCGGCTGATACTGCTTATATCGCAGTCGACAGCGGTTATCTTGGAACCCATGGAAAACTTGCAGTGATCAATACCACCAACTGGACGCTTAACCGTGAGGTCGATTTCGGCACTTCAGCCATCGGCATACATGACCTTTATAATTATGGCGGAAGTATCTATTGCCTTAATAAGACTCCCTACGGCGGTCAGGATTCAAGCAGTATCACCAAATACAATTCCTTTACATCAACCTTTACGACAAAGCTTTTGGGTGTAGCATTGGGAAATGGTGTTGGCCTCCTGAATAACATTCTTTATGCACAAATCAATAATGGTATCGGAACCTACAATTTGGAAACCCAGCAGATTGTGAATCCTGCTGTTATTCCGGATCCGGGTGTAGCCAACCATCTTTTCATTGTGAAAGGCGCAGTCAATTATGTCGATAACCAGTTGTATGTCAATATGGGCAATGAGGCCACTTTTGGCGTTGGGATCGTTACGACGGCCGCCGGTGATTCTGTGACCTCCTTTCCCGAAGGAGTCAATGCAGAGGCCATGGCTGTTGATTACCGCACACCTGTCGGGATCAGTAATGTAACAGCATCATCCAGCGTTATCCTGTACCCGAATCCCGTTAATGACTTCTTAAACATCCGGATGAACGACAATTCCGAAATCACATCAGTGACCATCAGTGAAATGAGCGGCAGAACGATTTATTCCATGGTCTGCAACTCAAACGAAAGGTCACTCAGGATCAGCTGTTCTGATTTTGCTCCAGGTATCTACCTCCTCAGTATCACAAACGGTAGCGGAGTAATTACAAGGAAGTTCGTAAAAAATTAAGCATTAAGCTCACCTGTTGACTCCGGTCGGCGCGATCTTGTCTTATGGGAAAATTCACGAAGGGTTTCTTGCTCCTAGTCGGGATACTGTTTCTCTTTTCACTCAGCAGTGCCGGCCAGTTTGCACCCCCTGCCGGCCAGGCAGGTACGACAGCCATAAATAAAGACAGCTCGGTTTTCGTGAACTGGGCAACAGCTTGCGTGGTGACCCGGGGATTCATTAACATTGCCGATACTTCTGCTACTTATCTTGGCTTTAACCATGCAAATTACGGTGTGGATGCTGATGCCACAGATACGGTGGATGATCTGGTGGTAAGCCTTGGGGATGGAGGGTCTGCAGTTCTCACCTTCAAAAACCCCATAGCCAATGGCCCGGGTCCTGATTTTGCCGTGTTTGAGAACGGATTAAGTGATACGTTCCTCGAACTGGCCTTTGTGGAGGTAAGTTCAGACGGCATTCATTATTTCCGTTTCCCCGCTGTTTCAAACACCCAGACCAGCACGCAGATTGCGACATTCGGGACCATCGATGCCAGCAAGATCAATAACTTTGCAGGAAAATACAGATCGCAGTACGGCACACCCTTTGACCTGGATACCTTTAAAATCTATTCAGCCATCGACATCGGGCATGTGACCCATGTAAAGATCATTGATGCCGTTGGCTGTATTCAGTCAGCTTACGCTTCCCACGATGCCGGCGGTAATGTTGTGAATGATCCCTGGCCGACCCCTTTCAATACCTGTGGTTTTGACCTGGATGCTGTTGGAGTCATACATGAAAGCACACAGGGGATCAATGAAAACGTGAGCGATTCTCCTTTTTCCGTCTACCCGAACCCCGTAGTTTCTGACCTGGTCATCATGAACCGGGAACATTCTCCTGTCAGGTTCTTTCTTTACAGCCCGGAGGGGACCCTGCTCATGGAAAAGGAACTTCATTCCGGAAAAAACCTTCTGTCACTTTCTCAGCTGCAAAAAGGATTGTACATTGGTACCTTTATCCCTGACAATGGTGTTGCCGAGTCGAAGAAGATCATAAAAATTTAACCCCCTGCGAATTGTTGTTTCCACTGACGGTTAAGATAGTAAGGAACAGCTTTGTTTGTCTTTTCTCCGGGATCTTCTGCCTGTCGGGTCTGAATGCCCAGAATCTGAAAGACACTCTGAAACTTTCCGAGATCGAAGTCCGCTCGAGTTATAATATCGACAACCAGGGGTACAAGCGGGTTAAAATTGATTCCGTCCTGCTCATGCCACTCCTGAACGGCGATCTCTCGACCGTTCTTAACCAGCATTCCACTGTCTTCATTAAATCCTATGGCAACGGAAGCCTTTCAACACCTTCTTTCCGCGGCACCGGTTCCAGCCATACCCAGGTTGAATGGAACGGGATCGCTATCAATTCGCCCATGCTTGGCCAGACCGATTTTTCACAGCTTCCGGTGGCACAGTTCGACGCGATTGACATCCTGTATGGCGCAGCCACACTGGCCAGATCCAGCGGCGTATTCGGGGGCATCATCAACCTCGTGAGCAATCCCGACTGGAATAACAAGTTCACCCTGTCGGTTGCCCAAACGGTCGCCAGTTTTCACAATTATGTTACCAATGCCTCCATATCGCTTGGGGACTCCAAAATTCAGTCTGTTGTCAGGTTCAACTATATCAATGAACTCAATGACTTCCCTTTTTACAATGAAGACCGCGTGAAGGTCAAACTTCCGAATGCTGCTTATATCCAGCTTGGATTGACGGAAGAGACCTTCTTCAGACTCAACCGGAAGAACTTCCTGGCGCTGCGGATCTGGTACAGTGATAATGACCATGAACTGGCACCCATAACCTCGAATCTTGACAAGACTCACAATGAAAAGCTTTACGACAGGAATATCCGGAGCATGGCAGAATGGAAATACCTTGAAAAAGAATACTCGCTAACGGTAAGGTCAGCCCTTGTTGACGGATTTATGCGCTACACCGATACCCTTGCCACCTATAACAGCCAGACCTATTCATGGAATACCCGGGCCCGGTTTGTCTATTCGGGAATAAAAAAACTCAGTATAAAACCTGGAATTGACCTTATTTGCGACTGGGCAAATACAGACAATTATATCACAAAAACAGATTCCAGCGGGAAACGGCAGCGAAATACGGTCGGGGTATTTTCAGAAATCACTTATAACATTAATAACAAGGTGGGTCTCACGCTGGTTATGCGGGAGGATGTAATTGACGGCAAATTCCTACCGTTCATTCCCTCGCTCGGAGCCCAGTACAAACCTTTTAACCGGATCAACCTCTCCTTTTCCGGAAATATTGCCCGGAATTACCGGTACCCCTCGATGAATGATCTGTACTATACCCCAGGCGGTAATCCTGATCTGAAACCTGAGTCCGATTATTCTGCTGAAGGGGGAGGGGTATACCAGTTTCAGTTTCCAAAAAAGAAACTCTTCCTGGAGGCTGAACTTACGGGCTACTATTCGCTGATCAATGAAATGATCATCTGGAGCCCGGTTGGAGGGATCTGGTCTCCTGAGAATATCAGTGAAGTACATTCCAGGGGATTGGAGGCAGGGTTAAACATGGGCTATAAATCTAACGGACTTGAGGTCACGCTTGACAACAACTACCATTATTGCAGATCGACCAATGAAAAAGCCGCTTCTCCAAACGACAACCAGGTCGGCAAACAGTTGAAATATGTACCCGTCCATACGTTTAATTCAACTCTTGGTGTACAGAAACGGGGATTTCATGCCACGTATAATTTCTGCTATATCAGTGAGCGGTACACAGGCAATGATGAAAAAAGCATGATGCCGGGTTATTCGCTCTCCAACATAATTTTAGGTAAAAACTTCTCTTTGAACAAAATTATTCTATCTTTACAGGTTCAAATCAATAACTTGTTCGATCTCGACTACCAGTCAATTGCGCAAAGACCCATGCCCGGAAGAAATTTTGCGTTGTCACTGAAGATAAATTTCAGCAAATAAATGGCAGCAGAAAAATCACATACATTATATTCCCGCCTTTTCTATTCTTTCATCCTTACAATGATCGCGGCAATGGCTGTTTCATGCCATAAAAGCCCGATCCGGGAAACAACCGTTGATCCACCAGACCCCATTAATCCAGCCTCATACAGAACCGGAACTTTTGTCATTAATGAAGGTAATTTTAACTGGGGCAATTCCTCGGTAACCTTTAAAAACGATTCTGACCAGTTGGTTTCCCAGGACATTTTCAAGGCAGTGAACGGACGCGGACTGGGTGATGTTGCACAGTCTATGAGGATCTTCAACAAGAGGGGATATATCGTGGTGAACAACTCCAACAAAATCGAAGTTGTATCAATGACCGATTTTTCTTCGGTTAAATCGATAAGCGGTTTCAATGCCCCCCGGTATATTGAATTTATTGATTCTTCCAAGGCTTATGTTTCCAACCTGTTAAGAGATATTTCGGTTGTTGACCTGAACACCCTTACTGTTACGAAATCCATCCGTACGTCAAACTGGACAGAGGGCCTCGTAAAATACAAGAACCTTGTTTTTGTGACCTGCATCGGGAATTACAACGACCCGAGCTCCAGCCGCGATGCCAAGATACTGGTCATTGATACCAAATCGGATGAGATCATTGACAGCATTCAGACCGGTGTAGAGCCAATTGGCATTGTCATTGATAAAAAGGAAAAAATGTGGGTACTCTGCTCAGGCGGTTACGATAATTTCGAAACTCCGACCTTAATGCGGATCAACCCCGATATCATGGCAGTTGAGAAAGTATTTACCTTCTCAGGCACTTCCGTGGCACCTTCGAGGCTATGTATTAACAAAGGCGGTGATACCATTTACTTCCTGAGGAACGGAGTTTACCAGATGTCTGTTAACGCCATAGCTGTGCCCGATCAGCCGGTCATTCCTTCAGGCGGACGTGTTTTGTACGGATTGGGGATCGATCCCAAAAACGGTAATATCTTCGTTTCCGATGCGGTGGATTATGTTCAGGCCGGTTATGTGTACCAGTACAACCAGGTATCCGCGACCCAGATCTCAAAATTTGAAGCGGGCAGGATCCCCGGATCATTCTGTTTTACAGATGCACCCGTAAAAAAATAATAAACCTTTTTCTTATGAATGAAGTGGTTACAACCCGGTGGACCGGGAATATGGCCTTTGAATCAGCTATTGATGAGTTCACGATCAAAATGGATGCACTGGAATCGGTCGGAGGAACTCACCAGGGTCCAAGACCCAAGCCCATTGTGCTTTCAGCCCTGGCGGGTTGTACTGGTATGGATGTCATATCGATCCTTGCTAAAAAGAGAGTTTTCCCTGTATCCTTTGAGATCCATGTGGACGGAACGCTAACGGATAATCATCCGAAGTTCTACAAGTGGATCAAAATCACCTATGAATTTACAGGCCCGGAGTTCAACTCAGACCCTGCAATCGCGGAAAAGATAAACCAGGCCATCGTGCTGTCGAGAGATAACTATTGCGGAGTTTCACAGATGCTGAAGGGTTCATGCGAGATAAGCCACGAGATCGTACTTCATGACTCATAGGCCGGCCAGGCGGATGACCTCTCTGAATTCACTGAGGATCATTGCTGTTGCACCCCAGATGATATTTCCATCGATCTCATAGCAGGGAGCTGTTATTTTGATCCCGTTACGGATCTTAATCTCCTTCGTTTTTATATTCTTGTCGTTAAGAAGATCTGCAAGGTCCGTTTCAATAATGTTTTCCACCTCTTTCTTATCCGGAACAAACTCAGGTCGAACATTGGTATACCCAATAAACGGGTAAACCATGAAGTTGCTGGGGGGAATATAAAGTTCAGAAAGACTTCCGATGATCTCAACTCCTTCAGGCTGGATGCCGATCTCCTCATTTGATTCCCGAAGTGCAGTCCGGGTCAAATCTCCGTCCTCTTCTTCAAAACGCCCTCCCGGAAGGCTTATCTGGCCGCTGTGCACACCGTCATACTCGGGACGTTGGATCAATGCAAATAACAGAGAACCGCTTTTCTGACCCGGGTAAAGCAGTATTAATACACTGCTTTTTACGGCATGATCCTTGTTAATTCCATTCATCAGCTCACGGATGCGTTTCAGCGATGACATCTGCAGCTGAAAGGGAGATCCGGGAAGGGGCTTTGTTAACTCGTTCTTTAGTTGACTGATAAAAACCTGGATATCCATCCCGAATGAAAATAATTTTAGCCAAAAGTACAGATTGTCTTGCTGAAATTTGTATTATTGTCGAAATAATTGAATCAAAATGGTACGTCATAAGCTTCATCCCATTGGTGAACAGGATGCAGAATCAGCTCTCGGAAAAGAGCTTATCCTCTTCAATGATGATATCAATTCCTTTGATTTTGTCATTGAAACACTTATTGATATTTGTGAACACGATCAGTACCAGGCTGAACAATGCGCCATCATTGCCCATTACAAGGGGAAATGCCCTGTAAAGGGCGGCAGCTTTACCGAATTAAAGCCAAAACACGACGAGATGTCCAGACGCGGACTGACCGTCGCCATTGAGTAATAAGTCCAATTTCCCTGGACTTCCCAGGGCTGATTATCCATATTTTTCTTCTCACCTTTAGGCTTCCGCGATCTGACTTATAAACAGATTGTTCATAAAGCCTGTTCATAAATTGTTCATATTCATCCGCTTAAAAAGTTGATTTTCGCATGCCGTCTGTTGTACATTTGAAACTCAGGCAAGTGATAAAAGGCCTGGCAGGAAGCAAAGATGGTGAAAGCAGGAGCCCGCAAGGGTGACAGCACTCCCGCCTTTTACCTGAGTACGCAATCCTACGGGGTTTGTGGAAACGGGAACAGCCTGGCAGGAATTCCGGAAAGTAATGTTTGTAAGAGCGTGACCTCAAGGAATTCAGCAGGAAAAGCAAGGGGAGACCCTTACGGAGTAAGGCAGCCAGAATAACAGTAGCCTGACGGAGCCGATGGCCACGGTCAAAGGAAACCCGGATGGGAACCCCTTCGCAAGAAGAGGTTCCCATTTTGTTTTATAAGATGAAAGGGATCAGTGCTTTTCTGTCGGCAGGATAATCGGCAAAAGTTGTTTTGTACCATTTGTGATGCTGCAGGGCCCTTGGTACAAGGTTGACGATAGTCCAGAGCGCAAAAGCCAGGCCTGGGAGACTCCATGTCATCAGGGCAAATCCGCACCACTCGATAATCTCGCTGAAATGGTTGGGGCAGGAGATGTAGGTAAACAACCCGCCTCTTGGGATGACATAACCCGTTTCGCCTGGTTTCCTAAGATGGATCAGTATGTTATCCGACTGCCAGTTAATGATCAGTCCGCTGATAAACAGGACTATCCCGATAATGAACCGGGGATCGTAAAGCCATGTGATATTATAACCTCCTGATAAAGTGCCCAGATAATATCCATTGATAAATCCGTTGACCAGGTTAAAGCAGATCGCCATGAGAACGATGGCCAGCGGCATTTTTTTTCCTTTGGTACGAAGCCGCATTGGAAAGATCAGAGTCCGGTTCACATAATGAAAAACCCAAAGACCGAAAAATACCCAGGGGACAAATGTCTTTTGATTAGTACCGAATAAAAAGAACCAGGCAAAAAAGAGCAGGGCAGGGGATTCCATGATGACCCACCCGAGTTTATTATTGATCAGTGGTCCCCATGAGCGGGTTGTATGACGTCCGTAAGGAGCCACAATACGTAAAACAAGGGGGAAAATGATCAGCGCTACGGCGATCCATATCCAGACGATCTGGTAAAAGGTGGAAGTACTCAGCATAATAAAATCACTTGTTTAAATATCCATTTTCGCCAAACCATGTAAAAAGGTCCTCAACTGTTTCCTTAACCGGCCTTGGATTGAAGCCAAGTTCCCTGCATGCCTTTGCATTGCTTATGTTCCTGCTGGCGCTTATAATGATGGTCAGGGATTCACTTGTATAGAGGGGTACCCGCCCGGTCAGTCTGCTGAAGAGCAGGATAAACGGAAGGCCAATCCGTGCAACCCAGAATGGCATCTCAGTTTTAATGGTCTTTTTTCCTGTAAACTGCTCGATAATGACTGCGATCTCACGGATACTGTGCCACTTACCGGAGAATAGGTACTTTTCACCTTTCTTTCCCTTTTCGATGGAGGAGATCGCGCCGGCAACAATATCCCGCACATCCACCATGTCATATCCGCCGGGTACCAGGGCCGGGATCTTGTGATGATAGATCTGCAGAAACGCCTGTCCAAGCAAGCCGGGTTCGTGGTCCATGGGACCAATGATCGCAGTTGGACTGATGACAAAGGCATCAAATCCTTCATGTGCAGCATTCATGACAAGTCTCTCTCCTTCAGCCTTGGACTTGTCGTAGGCAAAAGCTTTATCTCCGACAAGGGGGCGGAGTTCATCCAGCACTTCATTATGTGGCAGTTGGTTAAAGGCATGGATGGAACTGAAATGAATGAACCGCCGAACACCTGCTTTCCTTGACATCTCCAGCATATTACGGGTTCCTTCAATATTCATCCGGGTCACTTGTCCGTCGGGGTCGCCAAGAATGGATATCCTGGCAGCCAGGTGAAATACAACTTCTGCGCCAAGAACAAAGGGTTCGATCGTATTTTTATCAAGCAGATCACCTTTAAATATCCTGACATTTATCTTTTTCAGGGCTTCGCCATGAGTATGGGTGAATGCCCGGACTTCATGTCCGAGTTCCGATAAGGCTTTGCACAAATTGACACCAACGTGTCCATTTGCGCCCGTTACAGCAATGATCATAAGCAGGGTTAATGGAAAAAACAAAGATAAGAATATTTGAATTGCAGCCGGAACCGAAGCGATTAATCAGGCAGGGGAGTCCTCGTCGTTGTCCTTCTTTTTATCTTTGGACTTCAGGTTCATAATGGCATTTTGAACAGGACGGAACCCGCCAATGATGATCTTCCAGCGGTCAGGGAAAAGCTTATGCAGTGAAATGATCTTGTTCTGGTGGTTTTTGAGTGCATCGGATATGGCAGGAGGCGAGATCTTCATCGGTAATTCCATGCAAATGTTGGCGCTTGTCAGCACCATGTTTTTTGCCTGCACCTTCTGGGCGGCAATTTCCAATCGGTCAAGCAATTCGTAGGTTCGCTGGTACACGACAGGAACCTGCCCGTTCACCACCTTGCCAGTCTCAACAGGCACTTTCAAGTGCTTCACCTCAAGATTGTCAAATCGAATATGGCCTTCGGATATCCGGTAACCATTATGGATAAATTTCGGATTATAACTCTGGGCAAGTGTGGCTGCCCTCTCCATCATCAATCTCAGACCAGAGATATCTCCTTTGTATTCGCGAATTTTATCGATGGCCCCACTATCAAGGATAAATGCTTTTCCTGTATTCTGGGAGATATCCCCGAGGTGGTTATTACAGAAATCGATGAGACCATCCCGATATTTTTCGCGCATCGTTTTCAGTTCCTGCTGCTCAACTTGAATATTCTCGTTTAGTCCCTGATAAATTTCCCGGTCTTCATCGAGAATGCGTAACTGCATCTTAATCGTATTCCGGAGCAGGTTACCAATAACAGTTTTATTACCTGCAGAGAGGTTTTTCTTATCGTCGATATCCCCGAAG
>Ga0118677_10002535_pt1 | contig 36598 bp, 21 predicted proteins | sample AliMusrvi5mmetaG_FD_86154 | JGI IMG/M metagenome (GOLD analysis project Ga0118677, IMG submission 86154)
AAGAATTATGGGATAGGATATAAAGGGAAAGTGTTTGCAATGGTTTCAGTAGGGGATATGGTAGGGAATAAGGCAATATTTACTCCTCAATCTAATGCAGCCAATGCAACCAATGAACCAATTCCTCTTGCCGATATGAATGATATAAACGATCACAATAAGCCGAAGATTATCTCCACGAGCGCCAATACTGAATTTGAACAACGGTGCCGGGAGTTCGGGCGCGACCCTGACAATGCCTGGGTGGGGGGGTATGTGGACTACCAGTGGGAGCATCTATGTCCGATGCTCGACGCTTATCAGCTTCAAATGGCGGGTCGGCAGGTGCTGGAATTCGGCTGCAATGTGGGCGCCTCCGCCATTGTCTTCGCCTCCCTCGGCGCTACAGTTTCGGCGGTGGATGTCGAGCCGGAATGGGCGGACTTGGCTCGGCTTAATGCCAGGAGATATGGATGCTCTGTAGAGGTTGTCTGTGTCCCCGACACGCGGCGACTTCCTTTCAAGGATGCCCAATTTGATGTTGTCAACTGCGCCAGCGTTCTGGAATATGTCGCGCCAGTTCACTTGCCCGTTGTTCAACGCGAAATTGACCGGGTTGTCAAACCCGGCGGGCGGATTGTGGTGACAGGAACAAGCAGTCGGCTGTGGCCGAAGGAGATTCATTCCCGGCGTTGGCTCGTTAACTACCTGCCACGGCAATGGGATCGGTGGATGGGCAAGTCATATGATCGGGGCGTGTGGCCATGGCAGATCCGGTACGGATTCGGTGCGCACTATCTGAACCTCGACGCCGGAGACCAGGGACGCGCCTTCCTGGCGGCCAGGGAAGGATTGGAGGGTGCGGGTGGAGTGCGCAGGTGGGTGGCGAAAACCGCCGGGGCGATGGGCCTCGGTCCCGGGATGTTCGCGCACAGCATGTCATGTGTACTGATGAAGAATTTTGAACAGAAGGAAACAAAGGAAACGAAGGGGAAGGGAATTATTGCCGCCGAAGGCGGGGGTAAAGAACCTTTGTTAACTTCGTTTCCTTCTGTTCAAACCTCTTTATCTGTTGGTCGGAATTAGAGTATATGCAAGACGCGAACGAATAAATTATGCTATTTAATTCTCTCCAGTTTCTTTTATTCTTCCCTATTGTAACGGCATTGTATTTTCTGCTTCCCCATCGTTTTCGCTGGCCGTTGCTGCTGGGGGCTAGTTGTATTTTTTACATGGCGTTCATCCCGAAATACATCGCCATTCTCGGGATTACGATCCTTATAGATTATGCCGCCGGGGTCTGGCTTGACAGGGCGGATCTTTCCCCCGCGAAACGCAAAGTCATACTCGGGGTCAGTATCGTCTCCACCTGCATGGTGCTTTTCGTGTTCAAGTACTTTGATTTCTTTGCCGGTAATGTGGCGGCCATTGCCAAGTTACTCCACTGGAACTATTCCGTTTCCGCCCTGAAGATCATTCTGCCTATCGGGTTGTCGTTTCACACCTTCCAGAGTCTGAGTTATGTGATCGAGGTCTATCGGGGGAACCAGAAGGCGGAGCGTCATTTCGGCATCTATGCGCTCTATGTCATGTTCTATCCGCAACTGGTAGCCGGTCCGATCGAGCGTCCCCAGAACCTGTTGCACCAGTTCTATGCAAAGCATGACTTTGACTACCAACGGGTCACGGATGGACTGAAGCTCATGCTCTGGGGCCTGTTCAAGAAGATGGTCATCGCAGACCGCCTGGCCATTGCGGTCAACCAGGTTTACGGGAACCCCCACGACTACACCGGTTGGCCTCTGCTGGTTGCGACGGTATTCTTTGCCTTCCAGATCTACTGCGATTTTTCAGGCTATTCCGATGTCGCCATCGGCGCGGCGCAAGTCATGGGTTTCAGGTTGATGGACAACTTCAACCGGCCGTATCACTCAAAATCCATCGCGGAGTTCTGGAAGCGATGGCACATCTCGTTGTCAACGTGGTTCAGGGATTACCTGTATATTCCGCTGGGAGGAAACCGGGGCAAGACCTGGCGGTGGCAGATGAACCTCTTCATCACATTCCTGGTGAGCGGGTTATGGCATGGGGCCAACTGGACCTACGTCACCTGGGGAGCGCTCAATGGCTTCTTCCTTGTGAGCTCCATCTGGACCCGCCCCTTGCGCGAGTCTATTTGTGATGCCTTGGGCTGGGCAAGATTTCCGACCCTGCATCGTTGTTTTCAAATGGGCGTCACATTTTCGCTGGTCTGCCTGGCGTGGATCTTCTTCAGGGCGAATACGCTTGGTGATGCCTGGTATATCGTAACGCATTTATTCCAAGGGGTACACCACGGGATGAGGCTCGCCGGCGGGTATCACGTGTTTGAAATGGGACTGAGCGGGGGGGAGTTGATCGCGGCGGTTGTGGCGATCGGACTGATGGAGTATGTTCATATTGTCCAGCGGCACACAGGCATCCGGAAGATGCTGTCGGAAAAGCCTCTTTGGTTCCGTTGGGCTGTATTCTATGCGTTGATGTTCGCGGTCGTGTTCTTCAGTGTTACGGAAAAAGTGCAGTTCATCTACTTCCAGTTTTGAGAATCGCCACAATGAAGAAACATCTGATTCAAACCTGCGCATTCCTTGGGTTGTTCATTCTGATGTGCGTGGGTGCTTATGAGCTTTCGGATTCTCTGGTATATGCCCAACGAAATGCTATTTTGACGTTCGATCCCGAAATTCAGGTTGTGTTTGCGGGTGACTCCCATGTGCAATGCGGAGTAAACGACAAGTTAGTGGCCAACTCAATAAATGTGGCCTCATCTGGAGAAGCCTATCTATTCTCCTATGTTAAACTCAAAGCGCTGCTGGAATGTAACAGTCAGGTTAAGGCGGTCTACCTGGGCTATGGAATGCATAATTTTGAGGAAAGCAAAGAGAAGGCGTGGCTATATAAAGACGCTGTAATTCTGGATCGATATCCCTTGTATTCCTTTTTATTAGGAGCACAGGAAAAAAAACTATTGTTTGTGCATAATCCCAAAGCCGTTCTGCGAGCCATTCGATTGGCCGTGATTCATAATGTCAGAATATTGGCTGGTTCATATTCGGCAAAGTCCCCCCTGACATTAAATCATCTATGGGATGGTGGCCACTGGGCCCTGGTGGGAAATCGAGTCGAAAAAGAAAAGCAAAGCGATCTTGACAAGAAAGAGCCTTTCTTTACTCAAGAAAGCATCCAGTTCAAATACCTTAAATTGGTGGCTGATTTGTGCGCCAGTAAATCCGTGAAACTCACACTCCTGAGTGTGCCTAAGCATGATTACTATTTTGATGGTTATGACAAATCAGAAGAATCCTGTTGGCGTAATGCTGGCTGTAGCCTGCGCAGCGTCGAACTCATGGACTTTTCTCATGATGTCATGCCCTTGTCGTGTTACCGCGACGCCGCCCATCTCAATAAACAAGGGGCGGAATTATTCTCCCGGCATCTCGAAAGAGTAATTTCCGGAGCAACCTCTTGTGATCATTAAGACTTTTAATAAGTAGGAAGGGAAAGCTATGAGATTTACAGTTTTGATACCGGCTTACAATCCTGATGAGACGCTTCTTGCAGTTGTAAAGTCATTGCTTGCCAATGGGGTGACATCGCTAGTTGTTGTTAACGATGGCAGCCATTCGAAGTCTGCCCCTGTATTTGATGAGATCAGATCAACGCCAAAATGCACTGTGTTAGAACATGCAGTGAATCTCGGTAAAGGCAGGGCGCTTAAGACTGGCCTCAATCACATCTTCATTCAGTGCCTGGAATCATTCGGGGTGGTTACGGCAGATGCTGATGGTCAACACACTCCTCAGGACATTATGCATGTTGGCCAGGAAATGGTCTCACGGTCTCGCGCTCTTATTCTCGGTGCACGATCCTTTCGAAAGGACATTCCGTTTCGCAGTTTCATCGGGAATAGCCTAACAAGGGTTCTCTACAGGATCTTCGTTGGACAGACTATTTCGGACACTCAAAGCGGACTGCGAGGCATCTTGAGAGAGGACATTCCCTGGATGCTTAAATTGTCAGGCGAGAACTATGAATACGAACTGAATATGCTCATTACGTCAAAGAGAATGGGGCTTCATATTGTCGAAATTCCAATTATGACAGTATATATTGCAGGGAATCGTTCATCTCACTTCAATCCCATCCTGGATTCAATGAGGATCTACTTCGTTTTGCTAAGGTTTCTTTTCTCTTCCGTCTTTTCCTCCGTTGTCGATGTACTCCTATTCGGCCTTGTTTTCGCTCTGACCAAGTACATCTTGGCAAGTTTCCTGCTTGCCCGCGTGATTTCTTCGTTGATAAATTATCAGCTTAACAAGACCGCTGTGTTCCATGATAACCGGAGAATAGCCCCGACGATTGCGCAATACTATGTTCTTGTTGCCGTCATCGGAACCCTTTCCTATCTTCTGCTGCAATTGTTGGTGAAACGACTGAACTTTGGTGCGATGCCTGCAAAGATTATGGCGGACTGTGTTCTTTTTTTTGCGAGTTTCTTGATCCAGAGGGATTTCATATTTGGCAAGAAAGAGAACACCAGTTGTGACTGACAAGGGGCCGATTGAGCCTCGGCATCCAGAAGATTCACCCCGGTGCTTTTCCGTGATGAATTTGGATGGCGAACCTCATGTGAACTGCGGCACTTTTGGGCGCCCAGGAAGAACATTCGCGGTCCTTCATCATGACTCAGGGGAGCCACGGAGTGAGCCAGCATTGAAGACGTATGATAGGCGATAAAGGGGGTTTGTTTCTTGACAATTTCTTGACATACGGTATTTCCTTGGGGTGTGTTAAAGTCATAAAGGTAATGAGTAGGCAGCAATTGAAGGCGAATTGCAATAATATTGAATTGCGGATTCTGGCGGGACAGTCTCGGCATCTGAGTGAAGGCCTTGCGAAAATCGAGGCCGTACTACGCAACCAAGGTCTGAAACTGTCTGGCCACGAGAACCCTTCCAGAATCAAGGGATCGGCGACATCGGGGCAACCGTGCTGTTTTCGACCAGCGGCAATGTCCAAGGCTTCACTGATGAAGGGAGATTGGCGGCTTACAGCAGCATTGTGCCCCGTGTTCAGAACTCAAACGAGATGCAGCACAGTGGGCGGATTACGCAACGGGGGAACAAGTTGGGAGGACCAGCCTAGTACAGTGTGCTTTGATCGCTGCCCACCATAACCACTGCCTGCGTTCTATGGGGTGATATTCATAAAGTTCAGGCTTCAAGGGGAGTCGGCAAGACAATCATCGCCTCGGCCTGTAAGTTCTTGGGCTTCATTTACACGGCACTCAAGAACAATTGGATAGTTATAAGTTTTTCTCGGCTCGTTCTGGTGAACAGTTGAGGTGCATAAGATAATGATGAAGATGACAATTATCATAGGGGATGAATAGACATGGGTATTACAATCGAGGTTATTAAGAAGTTGTATCGTGTACTCTTGCCGCCATCAATTCGAGGTTCTCGGATGATCGCCGGGCTAAAGGCGCACCTACGCGGACACGACTGGATTTACACCTCGGATTACTACAAAAAGGAAGTTGAAGGTCCAGCGTCCCGCAGCGCGGAAAGAATTGCCAACTCAATCCTCAATGAATTCAAGGCCACGTGCGTTATTGACGTCGGTTGCGGTACAGGTGCGCTGCTCGAAGCGTTGCATAATAAGGGCTGTGACGTATTTGGACTTGAGTATGCCACGGCTGCTCTCAGGTATTGTCGTGCCCGGCGACTTAACGTCGCGAAGTTTGATTTGGAGAGGAATGTCTTCAACGACAATCGCACCTTTGACGTAGCGGTCAGCATGGAAGTCGCAGAACATTTGCCGGAGACCGTTGCGGATCGTTATGTGGACCTTCTCGCACGATTGTCACGAGTAGTCGTATTCACTGCCGCGCCGCCTGATCAGACAGGGATAGACCACGTCAACGAACAGCCACCTTCCTATTGGATAGCCAAATTTCAGAGGCGCGGCTTCGAGCACGCTGAAGAACTATCACAACGCTGGCGTGAAAGCTGGAGAGCCGCGGGTGATGTCGAAAACTGGTACTACAATAACCTTATGATTTTCCGACGAGTCCGAGCAATCTAACTAGGGCGTGCAACTACCAGACTATAGGCATTCGGGGCGTGCGCAATCGCGAGTATCTGCGACAATATTGGGGTGATCCCGACAAAGTGACGAATGGCAGGGGGAGTATTTGTCGACGGCCGTGTAAAGAATGCACAAGAACGTTTTGAGCAGGAGAAGCATCTGGTCTACATAGTCAGTATTTCGCCATGTACCTCGACCAGGATCGATCTACGCCTAATGGAGTGATGAACAACAGTTAGGAAGCAGATGCCCCACGACGGGACTAGATTGGGTTTGAAGGATTATGACATCAAAGCCACTCAGGGATGATTCAAACACTCAACATCCTGTCCACGCGGCTCGGATGAACCTCGCCCTCCAGAAGATTCAACTTGATGTTCTCCGTTTTGGAGGGCGAACTTCATGTGAGACGCGTCACTGTGAAGACACGAGATCGGTAAAACAGGAGCCCCGATTCTTGACAATTTCTTGACATACGTTATTCCAATGGTCTGTGCTACAGTCTTAATGGGAATAAATGGGTGGAGCGGGAACCAGGGCAGAAAGAAAAGTTTACATGGATGGACAGGATATACAGGATGAAATGTATGACAGACAATCCTGTCTATCCATGTTGGATTCCTAAAAGGCGGTGACTTATGAATAAAATAATGGCTGTTCTGTTTGCCTTATTGCTTGGTGCGGTCACTTTGCCCTGCTCCGTGCTTGCCCTGACCAATGTGTGGCCGTTTACTGATTCATCACAGTATGTCGTTTCAGACTCGAGTAAGATCGATGTTGCCGATGGCGTTGCAAAACTCAAGTTGCACGCTCAATTGTCTTACGATGTCGCCGGCGATCGATATTGGTCCAATACGGCGACACGCGTTACCGTAAATGAGGGACCTGATGCATCAGTCTGCGTCTCGCAATCCAATCAAACGAATGCGTCGTCGGGTCAATTTGTGTCCCGGGTGTTTGATGGGGGGATGGGAAATCAGTGGCAGTCATTCTGCTCAAGAGTATCCGGGCGCTATCTTGATACCCCCGGTATTTTAGAGACATTGCAATCGGAGTCGAACGTCGTGGCGATTTATCACCTGAACAACAATTATCTGGATTCAGTTTCAGGATCAAATGGAACTCCTGCGGGGACAGTCTATTTTACGAATGACTGCAAATTTGGCAACGCAGCCGCAAGCTTTTATTATTATCGAAATTCTAGTGTGACGACCGTTAATCCGACACTGCTAAATGGGTTGGGCGAGTGTTCTTTAGCCTGCTGGCTTAAGATCGATAGTTATGTATTGGGAGGGAATCTAATCTACTCGCAGGGCTCATCCTCGTTCTTTGGGTTGCGTTACCTAGCTGGCGGGAAGTTTGACATGTCTTACAGATTCTCACCCGCCACTTGTCCTGATTATGCTCGATTCGGAGCGTGGACCTTTGTGGTTGGAACACTCAGGTCTTCAGGAGGGAAGAGGTACATTGACCTGTACGTTGACGGCGTACTGAAGGCGGAAGCCTCTGATACTCTTGCGCCAATTGTGCAGGACGCTCCTCTTCTGATAGGGCAGTATTTTTCGGGGTCCATTGATGAGGTTACGTTCTATAATAGGGCGTTGTCGGCAACCGAGATTAGTGCACTCTATAAACGTTCCTCATCCTTTGCTGTCCAGTTTCGATCAGGATCATCTGCAAATCTTTCCGGTGCTTTTGTCGGACCTGATGGAACCTCGGCGAGTTACTTTTTGGATGAGCGGAATGTCTTTCCCTTCATTTCGGGTTTGTCCCCTTATGATCAATATGTGCAGTACAAGGCCTATTTCAGAGCTGAATCCAAGGTCACGCCCTACTTGCAGGCGGCCGGCTTCACGGGGTCTAAACTGCTTGTGATGGATAATGCACTTGGTGATTTTGTTCAGGGGAGTTACTCGACCACTGCTACCAATTCTCCGCTTCGCCCGGATACCCCCTATCTTGGTTTGACAAAGATGCCGGACGGCGGCTTTGCCACAAATGACACCGTCACCTCCCGTGTGATGGATGCAGGGGGCAATGTGTCGTGGGGGGCCATCTCCTGGACGATGGGACGAGAGCTCGCCTCCACACTGTACGGACTTGAGGGGCTGTGGCATGCGAATGGGAATTGGGCGGATGCCTCTCCCTATGCCCGGAATGGCGTCAACAACGGGGCAACGTATGCTGACATGGCCAAGCTGGGGATCCGGTCCGCGGCCTTTAACGGAGCCGGTTCGTATGCCGCCATGCCGAGTATCGCGAATGGAGTGAATACCGTGGAGTGGTGGATGAAAACGGACCGCACCTCCAGCGGGCTCATGGAGTTGTTAACCAACACGACCTATATCGTGATGTCAAACCGGTTTGTCCGGCCGGTGGGGTTCCCGGCGGGTGCGGTTGTGACCACGTATGTGAATGGCCGGGCCGGTGTGCCGCTGGCGGATGGCTGGAACCATGTGGCGGTGGTGTCGGACAAGGCGATCACCAATGTGTCCCTGACGCTCGGACGGGCGAATGGAGATTACTATGAAGGGTTGATGGATGAGATTGCCGCCTATAGCCGGAGCTTGTCCTCGGCGGAAGTCACGGAACACTTGGTGTCGGGCCGGCGTACGGCGGCGGGCAAGGTTCGCCTTCAAATCCGGGCCGGCACCAACAATCCTCCCGCCGGTGCGTTTACCGGTGCCGGCGGCCTGGCCGGATATTTCGACACGTCAGGGTCCTCGCTGGGCGGCTATCAAGGCCGGTATCTCCAGTACCGCGTGACCCTGCTTGGTGACGGAGAATCCACGCCCACCCTGGAGTCGGTGACCGTTTCCGACGCCGTGGGGAACAATTATACCGACGATACGATTGATCAGTTCGGCGCCGGCACCTACGATGGCGGGCTTGTACGCTGGTATGGCGATGAGCTGGCCTTGCCCGATTACGGGGGATACGTCGCGCCCATTACGGACCCCTTCCAGACACCGAACCTTATCGCCATGTGGCACATGGACGAGGCTTCCTGGTCGCTGGCGAATGCCGATGATGCCTCCGGGAATGGCAAGACGGGCGTGCCGGAAGGGGACGCTGCCACAGTCTCCGATGCCAAGGTGGGCGCGTACTGCGGAACTTTCGATGGCGCAGGGGATGATGTGGTTGTCGCGTCAGCCATCGACCTGGGTGCGGGCGATTTCTCCGTTGGCGGCTGGTTCCGCTCCTCGGCCACAAATTACTGCGCCCTGGTGTCATCCTACGGCATCGGTCCCTATTTCGCCCTGGAGCTCAACAGTTCCGGCGGCGCGAGTTCATCCGGGCGCGTGGCGTTTGTGATCAATGACGGAACCACGGCGAAGTCCGTGGCGAGTTCCGCCTTGGCGGCGATGAATGACGGGTTGTGGCATCATGTGGTTGGAATCCGGAACGGACGGCAGATTCATCTCTATCTGGATGGCGCCAGGGTCGGGACAACCGATCTCGGCAGCGGCTATGGCAGCGTGGGGAACACAGGCGTGTGGCTGGCCAAACATGGAACCCAGAGCATTTACTTCAAGGGAAACCTCGACGAGATGTTTGTAATCCAGCGCGCGATCACCCGTTCTGAAATCGGTGAACTCTCCGTGGCCGGGTCCGACACCAAGGCCGTTGGCACTTATACTAGTTCGCCGTTTGATGGCGGCCAGACAACGATCTGGGAAAGCATGAAGTGGGGGGTGGATGCGCCGTATGGCCGGACCCAGACCGTCAGCGACACCCAGTTGGCCGGGTTGTGGCACCTGGATGCCTTTACGAACGGGAATCAGGTCGTTGATTCCTCGCCCCTCGGGAATGTCGGAACGGTCACAGGCGCGACGCTCACCAATGCGGGGCGGTTTGGCGGGTGTTTGTATTTTGACGGGGCCTCCAATCAGCGGGTGGCTATTGCCAATGACCTGTCCCTGAATCCCTCCAGTTTTACCGTGGAGGGGTGGATCAATCCGAATGATGTGCTGAATCGGATGGTGGTGGACAAGCGTGATCCGGTCGGGGGTGTAACGGGATACTCGCTGGGGTTGAATAGCCAGGGGCAAGTGTATCTCATGGTCAACGGGACCTCGGTGGTCCAGCCCGACATCCTGCGCCAGCGCGAGTGGGCGCATGTGGTCGGCGTCTATGACAGCACCAATCTCCGGCTCTATGTGAATGGCGCCCTGGTCGCCGTGACGCCCCTTGCCGGGGCCTCGGTGGTGAATTCGGGAGAGGCGCGGATAGGTCTCGCCTATGACGACAGCAATGATTTCCAGGGGCTGATTGATGAAGTGGCCATCCGGGGCCGGGCCTGTTCCGCCGTTGAAATCGGGGATCACTACCGCGCGGGTATCGGAGCGTTAAGGGTTCAGTGCCGGTCCTGGAGCGGAGCGACGCCGGGACCGTTCGTGGGGCCGGACGGAACGACGAACACGTATTTCATGGATGCCTCCGGGGTCACGCTGCTTGGCACGATTCCACTGAACCAGTATTTTCAATACAAGGTGTACTTCTCCACCGAAGACTGGCGCTGGGGGCCGCGGTTCCAGGGGGCCAGTGTGGCCTTGTCGAGTTATCCCACAGACAATCCCTGGGTCATACCTGCGGATGGGTACGGGCAGGCATTCCTCGGGAATCTCCTGAGTTTCTCCCAGACCATGTCGAACAACACTGATGTGTCGGTTCGGTATCAGCTCTCCGGCAACAATGGAACGAACTGGTATCGTTGGAATTCCCCTGTGTGGGAGGATGTAACCGGGGTTGGTGCGCAAATGGCCGATACGGTCGATGTCGTCAGCAACAACATCGGTTCTTTCTTCGCCCAGCATTACGCCAAGTCCGGGGGGATGTTCAAGTTCAAGGCCTTCCTCAATTCCGACGGACTGAATCAGACGGCGCTGGACAGTGTATCGCTGGCGTATTCCTCGGGACGTGTTCTTGTTGTGGTTCCCAACGGGGAGCAGGAGCTGGGTGACAACGCCTGGCTGGTCGGCGTCACCAATACCATCAAATGGGTCTCGACGACTGGCGTTACCGGGCCGATGACCATCGAATTTTCGGATGACAGCGGGAGCACGTGGTCGACTGTGGCCACCAATCTGCCGAACGTCACCGGGACCAACGAGTTTGCCTGGCTGACGCCGGGGCAGAACGCGGCCGCGGAACGTCTTCACTGCCGGATTCGTGTGAGTTCGGCTGGTGACAGTTCCCAATACGATATGTCCGACTTCGACTTCCAACTGGTCTACCGTTACCACCTGACTGTCCCGAACGGGGGCGAAACCTTCTACATTGGGACCTCCAATAATGTGACCTGGCAGTCCTGTCCGAATCTTGGCGGTTTCGCCTACCTGTACTACAACCTGAACGGGTCAACCACGGCCTGGGCCCGGATCAACAATGACAATATCCCGAACACGACCGGGACCAACAACCTCTACAGTTGGTCCGTTCCCACCACGAACAATGCCCTGCTCTCGGAGCATGCCCGGATGGAGATCAGGCTCCAGGGCGGCAGCGTGTTATACACGGACATGTCCGATAATGAGTACACGCTGGCGGGGATCGGGTTCATCACTCCCGACCAGTCAACGGCCTGGAAGCGGGGGAACACCAATACCATCCAGTGGATTTCGTCTGGCGCAGGGACGGGCGGTGTGGACATTGCCTTCGCCAATGACGGTGTGATGTGGTCGAATATTGCCCTGAGAGTGGCCAATGTGGCCGGAACCAACAGTTACGATTGGCTGGTGGTGGCAGACAATCCCAGCCCGGTTGCCAGGATCCGAATTACGGCCAGGCAGGATCCCAACGTGAAGGGGACCTCTCAGGCGTTCACGATCGCTGATATTGATATCAAGACACCCACGGCCGCCACCATCTGGCCGCAGAACACCACCAATGCCATCACCTGGACTGCGGGCGGTGCGGGAAACAACGTGAATCTCTACTATACCACAAACAGCGGAACGTCCTGGATCTTGATACAGACCACGACGAACCTGGACTTTCCGGCGATAAACAGTTTCAACTGGGCGATACCGGCGATCCCCGGGGATTCCGTGAAGATCAAGATCGAGTCCACGCTGGGCGGTGGAGCCCTCTATGCCATCAGTCCGGCCTTCAGTGTCTCGGGTATCCGTGTGACCAGCCCGTCAATCGGAACCGAAGTGTGGCGGATGGGGGTTATCAACTCGATCCTCTGGCAGTATGCGGCGGCGGGCGGGGGATGCGTGATCCAGTTCTCCTATGACAACGGGGTGACCTTCACCAACATCGGCGGGCCGGACTATCCCCTGGTTTCGCGAAGCCTCGATTACACCCCGGATTTTCCCAGCGTGCAATGCCGCGCCAGGGTTCAGGCCACGGACGCGGGTTATACCAATGTGGCGGATATGTCGGATAACTATTTTACGGTGGCCGGCGTCAAGGTGACCAAGCCGCTGGCGGCCACCGTCTTGACCATGGGGTGGGTTGCGACCAACGGGATTCAATGGTACTCCGCCGGCACCTTGGCGGATCTCGTTTCCGTGTCCTATGCTCCGGAAGACGGGACCGAGTATGCCATTCAAACCTCCACGCCTAACAAGGAAACATATCCCGGGGACAACGCCCGCGATTGGACCCCGCCCATGACGGTCGATCCGTCGACCCTGGCGCATATCAAGGTCATTGCCCAATCCGGCTCGGGCTCGTTCACGGGACTGTGTTCCCGGTTCGTGCTGCGAGGCGCACGTCTCGCCCGGCCCACCTCCAGCACGGTATTCAAGATTGGCGCGGATGAAACCATCCAATGGCTGTCGGCCGGTTTTGATGCGGGCGCGGGCGCCATGTTCTACCTTTCCTCCGATGGCGGATTGAACTATGGCGCGACACCGATTTTTCCGTTCGCCACCATTCTTGACCTGAAACAGGCGACGTGGACGGTTGATTCTGCCCTGGATCCCACCACGACCGCCGTGCTCAAGATGGTCGTCACCAACTCCTCCATCGCCTTTGAAGCGGTATCCCCCAACTTCACCCTTCAAGGGCTCCGTGTTGTGGCGCCGACAACCAACAGCAACTGGATGATCGGGAGTACCAACCAGATCCGTTTCCTGGCGGCCAACGTGGGGTCGCTAGTCAATATCTATTATTCCCAGGATGGGGGAAGCACCTACGACATGACCCATGCCATCGGTCTCAACGTTCCCATCACCAATGGACTCAACCAGGTGTCCTGGGTTGTTGAGTCCTATCGGAATCCTTCCGCGACCAGTTGCATCAAGATCCAGTCTGTCTCACAGTCGGACTATGCGATCTCGCCACTCTTTACCGTGGGCGGCATCAAGGTCCTGCGGCCGCTCAGCACAGACATCTGGTCCATCGGAGAGACCAATCAGATTTCATGGGTTTCGATCGGTACGGTTGGAACCAACTCTGTTGACCTGATGATGCCGGATAGTTCGGTGGTGCTGATCGCGACCCTGGTCGCGGGGACGACCGTCGACTGGGTTGTGCCGCCCGAGGCGGTAGGTTCCAATCTTATCGTGCGTGTTACCGACGCGGGGGGGGCCATCGGGTATTCACAGCCGTTCCGCATTGTGACCGAGCCGACTGTTGCCATGATCAGTCCGGTGGCGGATGTGTTCTGGAAACTGGGGCGTTCCTATTCCGTGCAATGGACCAAGGCCGGCGCCATGTCGCTTCTCTTCAGTGTGGAATACTCGCTGAACAATTTCGCGACGTCTGTCCAGATTCCGGGTACCCCGTTGTACACCAACGGAATCTTCAGCGTGTCCTGGGCTCCCGACGATCCGGCCAAACTTGGCGCCGCGAAGATACGGGTGACTAACCTCGGGAACACCAATATCACAGTCACGTCGGAGCGGTTCTATATTGCTCCCGACATAACGCTCAAGACACCCAATGGCGGCGACCAGTTCTATGCCTTGAAACCGACCTATGTGGGGTGGATCACGCACGGCAATGTGCCCAGCATCAACCTCTACTACAGCAAGGACATGGCGAAGAAACCATCGAGCTGGATTTCCATCAACACCAGCACGACCATTCCCGACAAGGGCGACAACCAGCTTAGCCAGTACCTTTGGACCGTGAACAACGATACCAGCGCAACGGTCTGGGTCCGTGTCCAGGACGCCTCATACACCAATATGTTTTCCGCCGATACGGACGGGCCGTTCGACGATAGTGACGCGACGTTCTCGATCAACTACTACTCGGTCAAGTGGCACGTCTTCGACTCAGAAACCTCGAATGGAATGTCGCAACTGAGTGTTTCCGACAGTTCCGGCTGGTCCGAGTCCGGCCTGTCAACGATTTTCCCCAGCAGTTATGTCACCCACGGTTATCCCTACGGCACCTTTGATACGATCTGGTCCCGGGAGTATTTCAATGACCAGATCCTTTTCCATTGGCTTGCCGATCGGGACAAGACGAACGAGGTGGCGATGCGGCAGGCCACCGCCTCTCCCGAATACCATGTGATGGCTGACTTTGTCTTTAATCCCACCAACGGCCACTACAAGGCAGTTACCTGGCTGGAGCGCAACAGCCAGATTATCACCGACCCATCATCCTGTTCGGTGTATGTCTACGGGCCCGATGGTACGCTAGCGGGAACGGTGTCGAATTCATCGCCCCAGAAAACCGGGGTGTTCTGGCTGGATATTCCCCAGACGGATGCGAATCTGCCTTATTTTGCCAAGGTGGAAATCATGCGATCCGGTTCGAAGTATGAATCAGGCATTACCTTCACCCTGTTGTCCCAGGCGGATACGTCCATCGCCGCCATCAATGCGGCTGCATCCTCGATCCTGAACAGCGTCTCAAATGTTAATGACAACGTGACGGGCGTGAGGAATGCCGTGGGAGAGTTTAGGACTGACGCGACCAACCGGTTGACCTCGTTGAGCAATACCACGGCGCAGATCAGTCAGAACACGTCAGGGATCAGCTCCAACCTGATGAACATCAACTCGAACATACTGGCCCAGTTGGCGGTGCTGACCAACACCATCGGGGTGATCGGCACGGGAACCAACCTGCTGGACCAGATGGCGGCATTGTCCAGCGAGGTGGACCGGCGAAGCGCGCGAATTTTGACCCGGCCCCCGACCGTCAAGGTTGGCGGATCCTTCTCCATCCTGTATCGGACCAAGCCTGGCGCCGGGCCAACCTTGACCGTATCCGGAAGTGGGGGGACGGTGTTTAGCCCTCAAGCCATGAACCCTGTTTCGGGAGGTGTCTTTGAGCTGAACCTGACGGCCAGTTGGCTGCCCGGCGATTATCAGATTCTCTGCGTGGATTCCGATACCACCACTTCGGATATGATCGTGATGAAGGTTACGGCCATGGAAATGGATGATTTGGTGATGGTCAGCAATCAAATATCCCGGGTGGAGCTCGCGATGGGCACGATGTCGAGCTCGGTCTCAAATATTGACCAGAATGTCTATGGAATGACCACGAACCTGACGGATCTACTTGGCGCGGTCGACAAGATTGTGGCCCTGACCAACCTCGCCTCGTCGGTGGACGTCATGACCGGAGCCGTGGCACAGATCACCGTGCTCACCAACATGGGCGGCCAGCTTGCGTATCTCACAAACATCGTCGGCAACCTGGCGGGAATGCCTCTCCAGATGGACGGCTTGACCAATTCCATGGCCAACTTGAGCCGCATGACGAATTCCATGAATTCGCTGTCCGCCCAGATGGCCTACGTGACCAACGTGATTGACCAGATCGTGGTGTTGACGAACATCAACCCGTCGGTGGCCGCCATGACCACCGCCGTGGCCCAGATCTCGGGCCTGACCAACATGAGCGGCCAGATCTCAACCCTTTACGATGCCGTGATGGCGATGAGCGGGTTGACCAACATCATGCCCCAGATGAATTACCTGTCCAATTCAGTGACGCAGTTGAGCGGCTTGACCAATTCGATGGCCTCGCTGTCGTCGCAAATGAAGTACCTCACGAATCTGACGACCCAGATCAGTTCGGTAACCAACCTCAGCGCCCAGATGTCGTACCTGACCAATGTCATTGACCAGGTCGTGGCGCTGACGAACATCAACTCATCCGTCGCGGCGATGACGAATGCCGTGGCCCAAATCACCGTGTTGACGAACATCAGCTCGCAAATGGGGTTTGTGACCAACATTGTGGGGCAAATGGCCGTCCTGACCAATCTGACGCCTCAAATGGCCTCGTTGACAAACTCCATGGGCCTTTTGATCGGTATCACCAACTCTATCAACACGATGTCCTCGCAAATGTCCTACATGACCAACGTGATTGACCAGATCACGGCGTTGACGAACATCAATCCGGCGGTGGCCGCCATGACTAATGCAGTGGCCCAGATTACGGTGATGACCAATCTCGGCAACCAGGTCTCCTTCCTGACCAATTCGATGGCATCGCTGATCGGCATCACCAATATCGTGCCGCAGATCGGCGCCCTGACCAATTTGACCACTTCGATAGCAGGGCAGACCGCCATCTTGACCAACCTCGTGACGCGCATGGCCGGGTTGACGAACCTATCCCCGCAGATATCGGCTCTTACGAATTCCATGGCGATGTTGATGGATCTTACTAATACCACCGCCCAACTCGATTTCCTGACCAACAGTGCGGCCCAGTTGAGTTCCCTGACTAACATCACGGTCGAACTCGTCCAGATGACCAACTCTCTCGCTCTAATCGGCGGGATGACGAACCTGCCCAGCCAGATGAACTACATGACGAATGTCATCAACCAGTTGAGCGGCATCACCAATATCGGGGTCCAGGTGGCGCAGATGACGAATTCAATAGCCCAGGTTGCGGCGATGACCAACTTTGCCAGTCAGATCAACTACATGACCAATATCATCAGCCAATTGTCCGGTATCACCAATATCGGGGTCCAGGTGGCTCAGATGACGAACTCAGTTGGGCAGATCGCGGGGATGACGAACCTGCCCAGCCAGATGAACTATATGACGAATATCGTCGGCCAGTTGACGGGTATGACCAATTTCGGGTCACAGGTAGTGGCGATGACGAACGCAATCGGGCAGATCGCGGGCATGACGAATCTGCCGGGCGAGATGAATGCCCTGACGAACCTTCTGGCGCAGATGAATGGAACCACGCTCAGCATGTCCAATACCTTGGATCTCCTCGTTGGCATGACCAACATGACCGGTCAAGTCGGGTATCTTACCAACATAATGGGGCAACTTAGCGGAATGACAAATATCGCGCCTCAAGTAGCGGCCATGACGAATGCGATCGGGCAGATTGCGGGGATGACGAACATTCCCGACCAAGTTTCATACCTGACCAATGCTATGTTGCAATTGAGCGGGATCACCAATATCGGCGCGCAGGTCGCCCAAATGACAAACGCGATCGGGCAGATTGCGGCGCTGACGAACTTTTCCAGCCAGATGAACTACCTGACGAACGTGATCGATCATCTCAGCGGCATCACCAACATTGGCCCGCAAGTGGCGGCTTTGACCAACGCCATGGACCAGATTTCAGGAATGACGAACCTGACCAGCCAGATGAACTACCTGACCAATCTGCTGACAGAAATGAGCGCGCTGACGAATGTGACGGGCCAGGTGTCGGACATGACCAACGCGGTAAGCCGACTGGCGATGATGACGAACATTCCCGACCAGGTCTCGTACCTGACCAACGTCATCGGGCAAATGAGTGGAATCACCAATATCGCGCCCCAAGTCGCGGCCATGACGAATGCGATCGGACAGCTTGCGGCGATGACGAACCTGCCGACTCAGATGAATTACATGACGAACCTGCTGGCCGCGATGAGTACGCTGACGAATGTGACTGGGCAGGTGTCGGAAATGACCAATGCGGTAAGCCGACTGGCGATGATGACAAATATTCCCGACCAAGTCTCGTACCTGACCAACGCCATCGGGCAAATGAGTGGAGTCACCAATATCGCTCAGCAAATTGCGTGGATGACGAACGCGATCGGGCCGATCTCTGCGCTGACCAATTTGACGGCGCTGACCAATTTGACGGATCAGATGAGCCGTATGACGAATCAGATGAGCATCCTGACGAATGGCATCAGTCAGCTCAGTGGCCTTACGAATTTCAGTGCGCAGGTGGCGGCCATGACCAATGCCATCGCGCAGGTGGCTTTGTTAACCAATATGTCCGACCAGGTTACAGCGCTCACCAACCTTACGTCACTCAATGGCTTGACCAATATGTCCGGCGAGTTAAGCGGGATTGCAGCGGGGATGTCGAATACTCTTACAGGGGTCACTTCTCTCCAGTCCGGGATGACAAATATCCTTGCCGGAACCACAAATCTCCAATCCGGAATAACAAGCCTGGCGGTCTTGAGTTCGAACATTTTTGCCGCCATGGAGAGAAAGATCGGAACCTCAAATGATGAAGCCTCTGTGGATTCCGTCTTCGGACAACTGGCGGCGATTGAGTCGAACATCGTGTCGGTAGGGATCTCCTCCGCAGAGGCTATCTCCAAGGCCAGTGGGGCGCGTTCCCAGGCGAGTAGCGCGGCTTCAGGGCTGCAGCAGATCAAGGGTGAGCTGGGCAGCGGGAAAATGGATAAAATAGCGGCGGACCTTCTCACTGTCCGGACGTCACTCGAGGCCGCCTTGAAATCCGTAAAGGAGGTCCCCGGCGGCATGACTACAGCGGACATGGTTAAAACATTGAATGACGCCTCCGTGACAATGCGGAGAATGGCCGAAAGTCGTGGCCAGCCCCCTGTCGCTCCTGTTACTCCTGGCCCTGGTGCTGGTAATGGTGCTGGTAATGGTCTCGGGCAGACAACGGGATCTCCCTTCTCAGACCCGAAGGCGATTGGGGAATTACTGAACCAACTTGCCGAAACCAAGGCGATGATGGAAGCCACCCGCCTATTGATGGATCGTGCCGTCAACAAGCCCGTGGTGGTGGATTGGATGGAAGGGAATAAGTAGGGGGGCGGGGGAGGGGTGAGTTGTTAAGTTGTTGAGTTGTTAAGTGATGATGAAATCTCTCCATTCTCAACAACTCAGCAACTTGACAACTCAACAACTATCAGACAACGCCATGCCCCACCAAGTCATACATCTTGTTATCTCCCTCGCGCATGGCGGGTTGGAACGTCTGGTTGTGGATTGGACCAATGCGCGGAACCGGCGGAGCCCGGGGACGACCCGGGTGGTGTGTCTGGATTCCTTGGGGGAACTGGCTCCACAAGTGGCGGGCGGTTCCGTATCGTGCGTGAACGCCCACCGCAACCGCTGGCCCTGGGATCGGGCGGCTGTCCTTCTTATCTGTCATGAACTCGAGACTCGAGACCCGAAACCCGAAACTGCCAGCGTTCTCCACGCCCACAACCTCGCCGCGTGGCAATATGCCGTGCTGGCGAAAATAGGAATGGCTTTTCAATGTGGGAGGCGCGCTCCGCGCGGCGAGTCCTTACGCCTCATCTATACCCAGCATGGTGCGAACGTCCACAATTATCGCCTGCGAGACCGCATCCGGGCGCGCCTTCTTGCCTGCTTTACAGACGAAATCGTGGCGGTGTCCGGAGCCACGGCAGATAGTATGTCGGTGAAACTGTGGATTCCCCGGAACCGAATCCGGGTGGTGGTGAATGGGGTGGAGGGGGGAAGAGAGACGGAAGACAGTAGGCAGAGGACAGTGGACAGTAGTCAGAAGACAGTGGACAGCAGACAGAAGACAGAAGTCAGACTTAAATATGGAATATCGGAACAGGCCTTCGTAATCGGCTCGGTAGGGCGGCTGGCGCAGGTGAAAGGGTATGACCGCTTGATCGCCGCATTTGCGGCAATCAGGCGGTTAGTCCCCCCAGACCGAAGGCAATGTGGGAGGGGCGCTCCGCGCCGCGACAGTGACCAGACGGGTGCCTATCCAAGCAAAGTCGCCGCGGCGGAGCGCGCCTCCCACATTGAGGAAAAAACCCTGAAACCAAAAGAGGACTCACTCCAGTCTGATGTCTGTGGTCTGATGTCTGAAGTCTCTTCTCCCCTTCTCCTTCTCACCGGCGATGGTCCTGAGCGGGAGAATCTGGAGCGGATGGCGCATGAACTCGGCATTGCAGACCAGGTGATCTTTGCCGGATACCAAGCGGACACCGAGAGTTGTTATCAGGCCATGGATTTGTTTATCCTGCCATCCCGGAGTGAGGGTTTGTCTATCAGTTTGCTTGAAGCCATGGCGGCGGGCGTGCCGGTGATGGTGACGGACGTGGGCGCCAACCGGGAGGTTGTCGAGGACGGAAAGTGCGGGCGCATATTACCGGAGGACGAGGGCCAATGGGCGGACGCGATCATTGCCGCGATGAATGACAGCGACTCCGCCGCCGCAAAGGCCCAGTCCGCCCGGCAACGTGTCCGTTCTCACTATTCCCTGGAGACCACTCTGGATGGATATGAACAACTCTATGCTCATCACTGTTTCCAATCTATTCCCCCGTCCTGATCAACCGACCCGCGGATTGTATAATCTCTATTTGTTCAGGGAGATGGGGAAGACGGTCAACATCTGCCTCGTGCCCGAATGGCGCGTGTGGAAATGGCGGGCGATCCGAAAATGGAAGGCTCCCGTGTCTCCAGGGAGCGAGTTGTCAAGTTGTCAAGACAACTCAACAACCGTCTATCTTCCCGTCTTCACTCTTCCTTTCATCGGGCGGTCCATAAACTGGTGGTTCTATTGCAGGGCGATCCGGCGCTGGATGGCGCCGGATCAGACATCAGACATCAGACCACAGACTTCAGACCGAAGGCAATGTGGGAGGGGCGCTCCCGCCTTCGCCAAGGCTACGGCGGACATGCCGCGCCGCGACAGTGACAAAGGAAGCGCCTATCCAAGCACAGTCGCCGCACGGAGTGCGCCTCCCACATTCAATCTGGAGCCCTCCGGCAATGGAATAACTTCTGCCTTCCAGTCTGATGTCTGTGGTCTGATGTCTGATGTCTTTCCCCCCACTTACTACGTTCCCTGGCTTTATCCCGACGGTGTGGCGACGGCCAGGGCAATTCGGGGAAGTGGCGCCCGGTTGTGGCTGATGGCGCTGGGGACGGATACCTTTCACCTGAAATCAGCCGTCCGCCGCCGTCTCATCGTGGAGGCCTGCGGACAGGCCGAGGGAATTGTCTGCGTTGCCCGGGCACTGGCCGACCGCCTGGCCGCCGCCGGGGTGCCGGGGGAGAAACTCCATGTCGTGCCGAACGGGGTGGATACGTCTTTATTCCGGTGCCGGAAGAAGGAGGGGTTGTTGAGTTGTCAGGTTGCTGAGTTGCTCGGAAAGAGGGAGTTGCCATGTTGTCAAGTTGCTGAGTTGCATGGGAAGAAAGAGTTGCTAGGTTGTCAAGTTGATGAGTTGTTAAGTGAATCGGTGAACGATCCCTCTGGTCTTTCCTCAACAACCCAACAACCCAACAACTCAATAACTGCACCTAAAATCATCCTCTTCGTTGGAAACCTGGTTCCTGTCAAGGGGCCTGATGTGATGCTGAGGGCGGTTGCGGCGCTGCAGAAGAAGTTGTTGGGTTGTCAAGTTGCTGAGTCGCTAGGGAAGAAGGAGTTGTTAAGTTGTCAAGTTGCTGAGTTGGTAAGTGAAGGCGCGAACGCTCCCTCTGGTCTTTCCTCAACAACTCAGCAACCTAACAACCCAACAACTGCTTCCCCCCCCTCAACAACTCAACAACTTGACAACCCAAAAACTGTCTCTCCATTCACAGCAACCCAGCAACCCAGCAACTTAACAACCATTCTCCTCCTCATCGGCTCCGGCCCCATGCGGCGTAAACTGGAAGGACTGGCGCGGGAATTGGGCATTGCCGAGAAGGTTCATTTTCTGGGACGCCGCCCTCCGGAAGAGGTGGCCTTATGGATGAATGTGGCGGATGTCCTTTGTTTGTCCAGTCACAGCGAGGGCATGCCCAATGTGGTCTTGGAGGCCCGTGCGAGCGGACTTCCGGTGGTGACAACCCCGGCGGGCGCCATTCCCGAGTTGCCTCTGGAGGAGGATCGCTTCCTTGTGGTAAAGTCCTGCTGCCCGGAGGATCTGGCGGCGGGCTTACGGGAGATGCTAGGGCGTGATTTGTCTGTGCGACAATCCGACCCTGCGATTCCAACGTGGGGACAACAAGCGGCCAAAATACTGGAACTGATGGAGAGGGATATCAGACCCCAGACATCAGACCACAGACAAAGAAGAAGAGCCGAAGGCGCCTCCTACAGTTAGGTCTGATGTCTGGGGTCTGGGGTCTGATAATACGCTATGGACTTTTTCATCATTGCGAATGCCTGGAGTGCGGGGCGGGACAACCCGACCAGCAAGCACCGGATTGCCCTCGAGCTTGTGCGGCAGGGGCATCGTGTCCTGTGGATTGAAGGATCCGGGATGCGGACACCCAGCGTCGGATCCTCCCATGACCGTCTTCGGATGGTCCGGAAGGTCGCGGCCGCGCTTCGGGGAGCGAGGAGTGAAATCCAGTTGCCAAGTTGCCAAGTTGCTGAGTTGTTAAGGGAAAACCCGACTTGTCCGCCGGAGGCTTTGCGAAGAAGGAACGCCTTTTCATCCTCAACAACTCAGCAACCAAGCAACCTAACAACGGCCCTCTGGATTCTTTCCCCCCTCTTCATTCCTCTCCCGCGATATGAACTGGTCCGGCGCCTTAACGGCCTGATTTGCCGTTGGAGCATGAGGTTCTGGGGATGGCGGCTCGGTTTTAAGGATCCCGTGCTTATCAACTATGTTCCCGTCCTGGCCGAAGCGATGCGCGGCTGGCGTCGCGCATCGGTTAAGTTGCCAAGTTGTCAAGTTGCTGAGTTGTTAAGTGAAAACTCGACTAGTCCGCCGGAGGATTTGCAAAGGAGGAAGACTTCTTTATCCTCAACAACCCAACAACCCAACAACTCAATAACTGGTACACCACGCGCTGTGCGCGTGGTGTACCATTGCGTTGACCGCTGGGATGCCTTTGCCATGTATGACTCGGCCATGATGGGGGAGATGGACCGGCGGTGTTGCCGGTATGCCGATCTGGTGATTGCGTCGGCGGGCGAATTATATGAACGTTGCAAAACCCTCAACCCCAATACCGTCCTTATCCCGCACGGCGTCGATTGGGAGCATTTCCGTCGTAGCGCGACGGAAATGCAGACCATAGACCCCGGACCGCAGACATCAGACCGAAGGCAATGTGGGAGGGGCGCTCCCGCCTTCGCCAAGGCTACGGTGGACATGCCGCGCCGCGACAGTGACAAGGGAAGCGCCTATCCAAGCACAGTCGCCGCGGCGGAGCGCGCCTCCCACATTGAGGGAAAGACCCCGAAACTAAACAAGGATTCACTCAGGTCTGATGTCTGTGGTCTGATGTCTGAGGTCTTCCCTTCCCCCGCCATCGGCTTCTTCGGCCTCCTTTCGGAGTGGGTTGACCAGGAGTTGCTTCTTCGATTGGCGCGGGAATTTCCCGATGCGTCACTAGTCCTGATCGGCAAGGCGGATGTTCCCGTGACGAGGCTGGAGGGGATCCCGAACATTCATCTGGCCGGTCCCAAGCCATTCTCCGAACTCCCCTTCTATATTTCCAGCTTCACGGTGGGCATTATTCCGTTTGTCGTGAACGACCTGACCCGTTCCGTCAACCCCATTAAATTGCGGGAAATGCTGTCGGCTGGCTGTCCCGTGGTGTCCACGGCATTGCCCGAGGTGGCGCGGTACGGAGCATGGAGCGCAGAGCACAGACCTCAGACCTCAGACCTCAGACCTCAGACCCCAGACAGAAGGCAATGTGGGAGGGGCGCTCCCGCCTTCGCCAAGGCTACGGTGGACATGCCGCGCCGCGACAGTGACCAGGGAAGCGCCTATCCAAGTACAGTCGCCGCGGCGGAGCGCGCCTCCCACATTGAGGGAAAGACCCAGAAACTAAACAAGGATTCACTCAGGTCTGATGTCTGTGGTCTGATGTCTGAAGTCTCTCTTCCCGCCGTCCAGATTGCCCATACTCATGATGAATTTGTCGAGATGGTGAGGAGAGTCCTGGCGAAGCCGTTTACTGCTGATGAACGGCGGGCGGTCAGCGATGCAATGGCGGACGAGACGTGGACGGCGAAGGTGGGGGAGATTCTCGCGTTGGTGGCCGGGGAGACGCCGAGACCCTATCGCCTATGAGAAACTGGACAAGGGCTATCGTTGTGTGCTACGTTACGTGCGTCATAAATAACAGAGGGTGGCGTCATGGATTCGGCAACAATCAGGGATGTTCAGCATAACCTTGCCGCCTATTTGAGGCGGGTGGAGCAAGGGGAGGATATCGCGATCCGGCGGCGCAGTAAAATTGTGGCGCATCTGGTTCCTGCGGGTGTCACTGCCGCCACTTCCAAGCCTCTCGATTGGGGCCGGGTGAGGGAGCGCCGGGAACGGCAGTGGGGCGGAAAGCCAGCTCCTGGCAAGCCCGCATCGGAACTTGTCCGGGAAACCCGGGGCGACCGGTGAAAGTTTATTATGACACCGGGGTGCTTTTGCCGCTCTACATAGAGGAGGCCTTCAGCGCGGCTGTAACGCGACTGGTGGAGGATCGGGCCGAGCCGATAGCGGTCAATCTGTTCCATGAGGCTGAATTCGAGAACGCCGCGCGACTGAAGCTGTTTCGGCTCGAAATGTCTGCGGAACGGGTGAAGGATATTCTCGACGCCCGGGATGAAGACATTTTGGCGGGCCGACTTGTCCGCCGCCCGGTGAACTGGCCGCAAGCCTTCGAAGAGGCGCGGGTGTTGAGTGCGATGTCCACGGCCAAGACGGGGTGCAGAACCCTGGACGTTCTCCATATCGCTGTTGCTGTCAAATGGGGTTGCGAATGGTTTGCCTCTGCGGATGTTCGGCAACTGAAGGCCGCCAAGGCCGCGGGACTGAAGATTTTGGAAGTATCAGTATGAGGTTTACATGACTCTATTCCGCCTGGTCCGATCCGATATACGCGCCAAGGCCCGATGGTTGTACGGGGATGATTCCTTTCGTAACCTAGTGAAGGCGCGTTTGACCGATGGCACTACGGCGATGATTCTCTATCGCTGGATGCAGTGGACGCAACGGCGCCGGCTGCTTCCCCTGGCCATGGCGTTCAACAAGCTCAATGTTATGGGCGGTTGTGTCATCGGCCGGGGCGCCGATTTCGGTGAAGGGTTTGTCCTTGTTCACAGTCTCGGGGTTGTGATCAACACATCGGTGAAGGGCGGTCGCAATGTGGTGATCGAGCATCAGGTAACCATAGGGGCCGAGAAAGGGGATGTTCCCCGGATTGGAGACAATGTATTCATCGGGGCCGGCGCAAAGATCCTGGGCGGCGTGACCATCGGGAACGGGGCGAAGATTGGCGCCAACGCCGTGGTTGTGGAAGATGTCCCGGCGGGCGCCACGGTGGTGGGTATTCCCGCGAAGGTAGTGAAAGTGGCGCCGCTATGATCAGCGCACTGGTCGTTATAGCCGGTATTCTGGTGTATGCCTGGATCCTGTATCCCGGCTTCATGATGCTGCTATCCCGGACGAAACCCGCGCCACGAAGCCATCTTCCGGCATCCGATGAAGAGGAGGATCTTCCCTTCGTCTCGGTCATCTTCTCTGCGCATAATGAAGAAAAGGTCATCGGCGCACGGCTGGCGAACCTGTCAGCCCTGAATTATCCACGCGACCAATTGCGGATCTATGCGGGTATTGACGGCTCGACGGACCGGACCGAGAAAATTGCCCAGGATTGGGCTCTGATAGACTCCCGGATCCAGGTCTTCAGCCGGACTCCGTGCCAGGGAAAGACGGCAATGTTGAAGACGCTGGTGGGGATGATCGGGCAACAGATCCCTGACATCAGACTTCCGGCATTAGACCTCAGACCTCAGACCTCTCCTCCTTTACGCGCTCCGAATGCATCAATCGTGGATTCTGCCCGGGCCAAGATTTGCGGTCTGCGGTCAGAAGCCCGTGGTCCGATGTCTAATATCACTCTCTATGTCTTCACCGATGCCAACACGATGTTTGAACCGGATGCGTTGCGGAGGCTGGTGAAGCCGTTCTCCGATACGCGGGTGGGCGGGGTTTGCGGCAGGCTTGTGCTTGAGGGGAAGGAAGAGGGGATCAGGAGACAGAAGTCCGAATTGGGGATTCCCCAGCCGAAAGCCGTGGGAACGGATGAGCCGTTTTACTGGGATATTGAGACGCGGTTGAAGATGTCGGAGAGCCGGTTGGATTCCTGCCTGGGGGCCAATGGGGCCATTTATGCAATCCGGTCCCGATTGTTCCCCGCCACGATGCCGGACAATACCATTATTGATGACTTCGTCATCGGCATGAAGGTGCGCGAGCAGGGATCCAGGATGGTTTTTGAGCCGTTGGCGGTGGCGTATGAGGATCTTCCCAATTCCATTCTCCTTGAATGGCGGCGGCGTGTCCGCATCGGCGCCGGCGCCTTTCAGGCGTTAAGCCTGTGCCGGGCCTGCCTCTCCCCGCGGTATGGTGTCTTCTCATGGGCCTTCTGGTCCCACAAGGTATTACGTTGGATGACGCCACACCTTGGGATACTAGCATTGGTGCTGGGCGGTTGGCTGGTGGGAACCAGGGCCTGGACTCTGCAGTGTCCGTTTCGATCCCTGGTGTCGTCGCTGGTACTGTTCTTTTTTGCGTGCAACCTGGCCCTTTATAACTTTTCCGAACGCTGGGCAAAGGTCCTTGACGTGGTTTTTTATTTCCTCGCCATGCAGGCCGCATTATTTGCGGGTTTTTTCCGGTATTGCCGGGGCAATCTTTCCGGGGCCTGGGAACGGACGGAAAGAGGATGATGAATGTTCAAAGCGGTTGATAAATGGTTGCCGGGATATCTGCGGTCGGTCCTCTCAAGGCCGCGGGCGGCGGATCGATTGCGTCACCTGATCGTTTGTGTGTGTGACCATTTTGAGCCGTTCCGGAATGGAACCGACGCGGTGGTGGCGCGGCAGACGGTCCGGGACTGGCTGGCGGCCTATCCGGACTCTGTGGAGCCTTTCCGGGATGCCGATGGATGCCTACCCAAGCAGTCCTTCTTCTATCCCCAGGAGGACTATGATGCGGACATTCTTGACCAGTTGTCCCGATTCTGCAGGCGCGGATACGGAGAAGTGGAAATCCATCTCCACCATCGCCATGATACCCCGGCAGGATTCCGGGAGAAGCTGGTCACCTTCCGCGACCTGCTCCATGAGAAACATGGACTATTGGGGGTACAAAGAGAGTTGACAGGTTGTCAGGTTGCTGAGTTGTCAAGTGAAAGCCCGACTTGTCCGCCGGAGTTTTTGCGGGGGAGGAAGGCCTCTTCATCCTCAACAACCCAACAACCCAACAACTCAACAACTTCTTCTCCTATCCGCTACGCCTTCATCCATGGGAACTGGGCTCTTTGCAACTCCCGTCCTGACGGGGATTGGTGTGGAGTCAACGAGGAGCTGGGCATACTTGCGGAGTCAGGGTGCTATGCCGACTTTACCTTCCCTTCGGCTCCCTCGCCGACCCAGCCGCGAATCGTGAATGCGCTTTACTATGCCCGCGATATTCCCGGGAAGCCAAGGGGAGCGGATAGAGGAGAGTTATCAAGTTGTCAAGTTGCTGAGTTGTTAAGGGAAAGCCCGGCTTGTCCGCCGGAGGCTTTGCGAAGGAGAAAGGTCTCCTCACCCCCAACAACTCAACAACCCAACAACCTGACACCAAGTCCTCCCCTCCTGCTTATCACCGGTCCTTTGGCCCTCAACTGGAGACGGCGCAAATGGGGAGTGTTCCCACGACTTGAAAACGCGGAAATATCCGGCGCGAATCCACCTACGGCGGATCGACTTCGGTTATGGACGCGACAGGGGATCCACGTCGCGGGACGACCGGACTGGATATTTGTGAAGGTCCATACCCATGGTTGTGTACCCGGAAATGCCGGGGTATTGCTGGGATCGGCGATGAGGGAGGCTCGAGAGGTGCTTCGCCGGGACTTCAATGACGGCCACCATTGGCAGTTGCATTATGCGTCAGCACGCGAAATGTTCAACATGGTCAAGGCCGCTGAAGCGGGGCTTCCGGGGTCCCCGGGACTCTACCGTGACTATCACGTGACCTGGAATGCGTAAATCATCGCTTGATTTTTGACAATTTTTTAACATAATCCAACTTCATTTACTTGGGTGCGGAGGGCGGAGGGCATGAGTTATTACCGAATTCTTGGCTTGCATGAGGAACCTTTTTCCACAAGCCCCGACCCTTCTTTCTTCTTCCTTTCGACCCAGCACAAGGCGGCGCTGACCCGATTGCGAATCACACTTAATCTGAAGCGCGGCTTGAGTATCATCGTCGGCGATGTCGGCACCGGGAAGACAACCCTTAGCCGGAAACTGTCACAAGTATTGAAGGAAGAACAGGATGTGTGTTTTCACATGATCCTGAATCCCTATTTCAAAACACAGAAACAATTCCTCTCCCGTCTGGTGGCGCTATTCCACGCCCCCATAGACCCCAAAAAGACATCGGGGCTCGACTGTATCGAGGCGATCGAGCAATTTTTGTACAAAACGGGGGTGCAGGATAAGAAGCGGGTTGTCCTGTTGATAGACGAGGCACAACTTCTTCCCCACTATGTGCTTGAGATTCTTCGCATCCTGTTGAATTACGAAACCAACGAGTTCAAGATTCTTCAATTGATTCTGGTGGGGCAGATGGAATTAATTCCTGTATTGAGCAAAATGCCCAACTTTTGGGATCGAATTGCTCTGAAATGCATTATTCATCCCCTGAACCTGGCTGAAACCAAGGAGGTCATCGGTTTCCGGCTGCAACAAGCGGGGCATCCTGGAACGGGATTATTTACCGATGATGCCATCCGGTTGATCCATGAGCATACCAGGGGATATCCGAGACAGATGTCTATGCTTTGTCATAACCTGTTGGAAATGCTGGTCATGAAGGATCTGTCAGTGGTCGACGAGGCGCTGGTGCGTGAAGCCGTTTCCGCGGAATTGCGCCCTCTTTCAGGGATTGTCGAACCGGTTCCAATAGTGTATTAGTATTTCCTTTTGTGTTTATGGGGGAGATTCGCTTGAGTGCGACGGAAAAGCAAATGACACCGGAAGAAAAACTTCTTGCGTTGATCCAGCAGGATAAGAGACACGTTGAAAACGTGGCTCAGCCGCCTGCGGGATCTGTGCCGCAGGCAGCCAGGGAACCGGTGGCAGAGATGATTAAAGCGGAACCCAAAACCCTTCGGAAAGAGACTGTTGCAGAGCGTCCGGAGCCCGAAGCACCGGTCATGCCGGCCGTTTCGAAACCTATTCCGGCCCCGGCGCCTTCCGTGGTACCTCCAGCGTCCCAGCCTCTGTCTCCCGCGCCAGAGTCTCCCTCGAAAACACCCCCGGCTGTGGTGAAGCTCAAGTTGGTGGCGACGCCGGAAGTCAAGACTCCGAAACCCGAAGCCAGGCCGGCTCAAAGTGATGCGGGAAAGGGGGTAGCAACGCTTCCCAGTCCGTCCCCTGTGCCATCCTCCGGCATGGCGGGTTCCTTCGTATTTTCGGGGCCGTCTTCGTTCGGCGGATTGAGCATGATTCATTTGAATCGCGTTCTGGGTGTGGTTGTGATTGTGTTGATAGCCATTGTGTTTTATAGTGTAGGCGGAATTCAGATGGCCATTGATGATTCGCTTGAACGGCAGGTCAGCGGGGCGGGACGAGTTCCGATGTCCGCCTTGGCGGTCCCCGAAGGGGATGTGCAGTCTTTGGATGCCTACCTTGACAAGGTTGGCGCCCGTAATATTTTTATGCTAAAAACCGCCGCCTCGAAAGATGCGGGCGGGGGGAAAAGTGAACCGGTTTCCGGGATAAAAGAACTGAAATTGACGGCCGTTTCGATTGATTCGTCATCTCCGGGCGAATCCACGGCCATCATCCGGAATAAGACGGATTCAAAAACCTATTTTGTGAAACCGGGACAATCGGTGGGATCGACCGAATACGTGTTGGAACAGGTGTTCGGTGACCATGTGGTTTTGAAATCCCGGAAACAGGAGATTGAATTAAGGTGAAGTATCCGGGGGGATTTCCCAGCACGGGGGGGCTGATGAAAATTATGGAAGGGAAACGAATGATCATGAACTTGTTTTATTCATGCCATAATGCCGCGTTGCTCTGCGGTCTCATGGTGATGTTTGCGGTTCCCATGGGCCGGGCTCAGGTACCACAGGCGGGTTCGATGAACTCACCGCAGGCGGGCGCCGTGTCAAAATCACACCTGATCAGCGAGTATAACCTTCCGGGTTTGGATAAGAAAATATCCCTGGATCTCCTTGATGCCATGGATGTGACGGATCTGCTGAAGTTCCTCGCGACAAAGGCAAACCTGAACATTGTGATCGGAAAGGATGTTGCCGGTTCCTCCAAACTCATGGTGAAGGATGTGACGATCGGAGATGCCCTCGATATCGTGTTGGCGGCCAACAATCTAGCCTTCGAAGTAAAAGGGAACATTATCAAGGTCATGACCGACAAGGATTACCGCGACCAGTACGGGGAGAGTTTTTACGAGCGCAAGCTGGCCAAGATCATCGAGATGAAATCGGCCGTTCCCAGCAAAATGGCGGCGCTACTGGCCGAGGTGAAAAGTTCGATGGGTAAGATTGTCTTCGATGACAATACCGGCACCCTTGTGCTGATCGATACCCCCGAGAAAGTGCGGGAGATGGAGGACGTCGTCCGTAGGGCCGAAATTCCGACCTATCAACGGGTCTATCCGACGGTCACGACCAACTTTGTGCTCCAATATTCCAAGATGGAGGAGGTTGAGCCCCAGGTCACGGCGATGTTGACCAAGGACAATGGCATCGGGACGTTGCGGACAGACAAGCGCACGAAGACCCTGGTCGTGACGGATTTCCCGAATGTCATCCAGAGGATTTGTGACGTGGTGGCTATTTTCGACCGTCCACAAAAACAGGTTTTCATCGAGGCCAAGATTGTGCAGGTTGACTTGAACGATAACTGGCAGTTTGGAGTGAATTGGGATTCCCTGTTCCAAAGGTTGGATCCCCGATTTTCTTTGCAACCGATTTCAAAAACATTTTCTGCAGCGACTCCCGCTGGTTTACTTGCGGACGGAAGTCAGACCACGGCTGGATCGTTGACCTATCACACCATTGCCGCAGGCGCGAACTTGAATGCGGTTGTGCAAGCCTTGTCGCAGGTGGGAAAGACGAAATTGCTGCAAAATCCCCATATTGCGACCATGGACGGGAAGGAAGCCACAATCAAGGCGATCACGACCCAGCCCTATTCCGAACTGCAATATGAGAGCGGCAGTTCGAATGTTGTCGGGAAGACCTATAAATTTGTCGATGTGGGCATCACGCTGGCCGTTACGCCCCGGATCAATGAGCTCGGATTTATCACCTGCGATATCCGGCCCGAGGTCAGCTCGGTCCTCAGTTGGTACAATAAAGATCCAGCCGATGTCACCGGGAACAGCGGTGTTCCCGTGGTGAAAAAGTCTTATGCGGAGACCAGTATCAGCGTCAAGGATGGGGTGACGATCATTATTGCCGGCATGATCGAGGATCGGTCGGAGAAAACCCGTACTCAAATCCCGATTCTGGGAAGTATTCCGTTGCTGGGTGCGTTGTTCCGATATGACTCGGTGATCCTGCAAAACTCCGAAACCATCGTGCTTCTGACGCCCAGGATCGTTACCGGGGACAAATTCTTTGAACGCAGCCGCGACATGAAGAAACCCGTTAAAGGATCTCCTTCCTCCGGCTCCGGCCTCACGGCATCCGAGTTGCTTCCGTAAGGGGATTGTGTGCTCCAAAGACCGGTCACTGCCGGTCATGACATGAACTGGATAAAAGTAATGAAGGTAATGTTTTGCCGCCGGAAGCGGGGAAGAACATTCTTTTTTACGTGCTTTGCGATCTTCTGTTCAAACGCTTTTTCACAAAATTCCCCGCCCCCGGCGTCTTCATCCCGGATTGACGCCCAGACCTTCCAACGTATTGTCAACGAAAACCTGGAATTAAGGAAGGAACAAACGCGGCTGGAAACGGAAGCCGGGATGCTTCGCCAGAAGAATGCCGCTTTATTGGTGGATATCCAGGATTTGGAGCGACGGAAGAACCAATTCGCCCTTCTCATGTCGCAGTTGAAGACTCCGGAAGAAAGCAAGGAGGAGATAGCCCGGCTACAATCCGAAAAGCAGGCCTTGTTGCGCGAGATCGAACGGGTGCGCAGGATGATGGCGGATATGGCTCCCCCGCCATCCACGACCAGTTCCGCTCCCCGCCCGGGGGAAGGATCTGATCTTTTTAAGAAAATCGAAAAGGAGAATTTTGACTTGCGCCTTGATTTGTCCAAACTTCGGGAATCCCTGCAGAAAGAGACGGGGGCCAAAGACCTGTTGGCCAGGTCCGAAGTTTCTTTGAAGGCGGAAATAATCCGGTTGAGTCAACAGAAGCAAACCCTCTCAGCCGAACTGGATGGCGCCCAACATCGCGAGGCTGGCTTGAGGAAATCTCTTGAGGAGCAGGCCAAGAAGGCGTTCAAGGCGGATAAGGCTGCCGCCGGCATCAAGGAGCAATTGGAAATGCAGAAGAGGAAAGAGGCTGCCGCCCTCCTGCCTCCGAAGGGTGCGTCGACGGAAAACAGCAAACAGGTTGGATTGACGGAGTTGTCGGCGGAGGACCTGATGGGGGTCGCCCGGCGATCCCTTGCCGAAAAAAAGGCCGGGGACGCTGAAGACGCCTATCTCAAGGCCTTGAAATTGGACCCGAAGAATCCCCAAATCAGTTATAATCTGGGTGTCCTTTATGGGGATTATCTCAATGACCCGAGAAAAGCCGCCAAGTTTTACCGGCAATATCTCAAACTGTCTCCCCGTGCCGCCGATGCCCCGACTGTCCGTGCCTGGATTATTGAACTCGATGCGAGACTATAAAAATAGAATCCAGAATCCAGGAGCCAGAATTCAGAATAGAGAAATAACTTTTCTTCTGACTTCTGACTTCTGACTTCTGGATTCTGGATTCTTGCTCTTTATTATGCGCCGGGAAATCAAACTCATCATTCTTGTGTTCGTTCTCGTGGTGGGACCCGCTGTCGCGGTGTCCTTCCTTGCCGCGCGAGTCCTTGGCAGTTGGCAGATTGTCCTCCAGAAAAGGATGGAGACGGATGCCGTCCGCATGCTGGACCAAGCTATGGCGGTCTGGGAACGGGAAAAGGCTGAAGTCCGGGACCTGATTACGGGGGGGGATGAACAGGTCGTCTTGTCCCGGCGTATGGCATCCCTTGTGCTGGCGCATCCATGGATTGAAGGGGTCTTTATTTTTGAGCCGGGCGTGGGCTTCAGATATCCCCCCGTTGACTCCGTGGCGACGATTCTAAAGGAACCGGGAGTCCGGCAAGGCATGCCCGTCAACATCCCCGCCACTTCGCAGGACTGTAAGCGGATGCTGGATCAGCCCGGTTTGGAACCGGCGGCCCGGGATGCCGTTCTCCTGAGATTGGCCGGTGTGTGCCGGGCAGGCGGTGAGACGAATCAGGCGATGGAATACATCAAACTCGTGGCCAGCCTCCAGCCCTCCCTGAGTCAGGCCAAGGCGTTGTCACCCGCCACCCGGGATCCTGATGAGGGATTCTTCTATGATTTAATCGCCTTGAAGAAGCTTTCCGAATGGGACGGCACCCTAGGCTCCTTGGAATTCCGGCGCGAACTCCGCAACCGGGTTCTGGCCCGATATGACGACCTTGTCCCGCTTCAACGGGAGGCAATGGTGGAATGGCTGGAGGCGGGGGGGCAGAAGACAGATACCAACTCTCTATCTGATGCTGAATGGCGGGAGCGGATACGAGGGCGGGAATGGAATGAGGGGCGTCGTCAGCAGTGGGTCCGCGACATGGAGAGCGTCATTCCGTCGATTCATGAGGATTCATGGGTCAGGGTGAAAACGACCGGACAGGATCTCCTGGCATGCAGAATCCTGATGATGGCCGACTCTTCCCCGGGCATGGCGGAGGCCAGACATGAGTCAGCGCCTTCGATTCTGGCCCTTCAAATTGATGAGCAGCGATTGGCCCGCTATCTTGACGATCACTTTACGGGCGTGGCGACAAATACGGGAATCAGGATTGAATGCCAGACAGCCCGGCAACAGGCCGGGAGCCAACCTGAAGGCATGGACTCGAAGACCCAGGTGCCTGGCAATCCGGACGCCACGGCCCTTGACCGTCTTCCCGTTTTACGTCTGGCGGTTCTGCGGTTTCCTGCGCCTTTGGAGACGATGGCGCTTGCCGCCTATCCGGCCGATGCCCGTGCATTTCTTGCCAATGCGCGCCTCCAGTCACGCTTGTACCGGTGGGGCGGCTTGCTGCTGATGATCAGCGCCGTGGCGGGAGCCTGGCTGATCTGGCGTCAGGCGACCACTGAAATTCGCAGTGCCCGCGAGCGAAGCGATTTTGCCGCCGCTGTATCCCATGATCTCCGCACCCCCCTGGCGTCCATGAGGATGCTCGCGGAAAGCCTCTACATGGGGAATGTCGGGGATGAATCCAAAAAACAGAAATTTCTTGGAGCCATCATCAAGGAAAGCGACCGGTTGAGCCGTTTGACGGATCGTGCCCTGTATTTCATCCGTTACGGGCAGGGCGCCCTCCGCTACCGCTTCACGGAAGGCGACCTGGGGGTGCTGGTGAAGAATGTCGTGGAGGTGTTTTCCATCGGGACGGGCTGTGAGGTGCATCAAAGGGTGGAGGGAATCGGGCCGGGGGGGGCTGCCCCGGCGGCCATCTCGCTTGATATTTCTCCGGGGCTCCCTCCCGTCCGTTTTGACGGCGGTGCGATGGAGCAAGTGATTTTCAATCTGCTCGACAATGCGGTGAAGTATTCGGAAAAGGGGAAAGGGGCGGTGATTGATGTGTCCCTTGAACTGTGTGATGCCTCCCTCCGCCACCGGTCAGTCCAGATGAAGAAATCCCTGCCATGGCAGGTGAAATTCAAGGGGCCCGTTGTGGTATTGTCTGTGACCGACCACGGCATGGGGATGCCTCCCGCGGATGTGCGCCGGATCCTGAAGCCGTATACCCGGGGCCGGGATGCAGCCAAGCGCAATGCGCGCGGAGTTGGATTGGGATTGGCGTTGTGCCATCATGTGGTCAAGGCCCATGGGGGAAGAATCCAGATCGAAAGCGTGCCCGGACAGGGCAGTTCATTCCGTGTCGTGTTGCCGGTGGGGTGAGGAGAGGATCCAATGAAAAGACAGCAGGCGGTGTTGATTATCGAAGATGACGAATCCTTGATGCTGGGCCTGGAGGAAAATCTCTCCGTGGCGGGGTATCGTGTACTGACGGCGGTTACAGGAGCGGCGGGGCTTGTCCTTGCCACCGAGCGGAAACCAGACCTCATCCTCCTGGATTTGACGCTGCCCGACATGGGTGGATATGAGGTTTGCAAAATATTGCGCGAGCGGCACAGTCCCGTGCCCATTATCATGCTGACAGCCCGCAAGGAGGAGACCGACAAGCTTCGCGGGTTCGAGACCGGCGCCGACGATTACGTTACCAAGCCCTTCAGCGTCAAAGAACTCCTGGCCCGCGTCAAGGCCATCCTCATGCGCGCGGAGCGAAAGCTGGATGATGGGGTGCCGATCCGATTCGGAAATTTTGTGCTGGATGGGACGGCCCGTGTGCTCACCTTGAAAGGGCAGGAGGTTGAATTGACCCGGACTGAATTTGATCTCCTGTCCTATTTTGTCGCGAATGAAGGAAAATCCCTGTCGAGGGAGATGCTTCTCCGGGATGTGTGGGGTATGGAATATTATGGAACCCAGCGGTCGCTGGATACTTTTGTCGCCATGCTTCGTTCAAAAATAGAGAAAAATCCAAGAGAACCCCATCATATCCTTACCATTCACGGGGTCGGCTATAAGTTCGCGAAATGAAGGCGATCAAAGTGACAAACTTTCTTTTGGGCGCCATCGCCATGGCCTTCTCTGTGAGCCTGGGCATGACGGTTCAGGGTGAAACCAATTCTCCCGCCCTTCATTACGCAAAGATCTACGAGCGGGAGTTGACGGGGGATCTCGTCGGGGCACTATCGGACTATCGGGCCTCTCTGGCCGCAGTGGTGGCTGCCGATCCAGGGCTTGCCGAGAAAACCTTGTATCGCATAGGAGTTTGCGAACAGGCTTTGGGCAATCCTGAGGAAACCCGCAAGGTGTGGAAACACATGGTGGATTCATATCCCGCCTCCGACGCCTATGTCCTGCATGCGCGGGCGGCGCTTAAGTTCCTGGAACGTGAATTGGACCGGATGGTCGTCGAAGTGGCCCTTCACCCGGGGCCATCAAACAGCCTTCCCCGAGTGGGCCAGTGTTTTGTGTTCACGGGTGAATGGGGGCATGAGCCGGTTGTATTGGCGGGCGTGGGAGGACCTTCCCGG
>Ga0118677_10002536_pt1 | contig 36591 bp, 29 predicted proteins | sample AliMusrvi5mmetaG_FD_86154 | JGI IMG/M metagenome (GOLD analysis project Ga0118677, IMG submission 86154)
GCCTGATAGTTCGTGACTTATATGGTTGTCGTGATACTGTGGATTCCACTATCGTGGTTCATGTGACACCGATCAGTGCATTTACGGTCTCCCCGGGTTATAATGGCATGACCGGCCGTCTGTTGTTCAACAACAAAACCTCAGGTGCAGATAACTACCTGTGGAATTTCGGTAACGGACAATCATCCTCCGATGAGAATCCTATCGTGACCTATGCAGATGACGGCACATACATTATCATGCTGGTTTCCTCCAACGCTTTCCTTTGTGCAGACACTACCTATTATAAATATGAGTTTCTCTTCCATGGACTTTATATTCCGAATGCTTTTGCACCAACTTCCGGAGTATTGGGCGTAACTACCTTCAAAGCGGTGGGTATCAACCTGCAGCAGTACAAGATGGAAATTTACGATTCATGGGGACACCTGGTCTGGAGCACCATGGCACTGGATGCCGACGGCAGGCCTACCGAAGCATGGGATGGACGGGATTCCAGTGGAGAACTATTGCCATCGGCAACATACCTGTGGAAAGTCAGCGCTGTATTTATTGACGGGACGGTTTGGAAAGGTTCTGATGTAGGTACAGGCAATACAGGAACCATTGGTAATGTTACTTTAATTCGCTAATCAACCTAATCAAATGCTGATGAAAAAATTTATAGTTCTTCCGATCGTATTTATTGGAATGCTTCTGCTCTCGTTCAATACCCGGGGACAGGACCCAAACTATACGCAGTACTTCAGTACACCGATTTACTACAATCCAGCGTATACGGGGATTAACTCGGGTGTCAGGGCAAGATTTGCCTTCAGGGATCAATGGCCCAGCCTGCCGGTTGATTACAAGTCTTACTTTTTCTCCGCAGATGTGGGCGACCGGAATCTGCCTGGCTCAGGAGGCCTTGGACTGTATGTCAACTCGAATAACTACGGGAAATCATACATCAACGACCTTTCCTTTGGTTTGTCGATCTCTGTAAGAATTCCGATCACCGCGCTTTTTGTAAGCCAGATTGGTATCAAAGCTGCTGTTGTGCAGCACAAGATCGATTACCCGAGCATGGTGTTTGGCGATGAGCTGAATGAGAAATACGGCAGGATCTATTCCACGCAATTCCCTGTGGATGTCTATTCCAACAAGAAGGTATTTCCTGATTTCGGAATCGGTGGTTTATTCCAGTTTGCCAATCCTGATGGTATCATTACCGGAACGGGCGGATTTGCAGTAGATCATATCTTTCAGCCGGATGAAGCGTTTTTATCAACGGCTACGGCAAAGATCCCGCGTAAATATGTTGCACATCTCGACCTGGTTATTTCGACAAGCCCCGGGGGATCTTCCTCCAGCATGTATACCAATGGTGGTGGTGGCGATCCTTTACGCATCAACCCGGGCTTTTTATACCAGTCTCAGGGGAACCTCAATTCATTGGTTGCAGGTTTCAATATCCTGAAATACAACCTCTATCTTGGCGCATGGTACCGCACAGCCCTGAAAAACAATCCTTCAACGGCAGTTGCGCTTGTGGCAGGCTATAAATACACGTTTGCAGAAGATATGAGCCTCAAGTTCATGTACAGCTACGATCTTCAGATCTCCTCCAACCTCCAGGGGCTTGGCGGAGCACATGAGATCAGCCTGATCCTTGAGTTTGACAAGCTCTCATTATTCGGCGGAGGAAACAGGGGCGGCAGTTTCAATACCCCCGGCCGTTCTTTCCGTGGCGGCGGACCGCTGGAGTGCCCGAGTTTCTATTAACAGAAAGAATATTTGTGAAAAAGGTTGCCGGCATCCGGCAACCTTTTTTTATTCCATTAAGCAGGAAAAGTTATTAACAGACCCGCTACCTTTTTCATTTTTGCTGATTAAGCTTAGAATTAATCATGCATCATGAAAAAGATCATTCTAATGTTTTGTCTGGCCTGCTTATTGGATTCCGCGGGAAGAGGCCAGCAGATTATTGGTCCATTTCCACAGATGGACGGAGGGTTTGAAACCCAGTTTTCTATTCCACTTACAAATACAACCATTCCCAGCGGAGTCCCACGGATCGACTGGACTGTTCAGAATAACAGCGGTACTTCCCTGGTCTTAGCCTCCGGAGGCAGATCCGGTCCGAAATACCTTTCATTCAGTGCAACGGCAACCCGAAAACTGCAATCCCCGACCGCTGCAAATATGGCAGTCCAGAATGGTACTCCCTATACGATACAGTTTTATTACCGTAGTACCGCCAATGCATCCAGCGGACAGGTAGGTGTTTCCACGGATGGAACAGGATACCCCGGGACCTATATTTCCGTTTCTTTACCGGGCACTGGGGGGAACTGGACAAAAGTTACCCAGACTGCAACAGGGGCAACAAGCAATGCCTCTCCGCGTTATGGCATAGGTATCATCCGTTTCAGCGCTGCAAGCGGCGCCACCATCGGGATAGATGATTTTGTCATGTACGCGGGACCGGCTGATATTACACCCCCGGGACCACCGGGTATCCTTGCCTTCTCAAATATAACAGCATCATCAATTGATATATCCTGGGGAGCCGCAATGGGTGGTACCGATGGAGGAGGTTACATCCTTGTCAGGTACCCCAACGAACCGGCATCCTCTGATGACCCGAATCCGAACGGGATCTATTCAGCCGGGTCCATAATTCAGCAAACTCAAATGGGTACGGTAAGGTATATAGGTACCGGACTCGCATTCACCGATTCCGGCCTGACGGAGGGGACAACCTATTACTATAAGGTATACACAGTGGATAAAGCCTTTAATTACTCCCCGGAATCTGCCGGCAACTGTTCCACATCCAATGCAACTGCCCCATCTGTGCAGTCCTCCCAACTTGTTTTTTCAGAAGTACTCTCCAATAGTATGCATGTTGCCTGGTCAAGCGGTAACGGGAGCAAACGTATCCTGGTCTTGAATACCCAGAACTCGTTTTCCACTCCTCAGGATGGAACTGATCCTTTGCCAGGTCCGGTTTATTCAGGAGCCGGTGAACAGGTAATATACAATGGTTCCGGGAACACAGTTTCACTGGGCGGATTATCCCCCGGCAATGAATACTGGTGCAGGGTTTTTGAGTACAATGGCACCGGGCTTAACACGGCATTCAATATATCTGCAGCTCCGGGCAATCCTTCAAGCCAGATAACGGGAAACATCATGACCCCGCCTGTGATCGCCAATCCCTCATCATCCGGAACTACCAACGCTGGTTCCTCCCTTGGAGCAAGCATATTGTCTGATGGCGGTTCCCCTTTATTGGAAAGGGGCACAGTTTGGAAAACAACACCCGGTGTCGCGCTAACTGATAACAGACTTGGAGAAGGGGGAACATCCACAGGGGCTTTCAGCCACTGGCGAACCCTTCCTGCAAAGTCGCATATTTATTTCCGGGCCTATGCCTCCGGAGCAGTTGGCACTTCGCTTACCAATGAAGCTGAACTCTATACGCTGGCTGATGAACCGGCCTCCCAGGTTACAGGTTTTTCAGCAAGCGGAACGGGCAATACCGACATCACACTTTCCTGGAATGGTTTGTCAGCCGGGGCGGATGGATACCTGCTTCTTCAGAAAGTGGGTTCTGCTTCACCTTCCGGCATTCCTGCCGATGGAACAGGGTACAGCAGCGGAGCCAATATTGGAGATGGCGAGGTTGCAATGATCCTAAACGGTGGGAGCATAACGGGCGTTACCATTACCGGACTGGTCCCTGCTACGCAATATACATTCACGGTTTTTCCATTTGCATGGAACGGATCGGATCCACAGACACTTAACTACCTCACATCACCGTCACCACCTCTTGCAACCGCCACTACTCTCGTGCCGGAACCGGTTACCTATATATGGGCAGGTGAAGACCTTGCAGACTGGACGGTTGCTCAAAACTGGAACCCGCCGAGAACCATCCCCGTTATTAATGATATCCTCCTTTTCAATGACGGAACATCGAAGACAATTACCAATATCTCATTCCAGACAATTGGTCAGCTGATTGTATCTGGTAATACCTCAGTTACATTGACAGCTTTGGATCCAGTTACTCTGTCAATCCGGGGAAATACAGGTGAAGACTTTGTTGTAGATCCCGGCTCCCGGTTCTCACTATACGGGGACAAAGCCCTCACGGTATCGTTAAACAGCGGGGCAAGCGGAATAGTCAGCGGAGATATTTTCTTCAATGGCAGTACGATGGGAACAGCTCATAAGCTGACGGCTTCCGACAATTCCGGGCTGAAGTTCGCACCTGGAAGTAAATTCACAGCCGGCGCCAACCTCACCGGAAATCCCTTTGGCAGCAGCAAGGCTAATTCTGTCCTTTTTCAAAACGGATCGCAGTTCATATCTTACGGGGGTGGGAACCCCTTTGCCCTTAACCAGCCGGCTTCTGTTGTTATATTTCAGCATGGAAGCCGTTATAAGCATATGACGACAGCGATCCCCTCTGTCTCCGGGCGGACCTATGCGGATTTCGAACTTGACAATAGTTGTAATGGCAGTCTGATCAATGTCTCGGGGATTGCCTTGCTAACGATCGACAGCCTGATCCTGACCTCCGGGGACATACATTTCAACATGAGCGGGGGAATGGTCATCAACGGAAATATCGTCACTGGTCCGGGAACAGAGCTCGGCATTGACCCCACAGCACCAAGCTCCCTGACCCTGTCAGGATCAACAGCACAGTCCATCAGTGGCAACGGGCTGATAACCTTGGGAAGCCACGCGGATGTTGTAGTCAGTAATGACGTTCTGGCTAAAAAGGATGTGGTGATAGGAGGGAAGCTGAGCATCAGTGCGGGATATGCCCTGACTGTTTCAGCGGGGAAAACCCTGGCGGTTCTTGGCAACACAACGATCAGCCAGCCGGAGGGACTGGTCCTTCAGTCTGATGCCGGGGGAACGGCTTCATTTATTGATGATGGAATGATTACTGGCACGGCCGTTGCCGAGCGTTTCCTGACAGGCTATTCTGATCCCTCGGACCTGCGTTATCATTTTCTTTCATCCCCGGTAGCCGCACAGCCCATCCGTCCTGAGTTTGTCAGCCTTCCGAACTCCACCGACGATTTTTACAAATGGGATGAGGAGCATAGTACCTGGATCAATTCAAAAGATGATTCAGGCTCATGGCTTCCCGCTTTTGAAAACAATTTCAATGCGGGAAGGGGATACCTGGTAGCCTATCCCGGTGAGCAGAAAAAAAGGTTTAAAGGAAGTCTTAACACCTTTCCCGCATCGGCACCTCTTGACCTGGTTTGCAGCTGGACGGCATTTCCTCCGGGAAACGAAGGATGGAACCTGCTCGGCAATCCTTTCCCATCACCCATAGACTGGACGCTTGTAAAGAAAGGCGACGGCATCGACAATGCACTCTATTATTATGATCCCGTAATCCAGGATTACCGCTATTTTATCCAGTTCCTCCCGGGATATGCGATCGGCAATGGTTCACGTTATATCCCGGCCATGCAGGGCTTTATGGTCCATGCAAATTCATCGGGCGGCTCAAAGGTGATCACGCTGGACAATACGATGCGCACCCCGGGTCCTGCGGATAATTATTATAAGCAAGTTCCATTGAAAAACATGCTCAGGTTAACGCTGGAAGGAGAGGGGGCTTCAGATGAAACATTCATCTGTTTCAATGAGCAGGCTACAGATGGGTTTGACGGCACCTTTGATGCATTAAAACTGAAGTTCGGGAATAAAAAAGTGCCTCGTATCTATACCCTGACGCCCGACCGTACCGGGCTTGCCATCAATACTTTGCCGGATAGCTCACCTTCGGTGGTTATTCCTGCGATGATAAATCTTCCCACGGAAGCGGCCTGGCATATCCTTGCGCATGAAACGGAGAGTTTTCCTGCCGGAACGAAGATCCTCCTGGAGGACCCCGTAAAAGGCGCGATACAGGACATTACAATCTGTCCGGATTTTCCTGTTACAGGGGTAAAAAGCGAACAGCCGGTCTGTTATTTACTGCGTTTTTCAGGTCCGGGATTCCACGGTGGAAATGAAAAAGACAATCCGTGCAGGATCTATGCTGAAGGCAAAATCCTCTATATCCACTCTTATGCCCCGGAGGAGCTTTCGCAGGTCGTGGTGTACAATCTTCTGGGCCAGGTCCTTGTCCGGGCAGACCTTAAAAAGCAAGCCCTCAACTGGCTGGAAGTACCTGCGGCGTCAGGCTTGTGTGTTGTCAGGCTAATTACTTCCGGTGGCAGTACTACTGAAAAAGTTGTCATGGAATGATCCTGAATGTTGTTGAAAATCTTAAAGGGAAGCAGAGATGAAAAAACGAATGAAATTGTTGGTGGTCCTTGGTACGATCGTGATGTTGGTTACATACCACGCTGTTTCCTATGGGGATCCCCCCGGCGGACCTGATCCTCCTTCGGTACCCGGGAATGGCCACGGGGGAAACGGTGATCAGTTTCCCGCACCGATCGACGGCGGACTGAGCCTGCTGCTGTTTATGAGTGCAGGTTATGGCCTGATAAAATCTAAAAAGTCCGGAATGGGAAAATAAACCGGTAAAGGGCCGGATTCTTATTTTGAAAGGCCCGGGTAGAGACGGAGCATATATTTGCTCACGGTACCGGCAGCCATCTTTCTGCTCATCAGACGGGTCAGGAAGAAATAGTTAAGACGGTTCTTCCACCCGGGAATGATGACCGGCTTTATCCCGAGATTGGCTATCGCATATTCTGCGACGTCCATGGGATTCATGACATCAAGCCGCTGGTTGTGGTCTTTGGGCTGGCTCGAGAGGTAGGTCGGTGTGGCGGTAGTCCCTGCGCAACAGGCCGTGATACGGATTCCCAACTCCCGGAACTCAGGAAAAAGTGCTTCAGCAAGGGTAAGGGTGAACGCCTTGGTAGCGGCATAGGGTGCAACATACCGCGGGCCCAGCAGGCCTGCAAGCGATGACATCAGCAGGATACCGCCGGTCCTGCCATCTTTCAGCCGGGATGCAAATCCGTGAACCAGTTTGATCATGCTGCGTGCATTTACATCTACAAACCGGTCGATATCCGCTCCTGAATTATCCAGAAAGGGCCGCACTTTGCTGTAAGCAGCGTTGTAAACCATAAGCCGGCAATCCATCGGTTCCGCAGTTTCGAGGATCTTCTCCCATGCATCTGACCGGGCCAGGTCGAGAACGAGCTGAACAACCTTGATCCCCTTGCTGCTTTCAAGTTGGCCAGCCAGGGTCTTCATGGCCTGTTCATTGAAATCGACCATGATGATGTTCATGTTTTTCCCTGCAAGGACTTCGGAAAAGGCGGCACCGATGCCTTCTGCCGCTCCAGCGACTAAAGCCCATTCTCCATAGTGTGACCGGATGTCGTCCATTGTTTTTTTTACCTTTGCGGAAATTCCCGTGCTGCAATTATAGGTATTTCTTTTCAGAATGGAGAAACTGCTTTTTCCCTTTTTATCGCTTTTACGGTTTTTCCGGAAAGCTTCACTTTGGTTCCGTGGAAAGACGGAAGAGGATATCCAGGTTCAGGAGATCATTAGCGGTAAAGCCTGGGAGGATTTCTGTGACCGGCTTAAGCTCGCCGGCACGGTCCTGCATCAACCGGGAACACCCGGAGACCCCTTCCAGCAGGCAGAAGGGCTGCGTTACCTCACCCGCCTGACACGGGCCGGCCTCGAAGCATTTGTTGAATACAGCGACCCAGCCTTCCCCGTGCTGAGAAGGATGGTTCATGAGACTGTGAAAATGGGGGCCGATAATCCCGATAACCATTATTTCAATGCCCAGATCAGCGGGAAATATGAGTACCGGATCCGGGGTAAACGGAACACCATCCACTATATCGGCTTTTTCACCCAGAACGGCAATTACGGAACATCCGGCGGACTGGCACCCTGCGGGGCGCTGGAGCACTCCTCCCTTGAACTGGAAAAGGACGGAAGTTTTGAGATCATCCTTAGTAAATCTCCTAAAGGAAAGAACTGGCTTAAAATTGAAGACGACTCTTCGCTCGTCATCGTGAGGCAGACCTTTTATGATCGTTTCAAAGAGGTCCCCGCCGAACTCTTTATTGAGAACCTGGATGGAAGGACAGCCCCTGATCCCATCACCCCGGAAGCCGTCCACCAGGGTTTGAAGACCGCCTCGCTCTTTGTTGCCGGCGCTCCCCTTCTATTCACACGCTGGGCAAAGAGCTTCCAGAAGCATACCAACCAGCTTCCGCTTTTTGATCCGGCTGTTTCCAATGCCGCAGGAGGGGATGCCGCCATTATTTATTACCACAGCCACTGGAAACTGTCAACGGATGAAGCGCTGGTAATCGAGGTACTGCCGCCTGACTGTGATTCCTGGAATTTCCAGCTGAACAATTACTGGATGGAATCCCTCGACTATCGCTATCATACTATATGCATCAACAAGGCGACGGCACAATATGCCGCGGATGGCCGTGTCAGGGTCATAGTTTCACACACTGACACCGGACTCCCCAACCCTATTGAAACCTGCGGCCATACCGAAGGCACCATGCTCTGGCGCTGGTACCGGCTGGCTCCCGGTGCGGAGGCCGTTCAGCCCGTCTGCAGGGTCATCAGCACAGCAGAACTTAAAAAGCTTAAACCAATTCTGTAATACTCCCCAATCCCTGATGAGCCGCGAAAAGATCACCACCTCCTCTGCCTTCGACAAACGTCCCTTCTTATTCACTCTCCTGAACAACACATGGAGGAATACATATTTTCTGGGCACGAAGATAAAACTGGATAAAGATGAGATGATAAGGGCTGCCAAAAAGGTTACCGGGTTAAAAGACCTGGGCAGGGACTTTCACGATGAACCTCTTGAGCGCCTGCTCCGAGCCATTGATGCTGAAGCCAACCTCCATCCGGCCGGCCGCTTCATAACACGTCAGCGGACTATCAGCCTCATCAGCATGCGGCTCAGGGCAGAGTACTTCTTTAAGAAATACCCGCACATCCTCGAACAGGAGCTTTATCCCGCCTGGATCATCATCGGGCTGCAGCGTACCGGAACGACAAAATTACAGCGCCTGCTGGCTGCCGACCCCGATCACCGGGTCGTCTTAAGCTGGGAAGCGATCAACCCGGTTCCGTTGAATATTCATGAAACCGGGAAAGACAAGCGGATACAGGTGGCAAACCTCTCAGTGAAAGCCTTGAAGTTCATGTCGCCCGGATTTTTTGCGATCCATCCCATCGACGTCCTCCAGCCGGAAGAAGATATACTCCTCCTGGATGTCAGCTTCATGAGCACCACCCCGGAGGCAATGATGCGGGTGCCCTCGTATTCTGACTGGCTTGAAACGACCGATCAGTCGGATGCATATGCCTATGCGGTCAAACTTCTGAAACTGCTGCAATGGCAGCGTCCGGGAAAACGCTGGGTTCTGAAAACACCTCACCATCTTGAATTCCCGGACCTCATCGAAAAACATTTCAACGAGGTGCATTTTATCTGGCCGCACCGTACCATCTACGAGTCGGTTCCTTCCTTCCTGAGCATGCTAACCTATAACCAGATGATGTTCAGTGATGATGTGGATGAGCGGGTTATCGCCAGTCACTGGGTGCGGAAAACCGGTTATATGCTCAATAAGGCACTGGACTATCGTGCAAAGCGGGGGAATGAGGCAAAATTTCTCGACATCCCTTACCGTGAACTGATCAGGGATTCCATCGGGGAAATGGATAAAATTTACAGTTGGAACGGCGGACTTACGCCGGATCTGATCCGGCGTTTTGATGAGCATGAAAAGGAGCACCCACACCAGAAATTCGGGAAACATGAGTATTCACTTGCCGATTTCGGGCTGACAGAAGCTGATATCGACATGCACACAACCCTTTACCAGCAGTTTATTAAACAGCAGGATGAAAGAAAATAAACAAGATAAATACAGCAATCCTTTCAGGGCCACCCTGACGGGGATACAGGCTCTTTTTAAGAAAGCGGAACCGGCAGGAAGTTTAGGTCCGGAAGACCGGCTTGACGGTAAAACCGTGCTGGTGGATGGGGCAAGTTCCGGACTGGGATTTGCCGTTGCCGTGGATGTGGCAAGGAGGGGGGCAAAGGTGATCATGGCCTGCCGCAGCGGTATTCCTGACAAAGGTGAGGAGGTGAAGAAACGCTCAGGCTCCATGGATGTTCATATGCTGCATGTCGATTTTTCAGAGACGGCTTCCATATACAACCTTGTACGGGAGATTAAAGAGAAATTCAGCCCGGTCGACATCCTGGTTTGCAATGCAGGGATCGTTCCGAAACAGAGCCGCAAAACAAAAGAGGGCATCGAAGAGATGTTCATGGTGAACTATTTCTCAAAGTTTATTTTCGTAAACCTGCTGATCGGACAGCAGTGTTTCAACCGCCTGGGGAATGCGATCCCGCGCCTCATTTTTGTGGCATCCGAAAGCCATCGCAACCCTGCTCAGTTTGAATGGGATTCGTTCGGGATATATAAGGAATATACTATCGGGAAGAGCGTTTCGCTTTATGGCTATTACAAGCTTTTGCTGACAACCTATACCGTTGAGCTTTCAAGGCGCCTGAACAAAGGGGGAAAGACTGATTTTTCCGTATTCGCCCTCTGCCCGGGGCCGGTTAATTCAAACATCGCCAGGGAAGCGCCCGGCCTGTTCCAGCCCCTCTTAAGGCTGGTCTTTTCAATATTTTTCCGTTCACCGGAAAAAGCAGCTATCCCTGTTATTTATCTGGCCGCTTCAAAGGATGAGGAGGGAAAACCCTTCGATTACCTTTTCCTGATGGGCAGGAAGGAGGTGGATGAAAAAGCAAAAGATCCCCGGTACGGAGATCTTTTGTGGAAATTATCAGAAGAACTTCAGAAGAAGCTTACTTCGATCTGATGCACCTTACATAATAACCGGTATTCTTTGTAGCCGTGCTTTTGCCAAGGGTTTTTCCGTTTTTCACGAAAAGATAGTTTGATGCTTCTTCAGCAGTGGCTGTTGAAGACCAGAGTCCACCCCAGAAAGAGATCCCCGTGAAGGTATTGTCACCATGACGGACACCGCCTAAAAGGCTTGAAAAACCACCTGTCAGCTCCGGTTTCTTTGCTGTTGGATCTTTAGCAATTGTATCAAACTCCTGGAATTTACCACCGGCAGCATCTTCGCCGCCAAGTTCCTTGATCAGGCTTGTCCATTCAACATCCGACGGCATGTGCCAGCCTTTCGGACAGGCTTTTGAAGCAGTATTCCAGTCGTAAAGACGGCCGATCTTTTTACCAATGGTATCGTTGTTGTTGTAATACCCGCTGCCTGCCGGTGTGGCAAAAGCCAGATTCTGGGTCATCCATACCTGCTTGCCGATTTTTTCGAATTTGTAAGCGTGGTTATCGCGTTTGTCAATATATGTGCCTTTGTCCTGTGCCTGCAAAATCCCGCTGAGGATGAAGAACAGTGAGAACATGATGAACATAACTGATAAGCGTCCTGAAGGGTTGATCGTTTTCATGTTGAATCTCTTTTAATGGTTATGGGTTTGTGTCAGGGAGCTAAAATAATCGGTAAATATAGAGAAAATCTGAATTGAGAGGAAATTGTCGAAAAAAGTTGAGGCTTTAATTCCATTTGAAGACAGAGACAAAGGATTATTCGGATTTCTTTGTCCATTAATTCCTTGCTGCCTCCGATCAGTTTCCAATTCTTTTGTTTTTGAATGTAACTTTGAGGTCATCAAATTAAAGAGTGATTAACAGGTTTAAATCAGGCAGACATGAACTCACTTAACATACCCGATCAGAAATCCATCAGGAAGCTGGTCACAGGGATCTTTGAACTTCTTTTTCCTTCGGGTGATCCCGAAAAGGAGAAAACAGCAGATGAAAAACTGATCCTGATACAGGAACAGATGAAGGTACTGGTAACTGGACTTGGCGGTGAAGGGGAAACAATCGTCCCCCTCTTTTTCAGGGACCTGCCCGGGATAAGATCCCTGCTCCTGGAGGATGCCGGCTTCATCCTGGCATCCGACCCGGCAGCCACCAGCCTCACGGAAGTGACCGCAATTTACCCGGGGTTCTTTGCCATCTTCTGTTACCGCATCGCCCATTACCTGGCATTGCTGCCGGTTACCCTTCTCCCGCGTATGATCACGGAATATGCACACCGGATCACAGGGATCGACATCCACCCGCTCGCCAGGATCGGGACTCCCTTTTCAATCGATCACGGCACTGGCATCGTTATCGGTGAAACGGCAGAGATCGGAACCCATGTAAAGATCTACCAGGGAGTGACACTGGGCGCATTGAGTGTGGATAAAAGCACCGCCTCCCGGAAACGCCACCCAACTATCGAAGATCACGTGATCCTCTACGCAGGTTGTACCATCCTTGGAGGAGAAACAGTTGTTGGCAGAAACAGCGTGATCGGCGGGAATGTATGGCTCACTGAAAGCATACGACCCTGGTCGGTGGTCTACCATAAGTCGGAGATCATAGTCCGTGACCATAAGGATTATGAAGAACCGGTGAATTTCATCATCTGACGAGGGTTCCCTGTTGTTATTCCATTAACTGTCCCATTTCATGAAAATAAATTTGCATAAGGGCATCTCCGGAGTATATCTTTATGTCACCAAACCCAATATAATGTTCAGGCTCTCTGTTTCGATCTGTTGCTGCTGTCTCCTCCGGGGGGGTGCGGTACATGATTGATAAGATCAGCTTTAGATAGTCATAAACCATGCAGGGCCCCTCAGTATCACTGAGGGGTTTTTTTATTCATTCAAACAAATACAACCTTATGAAAGCAAACTCAATCCTCGAAACGATAGGGAATACCCCGCACGTTAAGATCAATCGTCTTTTTCCGGCGGAATACACCGTATGGATGAAGCTGGAGCGGGCTAACCCCGGCGGCAGTATAAAAGACCGCATCGCGCTGGCGATGATCAATGATGCGGAACAGAAGGGTATTCTCAGTCCGGGCAGTGTTATTATTGAACCCACTTCGGGAAATACCGGCATCGGCCTGGCCATGGTGGCTGCGGTTAAGGGCTACCGGATCATCATGGTGATGCCCGAGTCGATGTCGCTGGAAAGGCGGAAGATCATGAGCGCTTACGGGGCTGAATTTGTGCTGACGCCGCGGGAAAAGGGCATGAAGGGCGCCATTGAACGGGCAGGGGAACTGCAGAAGGAAACACCCAGCTCCTGGATACCTCAGCAATTTAACAATCCTGCCAATCCGGCCATCCACATGGCCACCACAGCACAGGAGATCCTCCGCGACTTCCCGGAAGGGATCGATTGCCTGATCACCGGTGTAGGCACCGGCGGACATATCACCGGCTGTGCAGAGGTGCTGAAAGGCGCGTTCCCAGGTCTGAAGGTATTTGCCGTTGAACCGGAACTCTCACCCGTCCTGAGCGGGGGCGCTCCCGGACCACACCCCATTCAGGGGATCGGCGCCGGTTTCGTGCCAGGCATCCTTAAAACAGAACTGCTCGACGGGATCATAAAGGTCAGCAAAGAGGATGCTTACGCCTTCGCTCAACGGGCAGCAAAAGAGGAGGGGATCTTTCTCGGGGTATCCTCCGGCGCTTCACTGGCAGCGGTAAACCAGAAGATCAGTGAACTTCCTTCCGGCTCAAGGATACTGACCTTCTGCTATGATACAGGAGAACGTTATCTTTCTACGGAAGGACTATTTTAAATTACGATTGCCCCGATCGACGATTTCAGATTGAAAGCTCAGACATGCCATTGCACATTTAATTCTGTGTCGGGAAAATAGCTATTTTTACATGTACGGAAGGGATCGTTAAATCCCTCTGCAGACATGAAAAAAACAATACTGATATTACTCGGATTTTTACCGCTGCTGGTAACTTCCCAGTCCGCCTTTGATCCTGCAACTCTTGTCTCCATCGCGGAAAAGGAGCAGATTGCATTTGAACGCAGGCAGACTGCGGAATTTCCGGTAAACACGGGAAACTATGATGTGAAGTGGTACCGCTGCTGCTGGAATATCGACCCGGCAGTGGATTCAATATCCGGTAATATCACGACCCTTTTTACCCCCCTTGGCAGCGCCCTGGATTCACTCATCCTCGACCTGAACAGGGTGCTTACCGTTGATTCGGTTCTTTATCATGGATTCCACGTATCCTGGTATCCTGCCTCCGACCAGTTCATTATCCGTTTTCCATCCTCCATCCCTCAGAATGTCCCTGACTCGGTTACCGTCTTTTATCACGGCGTTCCACCCGCAAATGGTTTTGGCTCCTTCGTGCAGGACGAACATAACGGGGCGCCCATTATCTGGACCCTCTCCGAACCCTATGGCGCCAGCGACTGGTGGCCCTGCAAGAACGGACTCAGCGACAAGGCCGACTCCCTCGATATTTTTATCCGGACACCTGCTTCGAGCCGCTCTGCCAGTAACGGAGTTCTTGTCTCTTCGCAAACAACCGGCAACACTATCACCTGGCACTGGAAACACCGTTACCCTGTTGCAACCTACCTTGTTTGCCTGGCTGTAACAAACTATGCACGTTACACGGAACCGGTTTACTTCGGAGCCGATACCCTGAATTTTGTCAACTACGTTTATCCGGAAGATTCCGCCTTTGCTGCATCCCGCACCGGTGTCACCGCCTCGATGATCCAGCTTTACGACTCCCTCTTCGGGATCTACCCCTTTCAGCGGGAGAAATACGGCCATGCCCAGTTTGGCGCCGGGGGCGGCATGGAGCACCAGACCATGACCTTCGTGACCTCCTTCGACTTTGAACTGATAGCCCATGAACTTGCCCATCAATGGTTCGGCGATAAAATTACATGTGGTAGCTGGCCCGATATCTGGCTGAACGAAGGGTTTGCAACCTACCTGTCGGGACTCTGTTACGAACACCTGCTGCCCTCCTTCTGGACCCGTTTCCGGGAGGTCCGGATCCACAGCATCGTCTCACAACCTGACGGCTCCGTTTATTGCACCGATACCAGCAACATTCCCCGGCTTTTCAATAACCGGCTTACCTATGCTAAGGGGGCGATGATTCTTCACCAGTTAAGATGGCTGATCGGTGATTCGGCTTTCTTTGCCGCCCTGAAGAACTATATCACGGACCCTGCTCTTGTTTATGGTTTCGTGCACACGGCCGACCTGAAAGCCCATCTCGAAAGCTCTTCAGGCCAGGACCTCACCTGGTATTTCAACGACTGGTTTACCGGGCAGGGGTACCCTACATACCAGCTAAGCTGGGTACAACAAGGCGATACCGTCTCCTTCTCACTCGGGCAGACGCAGTCGCATCCTTCTGTCACCTTCTTTAAAATGTCCGTTCCCATTCTCTTTAAAAACAACCAGCGCGATACCCTGATCCGTTTCTTCAATACCTTTTCGGGACAATCTTTCACTGCCGTTGTCCCCTTTAAGGCCGACTCGGTCATCTTTGACCCGGACTACCAGCTCATCGCCGGAAATCACCTGGTTAATGCGGTCAATGAACATTCCGGCAGCCCCCGGCTATTGCTCTTTCCCAACCCCGCTTCCGACCGACTTACATTACGCTTTGGTGAATTGTGCAGAAGTACGGAGGGGAAGATCATTATTTATTCTGCCGATGGGCGGAAGATCGATGAATGGATCGTTCAGCAAGGAAAGACCGAATTTATCCTGGATACCCGCTCTTATCCTTCAGGTTTTTACTTCTTTAACTTCCGGGGATCCGGTTTCCGGGAGAGGGGAAAATTCATCATCCAAAGGTAAGATTGCCGCTTTTCTGAATATTTTGTTACTTTTTTCAGAGCTGACTGGAAAATTGTAACTTTGATAAGCATGCTGAAAAATATCTTCCTGTCGGTTTTAATCCTGTTGCTGCCGTTAAGCAGGCTCTCGGCCCAGGTAAGTAATGACTGGTCGCAGAAGTACTTCAACAGCGATTCTGTGATGCAGCGGGCCGACATGAAATACCCGGCCGCCTGGAGTATTGCTTCCACACCTGCGGGACAACCCGGCATCTTTCCGGAAGGCGCCTTCAGGGCAACCGACATGAGCAGGCTTAACAACGCAAAGTTGGTGTGGAATTCCATCGATCCCCTGTTTTATGATAAGAGCCCTGCCACCCCGGTCAACATTCTGAATGATCCGGATGCTTTGTCACATTTCAGTGTATGCCCGGTATGGGAAAACCAGTTATTCCCTGAAGCGGAGAACCCCTGCGGGTGCCCCGTTAACCTTTCAACATTGAATATCTCCTTTTATCCCGAAGAAAAAGGCCCCTGGAATTTCGATCTCCACCCCGGGCCCTTTTCAGCGGGAATCGGCGCCTCCGGACATCTGAACAATCCGGATTCCCGATGGGGCGGGATCACCCGGAGCATCTCCGGGTTCGATTGGATACTGATTACAGATACGGCTGCTACCCGGAATATCAACTATAAGTTCATCGATGGCTGGCTGATGGACCCCTTTGCAGAAGACAGCCTGAATGAAGGAGGGACGCTCTTTTTCAACATCGGCGATGTCTCTGAAGATGTCATAGATCCCGGAATCATGAATGCCGAAACCGGCGACCCTGGGCTTGACAATCTGTCCGATGCAGCTGAACGTAATGCTTACGGCACCTACCTGGATTCAGTTGCTGCATTGTACGGGACTAATTCTCCAGCATACATGACGGCCGTGCTGGATCCCTGCAATGACGATTATCATTATTTCCGGGGCCATGACTATGACCAGATGGCTTACGGGGTTCTCAACCGCTACAAGAAGTTTAACGGAACCGAGGGGAATTCCACCGGTGTTCCCCAGGAGTCCTATCCGACTGTTGCCAGGGTATATCCCGATGCGGAGGACATTAATCATAATGCCAGCCTGGATACGGCCGAACGATACTACCAGTTCCGCCTCAACCTCAAACCCTGGGATCTTGTCACCGGCCATAATCACATAACAGAACAGCGGACAGTGACAACCATCTTCCCCAACGGAATGAGCGCATCTGTAAACTGGTATCATTTCATGATCCCGATCACGGAACCTGACACAGTTATCGGAGGGTTCTGTCAGCTGAAATCAGCACGATTTATGCGGATCTTCCTGAAAGGATTTGCCATGGAGACGCATCTGCGCTTTGCTACACTGGACCTTGATTATCTTCAGAAGAGGACGTTTAAAGGTAGAATAAGCGTCTACCCCAATCCCACAGATGCCAACCTTACCATTGACTTTGACAACCGGGAAGCGCACTCACTTGCGCTTTATGATATTTCAGGCCGGATCATCTTCAGCCGGACAATTTCCCTGGTTGATGAACAGAAACTCAGACTGGATCTTTCCGGCCAGGCCCCCGGGATCTATTTCCTCAAACTGATCACTGCACAGGAAACGGTTATTGAAAAGGTTATTGTAAACTGAATAATTGATTACCTTTATAAGGTTCAATCTGCCCGCGAATCTCTCCCCGATGAAAAGTGTAGTGTGTTCATTTTTAGTCATTCTCCTTTTCTCATTTTCAGAAATGCTGATCGCCCAGGATTCTGTGGCCAACCCTGATAAGTCTTACGGCCTCGACCAGAAGCTCTGCAACGGTAAAAAATACATCTATTCACCACCTCCAGGCACCCTCGAGCATCAGTACCTGGCATCGCGGGAGTTTATGGACGGCAGTGTGACCATCCACGGAAAAACCTACGATGAGATCAACCTTAACTACGATATCTTTAACCAGCAGCTTTTGCTCAAATACGAAAGTGACTCGGGCGGCACGAAGATACTGGAGGTCTCAAAAGCATGGCTCACCGCTTTCCGGATCGGCACCCGGAACTTCGAATACCTCAATCTTGAGGATAATCCGCGTTTTTTCCAGGTATTGGGCGAAGGTCCGGTAAGGATACTCTATTTCTGGCGGAAAAACCTCGGGCTGGACGTCACCATCGAAAACTCACGTTATATTTTTGGATCGGCAGTCCGGGAATCTTATGTACTGCTGAACGGCCGGTTGGAGACCTTCAGCACCCGGAGGAGCCTGATCTCGTTATTTGACAGAAAACTCCGCCCTGAGATCAAAAGCTATATGCGGAAAAACAAGATCAGGATGCGGCGAAGCTCTGATCAGGAGATGGCAAAGATGATCACCTATATCGGAACTTTAAAATAGGTATGAAAATAGTCCTCTTCATACACCTTCTCTTTTTGGGCTTTGCCGGTCAGGCTAAAGCAGGCGACACCCTTGTATCCTGCCATTTCAATGAACTGCCCCTCACCGAATTCTGCCACTACCTTAACCGTGAGACCGGGGTGAAGATCTATTACCATAAACCCTGGCTGAAGGAACTCAAAGTGACCATAGATGCCGATACTGTAAGTACCCGGAAAGCCCTGGAGATGGCACTCAGCGGCACGCCCCTGAGGGCCTCCACATGGAATGCCGGCCTGGTCATTCTCCCCGGAGAGACCCTCCCCGAAGAACTGCCGGGATTTGAAATCCAGCAGACGCCATCAGGCACCACAGCCCCGGGAACAGCCGCACTCACCAGGAGCGAGGAACGTTACATCACAGGCCGTAAAGCCGATGCACTTCCTGTGATTCGCATAGGCCGGAAGGGATCAGTGGCTAAAGGATCAAAAGTAAATATCCGCGGCCATGTATCTGAGCAGGAGACAGGGGAGGCCCTTATCGGCGCCACCATGTACCTGCAGGAGACCAGGGCAGGAGCGGCAACCAACCAGAACGGCGTCCTCGGCATGGTAGTGAAACCGGGCAGCTATACTGCTGTTTTTACCTTCATGGGGTTTGAAACAAAGAAATACATTCTGGAGGTTGTCTCCGACGGCGAGTTCAGTGTGGAACTTAAAAAACTGGCCATCCAGATGCAGGAGATCGTGGTGGTCGGCGACCAGCAGATGAACTTCCGCTTCAAGGATCCCGGACTCGAAAAAATCTCCGCCAAGGCGATAAAAGAGATCCCGATGCTGATGGGCGAGCGTGATATTCTTAAGGTCTCAGAGATGCTGCCGGGGATCGTCACGGTAGGTGAGGGCTCGGCCGGGCTGAATGTACGGGGCGGTAACTACGACCAGAATGCCTTTTACATGAACCGTATCCCCATGTACAACACCTCCCACCTCTTCGGATTTTTCCCCGCCTTCAATGCCGACATCGTAAAGGACTTCTCAATATACAAGGGACACATTCCCGCCCAGTACGGCGGACAGCTCAGCTCAGTTTTCAACATCATCGGCAGGCAGGGCAACCGGAAGCATTTTACAGCACATGGCGGCATCAGTCCGGTGGCTGCCAACCTCTCCATAGAGGGCCCTCTGAAAAAAGATACAGGATCTTTTCTCATCAGCGGACGTTATCTCTATTCTGACTGGATACTCCGCCAGATCGACGACCCGGTGATCCGCACCAGCAAGGCCGGGTTCAACGACCTCTCGGCCGCTGTCAACTACGACCTGCACAAAGGACAACTGGCCTTCTTTGCATACCACAGCCAGGATGCCTTCAAGCTTTCGGACATCAACTCCTACAACTATTCGACCAACGGGGCCTCTGTTAACTACAGCCGCTACTTCAGCAGCTCCCTGAGCGCCGACTTCTCCATTACCGGCTCCCAGTATGCCTTCAGCACCATCGACAAGCAGGAGCCTCCCCAGGCCTATGAACATGCCTACAAGATCGGCGATTACAGGATCAATGCCGACTTCACGCATGATCTCACCTCGAAGAACAACCTCCAGTACGGGGCCGGCATAACTTACTACGACCTCAGCCGCGGCATTGTAAAGCCCTGGGGCGACAAATCCCTGCGGGTGCCGGTCGACCTTGGCAAAGACAAAGGTGTGGAAAGTGCCCTTTACCTTACCGACTCCTACGATGTGCTCTCCTGGATGAACATCTCCGCCGGCCTGCGCTTTACGCTTTTCAATCCCCTCGGCCCGCGGACTGTTTACAAATATTACCCCGGCAACCCCATGGACCCGCGCTATGTGAGCGATACCGTTCAATACGGAAACTGGCAGGTTATGAAGTGGTATTTCGAGCCGGACCTCCGTCTCTCCGTGATCATGCGCACCGATGCGAACGGAACCGTGAAGGTGGCCTTCAACCAGATGCACCAGAACCTCTTCGTGCTGAACAACACCATTGCACTATCGCCCAACGCCCAGTGGAAACTGGCCGACTATCATATCGGACCGGCCCGCAGCGACCAGGTCTCAGCCGGCATCTTCCGTACCTTCCCCAAACGGGGATGGGAATCCTCACTGGAACTCTATTACAAGCGTACCACCAACTATCCCGAATTCATCGACGGGGCCGACTTCCTCGGCAACCCCAACGTGGAGACCTCCGTCCTGCCCGGCAAACAGGATGCCTACGGCATCGAATTCCTGCTCCGCCGCAGCGGCCGCAAGCTCGAAGGCTGGCTCTCCTATACCTTTTCACATTCCAAAGTGAAAGTCACCGGTACGGAATCCTGGCAGCGCATCAACAACGGCCTGGTATACCCGGCGAACTATGACATCCCCAATGTGGTGAATACGGTGGTGATCTATCACCTGAGCCGCAGGCTCACAGCCTCCGGCATCTTTACCTACCAGAGCGGGCGGCCGGTGACCTATCCCGTTTCGGTCTATTACATTAACGGAACCCCTTATGTCGACTATTCAAACAGGAACGAATACCGCATCCCCGACTACCTCCGCCTCGACCTCTCCTTCACCATCGAAGGAAACCTCAGGAAGCATAAATTCATTCACAACTCCATTTCGTTCAATCTATACAATGTGACCGGCAGGGACAACCCCTATTCGGTATATTTCAAACTGGAAAACGGACATATCAACAGTTACCAGTATTCCGTTATCGGGGTGCCCGTTTTTACGATCACCTGGTTGTTTAAACTCGGGAATTATGCATCAGATTAAAAATATTATTTTTCTTTTTGCCCTGCTGCTTTCCTTCGGTTGCATCAAGTCCTACGACCCCCGCATCGATGCAGGCGCAAGCTCAAAATATGTCGTAACCGGAAGGGTCACCGGTACGGAAGGCTGGCAGGAGGTGAGTGTTTCCCTCTCTTCGCCCATCAGCGACCCTACCATCATACCCGTATCGGGATGCCAGGTAAGCATTCTCGACGATAAGGGAGGAGTCTTCCCGCTCGAACAGGCTTCAGCAGGAATCTACCATGTTTGGATGGGAAAAGAGAACCTTATGCCCGGAACTTCGTACAAGGTTAAAGTAATTACCCCTGAAGGGGAAGAACTGGCATCCGCTTATGACAGGATGCCCAACGGGCCCGGTCTGGATTCGGTCTATTATGTCATTAAAGACGTTCCGACTTCTGACCCCGCCATAACTTCGAGGATCATGCAGTTCTATGTCGACCTGAATGCAGTTGGTGACTACAGCCATTTTTACAAATGGGAGGTGGAGGAGACCTGGCAGTATGATGCGGCACATCCGATCGAAAATTACTACGACGGCAACTTCAACCAGGTTGTCCCGCCGGATTACTCCCTGAAGGTCTGCTACATCACTCAACCGATAAGGAACGTGTTTACTGTTTCCACGAAGAACCTTTCCCAGAATATTTACAAACAGTATCCCCTGCATTTCATCGACGGGCATACCTCCCGCCTGGGCATCCTTTACAGCATCCTGGTCCGCCAGGTAGCGCTCAGCGAGGATGCATATAATTACTGGGAAAAACTGCGCATCAACAGCAATGAGCAGGGTGGTCTTTATGAGAAGCAGCCATTCGCCATCAAGGGCAACGTGGCCAATGTGTCCAGTCCTGACAAGGTAGTTCTGGGATGCTTTTATGCCGTTTCGGAAGTCTCCCGGCGTTATTTTTATAAAAATGTACCGGGGATCGACCTTGATTTTACCGATTTCTGCACGTTTGATACCCTTGGTAATGGCGGCTGGAAGGATGTTACCCCGGATCAGTATCCTGTTTATTATTTGTATGAAGGCTTTACACTCCGGATCCTGACAAGAGACTGTGTCGACTGTCGTCTCCAGGGCGGGCAGCTTGTGAAACCTGATTTCTGGCCCAATTGATATGAAAAGAGGATGTCCCGCATATTTTCTCATGGTGCTGCTGCTGGTGTCGGTGGGCCCGGCATTGTGGTCGCAGGATCTCAGCGGCAGACTTGCCGGTGAGCATCTCCAGGCCTGCAGCGATCGTACGCTGTATGTTTCAGGGGAGAGGATTTTCTTTTCTGTATTCGGAAGCAACGGGAACCCTGAAGCGATAAGCCGCATTTTTTATTGTGAGTTGATAACACCCGACGGGAACCGGATTGCAGGGGGGAAGTATCTCTTGGAAAATGCCGCAGGCCATGGAAGTCTTCTGGTTCCCGAAGATGCCACCACCGGGATCTACTACCTGAAATTCTATACCCGTGCCATGCGGAACGGCAGCACCGATGCCTATACTTACATCTTATTGAAGATCGTGAATCCTTACCGCACAGATGTGCTTCAGGGCAAGGATGCCTTTGATTCATCAGGGCTTGCAGCGAAAAACGGGATGATGAACGGCGGAGGACTGCCGGTTACGATCCTCAGCGACAAGAAAAGTTACTCAGAACGTGAAACGATCCGGCTGAATCTGCAGTCTGACACCACGAAAGGGATGCCCGGCCTGCTCTGCCTCTCCGTCATTCCCGGTACTGCCTATACAGAATGGGTGATCCCGCATAAGAACAACGCCGGCAATGACAAACCCGGAGCCTATCTGCCTGAGACAAGAGGCGTTTCACTCTCCGGGCAGGTCACAGCAAAAGGGAGCGGTGTGCTGCTACCCGGATGCAGGGTGAACCTCTCAATCATCGGCGACAAGGACATACAGGTGAAACGTGCTGATGCCAGCGGACGCTTTATTTTTGCCCTTCCCGATTATCACGGGAAACGCGACATCTTTCTTTGTGCAGGCGAACAGCCGGGTGTCACCCCCGAGATCCTCATCGACAACGACTTCTGTTCACGGCCCGTAAGCCTGCCTTCACCACGTTTCGGACTGAATGAGCGGGAGCTGAAGACAGCCTACAAACTGGCTGTCAATTTCAGGCTCACCACACTCTTCCGGGAAGACAGCGTTTCCTCCGACACAAGCAGTGAAGAGAACCATGTTTCATTTTATGGCAAGCCCTCGAAGGTGCTGGCCCTCGATAAATACATCGAACTCCCGACCCTTGGCGATTATTTCTCAGAACTGGCGGCATTAGTGAAGGTGAAGAAGATTGATGGTAAGCGGCATTTCAGGTTTTATACCACCGAGACCGAGGCCCCCATCGACGTGGATCCCCTCATGCTGGTCGACTGGGTAGCTGTTGACGACATCAACAAGATCCTGGCACTTTCGCCCCAGGAGATCGACCGCATCGAGCTGGTCAATGCGCCATATGTAAAGGGCGGCATCACCTTCGGCGGCATCATCAGTTTTGTTTCGAAGAAATACGACTTTGCCGGCATCGACCTCCCCGCCTCGGGGACCTTTGTCAACTACAGCTTCCTCGAGCCACGCAGCGAATTCCAGCAGCCCGGCCCTCTGCCCGACAACACCCCCGACTCACGCAACACCCTCATCTGGAACCCAGCCCTGCAGCTCAGCAATCAGGGCAGCGCCACCGTCACCTTTCCCGCCCCCGACACACCCGGAACCTACACCATTCTGCTTCGCGGCATGAATGAAAAAGGCGAAACCGTGATGACGACGGAGGTTTTTGAGGTGACCGGGAAGTGAGTTCGTAACACGTGACGACTTCGCACTGCACACCCGCACTTAATATTTGTGATTTGTGATTTGTGATTTGTGATTTGATCATTTCAGACATCAGACATCGCATTTCGGACATAAAAACGTATCACCTTTTCACTTTTTTCTGATTAAGGAGATGAAAATGAAAAATGGCCTAGGAACGTAGAACGTAAAAACGTTGTTTCCTTTTCCACCGGATTGAGTTTGTAAGACAAAAATGGATGATAACAAGAAGGGAAGCAGAACAGAAATTAAAACAGTTGTTTGGTTTCGACAAGTTTTATGATCTGCAATGGCAGGTGATAGAGCAGGTACTGGAAGGAAAAAGAATCCTGTTCATTGAAAAAACGGGTTTCGGGAAATCATTGTGTTATCAGTTTCCGGCTACACAACTTTCCGGGGTTACCATCGTGTTTTCGCCTTTAATTGCCCTGATGCGCGACCAGGTTCGCAGTATGCAGGAAAAAGGGATCCGCGCTGCTGCCATTAATTCCAACCAGGAGATAACGGATAATGAAACAGTCATTGCAAAGGCCGGGAACAACGAACTGGATATTCTCTATATTGCTCCTGAGCGAATGGAGAACGCCGGCTGGATCAGCGCGGCAAGGGAAATGAAAATTGCAATGGTAGTGATTGATGAGGCCCATTGTATCTCGATGTGGGGGCAAAGTTTCCGCCCGAACTACCGCCGGATTGTTAATCTTGTTAAGCTGTTGCCAAAGACCTTTCCTGTCCTTGCTACAACCGCAACAGCAACACCAAGGGTTCAGAGGGATATTATCGAACAAACCGGGTCTGATCTGATCCCCGTCAGGGGTCAATTGTTAAGGTCAAATATTGGATTGTACGTGATCAGGGTTGATAGTGAAGATGCAAAGTTCTGCTGGCTGGCTGAGTATCTGCCCCGGTTGGCTAAAACAGGAATCATTTATACCGGTACACAGGCCAATACTAATATTTATTCAAACTGGCTGCACTTTTTGGGGTTCAGCTCGGCTGCTTATCATGGTCGTCTGGATGCGGAATCCCGGAAACGTGTGGAAGAAGATTTTATGAAAAACAAGTATGACTGTGTAGTCTCAACAAATGCCCTCGGAATGGGAATCGACAAGCCCGATATCCGGTTCATCATTCATACTCAGATAACACAGTCACCCATACATTATTATCAGGAAATAGGTCGCTCCGGGAGAGACGGACAGAAAGCATTTGCAATTCTGTTGTATAATCCCCATAAGGATCATGAGTTACCCAGAAGTTTTATTGAGGGCAGCAAACCCTCTCCGGCTAATTATAATAAAGTCCTTGAATTAACTAAAACGGCATTATTAGGAAGGAATGAAATTATTAAACAAACGAATTTGAATCAAACCCAGGTGAGCGTAATTTTGGCTGATCTGATGGAAATGGGAATTCTTTATGAGCAGCAAGGCAAGTCTAAGAAATACTTTTATAATCCGGATGCTCCGATGATGGATCTTTCTCACTTTGAGTTGCTCCGTAAGGCCCAGGAGGAGGAGTTGTCCAGAATGATCGGTTATGCCCTTTCAGAATTATGCAGGATGCAGTATTTGTGCAATTACCTTGGAGATGACGAACAAAAAGAATGTGGTATCTGCGATAATGACCGGAAGCGGAATTTACATGTTCCGGAATCAGAAGAGATAAAAAATAAGTTACAGGAATTCAGGGAGACTTTTTTTCCGGTACTGGAGGTTGAAACCGCGAGAAACCGGTTGATCAATGGCGTTGCTGCTTCCTATTACGGAATCTCAACAGTTGGCGCCGCCATCCATCACTCAAAATATGAGGGTGGCGGGGATTTTCCGGATTGGCTTCTGCGGTTAACATTAAAAGCGTTTCGGAAACATTATGGCAACAGCCGGTTTGATCTGATCACCTATGTGCCGCCAACGGAATCAGGTGACCTGGTTAAACATTTTGCTGAAAAGATATCTGCCGTTCTGAAAATTCCTGTTTCCCATAAGCTGGCAAAACAGTGTGCCACTCTGCCACAAAAGACCTTTCACAGCAGCATCACAAAAAAAGACAACGTAAAAGATAAATTTATTTATGAAACACCTGCTGAAATAGACGGGAAGAAGGTACTTTTGATTGATGATATTTTTGACAGCGGATGCACCATCAAAGAAATAGGTAAGTACCTGACGGGCATTGGTGCTGAGGTTATCGCCCCCCTCGTAATAGCACGAACGGTGGGAGGAGATATTTAACGCGGAACGGCATGAATAATTACATTGAAAACACTTACTGGATTGCCATTGCACATATGCCGAACTGGCATACGGAAAGGATAAACCGCCTTGTCATCCAGGTTATTCATGAAAATAAAATGTCATGGCAGGACTTTTTTGAACTCGGGACAAAGGAGTTGACTCAGATATTTTCCTTTTCGGAAAAGGAACGTTCCGATCTCATAACTGCTAAAGAAGATCTTCCCCGCATCGCTTTTATTGCTGAACAACTTCAACATGAGGGATTTCAGCTGATCCCCATCACCTCGCAAAACTATCCTTCTGTATTAAAAGAAAACCTGAAAGTGAAAAACAGTCCGGTTGTATTATACATTAGAGGCAGAACCGGATTGCTGAATGATGAGGTGGTTGCAGTTGTCGGTTCAAGAAAGGCCGGAAAAGCTGCCCTTGATTTTACGGATCAGATTGCGAAAAAATCCGTCAGGGAATCTAAGGTCGTCGTAAGCGGCTTTGCAAAGGGGGTAGACAAACAGGCCCTCGACAGTACCCTGGAAGCAAAGGGCAAAAGCATCATCGTTTTGCCCCAGGGAATCCTTACGTTTCAGTCGGGCTTTAAAAAATACTATCAGCCCATAGCCAATGGGGATGTGCTGGTATTGAGTACTTTTTTTCCAAAAGCAGGCTGGGATGTAGGACTCGCCATGGCACGAAACGCAACGATCTATGGACTGGCTCAGGAGATCTACGTGGCTGAATCCGATAATAAGGGAGGTACCTGGGAGGGGGTGAAGAATGGATTGGCCCGTCACCGGAAGATTTTTGTCCGGAACCCGGAGCCCGGGGAGAAGAATGCCAATCATATTCTTATAGATTTGGGCGGCATTCCTGTTAATCGGGAAGGAGAACCTGTTAATTACCCGGATAAAATCAAACAAGAACTTTTCACTGAACATTCTGCCGAAACATTTGTAAATGAAACAGCTGCCAGCTATCCGGATTCTGATGCAGCCATCGGAAATCGCATCCTTGAATTCCTGGGGAAAGGAGATTTTACATCAAAAGAGATCTGTCTGGCGCTTAAACTGGACTGGGACAGCCGCCGACTCACACGCGTTCTTAAAAGCAATCCCTCCATCAGGGTGGTCGAAGGAAAACCCGCGAAATTCGGTTTGAATACAACCATCAATCCCACCTTGTTTTCCTGAACCGGGCTTCGCACTGCACACTCCGCACTTAACCATGTCTGATGTCTGATGTGCGATGTCCGAAAAAAAATTTGCATTTTGAAAAAAAGGATGCGAAATTTGCTATATAATCATTGGCAAATATTGCAACTTACAACTTGCAACTTACAACTTAATTCGCAAATCACAAATCACAAATCAAAAATACCCTCCTATGGCCCACACACAGCACAATTCCATCACCCACGGCTATCGGGGACTGTTCGGGAATGTCGTCTTCCGATGGGTTTACGGTCAGTCGGTAATGCAGTCCCGTCCCGATTTCTCCAACGTCAGGTGGAGCAAAGCCCAGAAAGCCAACCGTAAACGTTTCGGCGAAGCGATGCGCTATGCCCAGCAAGCCATTAAAGACCCCGAAAAAAAGCAGTTTTACCAGAAAAAGGCCAAAGGCCGCTGTACCGCCTGTAACAAGGCGGTATCCGACTACATGCTGAAACCCAAAATCGAAAGCATCAGCCTGGAAGAATACAACGGCCGCAAAGGCGATCTCATCCGGGTCGATGCCTGGGACAAGTACGGTATCGCCGCGGTGCTTGTCTTTGTCCTCAACGCCCTGGGCCACGAGATCGAAAGCGGCATGGCCGCCAGGGACCTCAGCGACGGCCTCTGGGTCTACCAGGCCAAAGAAGATCTTGCCCCCGGCCGTCCCGGACGGGTCGTCGTTCGGGCTATTGACCACGCGGGAAACTCCGTGGCGGAGGTGAGGCCGTTTCTCCGGACGTAATATGTCCGATGTCTGATGTCTGATGTCCGTTATCGCACATCGTACATCACACATCGCACATATCTGGCAGCCGAGTTTGTAAAGTTCATCAAGTTATTAAAGTTTGTAAAGGAGGTTGGTCCCATCAGAGATCCCCTGGCGGAGCTATGCTCATGTTCCAACTTTATGAACTTTACAAACTTTAAAAACTCCCCTTTTTTCACCATTTCGCTACTCGCCATCTCGCTATTTCTTCTCCGGGATACCAAAAGTCACAAAATTTTCTCTCATTACCCTGCGGAGCCCTCGCGGATTTCCTCCGTTTAATTGGTAAGTTTCGGTCCTTATTCGATCGGATCGGGGTTCTTTCTGACCTGACAACCCCAATAGCGCGCGTCTCTGACGCGTGCTGGCCCTGAAAAACTCACCCCCTCGGTCCCCCTCTCTTTGAAAAAAAGAGAGGGGGAGGAAGTGCAAATTATTCATTTTTCACTATTCTCTTTTCATTTTTCATTCTTCATTTATCATTGCCACACTAAAAAACGATTCAGTGATGACTGAAAATTGAAAAGAGGACATTGAAAATTGAAAAATGAATAATTACAAACCTCGTGGCGAAGAAGGGCACGTGGTGGATTACCTTATTTTCGATTAGACGATTGAGAGAGTGAGGGATTGCAATATTTGTGATTGGACGATTGAGAGATTGAGGGATTGCAATATTTGCGATTAGACAATTGAGAGATTGAGGGATTTTTTCGCTATTTCGCCTTCTCTCTATTTCGCCATTCCCCTTGAGCTATCAATTTGATTTTAGATCAATTAGATCGTATGTTTGAAAAAGCGTAGGTCTTCGAAAAATGAGTAAGTTTAATTTATCAAAAAGAACAAACTTAAAAATCGAAGACCTATGCAAACACAAAGTAAACGAATTGATTTCACAGGACAAAATTTTTACTGTGGCATCGACACCCATAAAAAGAGTTGGGCAGTGACAATAGAAACGGACGAAATTCCTTTAAAGACATTCACCCAAAATGCAGATCCGGTGTTGCTGGTAAATCATTTAAGGAAAAATTATCCTGGTGGTACTTTTTTAGCTGGATATGAAGCAGGCTATTTTGGTTATGGGCTCCAACGTAGTTTGGAATCGATGGGAGTAAACTGTATTGTGATCCACCCAGCGGATATCCCCACAACGAACAAAGACAGGGATCAGAAAAGGGATCCCAGAGATAGCCGTAAGATCGCGAGAGCTCTAAAAAACGGGGAAGTTCTTCCCATATGGATACCATCAATATCAATAGAACAAGATCGGCAGTTGCTCAGGGTTCGGGAGAAATTGGTGCGGGATAAATCCCGTACAAAAAACCGGATTAAAGCCATGTTGCAAATACATGGAATTTCATATCCGGAAGTTTTTCGTCAGCCGGGTAGTCATTGGTCGGCGCGGTTTATAAAATGGTTGGAGGGAGTCCAGTTCCAAGAGTCATCTGGCACGGAGTCCCTAAAATGTCTGGTACGTTGCCTGCAATTTCAACGAAATGAACTTGTGACGATTTCCAAAAAGATCCGTGTATTATCTAAAAATGATCAATATAATGATGCCAATTTAAGGTTATTAAAAATCCCAGGAATCGGAATGATCACCGCGATGACTATTCTTACAGAGATAGGTAATCTAAATCGTTTTAAAAGTGCGGATCACTTCCGATCCTTTCTTGGATTGATTCCTCGGGCAAATGATTCCGGAGAAAAAGAGCATCCAGGCAGAATGACCAGTAGGGCTAACAAACATATAAGATATCTTATAGTGGAAGCCACTTGGATGGCAATTCGTCATGACTCTTTTTATCTGCATCTGTATAAAACCTACAGACAACGAATGAAAGAAAATAAAGCATTGGTGAGGGTTGCTGGTAAATTATCGAACCAGATTTACTTTTCATTGAAAAAAGAAAGAGAACACTAAGAATTGAAAAAAGATAAACCTAATTTTACATGTTAAAGCCATCGAGAGAGAGACCGCTTATTGACCTTGCAGCTCCCATATGGGATGACTGCTCTTAAAATTAGATTGCGGCTCTCTCTTTTTTTTGTTAAAAGCGATCTTGCAGCTCCAGAAACCAATGGATGACTGCTAATAGAAGAATACAGAAAATTGGGCTTATCTTATTGAAATATTGATAACTGGCTTATGCAAGGGCTACCCTATGCAGTTATCAACATTCCAACAAGACAAAAACAAACAACGTTTTGCTTGTTTTTCAACATAGAAGGTCAATTAGAAATTTCCCTTCTTTGTACATTTGTAATGATCATTAAAAACTGCCCACTCAACTCCAAACAAATCCCAAAATGAAACAAGTACTCCTGCTCCTTACACTTTTGGCCTTCACCTGGCTGGAAGGCGCTGCCCAGACCGTCACGGACATTGACGGAAACGTTTACCCAACGGTCACCATCGGCAATCAGACCTGGATGGGTGCGAACCTGAAGGTTACCCATTACCGCAACGGGAATGCGATCCTGAAGGTCATGGACAACGGCGTATGGGCCGGAATGACAAGCGGAGCCCTCTGCGATTACAACAATAACCCCGCCAATTCAGCCATCTATGGTCATTTATACAACTGGTATGCCGTTACCGACAGCAGTCACCTGGCGCCCGTTGGCTGGCATGTAGCCACCGATGAAGATCTCTTCATCCTCTCCGGTTACCTCGGGGGTGATCTCGTGGCAGGAGGGAAGCTGAAGGAGACCGGCACAGCCCATTGGCTTGATCCCAATACCGGGGCAACCAATGAAACGGGTTTTGCCGCACTTCCCGGCGGACTCCGGAACATGAACGGATCCACCTTTTCGTTTCTCGGCATGGAATGTCTCCTTTGGAGTTCAACTGCCGCTGCAGTTAGCGGAGCATTCAGCAGGACACTGATCTATTACAACAATGAATTCCGTTCCGACGGCTACAATCCCACTTTTGGCTTTTCCGTAAGATGCGTCAAGGATAACCCGGAAGGCATCAACCAGAACCAGGATGGAAATGAGTTTAAGATATACCCCAATCCCGCGACCGATTTTGCGGTGGTGAGCATCACCACAGCAGCCCGGCAAAGTGTTTTAAGGATCTGCGATGTAACCGGGAAGATCGTGTTTCAGAAAGAGAACCCGGAAAAAGAGAACCGGATCGACCTGAGCACCCTGGCCAGGGGGATCTATGTTGTAGAGGTTTCCGGAAACCAGTTCAGCAGCCGGAAGAAGCTGGTGAAGGATTAGGGACCTGGGATTGGGATATTGGGATATTGGGATATTGAGAATTAACTTCGTAGTTCGTAGTTCGTAGTTCGTCGTTCGTCGTTATTAAGTCTTCGCGTTCTTAGCGGCCAAAAGGGTGATGAATTAGTAAACGATCTGCTTTGTGTCTTTGCGTGAGACTTGTTAACCGCCAGGGCCGCAAAGGTTTCGCAAAGACCGCAAAAACATTTCGCCCTTTCGCTTTTCGCTATTTCGCCATTTCCCATGGGTTATTTATTTGATTTTAGATCAATTAGGTCAATTGGAAATTAGAAATTCCTTCATTTCTCCTTAGCTTCTCCATGCTTTGTCCATGGTCGGTATTTAAACAAATGTTTTTTTTCTTTTTGTTTAAGGAGCGACCAAGGAGGAACCAAGGAGGTTGCAAGGAGAAAGAAGCTACGTATCAAAGTCTACCCAAAGCCCAGTTTCGTTTCCCAAAAGAGTACCTTGGGTGTACTTTGGGTGTACTTTGGGTGTACCTTGGGTGGAACCGGAAACGGCCCCTTTTTCCTGTCACGGGGTCCTGACGTTTTGACGGATGTTCAGATATTGAGATATTGGGATATTGAGATTTAACTTCGTCGTTCGTTGTTTGTCGTTTTTCGACTCCTGGAATAGTTAACCCAAACATATACCAAAGATGAACCAAAGTTATCTTTTGTTTGAATTAATTCAATGAAAAGTCTACTTTGGTATAAGTTTGGTATATCTTTCGGATAACTTCAGGTTAACTTTTCCAGAAATGGGAATGTTCAGAAAAGTCCGCCAAGGGAAACCAGGAATTGGATTATTGTGATTTGCAATTTTCCGCCTTCTGACCTCTGCCCTCTATCCTTTATCCTCCACCCTCCGTCACCAATCTTTGCCCTCAGGCCGGGCGGGCCTCATCACCGCAACACGACTGCGCCTGTTGCTTTCCGACATGAAACGTCCCTCACCATTCGTGGGGAACGCAACAGCCTGAGGTCGCTTATGCGGTGATGGTGTTGATGGATTAGCGCAGAGATTTTTGGTTTGCGATCCCGTATCCCGTATCTCGCATCCCGCTTATAATTTACGATTGGACGATTGAGGGATTATTTGTGATTTGTGAATTTTCCGCCTTCTGACTAATTCCCCTGGAACGAAGAAAAAGTACTTCATTCTAACTAACAGAAAAGCAGCCATTAAGGCCGAAAAAAAGTGCGTTTCCGGCTGCTTTGTGGCTGCTCGCTGGCTGCTTTCTGGCTTTTAGCCGGCTTTTACCTCCCAATAAGGCGGCAATAAGGTGGCTGCTCGGGAGGTGTTCTGGGGAGTGTTAGGAAAAGTGTGTCAAAGAATCCCAGGAAACGGATTATTTGTGATTTGCGATTTTCTGCCTTCTGACCTCCGCCTTCAGCCATCCAGCTTCCAGCATCCGTCTGCTATCAAAAGCAACTCCCTTTAGATCAATTAGGTCAATTAGATCAATTGGAAATTCATCCCCGTCACGTGTTACGCTTTAGGATTTCCCCAAGAATCCCCCCCCCCATTCTCTATATAAAAAATATTTTCACAATTTAATTTGTGTGGATTCTTTTGTATATTCGTAAGCGGATTTCAAGAATATCTTTCATGGATTCGCTTATGTCTTTCAAACAAAATCTTCCAGCTCTCACGAAAAACCATCCTCTGCAAAATGACTACAAAAAACATCAACCTTCGTTTATAATACATCAGTTAGAGACTAAGCACAGGATTGATTCTAAAAAAAGGAAAAGTAAATGGATCAACTTCGTTTGCCGAAACGTAATATGGCAGCAGAAAACGGTCGTATCATAGAGTTGACGTTAATGTATGTTTGTAATTCTTGAAAGATGTCAAAAAGAATGTCCATTATAATATTTACTCTTTTAATATTTATAAGTTGTTCTTCGAAATATTCAAAAGACCATTATTTAGCCACAATAAAGCTAGGTAATGGTTTTTATGAAGAAATTTTTAAGACCTATTCTGGTGGAGCACTCGCAAGTGATTCTTATAGTCATTATGTGACAGATTCAATAAATTTCAGGCAACTAGTTGGACATAGTATATACGATGATCAACAAATTCGTTGTCAGGTAAAAAATGCTGAGATATTAGTGTTTCTGATCAATCGCCATAAAATTTCTGATACTTTAGAGAAAAATTCTTTTAATATTAACGAGTTAATTAAACGGCATAAATTTGAGTAACAATAATTAAAAAAAAACAATAGCCGCCATATAACATTTCGCTAAAACCAATGCTACGGACTCCCAGAATGCATACTTCCGTACTAAATTCACCGCACTGGTTTTAGCTATCACGTTAGGCTTCATTAAAAAACAAACACCAAGATCATACCGAAATGAATAATAAATTGACTCAATTATACATCAAAATAGAATGGACATTTGCGGGAATAGCAATTCTTTTTATCATACTTTTAAATATTGTTAAACCAATTAGTGTCACTCTTTACTGGGTTTCATTTATAATGATAATAATCAGCATTTCGGGTGGAGTAGCAACTAGAATAATAAGGATAAGAAGATTAAAAATCAAATAGAAACAAAGCCTAGCATGCCAATAAAACCAACACAATTGTCGATATTCTTTGAATTTGAATTCATTTCGGCGCTGGTTTTATTGGCAAAGCGTTAGGTAAAATGCAAAAAAAAATGAAAAGGTTAACCTCGAATTTTATTATCTGTTTTTGCGTTACAATCTTCTTTTATGGTTGTGCAAGATGTCATGATACATATTTAGGTTCTTTCAATATTACATCATCTGAGCACTCCCTTATTCCATATACGGCCCAAAGCAAATTGATTTTTATCAATAATTCAGGTGATTCTACGACTTATATATTGGATTCTATTTCCTCTGAATACCTCACTCACCCTTTACGTCAGGAAGATAATTCAGAATGTGCGACAACCTATGAACATGAAGTTTTTGGTGTAGACTTTAAGGACCCAACAAAATCAAAATATCTCGAAGTTGCTCTTGATCATTACCCCTCACCTTCAAGTCTGATGTTTGTTGTTACTCTTCGATTTTCTCCTAAGGATAGTATACAAGACTTTTTGAAGCTACAATTCCCTCAGGGTGATTCAATTCCAGGAACCTACTATTTAAGTCTACAAATAGGTTTGAGAGAATTTCATAATGTTCATGAATTTGTTGGTAACGTTAAAAAAGCTTCTGTTATTGATTACATCGAATATGTGTACTACACTAAATCACAAGGGATAGTTGGATTTAAGAGTCATTCTGGAAAGTTATGGTATTTAGCTAATTAAACAGTTTTTGCAATTTACCTAACGAAACCAGCAACCACCAGGGCGGGGAAAGGTAGTTAATGAAAAGGGTTTCTACTACGGAACATGGAAACCACAATCGAAGATATAAACTTTTATTCCCACCAAGCGGTTGCAGGGGGGCGTTATGCCCAATACAAGTTTATTAATAATGAGAGATGAATAGTTTCAGAAATTGGATTTTGCTTTTTATTCTTTCTACTTTGTTCTCAAGTTGTAAGCAAAACATACTTGAATCAAATAAAAAGCTTGAAAATAGAATTTATTATCAAATTGCCTCACAAAGCAAGATTCTGGATTTAAGTTCATTAATTGATATTAAATGGGATAATCTTCTAATTCTTGCTCCGTACACGAACTTGAAAAAAGACGAAGCAAAATTAGGTATTGATCTCGGTTCTGTGCAAAGCACATTAATTGAATCAAGAGAAGATATCTGCGTTATAGCCTTTTTATTAAATAAAAAAGTCATTGCTATTGTAGAATACCCAAGAAATAAAGGTGACTTTGCCGATAATGAACTTGAGCTAATCAAAAAGAATGAAGCGACATTTGAAATATTAAATTCACTACAAAAGACTCTTGATAGTAAACATGTTGTTGTATTTTCCAAGAAGTAAGTACTGGGCATAACGAAACCATCAACCGCCAGGGCGGGCAAGGTGGTAAATGAAAAGGGTTACTACTACTTAAAATGAAACAACAATCGAAGATATAAACTTTTATTCCCGCCCGGCGATTGCCGGCAAACTTAGGCCTCATACAGGATGAAAAAACAAGTCACACTCATGCTTTTCTTATGCCTGCCTTTACTTTCTTTAAGCCAAGGTCAAATCGGAATTAAAGGTGGGTATATACATTATTGGTTCACTGTCCCGGAAGATGGCATTCAATACGATTATAATTATTCACATAGTGCTTATTCCATAAATATTTCATTAAAGCAAAGAACTTCACATACTTTTAACCAAGGACTTGAAATTGTTTATACAAACCGATCATTTGCAGTAAAATCAAGTGATCAAAGCCCCGGGGGGAGTGAAACTGTTGATTATTCCTATTCAATTGGAAATATATATCTCCAATTTCGACCACAATTTAGTTTCGGATCGAGAATAAAATTCTTCGTTTATCCTGGATTTTATTTCGGCACTTTACTTAATTCCTCAATTCAGGGAACAAAAAGTTATTGGCATATCGGAGAAACCAAAACAAATACAATCAATGGATCTGCAAATGACTATTATCCAAATTTCGAATTCGGAATTTTATTTGGTGCTGGCATCGAGGTTCCGGTTTATAAAAATCTCAGTATTGTATATGAGAATAATTTCAGTTTGAATCTTTTACCCGTTGCAAATGCATGGGGATCAGAAAAAATTAAAATGCTTAATTTGAATTTTGAAATTGGTCTTGCTTATACTTTTACAAGAAAGACATCAAAATCAAATACAAAATGAATTGAAACGAGGCCTAACGAGCCGTCAGCCGAGCAATGCGGGCGGTTTCCGGAGGCTGGCAATCACCAAACATGCAAGCGATAGAGGAAGGGAAAAGAAACAACAAGTAAGCCCACACTGCGACTGGAGGCGGGTCGTTATTGGCAACCCATAATTTGAAATAATCAACGGAAAGAATAAAATCTTGGAATTCTAAAAAATGTGCGGCGTCAGCACTAAAATCACTGACAAGATAAAAATGAGAACAGCATTAATTATTTTAAGCATTTTAATTGTTTCATTGGCTTACTCACAAAATCAAAATGATATAATTGTAAAACATAATGGAGAGCATCTGGTGGTTAAAGTAATCTCTGTTGATGAAAAAATAACATATACATTCCCAAACGAAACTGTTGTAACTTCATTAGGGAAGTATTGCGTTAAGGAGATAATATTTAGCTCCGGAAGAATTCAGCAAATCACGGAGAAAATAATTGTGGCACTTTGACAATTTGAGTGGGTAAATTTACTGAATTTAGATTACCGAACAACATTAAAGGATGAAAAAAAATAAAATATTTGACATTTCCCCGGGCATCAATCAATTACCTTA
>Ga0118677_10002537_pt1 | contig 36577 bp, 26 predicted proteins | sample AliMusrvi5mmetaG_FD_86154 | JGI IMG/M metagenome (GOLD analysis project Ga0118677, IMG submission 86154)
ACTATGGGCAGGAGCAAATACTTGGTGGGTGCCCAAGGCTCCAGGGGCGGAAAGCCCAACCCACGAAAATGCCTAAGTACGCGGCAATCGACATCGGCAGCAATTCGGTCCGCATGCTCGCGGCGGAAGTCGAATCCGGAACCCCTCCGCGCGTGCTGGCCGAGGACCGGCAAGTCACCCGTTTGGGCGAAAGCGTCTTCCTGACCGGCCAGATCGACGAGGCATCGGCGGCGCTGACGTTGTCCACGCTGGAGCGCATGGCCAACACGTACCGCCAGCAGAACGTGCTGGCAACGCGCGTGGTGGCCACCTCGGCCGTGCGGGACGCGCAAAACCAGGCGCAGTTTCTGGAGCGCGCCACAGCCATCATCGGCCAGCCGGTCGAGATCATTTCGGGTCAGGAAGAAGCCCGCCTGATTCACCTGGGCGTGGAGTCGAGATGGCCGCACCCGGAAGAGCGGCTGTTGATCATCGACATCGGCGGGGGCAGCGCCGAGATCATCGAAGCCGAAAACGGACGGCTGAAGCGCGCCTTTTCCCGGCCGCTCGGCGCCGTCCGGGTCCAGTCCGTGTTTTTGAAGGACGACCCGCCCTCGCGCGACGCTCTCAGCCGGATGGAAGAGTTCATCACCGAGAAACTGGCCGTCGCCGCGCAGAAGATCGGTTCGGGCCATTTCGACCGGGCCATCGGCACGGCCGCCTCCGCTTCCGCGGTAGTCTGTGCGGCCAACCGCATCCCGCGCGCGGACCGTGAATTGGCCGACCGGAAGAAGGTTTCTACCGCGCAATTGCGGCGCTTGTACCGCGAATTGTCGAAGCTGGACCTGGCGTCGCGGCGCAGAGTGGAGGGGCTGGGGTACCGCCGGGCGGAGATCATTCTGCCGGGCGTGGCCGTGCTGCTGCGCACGCTCGAAACATTCGGCCTGAGCGGGTTGAGCTACTGCGCGGCGGGCGTCCGCGACGGCATCATCCGGGACCTGGCCGATCGCGGAGCGGGGCGCGAACAGGCGCGCCTGAACCGCGAGCAGCGCGACATGGTGGAGCAGTTCGCACGCCGCTTTGGCGTGGACCTGAAGCACGCCCGAAAGGTGGCGCACTTCTCCCTGGAACTGTTCCACACGCTCGGCAATCTGCACCAACTCCCGCCGGGCGAGGGCCGCCTGCTGGAAGCCGCCGCCTATCTCCGCGATGTGGGGCACGCCATCAGCGACACCGGCCATCATAAGCACTCGCTGTACATCGTGTCCAACGCCGACCTGGGCGGCTTCACCGATACCGAACGGCTGCACGTGGCTATGCTCTGCCGCTACCACCGCAAGTCGATGCCGGTGCCGCGGCATGGCGAGTTCATGGCCCTGCCCCCGGAGAACCGGCGGGCGATTACGCTGCTGGCCCCGCTGCTGCGCATCGCCGACGCCCTGGACCGCAGCCGCGAACAGCGGGTGGAGCAAATCGAATGCACGGTGGCTCCAAATGGAGTCATCCTGAAACTGAAGGCCAGTCAGGACATAGAACTGGAGAAGTGGGCCGTCGAGGGAGCGGCGGCGGCATTCTGGCAGGTCTACGGCCGGCCCCTGGTCGTCGAAAGCGCCGCATCGTGAGCACGAGGATTCAAAGCTGGACATCGCCGCCTGCGCACTTCGCCAGGGTCTCGCTGGACTCGCGACTGGCGAAAATGCTGGAGCAGGTGGAGCGATGCACGGCCAAAGCCGGCGTCGATGAAGTGCACGATCTGCGCGTGTCGATTCGCAGGTTCTCGCAGGCGCTGCGCATTTTCGCCTCCCTGCTGAGCGCCAAGCCGGTTAAATCCATGCGCAAAGCGCTGCGTCCTGTGATGGAGGCGGCCGGGTGCGTCCGCGACCTGGACGTCGGCATGGAGCGGCTGATCGACGACGGATTGGAAGAAAACAGCGTGGTGTTGGAGGGCATGCGCACGGAGCGCCGCCGAGGCGAACTGGCTCTGCGCGGACGCCTGCTGCTGCTGAAATCCAAGGAACCGCGCAGGACCTGGCCGTCCGGCCTGCACGTCCACGCGACCAGCTCGGCCAATCGGGAGAGCGGCGGAGTATGAAGAAGAAGATCCGTCCGCTCGCCTGGAACACCTCCGCGAACTCCGGAGAAAATGCCCGGCGCATCCTGCCGCGTCTGGCGCGCGAGTTCTTCGCATTGGGACGCGCGGCGCACGGAGCAAATTCGTCGCCGGCCCAACTGCACGCCTTCCGGTTGTCGGCCAAGCGGTTTCGCTACACGCTGGAGTTGTTCGAGCCGATGTACGGGCCGATGCTGGCCGATCGCCTGGAGCAGGTGCGGAAGATCCAAGGTTTGTTGGGAGCGCGCCAGGACTGCGTCGTGCTGGCCGAGCGGTTGAGCAAGCTGGCGGGCGAACCGGGGCCGGTGCGGGAAGTGCTCGCCAAGCTCAACGCGGAGGGACGCGCGCTGGAGGAGAAGTTCCGCCGCTACTGGCGCGAGACGTTCGACGCCGAAGGCGCGGAGACACTGTGGGTGCGCTACCTGGAGCGGCGGCCGGTGGAAACCGGAGCGCCGGCCGGGGCGATTCGCAAGCAGGCGGCGGTAAAGTCCGCCGCGAAGCGCAGCACTGCAGCCAAGCACGATGGATGACCTGCGATTAGGGCCCCCAAGTCCCAGCCAGTTCAATCCGCATTCGGACCCGGCCAACAATCGGCGCAGCCATTTCCTGTAAAATGACGCCGCATGCGTTGGGCACAGATTTACACACCCGCGGGCGGGAGCCTGCTCTGGTCGGCGGGCATCGCGGCGATCCCGCTGCTGGTGCTGCTGGTCCTGCTGGGCGGCTTTCGTAAGCCCGGCTGGCTGGCGGCTCTCGCGGCACTGCTCACGGCTTTTGGAGTCGTCACTACCGTCTACGGCATGCCCATGACGCTGGCTTTAAGCGCGAGCGCTTACGGGGCCGCGTTCGGACTCTTCCCCATCTGCTGGATTATGTTCTGGTCGATCGTGCTCTACCGCATGACGGTGGCGACCAACCGCTTCGACGTCATCAAGGACTCGATCGGTAACCTGACCGGCGACCGGCGTCTGCAAGCGCTGCTGATCGCGTTTTGTTTCGGGGCATTTGTCGAAGGAGCGGCAGGATTTGGAGCGCCCGTGGCTGTAGCCGCCGCCATGCTGACGGGCCTTGGCTTCTCGCCGTTCTACGCCGCTGGCATCTGCCTGCTGGCCAACACCGCGCCCGTGGCCTTTGGATCGATCGGCATACCGATCATCACGCTGGCAGGCATCACTGGGTTGAAGCCGGAGCTGCTGAGCGCCATGGTCGGACGCCTGTGCGCCCCGTTGTCGCTGCTCATTCCGGCCTACCTGGTGGCGGTGATGGGCGGGTGGCGGGGACTGCGCGGCGTATGGCCCGCGGCGGCGGCCTGCGGCTCGGCTTTCGCCGCGACGCAATTGCTGGTTTCGAACCTGCTGGGGCCGCAATTGACGGACATCCTGGCCTCGCTGGCGGGCATGTGCGCGCTGATTGCCGTGCTCAAGACCTGGAAGCCGAAAGACCATTTCTCCTTGCCTGGAGACAAACCGGAAGCGAGCCGGCCGCCGCACCACACCGTGCGCGAGGTGTTCAGCGCGTGGCTGCCTTACGGACTGCTGGTGCTGTGCGTGCTGGCCTGGGGCAACGACTGGGCCAAGCCGATTCTGGGACGGCAGACCGTCCTGCTGGATTGGCCGCTGCTGCACAATGCGGTGCTGCAGCAGGCGCCGGCGGTGGCGCACGCGGGTCCGTACGCGGCGCGCTACAAAGTGGACTGGCTGGCGGCTTCGGGCACGGCCTGCCTGCTGGCCTGCCTGCTCACGGCAATGGTCGCGCGCATGTCGCCCGTTGCATTTTTGAGAGTCGTCAGGGAGACGGCGGTGCAACTGGCGCGACCGGTCCTGACGGTAAGCACCGTGCTCGCACTGGCGTTTCTGATGAACTATAGCGGTGCGACGGCCACGCTGGGTCTGGCGCTGGCGGGGACCGGTGCGGCCTTTCCGTTTTTCAGCGCCCTGCTGGGCTGGATCGGGGTCTTCCTGACCGGCAGCGACACCTCCGCCAATGCGCTGTTCGGCAGCTTGCAAGTGGTCACGGCAAACCGGTTAGGGCTGAGCCCTGTACTGATGGCGGCGGCCAATTCGAGCGGCGGCGTCATGGGCAAGATGATCAGCCTGCAGAGCATTGCTGTGGCCGTGGCCGCCACGGGTCTGGCGCAAGGCGACGAATCGCGATTGTTCCGCTTCACGCTGAAACACAGCGTGCTGCTGGCATCGTCGATCGGCGTGATCGTACTGTTCTATGCCTACGTGATGCCGCTGTGGGTGCCGATCTCCCACTGACACCGGGAGGGAATCACGCCTTTGCGGGACGGTCCTCCGTCGCGCTCATATGGGCTTCGATCTGGCGCAGATGATCGTACCAGGTGAACTTCAAAATGGCCGATGTCACGACGACTACGACGAGCGCGATCAACGCGCGGGTGTCGCGGATGACGATGTAAATGGGTAAAGCGACGAGCGCAATCTGCCAGCAGATTCCGACCGCCACATTGAACATGTCGCGCAGGAAATCGGGGTTGCGCTGGAAGGTTGGGTCCTCGGCCAGAACCTTCTTCAGGATCGGCGTCCAGAAGCCCCACGGCCGCACGCGCCGGTAAAACTCCATCAGCACGGCGTCGTTTTCCTGCTTGGTAAGCAGCGTGCCCAGCAGGCAGCCCAGCAGCGAGATGAGGAACACGAGCGGGAACACGAAGGTCACGTCCGTGTTGATGGATTTAAGCGACGCGAAGGCCGTCACTCCGGCGAACTTGGAGAGGATCGTCGGGAGTGTGAGAGACGCAGAAATGCCCGTCAACATGCCCCAGAAGTAGCCGTAGCCGTTGAAACGCCACCAATACCATTTCAGGAAATTCGAGGCCGTGTAGCCGCCCCAAAGCCCGGAGACGATCCAGAGCACCACGGAGTTGACCGAGGACACGTACCAGCCGATCGACACGCCCAGGACCACCACGGCGAAGGAGGCCAGATAGCTCAGCCGCATGTAGGTTCTGGGGCTGGCATTCGGGTTGATATAGCGCTTGTAGATGTCGTTGACGAAGTAGGGCGGAGCGGCGTTCACGGTCGCGGCGAAGTTCGACATGAAGGCAGCCAGCAACCCGGCGATCAGGAACCCGAGCAGGCCCACCGGAACGAACCGGCCGAGCGCCAGCGGAAGCACCTGCTCGAAGTCCATCTTCGGCATGCGCCGGATATCGTCGCTGAAAAACGCGAGCGCCAGCACGGTCAAGCCGGTGATCAGGATGTAGCGCGGGAAGGTCAGCACGACGTTGACCCAGCCGCTCATCATGGATGCTTCGCGCGGGTTCTTCGACGAGAGAATGCGCTGCATGTCGTAGTTCGGCGCGGGCCCGGCCATGCTGATCAGCACACCCTTGAAGGCCAGCATCATGACGAAGAAGCCGAACAATCCGTAACCGTCGTCGGCAATCTGCCCGTTGGCCGCGGGCATGAGTTTCGACCAATCCAGGTTCAGGCTCCAGCCGAAAAAGAGATCGTCCCAGCCGGCCGGGACGAACTTGTGGAGCGTCTCTGGAGCGACCTTCAGCATGGCGATGATACCCACCGCAAACGACGCGATCGACAGGATGCAGAACTGGATGACTTCGGTGATCACCACGCTGAACATACCGCCCTTGATGACGTACACCGTCGTAATTCCGATGAGGATCAGCGCGTACTGGTTTGGCGTGAAGTGCCAGGGCAGGAAGTTGACGGCGAACTTGCCGATGCCCTTAAAGCCGTAGGTGAAGAAGCCGATGATACTGACGAAGGCGTAGACCACCACGATGATGTGCGACAGTTGCGCGCCGCGGCCTTTGCCGAAGCGCGTCTGGATCCATTCGGCGCCGGTCATCACGTTGGAGCGCCGCAGCCAGGACGAGAGAAAGACCATCAGGAAGACCTGATTGAACGTGGGCCAGAGCCAGGGAATCCACACGCTCTTCAAGCCGTAGACGAACATCCAGCCGACCAGCAGCATGGTGCCGCTGATGTCGAACATGCCGGAGGCATTGGAGATGCCCAACACGTACCAGGGCAGCGTGTTACCGCCCAGAAAATAGGCCTTCATGTCGCGGGACGCGCGATGCGAGACCCAGTAGCCGACGAAAACGGAAGAGAGCAGGTACGCGACGATGATCGCGATATCGATGAGTTGAAGGTGCATGAGTTGTAATTACTCCCTCGCCGGCCGCGACGAGACTGAGACCCCGCGCACCCCTACGGGGACGGGACTTCCGAATTATATCCGAGAAGCGCATCCGGAACTGAGGGTTTTGAGAGGCTCGGGGATTGTGGCGGCCTTCGACGCTCCGATATACTCGCCGTTTGCAGTCCCGGGCGGCGCGTGAGAACAGGCGGACGGACGGGACAAGGCTAAAATACCGCTCCCTCGCGGCCGCGGCTCCGTTACGGCCGGAGCGGAGGCGCGGCCGCGAGGGAGCGGTGGAAAGTCCGAGCGGCTTTCAGAGGAGACTTTCAATATGCAATACGGGCACTTCGACGACGCCAACCGGGAGTATGTGATCACGCGCCCCGACACGCCGCTGCCGTGGATCAACTACCTCGGCTGCCAGGCGTATTTCGGCATTATCTCGAACACTGCCGGTGGCTATTCGTTCTATCGCGATGCCCGGCTGCGGCGCATCACGCGCTACCGCTACAACAACGTCCCGTTCGATTTCGGTGGGCGCTACATCTACCTGCGCGATGACGAAAGCGGCGAGTTCTGGTCGCCGTCCTGGCAGCCGACGAGGCACGAGGTTGAAGACTACAGTTGCCGCCACGGCATGGGTTACAGCACCATCGGCTCCAGCTATCGCGGCATCGCGGCGAGCACGCGCTACTTCGTGCCGCTCGACGAAAACCTGGAGATCTGGCAGTTCACGGTGACTAATCACCGGCCCACGCCCGCGACGCTCTCGGCCTTCTCCTGCATCGAGTTCTGCCTATGGGACGCGCAGGACGACGCGACTAATTTCCAGCGTAATTTCAGCACGGGTCAGGTGGAAATCGAAGATGGCGTGATCTACCACAAGACGGAGTATCGCGAGCGGCGCGACCACTTCGCCTACTTCGCCTGCTCGCGCCAGCCTGACGGTTTCGACACGCAGCGTGAAGCCTTCCTCGGGCCGTACCGCGGCTGGGACAAGCCGCTGGCGGTGGAGCGCGGCGCGGCGGGGAACTCCGTGGCGCACGGCTGGTCGCCGATCGGTTCACACCAGGTCAAACTCACGCTGCAGCCCGGCGAGACGCAGCAGATCGTGTTCGTGCTGGGTTACCACGAGAACCCAAGGGACCAGAAGTTCGACCCGCCGGGCTCGCAGACCATCAATAAGCGGACAGTGAAGCCGGTGCTTGCCAGGTACCTGGACCCCGCACAGGCGGACGCGGCGTTCGACAAACTGCGGGTCTATTGGGAAGGGCTGTTGGGGATTCTCGACGTGCACACCCCCGATCAGCACACGGACCGCATGGTGAATATCTGGAATGCGTACCAGTGCATGGCGACGTTCAACATGTCGCGCTCGGCGTCGTTCTACGAATCGGGCATCGGGCGCGGGCTGGGATTCCGGGACTCGAATCAGGACCTGCTCGGCTTCGTGCAAATGGACCCGGCGCGGGCCCGCGAGCGCATTCTCGATCTGGCCGCGACGCAACTGCCCACGGGAGGCGCATACCACCAATACCAGCCGCTGACGAAACGCGGCAACAACGACGTCGGCGGCAACTTCAACGACGACCCGCACTGGCTGATCATCGGCGTCTCGGCCTATCTCAAGGAGACGGGCGACTGGAGCATCCTCGACGAGCCCGTGCAATACGACAACGAGGCGGGTTCCGAACAGCCTTTGTACGAGCACCTGCAGCGCAGCTTCCGCTACACGCTGGAGCGCCTGGGGCCGCACGGGCTACCGCTGATCGGACGTGCCGACTGGAACGATTGCCTGAACCTGAATTGCTTCTCCGACACGCCGGGGCAGTCCTTCCAGACCACCACGAATAAAGAGGGCAAGGTCGCCGAGTCGGTGTTCATCGCGGGTCTGTTCGTACTGGCCGGCAAGGAACTCGCGGCCATCACCGCACGGCGCGGCCTGGCTACGGAAGCCGCGGGCTACCTCGCGGCGGCGGCCAAGATGGACGGCGTGATCCGCGAACACGGCTGGGACGGCGAGTGGTTCCTGCGCGCGTACGACGATTTCGGGCAGAAGATCGGATCGAAAGAGTGCAAAGAGGGCCAGATCTTCATCGAGACGCAGGGCTTTTGCGTGCTGGCCGGAATCGGGCTGGAGGACGGGCTGGCGCAGAAGGCACTCGATTCCGTGCGCGATCGTCTCGCCACAAAGCACGGTATAGTGCTGCAGCAGCCGGCGTACTCGGAGTACTACCTGAACCTCGGAGAAATCTCCTCGTATCCGCCGGGCTACAAGGAAAATGCAGGCATATTCTGCCACAACAATCCGTGGGTGATCATCGCCGAGACGCAGGTCGGCAACGGCGACGCCGCGCACGACTACTACTCGCGCATCAACCCCTCGGCGCGCGAGACCATCGGCGACGTGCACCGCTGCGAGCCGTACGTCTATTCGCAGATGATCGCGGGCCGCGACGCGCCGAGTTTTGGCGAGGCTAAGAACTCATGGCTAACGGGCACGGCGGCGTGGAATTACTACGCCATCACGCAGTGGATCCTGGGTATCCGGCCCGAGTTTGAGGGCCTGAAGATCGCACCGGTGATTCCGCAGGCCTGGCCGGGATTCGAGGCTACGCGCAAGTACCGGGGCGTCACCTACCGGATCAAGGTGAAGCGGGCAGGCGCGGGGAACAAGGTGTCGCTGGTGGTGGACGGAAAAGCCATCGAGGGCGACGTCGTGCCGACTGGAGATGGCAAGGCGGACGTGTCCGTCGAAGTGACTCTAACGTAAGTAAATTGGCGCCGCGCTTAACCGTGGGCGAGTTGGCGCTGTGCTCAAGCGCCGTTGGGGGGCTCCAGACCCCGCCTTGGGTCGGTCGATGGAACGGACTCTGGAGAGTCCGCTCGGCGCTGGAGCGCATCCCCACCAGGAGAGCCGGCCGACCGGCGGGCGGGAATCCTGAAAGCCGACCGAGCCTCCTCCACCCGGCCAGCCGGCCTCCGAAACCGAATTCGACCAAGGCTCAATTTCGGGCGGTCAACTGCGCGCCGGAACCCAGGCCCATGCGCAGCCGTTCTCCCCGTCCGGGCGGCGCGATCAAACCCAATTTCGACGCCGCGTGGATCATCGGCCACCCCTGCGGCATCGCCGCAGGGGAAATCCGGCGCTGATTCAGCACGGTCGAAGCGAGGGTCGCCAGCCTTTGCTTCTGGTCGGGGGTCAGGAGTCCAGTCGTCTTCTCGACTAACGCCTGGCGCGATGCTTCCAGTTCCGATCTGAGAGAGGTCGACTCCAGAACCAGCCGGCCAGTCCTTGCATTGTCCGGCTGGTTGGTTGAGGTCAGGATCTCGTGCAGTGCTGCCTGATCCGCCCGAATCTTGTCAGACGTGGCTTTGGACTCAGCCAGGCTCCGGTTGCTCAACTGCTGGAGTTGGTAGACCTGAGCGTCGCTCAGACCGAGGTAGGCGCGCAGCGACTGCAGTGCCGCGGCCTGCTGCTGGGGCGGCCGGGGCATGGCCTGGGCGGGCCTGGAACTGAATCCGCCATACTGCCCAAGCAGGGAGACCGTGGCCAGCGCGCCCACTGCACCCAAAGCGTATTTCCAAGCGATCCTGGTTTGCATCGAATCCGCCTTGCGTTCGTCAGCCATGTGACCGCCGATGACCATTCAGTCTTGCATGACGAAAAACCGGAGCCCGGGATTACGCAGGCTTAACAATTCCCGAATCGCACTGCCGGAAGTAGGTCTGGGCGCGCATCCAAAGCACCGCCGGCAGCAGCGCGGTGACGCCGGTGGCGAGCGCGATGACGCGCACGGACACGCCCTGATCCACCATGCGGCCAGCCAGGTAACTGACGGCGCTCATCGACAGGAACAGGCCTGCGAAGTCCGCCGAGAACACACGCCCGCGGAAGCGGTCCTCCGTCAGCCCCTGCAGGATGGTTGTGGAGAAGACCCAGGCGATGGACGTGCCCGCATGGCCTAGCGCCACGGCCAGACAGGCCAGGCCGATGTTCGGGGCGAGACTCAGCCCGGCATAGGAGCAGGCCACCAGGATAAAGCCGAACGCGATGCCTGTGCGCATGCGCGCCTCGTGGTTACGCGCCCAGGCGCCCGAGAAATAGGACCCGGCCAGGGCACCCAGTCCGCGCGAGCCGAAAAGCAGGCTCATGGAAAGCGTTCCTGCGCCCGTGGTGTGCGCCTGCGCGCCGGGCAGGTGCACGGCCATGGGGAAAACGCGCTCGCCCAGAATCGGCAGGATCACCCAATGCGTTCCGAGCAGCCCCATACCCGCCTTGACCAGCATGGTGGAGCAGCGGCGGCGGTCCTGCAGAACGTAGCGGACGCCCTCCAGGATTGGTTTGAAGTCGATCAGATCGACACCGCGGAACGGCGGCAGATTGTCGCAGTGCGTCTCGCGGACCCGCATCGCGGCAAGCAGCAACGCCGAAGCGATGAAGGAGAGGGCATTCAGCACGAACACCGTCTGTCGCCCGAAGGCGTACGCGACCAGCCCGCCGAGGCCCGCCCCAATGGCGAGATTGAAGGCCCAGGTGGTGGAGGAAAGCGCGTTGGCAACCAACAGCTCCTCATCAGAGCGGGCCAGTCGCGGGATCAGGGCCGAACGGCCGGGTTCGAAGAGAGCCCACATCAGGGTTTCGAGAAGCAGCAGCAGCCAGACCAGCCAGACCATGTCCGCCGACCGCACCAGCAACATGGAGAGCACGATCGCCGCCCGGCAAATGTCGGCGAAAATCATCACCGAGCGCCGTGAAAGGCGGTCGTTCAACACCCCAGCCATGGGCGCGGCGAAGACCTGCGGCAGGAGTTGTAGCGACACTGCCGTGCCTACAGCGGCGGCGCTGCCGGTGAGTTCCAGCAGCAGGGAGTACAAGGCGACGGTGTAGAACCAGTCGCCAATCTCCGAAACGATTTGTGCCGTCCACAGCAGCCTAAAGTCGCGGTTCTCCCGAAGCAATCGCCGGTAGGCGAGAAGCGACCATGAGCGGGATTCCGGCTCCTGTTCCATGCGCTAAAGGCCCTCAGGCAACAACCATGCCACAATCCCACCACTCGCTCACGGTCGGGGCTCCGTTCCGGATCGGAGCCGCGACCGTGAGCGAGTGGTGAAACGGTGGTTCATCGACGATTCCTGGCCGGGCGGGGGGTCCGTCAAGCCGCGGTGTAGATACCCAGACGCGACTTCACGAGGTTCACCGTGGCATTCGCGAATGGCATCACCCGTTCCGCGCTCTCGCGCAGGACGCCGCGCAAATAGGCTGGGTCTGCCACGATCTCAGCATACTTGTGCTGGATCGGCTCCAGACCTGCGACCACCGCCTCGACGACATTCTTCTTCAGGTCGCCGTAGCGCAGACCGGAGAAGTGCGACTTAACGCTGGCGTCGTCCCACCCGGAGAAGGCCTGAAAGATGGTGATGAGATTGGCCACGCCGGGACCCATGGTCTCGAAATCGACGGCCGGGTTCGAGTCCGTCGTGGCGCGCATGATCTTCTTCTTAATCAGGCTGGGCGGGTCCAGCAGCCCTATGGAGTGGTTGGGACCCTCGGCCGACTTCGACATCTTCTTCTCCGGCTCGTCCAGCCCCATGACCCGTGCGCCGACGGTGGGCAGACGCGTTTCCGGCATGACAAACGTCTCGCCATAGGCGGCATTGAAGCGCTGCGCGATGTCGCGGGTCAGCTCAAGATGTTGCGATTGATCGTCGCCCACCGGGACGCAATTCGCCTGGTAGATCAGGATGTCGGCGGCCATTAAAACCGGGTAGCAGAGCAAGCCGGTGCCAACGCTTTCCTGTTTCGCCGCTTTGTCTTTGTATTGCGTCATGCGCTCCAGCCAGCCGACCGGGGTGACGCAGGTCAGCAGCCAGGCAAGCTCGGCGTGGCCGGGCACCATGGACTGCACGACGACCGAAGATTGCTTCGGATCGATGCCGCAGGCGATGAACAGTGCCGCCGTTTGATCGATCTTGCGGCGCAGTTCGGCCGGGTCCTGGTAGACCGTGATGGCGTGAAGATCGACGATACAAAAGATCGACTCATAGTCATACTGGAGTTTGGCCCAGTTCTTAAGCGCACCGAGGTAATTCCCGATGTGGAGGTTGCCCGTCGGTTGGACGCCGCTGAGAATACGTGGTTTCATTCGGTTAGGGGTTCTCTTCCATCCTACGCAATGCTTCCTGATACCAACAACGCACCCGGGGACGACGCTTCCGAGCAGATTGAGGCTCAGCAGCCGTCCGCAACCGTCGAGTCGGCCCAGACGATAACCGCAGAATCCGCCCCGCAGGATGTCGAGGAACACGCGCCGGAGCCGACGCTGGAGTTGCCGCGGGAAACCGCTACCGAGGCCGCGGGGCAAGCGGAGCCGCCTGCCGAGCCGGGACCCGAACTGGTGATCGAAAAGTGGGTCTACGGGGGCTCAGGGCTCGCCCGGGCCGATGGCAAAGTCCTGATGGTGCCCTACACGTTGCCCGGAGAACGAATCCGGGTACGAATCGCCGCAGACCACGGCGGCTTCGCCGAAGCGCGCGTCACCGAGATGCTGGAACGCTCCGCACTACGCGTGGAGCCGCAGTGCCCTGTTTTCGGATTGTGCGGCGGCTGCGCCTACCAACATGCGAGCGCTGAGTTTCAAGCGGCGCAGAAGGCGGAGATCGTGCGCGAAGTGTTTCAGCGCGTCGGCAAGATCAAAGCGCCAGACGAGATCAAGGTTCTGACGGGAGAGCCGTGGGGCTACCGCAATCGCACGCAGTTCCATTCGGACGGCCGCGAGTTGGGGTTCCTGGAGGCGGGTTCGCACGACCTGGTGCCGGTGGAGCAGTGCCCTATCTCCGCGCCGAAGATCAACGAAAGCCTCAAAGCGCTGCGGTACATGATCCTGGACCGGGGCTGGCCGCGCTTCGTCCGCACCCTCGAACTGTTCACCAACGGCGATAAGACGATGGTCAACGTGCTCGAAACCGAAGGCAGCCGGGGCGTGGCGAAGGGATTCTTCGAGTGGTTGGGCAAACACATACCGGGGGCCGACCTGGGCGGTCTGGAATACGAATGCGCGGGCGCGACTTTCCGCGTGAGTCACGGAGCGTTTTTCCAGGTCAACCGCTTTATGGTGGACTCGCTGGCAGCCGCCGCGGTGGAAGGCGCGGAGGGCGATATCGCGCTCGACCTGTACTGTGGAGTCGGCCTGTTCACCCTGCGGCTAGCGAAGCAGTTCACTAAGGTGGCCGGCGTGGAGTCGAACCATCAGGCCGCGCGCGACTTGACCTTCAATGCGGAGCGGGCCGGAGTGACGATTCCCATCCACCCGATGCAGGCGGAGCAATACCTGGAGGGGCGCAAGTCAACGCCTGATTTCGTATTGGCCGATCCGCCACGCAGCGGGCTCGGCAAGCGGGTGGTCGGGCATCTCGTCCGGTTGAAGCCGAAAGAAATTCGCGTGGTCAGCTGCGACCCAGCGACCCTGGCACGGGACGCGGCGGGATTGATTGCGGGCGGCTACAGCTTTGAGAAGCTGACCGTCGCCGATCTGTTCCCGCAGACCTATCACGTCGAAACGATCGCGGTCTTCCGGGCGGTGTAGCGCAGAGCGCGACAGCGTTGTTTGCATGAACCAATGCCGTTGCGCGCGGCTCCGTTCCGGCTAAGCGAGCGCGAGCTTGACTGCGGCCAGCAACCGGTCAACCGTAACCGGCTCGGCCAGCGGAATGTCCGTAGTGGGCGGATGCGTACCGTCGAAACTGTGGTGTACGAGCTTCAGCAAAGGATGGCTAGCGCGGATTCGACGCAGGCTTTCCGCACTGCTACTTCCGTCCGCTAACCCTCCGGTCACCAGGACATCGAAATGTTCGCTGGCGAGCCGACTCAGTGTCGTGCCGGCGTCTGGAGCCACGGACACGGCGTATCCAGCGCCTTCGAGAATACTCTTGAACAGGCCTCGCACCGCATCGTCTTCGCCCGCGACCAGAATCCGCAGCGGGCATTCCGGAGGGTCCAGGAGTTCGCGGATCTTGCGCACCAGCGCATGTGCGGTGAAAGGTTTGCGCAGCAGCGCTCCACCCGCCTCGAAGAAGCCCTCGCCGAAGGCGGCCTGCTCAGTGTGACCTGTCATATAGAGCACATGCATGTCCGCTCGCATGGGCTTCAGCCGAGCCGCCAGTTCGACGCCGGTCAGATGGGGCATCACCACGTCGGTGAGCATTAAGTGGATGGGGCCCGCGTGGCGCTCAGCGATCAGCATTGCCTCGTCCGCCTGGGAGGCTTCCAGCGTCCGGTATCCATAGCCGTCCAGAGCTTCGATCGCAAAGTGGCGCACTTCATCCTGATCCTCCACCACCAGGATGGTTTCCGAACCGCGCAACCTGGCAGGAGAAGACGCAGACGCATCCTCGCTGGCAAGATCCGCGTGGGTGCGCGGGATGAAGACGTGGAACGTCGTTCCCTGCCCGAGGGTGCTGTCAACAGTGACCCAGCCGCCGCACTGATGGACGATCCCGTGGACCGTGGAGAGTCCCAGCCCGGTGCCTTTGCCAACGGGCTTGGTAGTGAAGAACGGTTCAAAGATGTTCTGAAGAATCTCCGGGGCGATTCCAGTGCCGTTGTCGCTCACCGAGAACCGCACGAAGCTCCCCGGAGTCGCCGGAGCGATGGCTCCCGAGCCTATTTCGACGTTCCTGGTCTCGAGATTAAGGCGGCCCCCCTTGGGCATGGCGTCGCGAGCATTGACAGCCAGGTTCATAATTACCTGAGTAAACTGCCCCTCGTCCGCGAGAATCTGGCCAAGTGCGGAATCGAGCTTGAGTTCGATTTGAATGTCCTCGCCGATGATGCGGTGGAGCATATTCCGCATTTCGGAAACCAGTAGATTCAAGTTGAAGACCTTGGGCTCGATGACTTGATTGCGGCTAAACGCCAGCAACTGCTGAGTCAGCCCGGCGGCGCGCTCTCCGCTCTGATGAATCTCCTGAACGGGACTCCGCAGCGGATCGTGTTCGCTCAAGCGGCCCAGCATCAGCCCGCTATAGCCATTGATGACAGTCAGCAAGTTGTTGAAATCGTGGGCAACTCCCCCCGCGAGGCGGCCGATGGCCTCCATCTTCTGCATTTGAGTGAACTGGTCCTGCAGCAGTTTGCGCTCCGTCAGATCGTGTACCACGCCGATGACACCGATGATCTCCCCCGCTGCGTCACGCAGCGGGCTGCTGGTGTCCGTACACCATCCGGTTTTGCCAGTGCTCTCGATGTCGAAACGAAAGTCCGGCGAGCGAACGACCTCTCCAGCCAGCGCCCGCTCCAGCCCTTGCATGACGCCGTTTTCCACCAGAAAGGGGAACACGTCGCCGGCGTAGCGGCCGATCACTCGTTCAGCGGGAATGCCGGTCATCTGCTCCATGAAGCGATTCCAGGCCAGAATGTGCAGCCTGTCGTCGTAGACGATGAGGCCCTCGCTAGCGCTGGCGACGACTTGCTGGTGGAACAGGCTGGACTCGCGCAGCGCCGCTTCGGACTTGCGGCGCTCGGTGATATCGCGGGTGACTCCAACCAGTTCGAGCCGGTCGCCCTCTTCGGTTGGAATCCAAATGGTGATTTCGACCGGTACGCGCGCGCCATTTTTATGCAGCAACTCCGTCTGCCGGACCTCAACGGCGGCAGGCACGACCCCGCGCTTCAGCCGTTCCACCCTTTCGAGCATGTTGGCGGCGGCAATCTCGCGCGCTTCCGGAACGAAGACCTCAAGAAATGAAAGCGCCTGGTATTCGGATGGAGCGTAGCCCTGCAGCTGCCGGATGGAAGGGCTGACGTAGGTAAAGCGGCCCGCTTCGAAATCGTAGACCCAGACCACGTCGCCGCTGTGCTCCGAGATCAGCCGGTAGACCCGTTCGCTTTCGCGCAGGGCTGCTTCCGATTCGCGCTGCTTCCGGCGCATTGCGGCGTCCTGGATCTCGCGCTCAACCACCGGAGCGAGCCGAGTCAGCCGGTCCTTCATGAGGTAGTCGTGCGCGCCGGCTTTCATCACAGCCACAGCAGCATCCTCGCCGATGGTGCCGGAGACCACGATGAATGGAATATCGGCGCCGGTCGCCTGCAGGAGCGCCAGCGCCGCCGGAGCATCGAAATCCGGCATCCGATAGTCCGAGACGATGACGTCCCAGGGGCCGCGCGAGAGAGCCTGCTGCATGGCGGCAGCGGTTTGCACCCGCTCGAATACTATGTCGTAACCGGCCCTGCGGAGATTCCGGAGGATCAAATCGGCATCGCTGTCCGAATCCTCCACCTGCAACAAGCGCAACGGCTTACTCATGGACGCCATTCTCCAGTTCAGGCGGGAGTTCGTTCAACACCAGCCAATACAGTCCGAGGTGCTCGATGGCCAGGGCAAATTGCGCGAAATCGACCGGCTTGCGGATATAGCTGTTCACGCCCAGATCGTACCCGGCGGCGATGTCGTGGTCCTCCCGCGATGAGGTCAGAATGACCACTGGCAGACGGCGGGTTCGGACGTCAGCCCGAATTCGCCGCAGTACTTCGAGTCCGCTGATCTTAGGTAGGTTCAGGTCGAGCAGTGTGAGCGCCGGCAGAATCGAAACGTCCCGCCCGGCGTGCGCGCCGGTCCCGAACAGGTAATCAAGCGCCTCTTCTCCGTCCTCGGCAACCACCAGCCGGTTCTGAATGCGGGCCTTGTCGAGCGCGCGCCGGGTCAGATCCGCATCGCTGGGATTGTCTTCAACCAGCAGGATGATCCTCGTCTTCATTGGTCAGCTCCCAAAGTGAAATAGAACCTCGCGCCTTCGCCCACCACTGACTCGGCCCAGGCCCGGCCGCCATGCCGCCGGACAACGCGCTGGACGGTGGCGAGTCCGATTCCGGTGCCGGGGAATTCCGATGCGCTGTGCAGGCGTTGGAACGCGCCGAACAGGTTAGACGCATAGTCCATGTTGAAGCCCACGCCATTGTCGCGAACGAAAAAGGTCCGCTCGCCGTGCGTTTCGGCCTGTCCGAATTCGATCCGCGCAACGGCTCGCGGCCCGGTGAACTTCACGGCGTTGCCCAGCAGGTTCGTCAGCGCCACCTCAAGCAGTCGCGCATCTCCCAACGCGCTCAGACCGTCCTGAATCTGGAACTCAAGGCGGCGGCCGGGTTGTTCTTCCTGCAGCCGCCCGGCGATGCCGTGTGCCAGTGCGGAAAGGTCCACCGTCCCACGCTTCATCTCGCTGCGGGTCACCCGCGAGAGCAGCAGCATGTCGTCGATCAGCAGCCCCATGCGCTGGGTCTCGGAACGCACCCGCGAGAGGTAGCCCTTGGCCGTGTCGTTGAGACTCGCCCCGAAATCCTCGAGCATGGCCAGGCTCCAGCCGTCGATGCCGCGCAGGGGAGAGCGCAAATCGTGCGATACCGAGTAGCTGAAAGCCTCCAACTCCTTGACCGCAGCCTCCAGTTGGACGGTGCGGTTGCGGACCCGCAGTTCCAGGTCCTCGTTCAAACGGAGGATCTCCCGCTCGGCCCGTTTCTGCGCCGAGATGTCGGTAGAAAGCGCCAGGGCTGCGAAGACGCCGCCGGAGGCATCGTGCAGCGGCGCGTAGCGCGTCCAGATGGGGCACTGCTGGAACTCGCCTTCCACGTTCACCGTGCCACCGTCCAGAGTCAGGTGGAAGCGCTGTTCGCTGGCCGCGGCCAGCGAGGCCTCCAGCACTTCGCGAACGGTGCGGCCCACCAGGTTCTCGCGGGCGAAGCCAATTCGCGCCGGCAAATCCCCCTCGACCGCGACATAGCGCAAGTCGCGATCGACCACGAACACACCGGTACCGGGTAGGTTCCGCACGATGGCGCGATACAGTTCGTCGCTGCGGTGCCGCTCCTGCTCGGCGCGCTTTCGCTCGGTGAGATCCTGCGCGATCACAACACGCGAAATCAGCCGGCCCTCTTCGTCCCGCACGCCGGTCAGATCCAAGTAGACCGGGAACCGGCTGCCGTCCTTCCTGAGATGGGTCCACTCGGCGGCAGCATGGCCGGATTCCGCGTTGGCCTGCACGACGATTTGCTTCATCAACTCCAGGCGTTCGGGCGGATTCACTACGGCGATCGACTGGCCAATCAGTTCCTCCGGAAGATAGCCGCGCTCCCGGGCAAAAGTGGCATTGACGGCGGTGAACGTGTCCGAGACCGGTTCGACCAGCGCGATGCCGATTTCCGTCTGTTCGAAGGCGCGGCGCCATTCGCGCGCTGCCAACTCGGCCCGCTTGCGTTCCGTGATGACGTCGAAGATCGCGATGAAGCGGCTTTGCTCGGGGGAATAGAGCGAGATCGAGAACCACATCTGCAGCGCTTCGACCCAGACTTCGATCGCCTCGGGAATCCTCGTGGAAGCGACGCGCCCGTAAGTTCGGATCAATTCCGGATCGGATTCCAGAATGCCGGGAATCGCTTGCGAAACGCGTTTGCCGACGACATCCTGAAGACCCGTTAGTAGCCCGAACGAGGCATTGACGGCGAGATAGATGAAGTCCCGGGGCTGGCCGTCTTCGAAGATCATCTCGCAGTAGGCCAGACCTTCGTGCATGTGCTCGAACAGGCCCCGGTAGCGTAATTCGCTTTCGCGGGCTGCGGATTCGATCCGCCTGTGCGCGGTAAAGTCCTCGGAGAAAATGATGATTCCGCCGGTCGTCTCGCCCTGATCGCCCCACGGCCGGATCTGCCAGTTCACCCAGTGGACGGTCCCGTCGGGCGCGGTGAAAGACTGGTCGCGCGCGCCTAGCGATTCGCCCGAGAGGCCGCGGCGGTGAGCGTCTTTCCAGATCTCGGGAAGCACCGGGAAAGTTTCGTAATGGAGCCGCCCGATCACCTTATCGCGGGTCAGGCCGAGGTCGTCCAGCCAGCGCTGGCTGCATTGAACCTGCCGTAGATTGCGATCGAGCATCAGCAGTCCGACCGGCGTAGCGGCCACCATCGACTGAAGAATGTTCAACTCATGCTCGGCGCGCCGCCGCAGCGTCTCCTGGGCCTGCTTCCATTCCGTGAGATCGTGCGTGATACCGACCAATTCGCGCACCGCACCGGCTTCATCGAGCAATGGCACGACGCGCGACAGCAGGTGGCGCTGACCCGTGGCAGGCAGGAGCAAATCGACTTCGCGGTCCTGCGGCGTCTTCGTCTGAATCGCCGTCTCGAGCAATTCGACAACCTGCGCGGAGATCTCCGGCGGCCAGATGTCCTCCTCACGCCGGCCCAAGAAGTCCGCCGGAGCCATGCCGGTAATCGCCGTCGTGGCTGAGTTGATGTACTGAATCCGCCGTTGCCGGTCGTAGAGCACGATCACGTCCGGAACGTTGTCGAGCACCCGGCGGAGCCGCTCCTCACTCTCGCGCAACCTGCGCTCCGCGCGCTGGAGCACACGGATGAAGCGGTCGGTCGAGACGCCCGCGACGGCAAGCAGCACCAGCAAGAACACGAAGCCTGCCAGGAAAGTCCACTTCAGCGAGGCCTGACGATCCCGGGCGACCGCGCCAAACTGCGCCTGCGAATGTTCTTCCTCGGATTCCAACCGGTGAACGACGTCGCCGAGGGCGTCCATCAGCCGCTGGCCTTCGCCAGTGCGCAGCAAAGCTAGTGCGGCGGCGTGATCCGAGTTCCGATCCGCCTGTAGGATCTGCGCGAGCAACTCCAACCGCCGGCGCGCGATGCGCTCGATTTCCTGGACACGGGCAGCCTGCACGGGGTTGCCCGCGACGAGCTGCGCCAGGCGGCCGCATAATGGCTGCTCTTTCGCAATGGCTGAATGGTACCGTTGCATGAAGACTTCATCGCGAGTCAGCAGGTAGCCGCGCTGCCCGTCCTGGGCATCTTTAATCGCAAACAGGAGCGAATCGGCGGTATTGAGGATGTGGTAGGTGCGTTCCACCGACTGCGCGGCGGAGCGGGCGCCTTCGAAACTGCGGAACAACTGGACTGCAATGCCGCACACCAGCAAAAGCAGTGCCGCCAGAATCGTATCCCGCCGAATTAGAATACTTCTCAAGACCCGGTCAGCTTTCGTCCGCGGTTGCCCGCCGGAAGGGGTCGGACCCCGCCAAACCGCGAGGTCCCGAGCCATCGTTTACCCGCATACGCGCCACCGATCCTCAGGGATCAGGGCGGAGTGGAAACAGGCACCAACCACAGCATATGCGAATCGACCCCGATTATGACCTTGAAAGTTTTCAAACCAGGCGGACGTGAAACCGTATTTTTTCATTCATACTGAATACTCCCCAGGGAGCGGAGGCCAGGACAGGAAGAGCTGTTAACGGCTGGCAGGGCACCTGGAGGGCGTCAGGGTAGGCCAGTCCCGCGAGGAGTTTCCCACTTACGCCTCGAATTCTATTAGACTGCCAGCGGGAGACTTGCTCATGCGCAGATTCACTTCGATTGCGATGATTGGGATTATGGCAGGACTGGCTGGATGCAACTCGGACCGCACGCCGGAGAAAGCCAAGGCGTTCGCCGAAAAGGCCGAGACCGAGTTGCTGGAGCTGACCAACGCGGCCAGCCGCGCGCAATGGGTCCAGGAGACCTTCATCACCGGCGACACCCAAGCCATCGCCGCCGAGGCCAACGAAAAGCAAATCGCGGCGCAAGTCCGGCTGGCAAAGGAAGCCGCCAGGTTCGACGGCCTGACGCTGCCGGAGGACGTAAAGCGCAAGCTACTGCTGATCAAGCTCGGCATCACGCTGCCCGCACCCGCCGACCCGAAGGAGAGCGCCGAAGCGGCACAGCTCGCTGCCGCGCTCAGCGCCGCTTACGGCAAGGGCAAGTACTGCCCGGGAGGAGACGCGTCCAAGTGCCTGAGCATTGACGACATCACGAAGATCATGGCCACCAGCCAGGATCCAAAACAGCTGCTCGACGTCTGGCAGGGCTGGCACCGCATTGCGCCTCCAATGCGGAAGGACTACGCGCGGCTGGTCGAGCTGTCGAACAAGGGCGCCAAGGAACTGGGCTTCGCCGACACCGGCGCACTGTGGCGGTCGGGCTACGATATGCCGCCGGACGACTTCGCGAAAGAGCTCGACAAACAATGGCAGGCAGTCCGGCCGCTGTACCTGCAGTTACACGCCTATGTGCGCTGGAAGCTGCACGAGAAGTACGGCGACGTCGTGCCGGCCAATGGCCCGATTCCGGCTCACCTGCTGGGCAATATCTGGGCGCAGACCTGGGACAACCTCTACCCCATGCTGGCGCCGAAGGATGCCGATCCGGGCTACGACCTGACGAAAATCCTGAAAGACCGCAAGACCGACCCGCTGCAGATGGTCCGCTACGGCGAGGGCTTCTTCGGTTCGCTCGGGTTCGCCGTGCTGCCGAAAACGTTCTGGGAGCGGTCGATGTTCGTGCGGCCGCGCGACCGCGACGTGATCTGCCACGCCTCGGCCTGGGACGTGGATAACGCGGACGACCTGCGGCTGAAGATGTGCATCGACATCGTGGCCGAGGACTTCTACACGGTGCACCACGAACTGGGGCATAACTTCTACCAGCGGGCCTACAACAAGCAGCCGTTCCTGTTCCGCAATTCTGCCAACGACGGTTTCCACGAGGCGATCGGAGACACCATTGCGCTCTCCATCACGCCCGATTACCTGGTAAAGCTGGGATTCATCCAGAAGGTTCCGGACGCCTCCAAAGACACGGGACTGCTGCTCAAGAAGGCCTTGGAAAAGGTAGCGTTCCTGCCCTTCGGGCTGCTGATCGACCAGTGGCGCTGGCAGGTTTTCTCGGGCCAGATCCCCCCGGAGAAGTACAACCAGGCCTGGTGGGAAATGCGCCGGAAGTATCAGGGCATCGCGCCCGGCTCACCGCGCGGCGAGGAGTTCTTCGATGCCGGAGCGAAGTACCACGTGCCGGGCAACGTCCCGTACACGCGCTACTTCCTGGCGGCGCTGCTGCAGTTCCAGTTCCACAAAGCGCTCACCGAGACAGCCGGCTGCACGGGACCGCTGCACCGCTGCTCCATTTACGGCAATAAGGCAGCGGGCGCGAAGCTCAATTCGATGCTTGAAATGGGTGTCGAGAAGCCCTGGCCGGACGCGCTCGAGAAACTCACCGGTACGAAGCAGATGGACGGGTCGGCCCTGCGAGCGTACTTCGAGCCGCTGGAGAAGTGGCTAATCGAACAGAACAAGGGTAAGCCGGTGGATTGGTAGACTGCGGACCGCTTGCCTGCGGTCGCGGCACCGTTCTGAACCGGGGCCGCGACCGCGAGTTAGCCGGTCGATTACCGGCCCAACCGCGGCGATAACCGGAAACGGGCTAGGACATTTTGTAGCTGTCGGTCTTGGCGTCCCACAGTGCGACGCGCTTCTGCTTGTAGCTCATCACGGACAGGAAGCCGGGGATCGCCGCCTCATAACCGGCCTGCGGCGGCGCGATCGGCTTCTCGGTCCCCTGCACCGAATTGAGGAAGTTGCGGATGTGGGCTTCCACGGCCAGGTTGTCGTTGCCGGGTATGGTGAGGGTCAGTTCCTTGCGTTTCTGCATAGCCTCATTCATGCCCGGGGTATAGACTTCCGGATAGTAATTGAGCGTCGAGCGATTAAGCACCTCAATGGTTCCCTCGTTGCCCAAATACTGTTCTCCATATCCATTCTTAGCATTGCCCAGGTAGCAAGAATAATTTACATGAAACTTGTCCGGGTAATCGAGCAGCACACTCCAGGTATCGGGAACTTCCCGGTCGTCGTCCTCGGTCCAGCGCAGCACTCCCCCGGTAGCAACCACCGACGACGGGATGCCGCGCCCCATCACAAAGGCCGTAATGTCGGTCTGATGAACCATCAGGTCGGTCGCGATACCGCTGGAGTAGTCCCAATACAGGCGCCACTGGCCGTAGCGATGGGCGTCGAAAGGCTTGTCGGCCGCCGGTCCCAGGAACTTCTTCCAGTCGGCATTCTGGGCGGTCAGGGCGCTGTCCAGCGGGTAACGCCAGGCCGGTGCGCCGCTGGGCAGTGCGTTGCGGTACCAGAACGCCCGGACGTAGTGGCAGTCGCCGATAACTCCCTGTGAAATCATCGTCCTAGCCATCTGGTACAGGCTGTTCGAGCGGTTCTGCGTGCCCACCTGAATGACGCTCTTCGACTTCGCCACGGCGCGCATGATCTCCTGCGCCTCTTCGACGGTATGGGCCAGCGGCTTTTCCACATACACGTTCTTGCCCGCCGCAATGGCATCAAGCAACATACGGTGGTGCAGGTGTTCCGGCGTGGCGATGAAAACCGCGTTAACTTCTTTGTCGGCCAACAGATCCCGGTAATCCGTGTAGGTTTTCGGGGTATTGGCGCCCTTGGTCTGAACGATGTCCTTGCCCTTCGCAAGATTAGCGTTGAACGTGTCGCACAGCGCCGTCACTTTGAGCTTCGAGGCGTTGCCGGCGAAGGCCCGTTCGATCAGGTACCGTCCGCGCGTACCCGTGCCGATCCAGCCCAGGTTCACGCGATCCGCGGCGGCGGACGCGGGGAGAATCGCGGGGCCGGCCGCCAGCGCCACGGCTGAAGCGGCGGTTTTGGCGAAGGCGCGGCGTGAGTATTCCTGGCTCATGGGTAAATTCTCCTGCGTAAAGGGACTACTTCCGGGCGATGCATGCCGGATCCAACCATTCAGCATATCCGATCCGCGCGGCGCCACTTCTACCGAAATATGGATCTATCTGTAACCGATTCCATTAATTGGAGATTCGGAGTTCCGGTTCTCTTTTAGTTCTACTGATGTTACAATCGACGCATACCGGTCACCCCGGTACGATTAGGCTGTAGTGCCGTGATCGAGCATCCGGCGCACCAGCCGCTTCGGGAGTCGTTGTGATGAGTGACTCTGCCGCACACGCAGCCTCAAGTTTTGAGGCGCGCCAGCCAAAGGAGCTTAGCTCCCGGCGTGCGATGGTGAATTCGAACTGCCGTCGCCCAGTGGATTTCCCCTGCGGCGGAGCAGCTTCTGCCCCCTGTCCGGGCAGACGAGCCAGACGATCCCATTTTTCGTTCGAAGGCTTCATTCCGCGGTCCATTGAGGCCCCGGTCGAGCACTTCCAGCAGGGCGCTCTGCAGCCCATGTTCGCCCACTCGCGTCGCCACAGTAGCGTGGCCGGTGTTGGCTGCTGAATTTTGGTTGAACTTCTGGCCGTGCCCTGATTGGGGTGCGGCTCTGGTTGGGGCTGGCGGTATCCCGCGTGGCTCCATTCGAGTTGCGTCGGTTTTTTACGTATTGACGGGAGGTTAGTATGCAAAAGTCTCTTTTTGGCAGGCTGCTCGGGGTAATCGCCCTGTGCATCCTGCTCATCCCCGCAGCGGTTACCGCACAATCGGTTTCCGGTGAATTGGTGGGTACTGTTTACGACGCCACGGGCGCGATTGTGGCTGGGGCATCCGTCGTAGCGACGAACGCCGCGACGGGCGTTGCGGCCTCGACGCTATCGTCCTCGTCCGGTCAGTACCGGCTAGGCAACCTGGCAGTCGGCGCCTATGGCCTGAAGGTCACGGCCAAGGGTTTCAGCGTCTCCGAGATCAAGGGTGTCGATGTCAGTTTGAATAAGACAGCCACAACGAACGTGACGCTTCAGGTTGGAGAGTCGAAGACGGTGGTTGAAGTGACGGGCGCTTCGGTTACCATCGACACGACCACGGCTCAGGTTGAGAGCACGTTCGAGGCTAAACAACTGGCCGATCTGCCTGTGACCAGTTCCGGGTCGGGCGTCCTGAACCTGGCGCTTTACACCTCGGGCGTTTCCAGCAGCGGCACCGTTGGCGTTGGGCAGGGCCCCTCGGTTGGCGGACAGCGTCCGCGCAACAACAACTTCACGATTGAGGGCATCGACAACAACAACAAGAGCGTCACTGGATCCCTGGCGAGCATCCCGAACGATGCGGTCCAGGAGTTCTCGATCCTGGCGAACCAGTTTTCGGCACAGTACGGCCACTCCTCGGGCGGCCAGTTCAATCAGGTTTTGAAGGGCGGCACCAACGAATTCCATGGCGCTGGATACGAATACCTGAACAACCGCAACCTGAACGCCGCGGATCAGATCAATGTGGTGAACGGCGTGGACCTGCACCCCCGTTACGACTACAACCGGTTTGGCGGCAACATCGGCGGCCCGATCAAGAAGAACAAGCTGTTCTACTTTTACAGCTTCGATGGCACCCGTCAGCGTGACGGCGCCGTTGGTACCTACTCGGTTCCAACCACCGCTATGCGGGCTGGCAATTTCAGCACTTCCGGCACCAACATCTACGATCCGTTGACCGGCACAGCCGATGGTAAAGGGCGCGCCATTTTCGCCGGCGGCCTCATCCCGTCGAGCCGGTTGAGCCCACAGGCCCTGAAGATCCAGAGCTACTACCCCACAGCCAACCTCAGCGGTGCGCAATCGAACTACTTCGGTTCCGCGGTTCCAGCTTTCAACCGCGACTACAACGACGTCAAGATCAACTACAACCTCAGCGACAAGCAGCAGATCTTCGGCCACTACGGCATCATGAAGGCCCTGGTAGTCGGCAAGGCTCTGTTTGGCGATGGCGTTGGCCCTGCACCTGGCGCGGATCCCGGCACCGGCGACACGAAGACCCAGAATATGTCGATCGGCACCAACCGCGTACTCACTTCTTCGCTGGTGTTCGATGGCGTAATTGGCTACCAGCGGCAGGATCAGACGGTCCGCGGCGTTGACTTCGGCAAGGACTTCTCCTCGACGCTGGGAATTCCCGGCATCGGCGGAGTCGATCCCCGTCAACAGGGCTTTCCGAATATTGCAGTCAATGGTTACGACGGCTTCGGCGTTCCCGGATGGATGCCTCTTACCCGGGTGGAAGAGAATTACACCCTCAGTGCCAATATCACCTGGACCAAGAACAAACACTCCCTCCGCTTCGGCTTCAACGGAGTGAACTACCGCATGACCCACTGGCAGCCGGAATTGGGCGCAGGTCCACGCGGATCTTTCGCTTTCAATGGCGGGCCAACCAGCCTCAACGGCGGCGCAGGGACGAACAACTATAACGGTTATGCCGCCTTCCTGCTCGGTCTTTCCGACGACGTGGAAAAGAGCTACCAGTACATCACGATGACTCCCCGTGAGTTCCAGTTCAGCTGGTATGCTCAGGACCGCTGGCAGATATCGCGCAAGCTGACCATGACCCTCGGTCTGCGCTATGAGATCTATCCGCTCATGACCCGCGCCACCGGCAAAGGAATTGAGCGGCTCGATCCGGCCACCAACCTGGTGTATCTTGGCGGCCGCGGCAACGTGCCGAAAGATGTCGGCATCAGTGTGAGCCACAAGCTCTTCGCGCCCACGCTGGGTATTGCCTACCGCCTGGATGACAAGACCGTGATCCGCACCGGCTACGGTTTGAATTTCGACCCGATGCCGTTCTCGCGGCCTCTGCGCGGCTTCTATCCGCTGACAATCAACAACGCTTACCTCGCCGATAATGGCTTCTCAACCGCCCGCACGCTCGCTCAGGGCATCCCGGCTCCAGACCTGCCTGACCTGTCAAGCGGCGTGATCAAGCTGCCCAACACCGCCGATATGCGCAGCCCGTACCCCGGCCTGATCCATCGCGGCTATACGCAGTCGTGGAACTTCACGGTGGAACGCCGTCTGCCGCAGCAGGTCCTGGTCTCCGCCGCCTACGTAGGTACACAGTCGGTGCACCTGCTGGCTGACCGCGACATCAACGCCGGTTCGCCCGGCTTAGGCGCCGCCGGCCGTCCCTATTACGCATCCATAGGCCGTAACCTGGCAACGAATATGTGGGATGGCTACCTCAGCTCGAACTATCACTCGCTGCAAACCAGCGTGCGCAAGTCCCTCAGCAAGGGCCTCATGCTGCAAGGTGCCTATACCTGGTCGAAGTCCATCAATATGGCCGACGCCGATGGCTGGACTGGCGTCGGTTGGAACTGGGGACCGGTGTTCAACCGCAACCGTGCAGTTGCCGGATACGATCGTACCCACGTGCTCCAGATGGGTTGGGTTTACGAACTTCCAATGGGCAAGGGCAAGCAGTTCGTCAAAGACGGCGTGGCTGCTCAGATCCTCGGCGGATGGTCCGTAAATGGTGTGATGGCCAGCTATACCGGCACGCCGTTCACCGTCGGTGCACCTGGTGGCTCATTGAATGCTCCCAGCAATACCCAGACCGCTGACCAGGTGGCTCCGCTGAACTTGATTGGCGCCATAGGGCAGAATTCGTACTACTACGATCCAGCCTCGTTCAAAGCGGTGACCGATGTCCGCTTCGGAACCTCGGGCCGCAATATCGTTCGCAATCCAGGCATGTGGAACACCGACTTGATGATCAACCGCAGCTTCAAGATCACTGAGAAGGTCACCACTGCATTCCGCGCTGAGTTCTACAACTTCCCGAATACTTCGCACTTCGGCGGTGTAGCCAGCAGCAGTGTAACCAGCGGCAGCTTCATGCGAATTCTCAGTTCGTCCGGTGAGCGTCAGGTGCGTTTCGGCCTGCGCCTCGGATTCTAGAGAATCGGTTTGTAATTCCGTCGAATGGCGTCTCATCGAACCCGATGAGACGCCATTCCCTTTTTATCAATCAACCAATCGTCCTGAATTGGCCTGAAATGTGGCAGGCTGGTAGCCCAATGCCACCAAGCTAGACCGATCGTGGCAGTCTGCAATCCTGGTGGGGCGGGCAATCCTGCCCGCAGCCGACTTTCAGTCGGCATGGTCGGGTGATAGACTGGCCCCGGACGCCGGCTAAAAGCCGGCTGCAGCCAGGATTGGCTGCCCCACAGGCTGTGCAATATAGAACTCTCTGCTTAGCTTAGTGACATTGGGCTGGTAGCCAGCGGGCCGATTGGCAACCGGCCCACTCCCGCGTTGGCACGAAGCAACCGCCGGGAATCAACGCTGCGGCTTCTTCATTCCAAACGCCTCCGCCATATCCCCGGAAAGTGAATCAAAATCGGGCGCAATCAAAATCTGCCCCTTTATTGACCCAGGCCTGCGAGGACCCCCCGCGCCATGGAAAGGAACCAATCTCGCAACCGGCTTCCCTGCCCTGGTAATCACGACTTCCCCACCCTTCAGTACCTGCTCAATCAGCGCCGACAACTCTGCCTTCGCCTGCGAAATATTGCGTGTGACCATCCCGTCTTGACCATAGACCAAATCCCAGCAACACCCCCCCGCCTACGCCACCTTCTTCGCCTTCAAATGAGTAACATAAGCGAAATCGGTCCCGATGATATGTTTTTCCAGCCAGTCCGTCAGAAATTGCAGCACGTCAACCGCAATCGAGCTCCGGCCGGCCTTAAACTCGGTTTGAAACGCCACCACCTTTTTGGTGAGCGCATCGTGCTGTGCCTTGTGGGCCTCGAAATTTGGATATTTGTACATTTTCAGCAGGCCCTCCTCATGCACGAAGTGTGCCCTGGTGTACTCCACCAACCGGTCCAGCAGCGGCCCCATGACGGCCTTCCCCTGGCCGGTCTTCATGGCCGTGTGTAACTCCCGGCCAATCGCGAATAGATTCTTATGTTGGGCGTCAATGCTCCCGATGTTCACCGCATATTCGTTTTTCCATTCAAACATAGTGAGCTTATCGGTGCGGCCCCGGGGAGGCTTAGACCCTTGTGCCGCCGGAAGTGAGAGTTTTCCCAATTTCAGCCACTATCACCATAGGAATACATGCCCACTCTCGATACACGCCAATTCGGCCCGATCGACTACTCCGTCGAATCTACCCTCGAATTCCCGTGCGGCATGCCCGCCTTCGAACGCCACACCCGCTTTCTGCTCATCGAAAAAGATACCTACGCGCCGTTCCTGTTCCTGCAAAGCGTGATCGATGGACAGATATCTTTCCTCGTGCTCCCCGTAACGCGCATCGACCCCGCCTATCAACTCGCGCTCGAGCCCGAAGAGATGGAACTGCTCGGAATGGCGGTCGAATCCGAATGTGCTTTCAACTCTTGCACCGACGGTGCAAGAGTTCAAAGCACATCGCCGCTCTTAACCCTTGTCGTCGTCACCCTGGTGCCCGGCGGCGCGCCCACTGCAAATCTGGTTGCGCCCATTCTCATCCATATGGGAAACCGCAAGGGCCTGCAATCCATTCAGTCCGTATCGGGTTATTCACACCAGACACTGCTTCCGGTTGGAGAAGGGCAATGCTAGTGATCCGCAGACGCGTTGGAGAGTCGATCCTGATCGGCGGCGACATTGAACTCCAGATCACCGATATTTCCGCCAACCGCGTGAAGATCGGCATTGTCGCCCCGCGCTCGGTGCTGATCCTGCGCAAAGAAATCCAGCTTGCCGCCGAACAGAACGTGGCCGCCTCCGAAAGCGTCACTTTAGAGACCGTTGCGGAGCTGCTGACGCAATTTCGCCACTAACCCCCCCCGGACTATAACCCGTCTAATCCCACGTAGCTAACCCGATGGATATACACCGGGTTAACTTACGACACCCCACTAACAGACTACGGCAATTTTCCGTCACAACCTGCCAAATCCTCTCCGATAAGCAATTTGTATGCAATCCAGGTGAATAAAACCACCGGGCGCCGGGAAAGATTCCCGGCGTAGAGCATTCTAGGAGAGAAAAATGTCTTATAGCATCAATACCAACATCGCGGGCCTGCAAGCACAGGACTATCTGCGTATCACCACGGACTTCCAGTCGAAGACCATCAACCGCGTAACCAGCGGTATGCGTATTGTCAGTTCCGGCGACGATGCGGCGGGCTTGGCCATTGCCAACAGCTTCCGCAGTGACCGTGCGGTTTTGGCGCAAGGTATCCGCAACGCAAATGACGGGTTGTCCACTTTGCAGACCATTGACGGAGGCGTCAATAATATTTCCCAGTTGCTCGACCGGGCAAGAACCCTGGCCGCGCAATCGGCATCTGGAACATTGACCGGAACCACCACGCGCGCCACGCTGAACTCGGAATTCCAGAGCGTACTTTCCGAAATCGACCGCCAGGCACAGGCCATCGGCCTGGACCAGGGCGGCACGTTCGCCAAGTCGCTTTCAGTGTTCATCGGCGGCGGCCGCGCCAACAATGGAATTGACACGGTTACCAACGGCAGCGTCGGGGTCGATCTCAGCACTTCCACAGTGGACGCGAAGAGTCTTGGTTTGAAGGGGTTGCAGGCAGCCGGCGGAACGGCGGGGACCACCGACATCGGGGCCTCCAGCGCTACCAGCGTGTCGACCATTCTGGGCATCTCCACCAACACACAGTCTGAAGCGGTAGCCGGCTTCACGGATTTCTATTTCCGCGGCGCGGGCTTCTCAGATGCCAATCGCGTGAAAGTGAGCGTAAATCTCGCTGGCGTGACTGATACCACTACGCTGGTAGCAGCGGCAAACAGCGCCATTACCAACGCTGGCAACGGTTCTTCCCCCGCAGCCACGGCATTTAAGAACGCCAATGTGCAGGCTTCCATCGTCACTGATACGGCGACCGGCAAACAGCGCCTGGCCTTCACCAGTTCCACTAACGCATTTCAAGCCTCTGGCGGCGACCGCGCATCGAACGCCCTGTTAGGCATCTTCTCGGGTGGCGCAACCGGCCAGGATCTGTCCTACAACGTGACCGGCGGCTCAGCCGCTGCCGCCACCGGTGCGTGGGCTGCCAACAGCAACATCATCGTTCGCGTTCAAGGTGGAAGCCTGGCTTCGGCGGTAGATCTGACGCTGAGTTCAGGGACAGGCGGTTCCACTGTGGATGGGGCCCTGGTACAGCTTTCGAGCCTGGTTTCCAACAACGCTGCCCTTCAGGCGGCCGGTATTTCGCTCACCGCCGGCACGGCTGGTGCGGCGATCCAGTTCAGCTCCAAGCGCGGCGAAGCATTCGACGTGCAGGCAGCCGGCGACACCGTGACAGCGGCGGCCACCAATGGTCTGCTTGGCCTGGGCAAGTTCCAGCTGGCAACCCCCGGCGGAACCAGCTTCGACTATTCCAGCATCACTGGCACGGGCGGCGCGTTCGGCGCCACGACGGAAAGCAATAACTTTGTCTTTTCGATTGGCGGCGGCGCGGCGACTGCTGCAATTACCATTACCGATACGGCCACCTCCACGGAGGCGACAACTATCGCGGCTTTCAATGCGGCATTCAGCGCCAACTCCGCTCTACAGCAGGCGGGGCTTTCTGCCCGTGACAACGGCGGCCAGATTGAGATCTTTTCGGCCAATAACTCCAACTTCAGACTCGATCTGGCAGCCAATACCGGTGCCGGTGTCAATCTGGGCTTCGGCTCTACCACTTCTACCAGCGCTTATGTCGCCAATACCAACAGCGGTTTAGCCACCACCGCTTCCACCGTCAACTCCGGCGGCGCATCGGCCACTTCGCTCATCACCTTCGCCGGTATCCAAACCGGTGCCGACGCCCAGACCCTCAACATCAGCACCACCGATGCCAGCGGCCTGGAAAAATCGACCTCGGTCGTGCTCGCAAACAGCAGCACATCGAAAAACGGCCGCTCCATCGATGACGCCATCAACGCCATCAATACCAAACTGCAGCAGACCAACGTTGCATCATTGCAGAAGATCGTCGCGGTGAAGGAAAACCAGAATGGCACTGAGAAGATCCGCTTCATCAGTTCCAACGCCTCCTTCAAAGTTGGAATTGGCACCAACGCCAATACTGTTGGTTTGGGCAGCCAGGGCGCGGTGTCTGATACACAAGCACTCGCCGGCGGTGCCACGGCCGATATCTCCACCCAATCCGGCGCGCTCAATGCCGTCTCGGCGGTTGCCAACGCGGTCGCCGCGCTCGGCAGCGCACAAGCCGTCGTCGGTAAGGGCCAAAACCAGTTCAACTTCGCCGTCAACCTGGCGTCCACGCAGTTGAGCAACCTGGCCGCCGCCGAATCGCGCATCCGCGATGCCGACCTGGCGCAGGAAGCCGCCAATCTGACCAAAGCACAAATTCTGCAACAAGCCGGTATCGCCGCCCTCGCGCAAGCCAACTCGGCGCCGCAAGCGGTCCTGAGCCTGCTTAAAGGTTAATCACGATCCCTCCTGAGGCGCATTAAGCTAAAGCGCATTGGCCGGTTGAGGCGAGCAATCGCCTCAACCGGCCTTTTTTAACTGCAAACACTTTGAGCCGCCGATGCACGCTGATAAATCATTCTTTGTTTTATCCGCGTTCATTGGCGTCCATCGGCAGCAAATTGCCCGTCGTGTTGCCGCCACTTAATCTGACGCCTAGGTTTTCTCCGGGCGTCCCCCCGCTTCTGTCTGGCCCTTTCCGGCGTGCGCGACGCTAGCCACGCGGCCCGCCTCAGTGGGGCCGGTCGCCGGCACGGGAAGGGGTTTCGCTGCGGCCATCTCTTGGTCCGTCCAGGGACGGGCCAGTTGCGGGTCGTCTGGGGAACCGGCGTTGCCAGCCCCGCTGGGCCCGCCGGCCGTGCTCTTTCGTTTGGTCATAGCGACTTAGTTATACCACGACCAGTTGCATCAGGGAGCGGGCATTGTCGCCAAAATAAGGCGAATATATCTCAAGCGGCTGGTTGTTCGGACGGTAGCTGTTGTGGCCGTTGACATAGTTCGTCGTGGCCAGTCCCAGCACCCACGGCCCGCCGCTGCATCCTCCGGTCATGCTGCAGCCTATGCCCTCCGGTTGGGGTGAACCGGGCACCGATCCATCGTTGGCATATGGGGCTGTATCCTGGAACATGCGCTGACCGTTGAACGGGGGCGCTGCCGGATAGCCAAGCGACGTCCACACCTGGTTTCGCGGGAAGTTCCAGGCGAAACCCAGCCATCCCACTACCTGGCTCAGCATGCGACCGTTCAGTGGATTCAGAATAGCAGCTCCCATATCCTCGAACAGACCCCCGGGATTGCCATGCTGATACCAATTGGTCCGGCAGAACAATTGCTTCATCGTGAACTGCCCGAAAGGCGCAACGCCGTCTTTGTAGCCCGGCACAAAGACAAGGTTGGTTGACCATCCACTCGGCTGGCCATTGCCCGAATGGACGCAGTGGCCGGCTGTCCAGATGCCGTTCTTCCCGATTGCCGCCGCAGAGGCGACGTAGCTCCCGCCACCTTGCTTGAAGAAAAGCTTGCCGATCGTGCAATAAGGATAGGTGGTGTAAGGTGCGAGTACTTCGTGCTGGTTGAAAGGCGGCGGATAAGCGTAGCCGGTCAACTGCCCACCAGTGTCGCCGTCTGCGCCGTCGCCAGAACTGGGCGGCCCGCCGGGTGCGGTGCTTCCGCCTTTCGCTGACGGCGACGCCATCTTCTCGATGAAGTCGTTTACCATTTCTTCGGTGATTTCAGGGACGGGGTAGGGCTCAGCCGAAAGAAAATCTTCGGTTGTCCACTCAACGGCTGCCAGCATGTGCTGCTCCGGCGACGCCATATTGCCCCGCGGATTCTTTGGTGTTGTTTCACTTGGCATGTTTGTGTCCTTCTAAGATCGAGTGATTATTACGCGATCCGAAAATGTAGTGCAATCGCACGACTGATCGTTACATCGCATTTGCACGTAGCCGCAGCTATTCTCCCCCGCCGGCATCGACAACCACTCAATAGGCGCCGTCTTCGAGGAACTGGTCCGCAAAATTTCATGCAGTCCATCGTGGAAACTACCAGACGTGAGCCGCCAAGCACACGAAAGGAGTTTCCACGATGTCTCCCTAAAAACCGCAATCTGTATGCACAGTCTAGAATCAATCCCCACTTCCCCTACCAAAATCGAGATGATAAACATTCCTGGCATAACACCGCCGCCCAGTCTCATGTTTTCTATAAACGCGAAAGGCGCAGGCTATCCCGAAACTACGCGCCCAATTACTCCTCCCCCACCCCAAAGGACCGCCCCTAATGGACCAGTCCGCCCACAACAAAACCGTCTCCTTCATCTGGGGCATCGCCGACGACGTTCTCCGCGATCTCTTTATACGGGGCAAATACCCACCGAAGTACCCGAAGAGTCCGAAGTAACACCCGAGGAAGTCACCGCATGACTCTGCCATTCCCGCAACTAAAACGAAACCAGCAGCGCGGCAGCAGCCCAAGATGCCACCTGCTCACCCACGGCTCCAAACAAGACGTCGCCGCAAGGTTGACCGCATTAGCAGCGCCCTACGCATACGTCTCCCCAACCGACCACTGGATGCCCGAAGGCTTCTACAATGTCGACGAGGCACAACTCCATCACGCCCATCGCCTGCTTCCCGATAACATTCGAAGTCAGCTGCGCTATTGGTGGCTCGCCTACTCCGCCACCACACCCAATTGGGACATCGCCAGCACCTGCATCATAGAAGGCGAGCCCGGTCTCCTGCTCGTTGAAGCAAAAGCGCACGCGCAGGAGCTGTTGAAAGAAACAGTTGGCCAGAAATTGGACCCCTCCGCATCCCCCAATTCAAGGAAAACCCACGGACAAATCGGCTGGGCTATCGAGAACGCCAACCTGGGTTTGGCGGCCGAGACATCCTTGCCCTGGCGCCTGTCACGAGACCACCATTACCAGATGTCGAACCGGTTTGCCTGGGCCTGGAAACTAACCGACCTCGGCTGCCCCGTGGTGCTGGTCTATCTCGGCTTCCTGGACGCGCAAGACATGATCGAAGGCTCGCCGATCATTGACGCAGCGCATTGGACGCAGTTGGTGATGGACCACAGCAAACCACTCTTCCCCCCAAAGGTGTGGAATACGCGCCGGGAATTCAAATACCGAACACTCACCCCGTTGATTCGATCCCTGAATCTTCCACTTACTAGCCAGACTTTCGCAAATCCTCTAGTCGAGACTTCGTAGACCATTTATAAACATTGCTTCAAATGCGATCTGTCCGCTAGATGAAAGAATGCAGATAAAAGAAGATCATAACTCCATGGGGCCCACAACAGTGCATGGATCACATCTTCCGGTGCATACTTGGCCGCTGATAAACGCCGATGAAAGCCGATAAATTTCCGTGTTTTCTATCGGCGTTCATCGGCGTTTATCGGCGGCCAATTCGTTCCGCGTCCATGCCTAAGAGGAGAAACCGATCCTCGGCGTAGCTGAGTTCGAGGGCTGTCGAGGGAGACTACTTTTCATTCAAGTCCATTAGGCCTCCCAGGGGTTGATGATGCTCAGCCCAGCCACAGCAAAATCGCGCACGTTGTGCGTGACCGCCGTTAGGTTGTGCTCAAGAGCGGTGGCTGCGAGAAGGCCGTCCACAATGGGTAATGTGCTTTCAACTCTTGCACCAAATGTCATGCCTTTAACTTGGGCCTGCGCCATGATCCACCCCCACCGATCCGCCACGGCCCCGTCAACCGCCCTCGATGCGGCCTGACTCCTCCTTCCAAAACGCCAAAGCAAACACGCCCCACACCGCGCGCATGGCCCACGAGCAGGCGTTAGGACAAGTGATGCAGTTACTCCTGAAGGACGACACCCAGGTCTACAAACCCTTCGTGCAAAACGACTCCTTCAAGCGCTTCGTCAGCGACACTGTCTACGCAATCAATAGCCAGTAATCAGGGCCGCTGCGCATCCATATAAGTCCTCAGCACCGCGTTAATCCGTGTCTGATAACCCTTTTCGCGCCTCAGCCATTCAACCAAATCCGCATCCAGACGAATCGTGACAGTCTCCTTGGGCCGTGGCAAAACGACTTTCGCCTTCTGCCAGAATCCTGCGTCTGTCGCACGCACCTCCGGATCTTCCTTAATCCCACTCCTGATCTCTTCGCCGCTCATGGAACGAAGTCGTTTCCAATCAGTAGCACTATTCTTGACCAATGCTTTGCCAGTAGGCTTCTCTTTCATGACGCTCTGCCCTCCAAGCTGAAATAATCCGCCGCCCGGTTCCCGAAACCTCGGCATAGATCACTGTGATCTCAATACCGTTCACAACGCCAATGGCGTAGACCCGCACCTCGCCATAATCAAACCTGTCGTCGATACGCTCCAGTGTGGGACCATCGAAGATCCGTATCGCGTCCTCAAATGAAATCCCATGATTCGCGACATTCTTCCGATTCTTTCTCGAATCCCAAGCGTAGTTCATATCGCCATATTTACATTATGTATTTACGCAAGGCTAAGCGCAAGGGGCACCCCATTATCCGCGTGTATCCGCGGCTGATTTCTTTTCTTCACCGTACTCAGTTCCGTCAATTCCTATTTCTTTCCCCCATCTATCCAACCACTTCCATCCGCCCCCCGGCTTTCCCCCACTTCCTGCATGGTATAGAAGGCTGAAGGAATTCGTGCGGCTCCCATCCTTAACCAGGGTGCTGCCGGAAGAAAAAAGCGAAATTACGAAAGGAACCAGAGAAATCGACGCAATCAACACAAACAAAATGACTTATAAAATAAAAAACGAACCAGAAACCGCAAA